>Ga0228710_1000989_pt1 | contig 40707 bp, 24 predicted proteins | sample MedpolnodulmetaG_FD_177995 | JGI IMG/M metagenome (GOLD analysis project Ga0228710, IMG submission 177995) | Root nodule microbial communities from Medicago polymorpha collected in Santa Monica, California, United States - pink nodules | ecosystem: Host-associated > Plants > Roots > Nodule... | reverse complement strand
TTTCATAATAAACCTTGATTTTCAATCAAGTGATCCCTTTTTATTTTTATTTTCTTAATCAAATTTCAATCAACTTAATTATACCTTGAGTCATTTTTTCTTTTAATCTAAAAAATACAAACAAATTCTTTTTTGTCACTTGGCTTTTATTTTAAACTTTTTTCCAAAACTAATAAAAAACACAAAACAAATCAAACTCAATTTTTACCCTGAACTACGAGGTTCTGATCGTCCATGGGTACGTAGGCAAAGGACATTCGTCCTTCCAAACAATAAAAAATGTAGATAAATTAGGTCTTTTTTTTCTTTTATCATTTCAAATTTCATTTTTAAAAGCAAGTAAGAGATTCTTGTAGGAGGCATAAAGGTGTTAATACCTTCCCTTTATGTAACTAGCCTCAACTGGTAGTTCAAACTTTTTTTTCCATTTTCTTAAAAAATTAAAATGTTCAGTCGTGAAATAATTAGTGAGTCAAACGCTAATCAAATAACTTTGATCTCCAAAAAATGACGCGACAACTTCCATATTTTTTTAAAGTATTTTTTTTTTCTATTGGTGGAATAGTTTTCCAAATTAAGTCGCCCTCGCGAAGTTCTTTAATCTTGCGTTGTTTCGTTACAAATGATATTCCAAAAGTTGAAGCTTTTTTTCTTTTATCGATCTTGCTACAATCGAAATAGATAGATATAAAAGGAAAATTCTAAGGGACGTAAGAGATGTTGGAAGAGAAAAATTTCACAATTTCTTAATCATTCATTTCTCATTACCCCGGCCACCTCAGAATGTGCCAGTCCATTTTGTTGGAGTGCAATTCTTTGACTTCATATTTTCAGTTTCTCTGTATAAATTAAATTAAATTAAATCATATATCCAGATGGACCTTGAAGCTTCTAAGAGAGGTCTTTTTAGAATAAACACGGAAAGTGGAGCATAAACACGGTGAATATAAGATAAAATAAATAGGTTGATGTTGGTCCAAACATCCACATGTATTTTTTTATCAATACAATTGGTCAAATAAACTTCGCAAGAGAAGGTTCCAACTAGACGGACGTCTTTGTTGAACATGGTGGCGTCCGTAACATTAAAAATAATTCCTCTCCATGCAATATAGTATTTGGTTTTTTGGTCAAGACCATGCGATATTATTAGGCTTTTTTAAAAAGACTCAATAGGGAAAAATTGTTGATTAAAAAATGTATATTCATGCACCAAAAAAAAACAATATCTTCATTTGTAAAAAAAAAAGACAATCTTCAATATTTGGCCATTTTTTAGTAAAAGATTGTAATATTTTTAGATAAAGAAGAATGTGCTTTTAATTATTTGATTATTATTGTTATTTTGACAAATTTGATAAGTATTGTTAAATCTTCCCTCCGTTCCTTTTCAATTGTCACTTTTGGAGAAAATTTTTGTTCCTATTCAACTGCCACTTTCAAAGTTCAATGCAACATTAAATGATGTTTTACCAATATTAGCCTTAGATATTTATTGCGGAGAGAGAAACATATGAAATGAAATATTAAATTAATAAGGTCATTATAGTAAAAGTAAAAACAACTGTATCAAAAGTAGTACCCCTCCAACCAAGGGGCTCCGGTGGCAAGGAGCTCCTTCCAAGGACGTACCTGGGGAATACCGGGTTCGATTCCCAACCAGTGCGCATGCCTCTACGCACGAGCCGGATTAGTCGGCCACCTTTGGTGGGTCGGAAACCGGTGTGAAAGCTAAAAAAAAGTAGTACCCTCTCCGTCCCATAATACATGATACAGTTGACCCTATTACACATGTCAATGCATAATTTTGAGCTTAAATATCTTGAATAATATATTTGAAAAAATTATGAAAAGTTGGTATTTTGAAAATACTCATCGAGACGAATCTAATGACATCTTATATGATATTATTTATCTTTGTATATTAGTAGAAAAATATGGTCAAAATAAGTTAGGTCAAAATTGCACATTTTTAAATGGTCATCTATTGCAGGACGAGGGAGTAACATTTATTGATTGTCTTGGTTTGTGTAACCGATAAAAATTATAAATAACATAACTGCAGACAGTCCTTCACGTGCTAAATTTAACACGCCTAAACAGCTCATGCATTTGGATATAATTGATTTTTGTAATCAATGACGACTAGTTTGTTCAAAATAAAATATATCAACGACTACTAGTATTTTTTTTTTTTTTGAGAGAATCGACGACTACTAGTATAAATATGCCTATCATTCATCATTATATACACACTGCATAATTAATTGGTAATCCTTCAATTGAACTTCATATACAAAGCCATTTTTTCGGTGGAACAAAGAAAGAACTAGATCGAGAAGCTATGAATCATGGGAACGTGTACAACTCATATGGAACTTCTTGGGCAGACCAATGGGACAATGGTCCAGACCCTATTATGGCTGATACCAATAACAACAAGAGCACAGCAAAATACAAGGAAAAGTTTGGGGAAGGTTTAGGTAAAACCAAAGGAGTGGCCTCTACCGGCATGAAGAAATTAAAGGATGGTACCTCCGTTAGTCTCCACTGGATCAAGACCAAGTATTCCAAAGCAACCCATAAGCATTAGGCCACTTGAAAATTTGAAATATAACTTCTTTGTATACATTTTTTTTTAATTCATTTAATTTATTCTTGGTGTGTGGGTGTGATCTAGATGCTTGCTTGTATATTAGTTTTCACGTTTATGTTCACCTTTGTTGTACATCAATATTTTAGTCTAAAATATATTGTGTTTTGATTTAGGGTAATTACCAAGCATTTTTTGTGTGTTTGAGAATCATAAAAGATTAACGTAAGCTAAACTCTGCAAAGAGGACTGGGTTGACATCTTCAAAGTTCATAACCCGTTTGTCGTAGTCGGATAATAAATTAACAATATATGTGATTGAACCAATACAAAAATGCTCTATTAAAATTTTTGGGAACTTTTCCTAATCTAAGGATTTCTTGTATATATGTGTTTATCTAAAAAATTATTCTAATTTGTTAGCTGAAAATGGTCTACAACTGAGTTTAGGGTGAGCTTACTGAATTGAGAAGAGTTGAGGTTGGTATAATCAAATTTTTATTAACCGACACGAGGCTTCGTTTACGCAATAAGAAGAATGCACACTCAGAGAGCACATGGATAGTTCGACCTCAATGTCTAATATTTTTAATTAAACTTATTTTAAGAAGGAGAAGGTTTAGGCATGAGGTAGGTATCTTTGGGAGGCATTGTCAAGATAAAGAAGGATTGCAGTGCTAGAACAATTTTCTCACGATTTAATTTTTTTGACAAAAGTAATACTCAAACAAGGTATTGACATTGTCGTATTATGACATAATTAATTTCTCTATTATAATAATGAATTATGCGTTAGTGGTTCAAATTGACTATCTAATAGACATGAAGTCTGAAAATAATCTCTAGAAATACAAATTATATCTTTGTAATCGGAGCTTTTTTCACATTTTTGACGTCATAGTTTTTTCTATAAATATAAAGTCAAAAAAATAATCTAAAAGTTGAATTTTTTTTATGATTTTTTAATGCATACTTGGGAAGTTGAAATATTACTTTCAATATAAAATTATAATTTTTCAACAATTGAAGAGTTAATTATGAATTTTTAAAAGCAGAAAAAACTCAAAATAGAAACAAGGAAAATCTCAACTTATAAATTGAATTTTAAATATGTTTTTTTGCAAACACCTCTATAAAATAAACATAGACATGATCGGTAATGTTTCGCAACATTTCAACTAAGCCTCAATTTATTTTTATTTTTTAACTAAAACGTGTAAAATTGCAATTTTGTTCCGAGTAAACATATACGTTAAATTTTATTCTCTAATTTCTTAGATATGGTTAAAATATATCATAAAAGCTTTCACCATAAAATTTTGGAATTTTCAAATGATGGACAAATTAATTATGAATTTTCATTCCCCGTTAATTATGAATTTATATCTATATAAAACTGACAAGGATAAATTTATTACTTCATCTTACATCTTATTTATACGAGACATTTTGATCAACTAAATTTAATGTATTTAGACCAAATTTTAAACTGGATACATCAATTTTCATTGATTTAAATATATTTTATGAAAAAAATAGAATCAGACGGAGTATTACTTTTTTTTATGGAAGGGAATTTTTTTTGCTATAAAAAAATTTGAACCTTTAAAAAATATGAACGACCAAAATAATTTTTTACTTTTTTTTTTTTGTTTGTATATTTTACTACTTCCTTTGTTTCTTTTTAAGTGTTGTTTTAGAATATTAGCATCTAACTAAGAAAGTGAATCTTTGGAGGTTTTTTTTCCTTATTATAACATCATTTTAATGTATCAAAAAATTCATAGTTTTATGCGCAAACTTTCTCTTTTTAGTAAATTTAGCGTGTCTTTCTTTCATAACAAACAAATATTAGTTAAGGATTTGGATTGTCTCCCTTGAAATTTCTCTCAAATTTTCTCAAGTAGAATCTCAACTATTAAACATGAGAGAGAAAATAAAAATTAAATTAGTTACCCCTTTCTTTCCAACAAATTCCTATTTATTTTTTTGCATACACGCTCTATCTCTCTTTTATGTTAAACAATTGTCATTAGTCTAAATTCTCTACACATCTTTTTTAATAGTGGTAAAGCAAACTAAATTTTATTTAACTTTAGAGTAGTCAAAATTTAGCTCTGCTCTTTTTTTTTAGTGGCAAAACTTAGCTCTATTATTCATTTATGAAAAATTTACGATCATGTAGTCTTTTATTTTATATTTTTCATTAGAATTGTTCTTATATTTTGCATTTGAAAATTTTAACAATGTTAATGGTCTTTTGTACCCAAAAAAAACAATGTTTTTTTTAAAGGAAAAAACAATGTTAATAGTCTTTGTTAATGGTCTTATTTATAAAAAAAAAATTCATTAAAGTTTTAATTTACACGTAACTGGAAAAATAAAATTTTCAAATATAGAACATTAATTAGTTTTATTGAACAGAAACATGTAAGATGAGAAAATTATAATTAAGTGTACCATTAAACTGTGAAAACTATAATTGGATAGAACACAAAATATGCACTCTTAAATGATAGTTAAAAAGAAAGGAAGAGAGAATATAGTAGATAAATGTTACTATGTCCACTCTCTTTCTAATATTCAAGAGACAATTATTTTGAGACGGATGAAATATAATTAATGTCAATTTCATTACTTTCAATTTAGACGTAGTTTCCACTTTGAGTAGTGTTATATGGCACGAGAGCCAATAGCACGACAATTGCAGGACACTAACTTTTTTGCTTAACCCACGTACAACTTCCTTTTCTAATTGTTAATTTTCTCAAACTTGGTGCCTTGGAAAGAGGAAGTATTACCGTTTCAGAGGGGTGCATGGATTCGATTATATGGAATACCGATACATGTTTGGAATGAAAGTTTTTTTAAATTATGTGTCCTAGACTGTGGAAGATTTTTACGAACTGACAGTTGCTCTTTTAATAGAGAAAGGTTTGATTACACTAGGGTGTTGATTCCAACGACTTCATTAGATGTGGTAAATACTTCGGATCAAATTCTAGTGGATGGTGTGATGGTAGAGATAAAAATCATCAAGGAATGAGGTTTTCATTTAGGCGACGATGTTTGTCTATATGATGAGGAGGATAAGGTTGAGTCTGAATCTCAAGAAAATGAGGAAATACATGACGACTTTGAAAACATTGAAAATGTTGAGATATTAGCTAAGAAAATTGTGCAAGATTTAGAGGCAGCAAATAGCATGGAAGGTGTGGATTTGAATGACGCTGATAAGGTAATGTCGGAGACTACAGACTCCATTAAGGGGCTTGCTAATTTTCACACTAATGGAGGTTCGGACAGTCCACCGATAGCTAAACAGACAGTCGAAATACCTATGTTATCCGAGACTTCTGTTTGTAAGGACGGCTACTGTATGGAGATAGAAAAACAAGCCACAAAGGGGACCGACTGTAATGAGGAAACGTCACGTGCGGGGGGTTCATATCCATTTGCGGAAGAACAATCAACAGTGGCGGAAGTGGGGTCGAAACGAAAGACAAGGAAAATCAGCACATCTTGTTCTTTGGGTTCCGTGAAGAGATAAAGGTCTTATTTCTTCTAAAAACAAACGTTTGAAAAAAGTGGTGAATGTAAATGGAGGTAATGGCGGGAGACTCTCGAATAACAACGTCAAAAAGAAAGCAGGTGGAGTACTTAGACATCTGTTTCTTACCCTAAAAAAAGTGGCAAGGCTTCCAATCAGTGATAGAGAATAGGTTATGAAGGTTTTGTGGAAGTCAAAAATTATGAAAGTATTGAAACAAAAAATTCAAAATCGACGTCGACAAAGGGAGAAGGTCACAAGGTCACTAAAGGCGGTGAATGTAAATTCACAAAATGAATCTTCATCTTTGGGTTCCGTGAATAATGATTGGTCGAACTGGGTAGCTTTAAATGAAAGTGAAGTGTCAAAGGCAGCGGATGCGCAGTGCATTGGTAAAATTCTAGGTGTTTATTTTAAAGGAAATTGTCACAATAAATTTAGTGTGTTATCTCGGTACATGAAAGTCGAATTAGGGTATGTGCTAACGCCTTTGGTTGATGACAGAGATGATGAGGAGGAGGGAGTGTAGGAGTTTGGTGTGGAGTGGGTGTGTGCGTGGTTGGTGTGTGTTATGAAGCTTATATCGTGGAATGTACAGGGGTTGGGAGGTATAGATAAAAGAAGGGAAGTTAGGAGGTTGGTGGGAGAGAAGAGTCCATCCATTTTATGTTTACAAGAGACAAAACTATCAGTGTGTGATGATTTTTTATGCAATTCGTTATGGGGAGATTCAAATCATTCTTTTTCATATCATCCATCGGTGGGGGCTTCGGGGGGTTTGTTAATTATGTGGGCCACAAAGGAAGTGGAGGTGTGGTCTTCTGGCAGTCAGGAACATGTTCTTTATATTCAAGGTCGATTTATCCGCACAAATGAGGAGTTCTATTTGTTTAATATTTATGCTCCTTGTGAACTCCATGCAAAACAGGCGTTATGGGGATCTCTATCAACAAGATTACAGTTGTTAAGTGGTGCGAATGTGTGCTTGTGTGGGGATATCAATTCGGTTAGAGATGTGGAGGAAAGATGGTCAAAAAGGGGGAACAATGTCGTTTATGATTTTAACAATTTCAGCCATTTTATTGATGCTAATGGGTTGATAGATTTACCGTTGTGTGGTCGTCGGTACACATGGTTCAAAGGAGTGGTTCAACTATGAGCAGGTTAGATCGTTTTTTACTATCCGAAGAATGGTGTCTTTAGTGGCCTAATTGTTTTCAGGTAGCCCTTCTGCGGGGTTTGTCTGATCATTGTCCGCTTCAATTGTCTGTGGATGAGGAAAATTGGGGACCCCATCCGGTGAGAATGTTGAAATGTTGGCTAGACTTGTCAGGATATAAGCAGTTTGTAAAAGAGAAATGGAAGTCCCTGGATGTTGAAGGGTGAGGCGGCTATGACCTCCCGGAAAAATTAAAAATGATCAAGACGGCTTTGAAGGATTGGCATTCTATTCATGCTAAAAATATACCAGGAAAAATTGAGGGTTTAAAAAATAGGCTCTCTGTGTTGGATGATCAAGTGGATGATGGTGGATTATCATTGGAAGAGTTGGAGGAGATGAGGAATATAACGCATGACATTCATTCTTTGTCACGTGTTAACGCTAGTATTACTTGGCAGCAGGCTCGGTCTCGTTGGTTGAAAAAGGGGGATGCAAACTCAAAGTTTTTCCATTCGATGCTTTCTAGTCGTCGTCGAAGAAACTCCATTGTATCGTTGATGGTGAACGACAACCTTCTCGAAGGCGTTCAGCCTATCCGGAATGCGGTATTTTCACACTTCAAAGAACATTTTGCGGTACAAAACATTTCAAGACCAAGGGCGGAAAATTTATTGTTCAAGCAATTGACTTACGCGGAAGGAAGGAGTTTAATTTTACCCTTTACAGAAACTGAAGTAAAAATAGCGGTGTGAGATTGTGATAGCTTTAAAAGCCCAGGTCCAGATGAAGTTAATCTTGGTTTCATCAAGGAATTATGGGAGGACATCAAAGGTGACGTTATGAGATTTATTTCCGAATTTCATAGGAACAGAAAATTATCAATAGGTATAAATTCAATTTTCATAGCTCTTATTCCTAAAGTTGACAGTCCTAAAAAATTAAATGATTTTCGACCTATAACATTGGTTGGGTGTCTATATAAAATATTGTCAAAGGTGTTGGCCAATAGGTTGAGGTTGGTCATTGGTCGGGTTGTATCAGATACTCAGACGGCTTTTGTGAAAGACAGACAAATTTTAGACGGCATTTTAATTGCAAATGAGGTGGTTGATGAGGCTCAAAAATCAAACAAGGAGCTGCTCCTTTTTAAAGTTGATTTTGAAAAAGCATATGACTCGGTAGATTGGAGTTACTTGGATACAGTTATGAATAAAATGGCGTTTCCTGTATTGTGGAGAAAATGGATAAAATAGTGCGTCAGTACAGCCACTGCTTCAATTATAGTGAATGGAAGTCCCACATATGAGTTCCCCTTGCAACGGGGCCTGCGTCAAGGGGATCCTCTTTCCCCTTTCTTATTTTTATTGGTTGCTGAGGGACTGAATGTTTTGATGCACTCCGTGGTAGAAAATAATTTGTATAAGGGATACGGGGTTGGCACGTCAAATTCGGTGGTGGTGTCTCATTTGCAATTTGCGGATGATACACTCTTGATAGGTGAAAAAAGTTGGGCAAATGTGCGAGCTTTACGGGCAGTGTTGACTCTGTTTGCAGACATGTCTGGTCTTAAAGTGAATTTTAATATGAGTTTATTGGTCGGCATCAATATAAGGGACTCATGATTGGTAGAGGCGGCATCCTTATTGAACTGTAAAGTGGGTAAAATTCCGTTGTTATATCTTTGTTTTTCGATTGGAGGAGATCCTCGAAAATTAGTGTTTTGGGAACCTGTGATAAATACCATTAAAACTAGATTGGAGGGGTGGCAAAGTCGATTCTTATCATATGGGGCCGTTTAATTCTTCTCAAATATGTCTTGACCTTGCTTCCAGTCTATGCTCTTTCCTTTTTCAAAGCTCCATCAGGTATCATTTCTCTTATTGAATCTATTTTTTTTAAAAAAAATTGGGGAGGGAATGAGGATAACAGGAAAATGTCCTGGATTGTTGGAGTTCCATTTGTTTACAGAAGGAGGAAGGAGGTTTGGGGGGTGAGGCGGTTGAAAGAATTCAATACCGCCTTGTTAGGCAGGTGGTGTTGGAGGATGTTGGTGGAGAGAGGCAGATTGTGGTATAGGGTTCTGGTGGTGAGATATGGTGAGGAGGCAGGGAGGGTGGAGGTTGGGGGCCGGAGTACTTCACCGTGGTGGAGAGAGATAGCGAAGATTAGGGATGGAGTGGGTGAGAACGATGGGGGCTGGTTTGCAGAGAGGGTATCGAAAGTCATAGGGGATGGGAATGATGCAGCATATTTACGTATATCAAAAGTAAGTATTTATATATCGTCTCCTTAGGGACTAGTGCGATATCATGGATCGTTCGACATCGATTACCATTTTAAGTTGAAAGAGTAATTTGTTTATTTGTTTAAAACCTAAGTATCTATGTTATAAGATTAAAACTTGAGATTGATAGGGCGTAAAACTTGTTAGGATTAGAGTTCCTTAATCAAGCGTCACAAATAACCTAAAGATCTTGCATGGATTCTAGCTTTCCTTTGATATTACCACGTATCCCTCATCAATATCATCCGTGTCCAAATAATATGGTGACTTCAATTGTATCGTTTAATCGTCGATGTCTCGCACTATTAAACGATCCAAGAGTCGTTCCTATCATTCAATCGATGATTTCTCAATCTCTTGAATGATAGAAAAACATTAAGTTCGGATACAAAGAGTGGTTATCTAAACATCAATTCCATGTCTAGAATTTATGTTTGGATAGAGAATTATTCTAAACCTGGATTCAAAAGTATTTTTCAATCACAATTAAATCAAACATGAACAATAAAGTGCGAGAATAATCTCCATATCAAATGAAATACTAGAACCATACATTTATAGATCAATTGATTACATGATTAGCTAATATCAAGTACCTCTAATCCCAACAATGGAGATTTAGCTACTCATTGTCATGGAAGCCTTGCAAGAATGAATTGAAAGGAAAAGATTCATTACAACTCTGTGATCTCTCACCAAATGTGAAAGAATCCAACTTCTATCACTCTCACTCTATGAAGACCAAGCCCTATCTCTCTCTCTCTAAGGATCTATCTGTATTTCTTTGCAATAAAAGCTTGCTTTTCCTCAATAAATGATCAAGGGCTATTTATAAGCTTTCCCATCTGCATCAACTTGCCCCGCGAGTTCCTCTGTTCGCCATGGCGAGTTGAGGTTTCTTCCCCAGTGGGTTTGTGCCACGTCATCATGGGGAGTTTTAGCCGCCCTTGCTCGCCTCCCAAGTAACTTCGCTCGCCATGGCGAGCAAACCTGTGCTTCTGCCTATTTTTTCCTTTGCTAACTCACCATGGCGAGTAGGGTGCGAGCTGGTGGCGAGCAAATGTGCCTCTCTGCCTATTTTTTCCTTTGATAACTCGCCATAGCGAGTTGGGTGCGAGTTGAGGGCGAGCAGATGTGTCTTTCTGCCTATTTTTGGCCTTGTTGCAATTTGTTTCTTGTTTTCCATATTTGCTCAGTGCCTTGAGTAACTTTCCTGCAAAATTAGGTAAAGTAAGATAGATAAAGCGTAAAAGGATAAAAATCAATTATCTCTCGGCTTTTTCCTTAATAACTTGCAAAACAAGTAACAAAGGTGCCATAAATCTTCATTAGAATTACTACTTCCTGGCACTTATCAGGGAACAATACTTATTTTTGGTTGGATAGGTGGGTAGGAGAGGTTCCCTTGTGTAGGAGGTTTGCTCGCTTATTTGACCTTACAACAAATAAGTTAAGCACTGTGGCAAATATTTTTGCTCTTGGTTGGGTGGACGGTGGGGAGGCGTGGAGTTGGAGGAGACGTCTGTGGATGTGGGAGGAGGAGATGGTAGAGGAGTGTAGGATTTTATTGACTAATGTTGTATTGTAGCCAAATGTTTCTGACAGGTGGCAATGGGAGCTGGACAAAAATGATGGATACAAGGTTAGAGACGCGTATCAAGCGCTGACACACATGGCAGCTCCCACTCTTGATGTGACAGCGAATCTTGTCTGGCATAAGCAGGTCCCTCAAAAGGTTTCCATTGTTGTGTGGCGGTTACTGAAAGATAGGTTACCAACAAAAACCAATCTCCATCGGCGTGGTATCGCTCATGTCACAGACACTTTGTGCGTCTCGGGGTGCGGCAAAGAGGAGTCCGCATCACATTTGTTCCTACATTGTCAGGTTTTTGGGTCTATCTGGCAGCACATTCGTTCTTGGATTGGCATGACTGGTGTTGATACAGACAACGTCAGGGAACATTTTCAGCAATTTATCCATTATGCAGGTTATTCAAAGGCACGTCGTTCTTTTTTACAATTATTATGGCTTTTGTGCGTTTGGCTGGTGTGGAATGAACAAAACAACAGATTGTTCAAAAACACTGAAACATCTATCGAGCAGTTATTAGATAAAGCAAAATTTCACTCGTTGTGGTGGCTTAAAGCCAATAAAACCACTTTTGTGTACGATTCTCAAAGTTGGTGGTCGAACCCTTTTTATTGTCCGGGTATCGATTGACCTTTATCTGTAATTATACTCTGTGACACTTTGTTTGCCGGGCTGACACCTCTAGTACACCTTGTACTAAGGATTGTCCATTGTCGTTGTTAATATATTTCATTTTGATTTCTTCAAAAAAAAAAACACACACACGTCTCCAATGGTTTCCACCACCATCTCAGCATTTCTATATTGTTGTAACCCTGTCTGCATGTTTTAGGACTAACCGTGTAAACAATTCCTCTAAGTCATTGTTGTCTCACATAGTCGTCTTCATTGTTGCCTCTCACTATAGCTATATTCATCATTGCCATCAACGTATGTGTTGATGTAGTTGTCTTCATTGTGGCCTTCATCGTTGTCGCCGCACAACTTATCTGCACCACGACATAGTTGTTGTGATTGCCTTCATCGTCGTTGCCCTCGACAATATTGTTGTTGTCACAATCGTCGTCGTTGGCGTCATAGTTGTCTTTGTCATTTCAGTTGGGGTCATTATCATTGTTGTCGTTGTCGTGACTCTCAATGGAATAGCAAGGAGTTCGGTGATACCGTGTGTTAGAGAATGGTTGACATTGTTCGAAGGAATTGAAATTATGGGAGGAAGGTTGGAAGGGAGTTTGGTGGTAACATGCAAGAGAAGGGGCAGCGACGTTTAAAAAGGAAGATGCATAATACATATAATTCAATTATGGGTGTGTGATGATGCCAAGTCATTGTTGTGGGAGTTGCACGACAATAGTGACGTGCACATTAGCATTATTCTTCCACTTTATATTTATCATCATAGTAAATGCACTAAAAATCATGATGAATGCACCGATACTTTGACAAAAATATTTAAAACCATTTTTTCTCTTTTTCTCTTGTATGTGTGAAATGAGAAACCAAGTCATTTATTTTAAGTTAGAGAAAGTAACATTTTAGATGAGATCAAATCTCAAAGACTCTGTTTGGTAAAAATAGCGGATAGCTTATAAGCTAGCTGATGGCTTATAGCTGATAGTTGATAGTTGATGACTGATAGCTTATAGTTGATGACTGATAGTTGATAAACTAGTTGAAGTGTTTGGTAAAGTTAGTGGTTCAACTAACTGATAAATATAAAATTACATAAAAGGACATTCTTAGTTCATAATAAAAATTAGGGTAATAGTGCTTTACCCCTTGTAATATAGGTCAATTTCGAGTTTACCCCTGTAAAAATTTTGTTTTGGTTTTCGTTCTTGTAAAATAATTTTTTTCCAGAATACCCCCTTAATAGGCCATTTTTAGAATTTTTTTCCAGAAACTTTGGTTTTTAAATGACCTATTAGAGGGTATTTTGGAAATTTTTTTTTTACAAGGACTAAAACCAAAACTAAAATTTTCAGGGTGCAAACCTGGAAATGACCTATATTACAGGGGTGGTAAAACACTATTATCCCCAAAATTTATATAGGTTAATACAAAAGTATTTATAATGTAGTAATTTAAATTTATTAATTTAACTTATCTTTTATATTTTAATTAATTTTTACTCACTAAAATTTATTTTATATCTTTAAAAATAAAATTTTATTTTTAACTAATTAATCGTACAATGAACAGTTACGGAAGATATTATTAACAATGAATAGTTACTCTTTCAGGAGAAAAAAAATGGATAGTTACTATTCTCACAAAAAAACAATGGAAATTAAAACAATTTCTTTTTTGTTGAACGAAGAATAAAACAATTGTGATCCTACAAAAAAGTAAAACAATTGTGATAACTGATACAGCTTCTCCTAAATATGTTTATTACGTAACAATAGACATTTTCGTAAAAATAATATCAATCCGTACCTATCCCACAATCACCGTAGCAATATGTATTACTTTATCCCCTAAAAAAAATAAAGGGTAATAATAGATTTTAAATAAAATAATAATGGTAAAAATGGAAGAAAAAATGAGAAGCTATAGGCTAATTGCAATAGCGTCTGAAAAATAACTTATAAATTTGTGAAATAAGCTATAAGTTTGTGGTGAAAAATCATTATCAAACAAAGCTTTTTTGGTCAAACCAACTTATAAGCTATCCGCTATAAGCTATAAGATATTTTTTTGGTCTTCCCAAACAGAGCCAAAGTATGAAAAGTGAATGATAAAAGAGAAATGATATTTGTAGAATCATTTTTATAACCAATTTTATACAACTTTCTCTATCGCAGCTAAAAAGAGCACAATCACAATATTAAGAAAGAAGAAGAAGAAGGAAACAAGAAAAACGTGGTGAAACGTACTACTACCTAATTTAGCTCAGTTGAGTGAACGATTTCAGCAACTTTTACTGTGATATCTGATCTCTCCATTCCATCAAATCAAGAAGAGAGAGAGTAGAAAAATGGATATTCCGATCCCTTCTCGACAGTTATTCATTAACGGTGACTGGAAATCTCCCATCCTCAATAAACGGATCCCCGTCATCAACCCCTCCACTCAACAAACCATCGGTCAGTAGTAGTTCCATCTCATTCTATTCACACCGTTAGATTACTTCAATCATCTCTAATTCTCAATTGTTGATTCAATTCAGGGGACATCCCAGCAGCTACTAAGGAAGATGTAGACGCCGCTGTTGCCGCTGCTAAAACTGCCCTCTCTCGTAACAAAGGCGCTGATTGGGCTTCCGCTCCTGGAGCTGTTCGTGCTCGCTATCTACGCGCTATCGCCGCTAAGGTTACTGAGAAAAAATCAGAACTCGCTAAACTTGAAGCTATTGATTCTGGTAAACCACTCGATGAAGCCGCGTGGGATATTGTAAGTGCCACTAGTCGTAACTAACTAACTAACTAACTCTACTGTTAAGTGTTAATGATTTCGCACTTCAAAATTAAAAAGACTTTTTATTTTAAGAGCATATCCTTGTAACTTTAGTACTGAGTTCAAATCTTGTCAGAGACGTTGTAAAATGATTATTAGTGTCACTTTAATTGATTTGTGTGTAGGATGATGTTGCTGGCTGTTTCGAGTTTTATGCTGATCTTGCTGAAAAATTGGATGCAAAGCAAAAGGCTCCTGTTTCTCTTCCAATGGATACATTCAAGAGTCATGTCCTTAGGGAACCTATTGGTGTGGTTGGATTAATAACTCCATGGTATGCTACTAGTTTCTTTTTCTTCATTTGCTAATCGTATATGAATTCATAGAATTCTTATTTAACCTTTTTTTATAGCAATTTAGTTATTATTTCGACTTCTATATGGTCAGTCCAGTCAAATCTTGACAGTTGGATCGAACTGCAACAAGAATTCAATTGTTTGAGATTTGACTGGATGGACCCGACTGCTGATTTTGTGCTCAAATTTTTTTGTATTAAGGACTTGCCAAATTTGATATGGCAATGCTAACTTTGTCGATAACATGTACTTTTATGCGCTATTAGTATTACGTCCCCACTCCCCTATGCATGCACATTGTCGTTTTACTTACTGTAATTTTGTTGATTGCCGGTTGAGTGTTTTTTAATGCTCGATCAAATGTTGTTTTAGGAACTATCCTATGTTGATGGCTACGTGGAAGGTTGCTCCTGCTCTTGCTGCTGGCTGCGCTGCAATATTGAAGCCATCTGAATTGGCATCTCTGTATGTTATGTTCTCATCAACGCTTATAATCTTGCTTCTTTGTTTTGTTTGTTTCTCATGATGTGTTTCATTTTACAATTTTAGAACCTGCTTGGAGTTGGGCGAAATATGCAAAGAAGTGGGCCTTCCTCCGGGTGTATTAAATATTCTCACTGGATTAGGCCCTGAAGCTGGCGCTCCTTTGGCATCCCATCCCGATGTTGACAAGGTTCAATTATCTTTAGATTTTAATAGATGTGGAGTTATAGAGGGCCATACCTATGTCTCACATTCAATTTATTATCATGTTACTTCTATGATCCCATGACTAACATTTGACATTTCTAACAGATTGCTTTTACCGGAAGCTCTGCAACTGGGAGCAAAATTATGACAGCGGCAGCTCAGCTGGTCAAGGTATTTTGATGCAGTATTTTCTATAAATTACATACAATTCATATTTCATGATGTTTTAATGAAATGAAGAACACACACTGAAACACACTCAGTGGAACCTTTTTTTACCTATTCATATTTTTATTTTCTACTTTTCATGAGTTCCTTCTGTAACATCAAATTTGTGGTTTCTTGGCAGCCTGTTTCACTGGAGCTTGGTGGTAAAAGCCCGTTAATTGTTTTTGAGGATGTTGACCTTGATAAGGGTTAGTACCTTCTCCAGTATAACTATTTAGCTATGGACAACCCATACTTGTATTGTGGGGTCGTGCTTCCTGAACATATGATTGAGGATGAGTAAATCTTATCCATTACTTATCATTTAATGTATTGATCCCCTTTCTCCATTATTTAAAGCTGCTGAATGGGCCATCTTCGGCTGCTTCTGGACAAACGGTCAAATATGCAGTGCAACTTCGCGTCTTATTGTACATGTAAGTATAATAGATTGATCCCACGCCTTCCATAAACTTTTGTGCTAGCTCATTAAACAAGTAATTGTAACTTCCATTTATGTTTTTTTCTTTTGTCTGCATATATGGGACTGATCGTGCTAACTTCAATTGTGCTAGAACTTTGTCAGACAAATTGGTAGTAGGGATTTTGTCAGCATTCATCTTCAAAAACTGACAAGCTAAGATACTCTTATTATTTCAGGAAAGTATAGCAACAGAATTTTTGAATAGGATGGTGAAATGGATCAAAAACATCAAAATTTCCGATCCCTTGGAAGAAGGTTGCAGGCTAGGACCTGTTGTTAGTGAAGGACAGGTATATTTTCATTTCTCATTTCTGTACAATGTATATGCTTTATACTTAACTTATATTTTGAACTCTGTAAAGTAAAGGACGGGTATGCTTTTGTATGTTCAAATTGCTTCTTCATATTCAATGAAAATGTATTGGTAAATATGATATTATAATGAAATATGTCAATTTGCTTGTACCTTGGACTGGTATAAAGCTTCCTGAGAAGCACTATTGGCTGGTTGGTTTTAACTTGTATGTATAATTTATGAGAAGGAAGAAGGAATCTTCTTCAAACCATTGTACATGTCCACATAATGTAGTTTTCTTTCTGGTCAGGCAACTAAAAACAGTTTACTGATTCTAAGCATATTTGTCTGGAACAATGATTATATGATATCTAATATTCAGTATTTGTCTGGAACAATGATTATATGATATCTAATATTCAGTATTTGTCTGGAACAATGATTATATGATATCTAATATTCAGTATTCACATTATATGGTTCAGTACGAAAAAATATTGAAGTTTGTCTCGAATGCTAAGAGTGAGGGTGCGACAATTTTGACTGGTGGATCTCGACCAGAGGTATGATTATGCTTTCTGTGCATGTGTGTTCAGTTAGGTATTTCTGCTGTTTCCATGATAATTGATTATGTTTTGCAAATGCAATGGCAGCATCTAAAGAAAGGATTCTTTGTTGAACCAACCATCATAACTGATGTGACTACTTCCATGCAAATTTGGAAAGAAGAAGTATTTGGACCTGTTCTCTGTGTAAAAACGTTTAGCACCGAGGAAGAAGCTATTGATCTAGCAAATGACACTATGTGAGTCAGTTTTCTGCGAACTAACGTTAACTTCATCTGTATACTGATTTCCGGTCATTTGTGGAATGGTATCTAAGTTATATACTCTGGTCCTCTACAGCTATGGCTTAGGTGCTGCTGTAATATCAAATGATCTAGAAAGATGTGAGCGTGTAACTAAGGTGAGACTTATTATAGGTCATCAAGAAAACACCTAAATAATTGGAATGTTGTTGCAATTAAATAGTTTATCTTGCTCTGATGCAGGCGTTTAAGGCCGGAATAGTATGGGTCAATTGCTCTCAGCCATGCTTCACTCAAGCGCCATGGGGAGGCATTAAACGTAGTGGTTTTGGCCGTGAACTTGGAGAATGGTATGACTCTATTTACTAAATTAGCTAATGTGAAAGTCTCCTTAAATGCCTATCTTTTTATTTATTTCTCTGGATGAAGAGGTGATCGCAACTTCTTAATATGCAAAAGAAACCCACAATTATAAGGTGAAGTCTAAGTTTGTGGATTGTTAAATGTACTAGTACATTCCCTGCTGACAGTGTAGTGATCATCAGATACTGTACTTCTAAATTCAATTTAACAGTCAATAAAGTTATGAACGGATCATGGCACAGGTGCATCCCTTGCATTGTAAAATTTGAATTATACATGATAGGGATTAACATGTGTTGGCACGTTTAAAGTTCAACCTAACTTGCATGTTTCCTTGGTCTGAATCTGGCATAAAGGGATAATTGGATTGGGGTGGTGCGGGAAATAAATAATTTCGCTAAACCTGTCTTATTTGACCTTGACTCTGATTTTGTTTAATATTTTTTAACAGGGGACTGGACAATTACTTGAGCGTGAAGCAAGTGACTCAGTACATCTCTGATGAACCATGGGGCTGGTACCAACCTCCTGCAAAACTGTGATATGTATCTAAAAACCGACATGAATAAGGGTTGGATAATACCAAATTATGACTATGATCCTAAGGTGGGAAGGCATATATTATAAGGGAAATGTTAACGGGGGCACTCGTTAAGACCTTTATATAGTAACTTTGTATGAAAACATGTGTAATCAATGTTTTGGAAATCGAAATGTTTGACTTTTTTTACAAATTAATTTCTTCTTTTAGAATCCTTAAAGAGTGCCCCGGGGACACTCGTTAACAAGACCCATATTTATAATGTCTCTGTAAAACAATGGAACTGATTGCTTTCATGTTTATGCCGGTAGTGTGTTTGTTTGATTTGGTTTTATGCTGGCCTACCATCATGCTTCGATTTTTTAACGCCATTACGACAAACTTCTCTCAACTCTATTCTGTTTCCTACTATGATTCCATTGAAGTCTATTCTGAATGGCCCCAATAAGTAGGTCATTGAGTTCTATGAGGGGTTGTGAGTATAAAGTTTGTGCACGCGTCATTTTCCTCTGCATACTTCTTGACGTACGCACACAAATAAAAGGGTCACAGATTTTAATGTGGCTAACTAATCTGTTTAGGACTTGAATATCTATAAGGTTGTTCATGGATAGGTTCTTCTTCTTTTTTTTTTTTTGAGAGGATGGATAGGTTATTTATACAAGTTATATCAATTCGTGCACGTATAAAAACCATTTGCTACAGTTGGATTTTGAAACCAATTAATCTTCTTTTTTTTTGCAATCGGTCGTCCGGTAAGTATAGGAGGATAATATTGTTTGTTTCCTAACAAGAAAATTGTTGTCAACACATTTGAGAAGGCTAAGAAACACATATAAAACACTAAAATGCCCTTCGATAATTAACTGCCGAGGAAGTTCAAAACCGGCTGCAGTTAACTACCGAGGAAAACATGAAATTAAATAAGGAAATACACCTAAGTTTTTTCTTAATTAAATTTAATTCTTTAATAAGAAAATATTTGTAATTAATTTCATTGATGTCTCTCATTAATAAGGATTTGCTAATTTAATTTAATTTATTTTATGCAGAATCAAAACCTTGGGCTATTTAATTTATTTTAAATAATTTAATTTAATTTATTTTATGCAGGAACCTTTAATTGCTTATTATCCGTTTAATTAGATCTGTCTTTTTAGCAATCTCGTGACGTCTCATCTTTTTCCATAGACGTGCAAGCTCCTAATTGCAATCAGATATCCAATTAAACAGATAATAAATAATAAAATAACATGTTGTGAATTCCAATCATCCAATTGGCTTATTTAAAATAAATTAAATAGCTCAAGGTTTTGATTCCTGCATAAAATAAATTAAATTAAATTAGCAAATCCTTATTAATGAGAGACATCAATGAAATTAATTATAAATATTTCTTTATTAAAGAAGTAAATTTAATTAAGGAAAAACTTAAGTGTATTTCTTTATTTAATTTCAGGTTTTAAGATCAGTTAACTGTCAACAACAATTTTCTCCTAGGTTGTGGTGCGGTAAAGTCTTTCATCAAGATAAAAAATCCAAGCTCGATGTGATAGGTGTTGTCTCCAAGAACTTCATCTTCTACTTGCAATCTAGCTCGGTGTGGTAGGTTTTCTCGTACTTTTGCATTGTACCTAGCATGTTTGTATAATTTGGATATCACACCCTATGCTAGTTACCTAATTGGGTTTGGTTATGACATGTGTTTTGGGCAATTTCATTTCTGAATTAATTTTAATGTTAAAGAAAGAAATTTTTCGATTTACCTAGAAGTGGAAGTATTCCCAAAGCATGTGAGACTTGTTAATTGTGAAAGAAAAAACAAAGATAAATATCATGAGAATGAGACTACTTAAATTATGTAATGATAAAGATGCATACACTAAAACCCTTTGAATTGAAACTATGGAGCAATCTAGATAGACAGCTTAAATTAAAAATATAAAACAAACATAGGAAAATCATTTTGAAATTGGTCATCATAGGAAAATCATTTTGTTCCACGACACGTTTGCAAAAACCATAGTGAGAAACCACGGTAATGCAGCAGCTTAGTTTTGCATCTTATGTGTTTTTATGGTGAAAATGCTCAAGATGTAAAAATGGTTTGCAAACACAGTTCCACATACATGCTTGATTTTGAATAATTTCATAAGAGTTTTATTTAGAATGAGTTGAGAGTTAAATATTTGAATACAATAACAGAAAAATAAGTTAAACAATGAATTCCAAACTAAAAATCATGTATGACAGCAAGAATTTTAAATCAAGATACAAAAATAGTATACTGAATAATCCATACTCAAATTGTTTTATGCTTCTAGAATTGTTTTTGACTTACAAAGGTAAAACAAACTTAAGGTAAATTCCCTGTTTCTAATGTTACTATTTTTAATATTATTTTTGTTTTGAATTTTCATTTTATGTTTTTGGTACAATTTGTTTTGGATTTCTATTCGCTAAATTTAGAAAATCTCCATCTTTTTATTTCTCTCTTATTCTAAAAGACTAAAACAAACAGAGTGAATAGATGTTACATGTGCAGCTACATCTTTGTGTTTTGGTACAATTTGTTTTGAATTTTCTATTTTCTATTCGCTAAATTTAGAAAATCTCCACCTTTTTATTTTTCTCTTATTCTAAAAGACTAAAAATACAATAAATAGATGTTACATGTGCAACTACATCCAAACTAAAACAAACAATAAATAGATATTACATGTGCAACTACATCCAGACTAAAACAAGCAATGAATAGATGTTACATGTGCAGCTCAGAACAACATTGGCCAAATTATCAAACCTTGAAGACATGAAAATTAGTTTGACCGATAGTAATTTATCAAAGTTAATAATATGAAATTTTAACAAAACGATGACAATAGCATCAAAAATATAATGTGATAAAACTAATTTACTCCATTAAAACCAAACTCACTTTGGTGTACGAATTTTTTTTAACCAAACTCACTTGAATATTTCTTAAAGACACATAGTGAACCAAACACTGTGTTTGGCATTTAATGTGATTCATTCATGTGTTAAAAGGGAGACTAGTTATGTTAATAAGTAATGAATTAAATAAGTAATGAAAGTGTTCCCCTCAAAAAAAAGTACTAATGAAAGTGTTGACTCATATTATTATATCCACTTACATGCAATTATTTTTTTATTTAACAGAAACATACATGCAATTATTTTTGAGAGGACATACATGCAATTATAATGACGTGAGAAAAAGGAGATAATGAAAAGGACCAACTGAATCTAGTTTGTAGAATTAAGACACCAATTTGACCCATAAAATTAATAAAGAATCTAACGTGCAACCTTATTTAAAGGTATATTAAGACTTTCTAAAATTAACAGCTGCAAACAAGATAACCCACAAGATTTCCCTTTGCATAAAGAGGTGTGATATAGAATTTCCCAAGTACAGCCTAATCAGATATTAGGCCAAGCATCACAGCTAAAAAAATCCGTACATTCTATGTTGGCACATCTAGAATGTGTCTAAGTACACTACAATGGAATATCTCTCTTTTCGAAAAAAACTATTTTATTTGACTTTGTTGCATATAAGTTACTACAAAACTTGCGTTGACCTCTTCCCAGCAACTTCAGAGTACCAAGATTTCCATGCTTCCATGTAATGAGAGTAAAGTTCTTTCAAAGCTGTAGAAAAAGTAAATCATAACAGATTAGTTGAATATTCAATAACATATTTCAGTAATAAAGCCACTGCATAAAGATTATACATAACAAATCTGCCCAACTATTATGAAACAGTATCAAAAGAAAACTACTAGTATCACTTGCTGCAAAATAGTTTAGTGAATGAATATTGAATGTCAGTGTAAAAAAAAGAAGTCATTTTTTACTGTTTGCAGAGATGAAAATGCTTAATTGCCTTGGTTTTGATACTGAGGGCAATGTTCAGTAGCGAGACTCTCCCAGTCATGCACCTGCTTCACTTTATTCTCAGAGCTTCCAGCTTTGGATACAAAGGCAGGAGCAAAAGGACCAAATTGATAGTTAGCTGAAGTCTGTTTTATGCCTTGTTTCACATCTTCCTGACATAGCCCACTATCATTTTCCATTGTCTTTTGCTTCTTAAAGTCCCCACCCGTGAACAAGTCCGTTCTATTCCTGGCAAAGCTTATGTTTGTGACATCATTTCCAAACGCCCTTTTCCTAGACTCATTTTGTTTTGAATTGTAAAGTGATGCCTCATTCAATGTCTTCCCTTTTAAGCCTAGCCACCTGAATGCTGGTTTTCTTGTATCTGTGGTATGGGTCTGCATCATTTTGTAGGGTGACAATGATCAATAAACAAACCAATGCAAAGAGGAAATGTGGAACTCATTCTCACTACTATTTAATATTAAATTTGAACAAATAACAAATATAAAATGAAAAGTGTAAGGAATATATTACCTTCTCAATAAGGTTCATGGAGGTTAGCACGTTTGCAATATCATAAAGGCGCCTGACTTTTGCTGCAAGGCCAGATGGGACTGTAAGTGAAAAGATTCGTCGCTGACTCTTTTGTTAACGAAAACAAACAAACAAGGTAATTCAGTTTATATTACTTACTTCTCATTGTTGATGAATTATAAGCATCTCCAAGCAACAACCTTGCTGCATCATCAAGGGATATCATTTCCAGCTGCAGAGTAGAGTGGTTATCGTTAGTCAACAACTTTAACATATCAGATATATGGCATGGATATTAAAGACATAAATCAGCTTGGAATGAACAAGAAACTATGCAATTCTCACGTTGGAACAGACAAAGAGCTTGACAAAATTCTGAGTAAGCAGCGCCAGAGATTTTTCCCTTCTGTCTGCAAAACATTAGAATAGAAGAGTGAGCCTCAAATTGCAATCAGTGCCAAGTCTAAGTCCACCTACTACTCCAATATTATAAAATTTAATAAACAATGGCTTCGCAATTGTATAAACTTTTAAGTCTTGGTGCACTTCTTTAACTAAATTATCATTCTCTGGTGCTAATAACAGTCATAATCACTAACAGTATCATATGATTTTAAAAGCTGTTTTATTTAAATGTAAATGGTATTTCCTAACCCTAAGAAAAGAAAACTTCCTATAAACTTGAACAATCTGATGCGAAATTGGATTGTTCTGAGGATACAAAAGTAAAAATAAATCTCTATCAATCGTGCACAAAAGACATAATACAGGTATGGCATACAATATGTAGAAGAAAACTCTAACAACTAAGTGTTTGTTTAGATTAAGGTAGAGTGCATTAGCACCTTAAAACTATAACCCACAACATAGTAATGTGTGTGTAGATTGAGGTCAAAGACCCCTCAACTTATGCTTACCCAGCAAAATTGGATTGAACCCTAATTTAGTTAACATGGGGTTATTTAAAAACACATTTTTGTCATCAAACATAATTATTAATAGTATGCAGAGAGAATTGTTTTGCAATTTGCAAATTAAAGTTGACTAAAACTTAAGTCGTAAAAGTTTGTTCCAAGCCCGTGTTTAAAAAATTATGCTATTAAAGTAGTTCCTCAAACATTCAACTTATCACCACTCTTGTTTTACTTAAAATCAAAATTATGGTGATATTTTTAAATCATTAAAAGGCTAATTCAGTGACCCAAAATTTGAAGAAAAATAAATTAATCTACTGACCTATAATGCATTTAGAAGAATAAACTGTAAATCTGGTTTTTTAATAAAAACATTACAGGACAGAACAATATCATATACCACCACCTCAACAACAACAAGAAAAACATAAAAACATGTTTCAAAGATCTGAAACATGTTTGTACCAAGAATAAAAAAGTTACCATTTTTCAAAGATCTGGGAAAAGCGGAATTAGGGTTGAGATTGTCATTCTGACTTCCAGTGGGTTGGGATAATGATTCACCCTGACTTCCAGTGGTTTGGGATAACAATTCATCCTCATCCTCTTCATCCGATACCTAAATCACGAAATTACTTAAAAACAACCCTAATAAACCAATTATACTTCTCATAAAACTAAATTATGTATGTAAAAATAGAACTCACCTTCACATCTTCATTGGCACCTTCTTGTGAAGAATTGAGATTCTGCCATAAACCCTCTTCCTAAAAAACAATTCAAAATCAAAACAATTACAAAAAAAAAAATATTTACAATTATTGAATCCCAAAAATTAAATTGAGAAAGAATTGAATCCTAAAATTTGAAATTACCTTAAGCTCCTGTAAAGCAACAGGAATTGCTGCAAAACCTTTCCAGGTATACTGATTCTTGGCTTTTCTTGCAAGAACCTAAAAAAAACCAAACAAAAACCAAAAAGAGGAACAAAAATTAATAATAAAAAAAAAATGGTGGGAACATGAGTGAACAAAAATTAAGGTTAAAAAAAAAAACGAACCCCGATGCTTTCGAGAACATTGACAATATCATAGATCCGTCTTCTCTCAACACCTGAACATCATTAACAACTGTTGGATTAGATCCAATTTGTTTTTTTTTTTTTTATAATTAAAAAAGAAAAAGTGAATCGTAATAATAATGAATACCTAATTTGGCGGCAGCATCGTCGAGACCGATTAAACGAACATCATCTTTGTTATACAAGCTCAAGAAACTGCAATTGAAAAATTGAATCAATAAAATAATTAGTGAGAGAGAATAGAAGAAGAGTAACACTTACTTGGTGCATAAGAGGCCGAGGGATTTTTGTTTACGGTCGTAAGTGTGGTGTCGTGAAGGAGGATCGGAGGAAGAAGCAGCCATGGATCTGAAATTCGAAATTTGGAGGGAAGAGAGAGATAGACGATGATGTTTGTTGTTAGAAATCGTGAATGGAGAAAACGACAGAGCCGTTAGATATATAAAAGGGGGAAGAGAAGAGAAGAGAAGAGAAGAGGGTGTTTGTGTTTGAGAGAGAGTGTGGCGGGCCGAAATTTGAAAATTGGTGGAAGCGAGCGTGTTTTTTTTGGATCCAAAAATTGGTTTTGCGATTGTGTTGGAGGGAGGAATCTTTTCAGATTTTGTTTTTAATTAAAATCTTTTTTCAGTTAAGCGGGAGTTTGTTTTTGTTTTCTTTTCTCATTCATAGATGGCTTACTTACGCCGCAACCTCTTATTTGAAATTGAATTCTTTCTTATCCATCACTTCCATTAGGGTTTACCTGCGTCTGTTTACTCAAACCAATTATTATTGTCTTTCAAAGACACACCAATTATATTTAAAAGTTACTCCAAATATCTCAAATTTCCTTTTTAATTTATTTGAAAAAATAATTCGGTTCTTCAAATATTTGATTCTGTTTTTAAATATATTAGTGTAGAGATCCAATCCAAGAGCGTGTAGGGTCTCTTTTAGCTTCACTAAGATGTAATCCACTTAGGGTGACATAGTGATATTGGCTTGGGACCTAAAGTGTGATACTCCTCAAGGTTTCAGGTTTGATTATCTCTAGTATCAATTTAAGTGGATTAATTTTGATTTTTTTTAAATAAATAGCCCAAGGTTTTGATTCCTGCATAAAATAAATTAAATTAAATTAGCAAATTCTTATTAATGAGAGACATCAATGAAATTAATTATAAATATTTCTTTATTAAAGAAGTAAATTTAATTAAGGAAAAACTTAAGTATATTTCTTTATTTAATTTCAGGTTTTAAGTTCCTCGGCAGTTAACTGTCAACAACAATTTTCAGTAATTAACCGATTTTAACTTTTTAGATAATACCCTATGACACTAATATATAAGATATTTTTCAGTAATCATGAGTAAATAAATAATCCTAATATATATGTTGTATAAGATAAAGAAAGATATCATACATAGCTGACTAAAATACCAGAGCAAGAAAATTATATTTAATCTGCGGCAAAAAATAGAGCATGTTTATTACAAATTAAAATAAAAGTGATTTTGACATAAAATAAAATAATTTAGAGATTATATTTTAGAGATTTAGGGTCCGTTTTTTACGGATTAAAATAAAAGTGATTTTGACATAAAATAATTAGAGATTATTTTTTAGAGATTTTATTAAAAATCATAATCTATTTTACGTTTGTTTACCTTACTAAAAATCACTTTTTTATAAAAAAAATAAAATAATTAGTTTGTTTGGATATAGCTATATAAAAGCAAAATTTTTGTTACAAAATTAGTTCAATCTTTTGATCCATATTTTCTCTCTTCTAAAAAAATATATTTTTTGAAAAGCTGCTCTTAACAGCTTCTCATTTTAAGCTGTTTTTAGATTCTGATTTTTTTTAAAAACTGTAACAAACGGATGCAATATTCTTTAAAGTGATTATTTTTTTAAAAAAGGTGATTTTTTTTCTTAAAAAACTATAACAAACAGGCTCTTAATAAAAAATCAGAATCTATTTTACGTTTGTTTTCCGTATTAAAAATCATTTTTTTTAAAAAAATAATTTAGTCTGTTTGATTACAAAATTAGTATAAAAGTATATATAAAAGATTTTCTCTCTGCTCTAAAAAAATATATTTAGAAGTTGCTCTTAAGAGCTTTTCATTTGAAGTTGTTTTTAGATTTTTTTTAAATTTTGATTTTTTAAAAAGTTGTAACAAACGGATGGAACACTCTTGAAAGTGATTATTATTATTAAAAAAAAATATTTTTTTCTTATAAAAGCTAACAAACGGACTCTTCATATGCAAACTTTTGTAATTTTTAATAATTTTTTTAAAATAGTAAAATTTCAATAAATTAATTATCAAATTGTTATTTTTTTAATTTGATATAAAATCCTTTTTTATTTATTTTTATTTCATTACACTTCAATTTTTATACTTTAAGTTATAGGCAAAGTTACACATGTGGTCCTTAAAGTTTGATCATTTTTTTATTGGTCCTTTGACTTTTTTATTTTATCAAATTGATCATTTATGTTATATTATTTTTACATTGTTAGCATTTTTAACATGCTTCATTAAAAAAAGCCTGTGTGACATTTTAATATTGAGAAAATTGAGAAAAAATTCTCAATTTTAATTTTGAAAAGAAATGTTTGTTCATAAAAATATTATTGAGAAATTTGAATTGGACATATTCATTAATTTCCATTATCTTTTCACTTCTTGTTCTTTAAATCCAATACCCCAGAGTACCTAATTGTTTTTCATGATGTCTTCATTCATGAGCTATGGTTCAAATTTATTGATTGAAAAGAGTGAGTCATTTGTCTCTAGAGTGTGGTCTGATAAATTAACACCAAAATATCGATCATGTCAATTGTGGAACATAAGGTATGGTTCACACCATCACAAGATATAACATAAACGACAACAATGCAACATCATTAACTTGAAGACCACATATATAAATGAAATTCTGTCAAGAAAAAAACATATGTAGATGAAATGTAACATAAGGACCAATTTGAAGAGAGAGAAAAAAAACTTAAAGGGATCAATCAGAAAAAAGATTTACACTTCAAAGACGCTAGAGTAATTTTGCCTAAATTATTTTTCATAAGAATAAATTAGTAGTTTATTTTATTGTCCTATCATGTTGTTTTTTAACCTAACTCATATACTACCTCTGTCCCTATATATAAGGTCATTTTGCTAAAATCACGGGAATTAAGAAAGTGGATATTTGTATTAAAGTTGTTTGTAATCACTATTGTTTTTACAATTTTATCATTAATAGAGAGAGTCAGTTTATGTTTTTCATATGTTATTTATTGCTGATTGAAGAAAAATATGTATAATAAATAGGGGCATGTATGTAAAGAAATAATTAATGTAGTTGAAAATAGCAGAGGGGTCTTATAAAAAGGGACAAAAAAATTTCTCAAAAGGGTCTTATAATTAGGGATGGAGGCAGTATAAGATAAGTATTTTAATTAGAGATGATAAGTTTTAAAATTAATTTATCATATTTTATTCTCTCATTAGACCACTAGATTAACACAAAATATAATACATTATTCTATAATGTCTATAATGTCTCTTGTCCCTGTCCTTACCACCTAAAAAATCCAAGTGTCTATTAAATTTTTTATTTGGAGGCGGAGATTGTTGGCTTGGGAGGATGAGCAAGTCGAGAAGTGTAGGATGTTACTTTTGTCTTTGACTTTATAGGTTGCTATTAATGATCAATGACTTTGAATTCTGGCACCTACCAAAGGATACACTGTTCGCGGCGCACATACTATGCTTACTGCTACAAATGTTTCTCCAGGTTCAGCGGTTTCAGGCCTCATTTTGGGGCAAGTTGGTCCCTTTGAAGGTGTCATCTTTGCTTGGCGACTTCTTAGAAATCGACTTCCCACGAAAGATAATATATTTCGACGAGGTATTGTTTCTTTAGATTCCCAACTATGAGTTAGCGGGTGCGAAGTTTTGGAATCGGCCCAACATTTATTCATGGATTGTTCGTATTTTGAAGCATTGTGGTACATGGTATGAGATTGGCTTGGCTTCGATGCGGTGGACCCACTCGCTATTTTAGATCATCTAATATAGTTCAGTAGCTTGACTGATTTTTCTAAATCACGACGTTTTGTTATGTTGCTCATTTGGTTTAATACTATTCAAGTGTTGTGGAAGGAAAGGAACAACAAGATTTGCAATAACAGCGCAAACACTTTACTTTAGTTATTTAGTATTAACCTACTTTCATTTAGGTGGCTGAAGGCACACAAGTTCACGGATGCTCTTAATTATCATAATTGGTGGTTTAATCATCTTTTGTGCTTGAATTTTGTCTAATTCATGTTGTCAGTTTTGTTTTCCCTTGGGGTTAGGACTCTTGTTATTTTTGTAATTGTTTTCTTCTAATATAACACACCTTATGCCAGGTAGAATGAACTTTTTGTGGCATTAATAAATTTCATTTCGGCGTTTTAAAAAAAATCGTCACCCCATATATTATGTGCTTGCTAGAATTGTCTTTCAAAAGATGTTGAGGAGGATAAAACTCAATCTCAAATCAAAACCCAAAATCCTCTCGTTATAGTTGCACAAGGTAGATCAAATTAAGGTAAATGTTAAAGAGTTTGGTTAAGATAACTAAAATAGAAAAAATGCATCGAAAATGATGAAAAATTGTGAACATAACTTTTTAAAAATCAAAAAATTGTTGATTTTAATGTCAACCTACTATTTTTGATTTCCTTAACAAATGTCCTTATAACACTCTTAACATAACCCATAAAATAAAACCGATTGCAAATCTGCAATGAACCATGTGATAAACAGCAAACAATAAATTTCTATAATGCAAGTTTAACAACCTGAGAATCTCCTAGCTATTCTGATTTTTTTTTTTGACAGATCCTAGCTATTCTGATATAGTATGTTAATTTTAGACTTCGGATGTGTTAAATATTACAAACATTGTATCTATATTTTTTGAATTTTAAACTTCGGATGTGTAATGTATATTGAAAAATCTGTGAACATTTTATACCGAAATTTGCAAAATCATGAAAATTTTCATTTTACACCATCGGATTTTAAAACCCCGAGTATAGAACATTCCTGAAATTTGTAAACATTTTACACATGATTTTACAATTAGAAATTCCTAATTGATTTATTGTGATTCACAATAATTGTGTTTTTAGCTGCAATGAAATCCTTTTGTAATTTTTTTTAGAGTTGTGTTATTTGAACATCAATTTATACGACAACTTTTGAAAATGAGATATTGACACAAAAACCAAAGTAATAGAGAGAGAAAATAAAAGCTTAATGTGAGTATAAGAGAAAAAGTTGTCAAAAAATAATTGTTCAAATATCATTTATAATTTTTTTACAACGAGGATATTAAGGACAACGTTCGGTGCCCAACTAAAATAGGTAAATTCTTAGGTACCTTAAAAGTTTGGTTGAATATCAATATACTCATCAGACAAATTCATTTAAAACATGAAATTGTTTTAAAATAAATTAATATAAAATTATAACATGTCATTGATTGAATTGAATGGATGATGAGAACATACTCAAGCAAAACCTCCAAGGCTATGTTTGTTGGGAGGGAAGGGGTTTAGGAAAAAATAAAGAAACAAGTAAAAGAAATAGAGGACATTAAAAAAAAAGACTTTGGAGGATTTATTCTTCTACATAATACAAAATCCACCTCATTTAGGAAAACTTAAAAAATGTATTGAAATAGGTCTTTGAGGGCTTTTGAATGGTTTATAAAAATTCTTCAGTTTTAATCTATATTATAATATTCTTAAAATTAAAAATATATTAATCATAAACATCAACTTACCATTCACTAAAAAATTAGCCTTTCAAACAACGTAAAAGATTTCATAATTTTCAGCTATATTTCCTACCTCTAAAGCTCCCTTCCTCTTTCACCCAAACTCTCAAACACAGTCCAATATTTAAATTCACATCCTTTGAGTTCACCCAATATTTAATTACATGTGTACTATGACCTCAACAAACAGCCTCCCCCTCCCCTGCGTAAATGCTTCAGACACATCCTTTAAATTCACAGCATCTGATGAATGGTGCTTATTCGAAGCTCCGCGTATATTCAACATGGCTAACTCCAGGCTTTCACTCTAAATTTAGGTCTGAAACTGACATTTTTTTTTATATATATAAATCATTCTGAAAGTGGCATTACATGAAAGCCAGACAAGTTTCATATACTGCTTTCCCTTTTAAGCATCGGCACACATAGCCTGCTTCACCAGTAGCATATATGGTTGAAAACAATAGCAATTACATAGGAACCATACACAAGCTGTATATATGGTTAAAGCACACCTCAGACATATAGAAACAAAGCAAACTGCACACTAATTCCGGTTGCAGAATTGAATGCCGTGCTCTAATATCCATGTGACATTTGACCAGCTTTTCTGTTAGAAGCATCACTTTCAAGGTGCAAACTCTATGTCTGACGAACCCGATCACGCCAAGACCCTTTTGGCCTGGCCAGCACCTGAAACAAAACACAGTGATTATTATGCCAAGACCCTATGTGTATCCATGTTCTTTGTCGTATACAAATCACTCACTGTTTCACTCAAGAGGCTTGAAACCAGGTCCTTTTTATTATCAACCTCCTTCTCATTCTCCCTTTCTGGCTCACTATCTGTACTGCTGGTGGGAGGTGGAGGAGCCGGAGCACCAAACATAGCTTCATCATGAGCAGCTTGAATTTGATCTTCCCGTTTGGACTATATCAGAATATGAATTCAATTTATATATCAGTCTACATAGTCAGAAGTGCATATAAACCAGTAATTAAACTGATTTTTTGGCTATTTTGCTCATAAAAGATAAGGAAGATACCTCGACTGCGGAAAACCGGAAACTCTGACCAATGTGTTTGACTAAGGATGCATCATCTTCAGCACCTGTAGATAGGTGGGCATGCACAATCCGATATTAAGTTAATACCCAAACGCACCATTACTCATTGTCAATCACAAGCAAATAGAGCTAGACAGGTCGTTCTATGATGCAAAAGTTTCGTTTTTGACAAGAATGTTGCAAAAGTATAAACTAGTGATAAACACTCAAACAATTAATTTACAGGAAGAATGTTACAAAAGTATAAAATAGTAATAAACACGCAATAATTTACAGGTATACTGGTTGACAAGCATACAATTGCAGCATTCAATAGTAAGAAAGGCTATAAAGTAATCTCCACTCGACAACATGCACAAAACATTTGAGGCTTTGAGCTAATAAGAAAACTATGTTAATCAATAACTACATTACCAATAAAGCCATAGGGAGACCAAAATAATATCTAAACCAAAATGAGAAATGTAAAACACCAGCACGAGCATGTCAATCACTCATACAAAGAATGCAGAACAAGCATCTACCAAAGCAAGTTCAAGTTGTCTTACAGCTCCAAAAAAGGAATTGTTATCTGAAATATATCATATATAATAATGAACGGAACTTCTATTATATTGTGGAAATGAAGGAAACCCAGTCTGTAACTAATAAGGAATAGCAGAACTGGATATCACAGTACAAGTATACACGAAAATTACAACAATGAAAGATAGGATAGGCAATTTGAGAAGCTTAGTCCCTCTCAAGGGTTCCAACTGAATCCCAGTCTACCCTCACTCCTCCATAATATTCTCTCAACCGCATCACATGCCTAAACGGCAATAGCTGCCAACTTGGGCAATGATTACGCAGTTGGACCTCCTCCCTCCTCCTCACACAGGCTTTGGTTATTTAAGATTTCTATCATAATCAAAGAGGATTGGACTGGATACATTATGAGTGCAAATGGGACAGAATCACAAATATATTTATATTCATAAGAACAATATTATCAAACAGACCAGACCTTCAACTTCCTCATCGTCAAGAGGGGCATCCTTGTTGAACTCAAATCGCTCCCAGCCCACGCCTCTATCTGAATCCCGTGCAGCTGCAGTTGAAAGTATCCGATAAAAACAATTAACACAACATGGATAAACTGTCTCATTTTTGGCAAACTAGGAAGCAATGATTTCTAACCACACTTCGAGTATGGAACATTATAATTGTTTTCAATAATACCCTACATCCTATGTTGCATAGATGCAGGTACGAGTACGACAAAACTACAATTTTTAAAAAAGTAAGGTACGGGTACGTCCATAAAATCATAAGTTTTGTTATATAATATAACATGGAAGAGATATATTCTTCAATTGACAACAAAAACATCACAATAAAAGTTAAAAAAAGTTGAAATTTAGAGTTGGTTACAACAACAAAGAAACTCAAATGCACAAATAATGTTATATTACTATATATATTATCGTATTAATAGGAGTATACAAGAATAAGCCACAAATTTCACTCACAATACAATAATGAGCAAAAAATGGAGTACCACGAGTACCGTACGCGTACTTCACCGTTTTACAAGTACCCATGCTTCAGGGCTACGTCCCTACTGTCAGGGGCCCTGTTTATGGGGATGGGACTGAGGAGTTGATAGCAGACCAGACTTTATCTCATGGCCCAAAGATGTGGCAAGTTTACTAAAAAAGGGGTGAGAAAGTATCCGAGAACAAGTGAGGAAGCATGAGCTGGCAGTAGGTGAGAGAATTAGAGACAACTAATTCTGTTAGGCTGAGGCAAGTGAATAAGTAGTGGAAGGAGAGAATCTAGGAGAGTATCCAGAAGAATTACATTGTAATCTGTTGAATGGAGAGCTTTTAGCACTCCATAAGAGCATAGCTCTGTGGCAGTTGTGATTGTTAGATCCTTCTATATAACTTCCACAAAAATTAAAGAATACTCGGTCTCATACTTCAACCGTATGTCTCGATTTTTGCATCAATTTCCTACTGTTTCTGTAGGACCTAAAACCTACCCTCATATATATCACTAGTGGCGACCTAACCCAATTTCTTATACAAATAATCAAACTGCTAGAATATCAAACAATGAAACAATTCCAGCCAAAACAATTAAATTTTCAGAATAGACCCAAACAGCAAGCTCTGGAAATTTGAAAATCATTCTTGAACGAGTACATAACAGAAAAGGTTTTCAGAAAAATTTAACATCGGCCATACTAAGTTCAGTAATAAATAGAGAAAATGAAGTTATTCTTTAAAAACCATTATGCACATTTGAGATATTAACACATACTTCCAATAAGATCTTCTATTTACTTACCAGTTTCAGAAAGCTGAAGCTTCATCTTGGCTTTGACTCTTTCAGCAGGTGCCTATTGATGATCACAAATGATCACAAACATACATAACCATGACTCATTCATAAATCATAATCATAACACATGAAACTCAAAACTAACACCTCAAATCAATTAACGAATTCAACCAAAAACATAAACATAACAATGAAATTAAGAAGCTTATAATTACCATATTATCATAACCGTCGATTAATTTCGCATAATCAACTCCAACATTCTTCCCCTTCCTCATTTCACCCCCTTTCCCTCTTTCCTTAACATCACTTGAGTTCATTTCAGACCTACGTTGTTTACGTGGCGAAACACTTCTACTTCTACTCCTCCTTCTCCCCTTCTCTCTTTCCCTTTCCCTTTTCCTCCTATCTCTACCCCTATCACCATCAGAATCGCTTCGGCTTCGGCTTCTATCACGATCACGATCACTATATCTACTATATCTCTCTCTACTCCTACTTCTCCTCCTTGAATCCCTATCTCTATACCTCTCTCTACTCCTACTCCTGCTTCGTTTTTTTCTTCTATCACTGTCTCTCGAAGAATAATCACGATTTGTTTTCTCAGAAACCCTAGATTCGGTTGTAGGTTTCTTTTTGAGCTTGTTTTGAATTGATTGGAGCTGGGATTTTCTGTCGGAATCGGATGGGGCGGTGGTGGTGGAGGAGGAAGAGGCTTTGACGAACTGCGAGAGGAATGAAGAGGAAGAAACGAGAGATGAACCGGGTTTGGGAACGGCGTCGTTTGATGTGGAAGTGGAAAAGCCGAGACCTTGTTTGAACTTTGCAGCTCCTTCCCCTTTACGAGTGAGTTCGTCGTAATATGCTGCTGCTTTTTCTTCTTCCATCTTCTTCTATCACACTATCCTTCTTCTTCCATCTTCACTCTTCGCCAATTTCAAACAACCTTTTCAAAATTATTCAAAAAATAAAAATATTTGAAAAATTGTGTTTTTTTTTAAGAAATTTTGATTTGCTTGATGAAAAGGATTTATTTTTATTTTCTGTATTTAATTAATGAGAAGTTTATAAAACGATTGTATCAGATATTCAAGTTAAATTTGGATTAATAAGTATTAGCAAAAAAAAAATTATAAATTTGGATTAATAAATATTTTCTTTATTATACCCATAAATGTATTTTTGTGAAATTTTCATTGAAAATGTTTTGATAATATTTTAATGGGAAATGTTAATATGGTATTTTCAAAAAATAAAAAATTATGTCATGAAAAAGGAAAGTTTTTTTTTTTTTTTACAAAAAATATGTTAAGTACATATATTTTTTCTAAGCGAGGACGTATATGTTATTTTTACTGGTATTAGGACAGATAAAATGGTAAACACTAATTAATGATGGGATAAAATTGAAAGAAAAATGTTACAGTCAAACATATTTTTTTTATAAAATCAAAATAAAGTTTTTTATAGCATCTAATGTTGTTCTGTGAATTGTTTCTATTTTAATGAGATTTAATTAAATTTTTTAATGAATATTTAAAAAAATTATGATAAAAATTGAGGAATAAAAATCAATTCACAGAGGTGTATCTCATTTGTATATTGTTATATGTGTAAATATTTTAGTTGTTTTTTTTAACCAATGGTGTTGTCATTCATGATTTTTTTTTTTGGATCTCAGCGAGGATATAACTCTAAATTTCTTTATCACAAAAATGTTTTAATCATAGTTTTTTAATATTACTATTTGCAAAAGAGATAAAAGTATTAACATTACATCAAATGTTCGTTTAAAAATTTATTTTTACACTCATTGGAAATTCGATTTTGATAACATCGATGTGGATGCTCCTCTCAAACAATAATATGAGATGCTAAGGCATAAATTTTCTCATGAGAAAACTCTTTCCCCAAGATAGAATTGACATGTCTAAAACAAATTTAGCTAAAGTATGTTTTTTTCTAAAAAGATTATTAGTGTTAAAATAAACACTGACGTGCATGTCTTTCTATTTTTATTGTCAAGAAACAATAAAATGGTAAAAAATAATTAAGTAATTGGAAGAAAACATGTTACACCAAAACACGATATTTCTTTATACCAGATGCGTCAACAATTTCATCAGTTATGTTCGATAAGGAAAAATGACAGCAAGTACATGACTTTGAAGGCATCGAAATCGAAGGACATTGAACTTTTTGCTCCAGAGTCAAAGGATCATGGGACATAACATTATGACCTTCTAGAACACAATGTAAAATTGATTCATCTGGTTCCTCATTGGACACAATTTATGAGTTAATAGTTTACGATGCAACATTTGCTGATTCTTCATTAACTATTTCTACGTTTACATGTTTGTGAACAATGAAGTCTTCATTCACAAGATCATCGTTGACAAGTTCTTCGTAATATGTTTCCTCAATGATATTTTCTGCATTAACAGTCCTTGCATTTGTGACTTCAGGTGTTGTGGTAGAGGGAACAGAGACATCACGAACTACTTTCAGGTATGCAATAACATTAGTAGAAACTACAATCGGAATAGCATGTGCAGAAAGGCTTTGGAAGAGCCTATACCATTGGGGTTCTCTTTTTCCAAATTTTCTGAAGTGTATGTTTCAGTACCAAGGCAGGTGTTTTATCGCGATCAACTATCTCAACTTTCTGCTTAGGCAGCACTAGTGGCATGTTGTAACATCATGTCTGATAATTTGACACTGTGAACAAAATTTAGGAAGTCGTTCATACTCAATTTCTAACTTGAATGCAAACTCATCTCTTTCAACCATAATTTCGTCAAATATGTGACGGGAAAAATCAACATCAACCAATACACGCGCATGGTGTTTGAAAATTATTTTGAGAAGCGGTGTCAATAATTAGAAAGTGCTTATTGCTCCAACAATTTCAGAGTGTTCCATTCTGTCGGTACTTCTACAGTAGTTCCATCAATCTAATTCATACTCAGACATGAGTTTGTCTTTAGGAGTGTGTGTTATGGTTCTTTGTCCACATTGAAAGCCGAACCAACTCTGGTTTCATATTGATGGTGCCTTGTGACCATACTATCCTAAGATCCTCCACAGATCTGAATGTGAATTCGAAAAATCATCGACCGGGAGAAAACAGACATTAAGGATGTACTGTTTTCCATATTTTGGATAACTTCAAGGATACCTCACTTGTTGTATATGGTCTGTCGCCTTTGCTAAGCACCGAACGTCTGTGAAGTTTTCGTTGACACTCTGTTTAACCTTTCTCGTATTCCTGCTGTGTTACCTTGATACAAAGAGAATCTCCTTTAACATTTGGGATGTGAAGTGGTTTATTCTGCCCTACATAATAATTTAAAACTACTTGGGCAAAATATTTAATGGTTGTTGGTCCCATGGACAAAGGCTGTTTGAATAAGAGACCATGTAAGATCAAGGGCACATTTCTGCCATGGCAGCAATGGTGTAATTTTTGTTTGTTATTTTGAATTTTTTACTATCATGTATTTCTTATATTTGGTTATGTTAAGACTTGAGAAATCTACAATATAGAGAAAATTAACTAGATTAAAGGTTACAACTAAATTGTCTGAAGATTTTCATTAATGTAAAGTTTAAATTCAAACCTCTAAGTTTCCTATTATCATTCTATGTATTGTGTTGATGGATGCAATAATGAATTTACAATTTTGACCCAACACAACCGAGAGAGAATATTTTTAGATCCATGTTAAAAACAACTTGATTTTATTTAAAAACGAGAATGCGAAATGTCACTCTCGTTTTTCAATACAACTTGATGTCAAGACAATAATTCAAATCGGGCATACTTCTTCCATTCCTTATTATAAACAAATTTAAAAAACTTCAAACATATTGAGGAAATGAGTTGAAGTCAATTAGTTTTTTAAATTTAATAAAAAACATACAAATATTTATAAGGCCAAATACCTCCCTGAGTCATTTAAGTTTCATGTTTGTTTCAGATAGATCCTTTAAGTTTCTAAGGTTTCAGATAAGTCCTTTAAGTTTTGAGTTTATTTCGGATAGGTCTTTTAAGTTTCCAAGGTTTCATATAGGTCTTTTAAGTTTCGAGTTTGTTTCAGATAGGTCCTTTCTATCAACCTCCGTTAACGGACAAAACAACTTTGGCTTAACGGAGGTTGACAGAAAGGATCTATCCGAAACAAACTCAAAACTTTTAAGGACTTATCTGAAACCTTAGAAACTTAAAAGACCTATCTGAAACAAATGTGAAACTTAAAAAACCCAAGGAGGTATTTGGCCTATTTATAAAATAACCTTGAGTGACATTAATTAAATGATTAAATGATTAAAATAACCCAAGGACCTATCCAATTGCTAATAATTAAATGATTTATTATTGAAAAATCAATTAATAATTTAATGAAGGCATTATGTGAAGAATAATTAAATATACGTTCTCTAAAAAAAAATTAAATATGTTTGTTAAAAATCGTTCAAAAAAGTTAAGAGTTTTTTTTTTTGAGCAAAAAAAAAAAAAAAATAAAAAAAAAAAAAAAATAAAAAAAAAAAAAAAAAAAAATTTTAAAAAAAAAATTAAAAAAAAAAAAAAAATTTTTTTTTTTGAAAAAAAAAAAAAAAAAAGTTAAGAGTTTTAACACAACCCTTATCGAATTGTGGGTTGGTAACCTTGCAGAGGTTCCAGATGGGTGTAGACGTACTGCAACATACATTGTCACATGGAAGCAAGTTTGGAAAACAAGGAGGGAGCAATTGACATACAATGTATCTTTGACGACACCTTCTACTCAGCCTGCACCTTGGGTTACTAAATCATTGGCTTTAGGACCAACAGCTGAAGTAGATGAAATTTCCAACAATGGTAACTATGATTCAACTTGGCAAAATGTGGGGGATGTGCATGAGAATGTTGAAGGTCAAGAGATGAAATTAGGGATAATTAAACAAATTTAGTTTGAGTAAATGCATTGCAAAAGTAACGCTGCTCATTATACAACACAAAACAAACATTTCAAAACTTCAATGTTGTAAATTAAACATGTTATAGCAAATGCATGACGACACTACTGATTATAGCTGGAGCAAATCAACTTTATTTGTTAAGAAGCTTATCTCATCGCAACTTTCACGAAGAAGCTAAAGACAATTAGTGAAAGCATATAGTATTGGTGCTTCTAAACTAAAAGAGTGAATAGTCTAATTTTGATCAAGATGACACAATCCACATTTCAGTTGAATAATTTGATTTTTTTGTCATTCCAAAATTGAAATATAGATTGTCTAATTTTGATCCAACAACCACCAATAACGCCGAAGACAACAAATTTAAACCCTTAATATATTGTCAAATAAAAAAAACATTAATAAAATATAATGATTTCATTTGAATTTCGAGTGATCAATTTTGAATGACGTAAAATCGATATTCAACATTCAACGTCAAATTTGTTTGATTTGGTTTAAACTCAAAATAAATAAAAAAACTATAACCGATTTATTTGGTTTAGATTGAATTATCGTCGTGAGATTTTGAGTTTTACCCCTTAGAGTAATTTTAGCAACATTATCTTTTGAACACTCTATTTATTTTTCACTCTTTTATTGGTTTAAATTAATATGAGCAGGGCAAATCTGGACTCACAATATCAGCGAGACAATTATTTTTTTGTCAAATAATTAAATAATACTAAATTTAATAAGAAGTTATATTAAAAATAGCTGTAGCAACCAAAATTACAAAGAAAATAATCTACGTTGAAAATGAACTAAAATTATATCATTACTAATTTTTTCAAGAACATCTTTTTCTACATAGATTACAAGAGATGAATCAAGTGCTCTAGGAGGATACCCGTGCATACGGACGGGTGAGCGTGTTACGTTCTTTTTTTGGAAATAAGTCACAATTGCGTAAAAATTATAAAAAAATCTTTGTATTGATATATATGAATAAAAATATAGACATATGTACAGATTGTACAAACAAATATTGATGTATTAAATATGAGCAAAAATATAGACATGTGTATAAATTAAAAAAAACCGATCCTTGTATTAATATATAACTAAAAATATAAACATGTGTATAAATTACAAAAAAAAAATCCCAGTATTAATATATGAGTAAAAATATAGACACACGTATAAACATAAGAAAAATTATGTGCATGTATTAATATATGAGTAAAAATTATATTGTAAACCGATCAAACAAAAAAAAAATTGGACCTAGACTGATACTATGTCTTGGTCAGCCGGCCTCTGAATATGAATCTACACTTTGAAAATAAAATCCATATAATGTAACGAAATATACAATAATTTTCATCGAATAAAAGATAATTGTTAAAAGAAATGTTTTTTTGCTAACATTCTTCTTATTCTTTGACACGATAGTAGTCCAAAAATAGCAGCCGACCTTATGTTTAATTTTCGATATTTCTAGTTACGATCTCTTTCTCTATGTCCCATTAAGATCCTCTGCGACTGCGTGACTCACAAAAAGCACAATACCATGAAATACCATAATTCAACTTAAAAACTATAGTAAAATGAAGATGTCAAATTGTCAATGTAAAATCATAAGCAATCTCAAAGTTTCTTCATATATTGTTTTTTTTCCTTCCCGTTTAGCCGTCCCAATAATTCCAATTCCTACAGTAAATTGAGTCCCACTCAGAAACCAATGACGAAGAATTGAAGAAAGCAAAAAAAAAAAAAAGGGGGGGGGTGGG
>Ga0228710_1000988_pt1 | contig 40753 bp, 26 predicted proteins | sample MedpolnodulmetaG_FD_177995 | JGI IMG/M metagenome (GOLD analysis project Ga0228710, IMG submission 177995) | Root nodule microbial communities from Medicago polymorpha collected in Santa Monica, California, United States - pink nodules | ecosystem: Host-associated > Plants > Roots > Nodule... | reverse complement strand
TTTTTGTGGTATCTAGCTTTTTCGATTTTGGAGGCTTTATTATACTTTTTTTTTTTGTTGATACAATCAGATTGATGTGCAAAGGCATCACAATAAATCTGAAATCCCCAACTATGTTGGCAAAGGCCGAGCCAGGCCTACCAATCTTCTGCAACACACCAAAGCTTTATTTAAAATAAGCTAAAGCACAAGTGCATTGGAGACATGACTGAAGCCCATACACCACAAAATGTAAAGCATGGAAAAGACACATATCACAATAGAAGTAATCCATAATAGGGCTTGGAATGGGATCCCACCAAGAAATCCTAGGGTTTACAATGCCAAAAGAAGTCAATTTATTAGCAAAACCATTTCCTTCCCGTTTTATGAGAGACATGAAATGCAGAACCTATGTATGAAAAAACTCTGCCAGCGGTTACGAAGTGCCCTGATAACTATGCTTTATTATACTCACCCTCCATTCCTCTTAATTAAATTTAAGAATAAGATTTCTTGGTCTTGTGTCCACACCACGAGTTCAAATCATTCAGAAATAATATTCAGCCCATCTACTTGTAGGTCATAAAGAATCCTGACAGCCTTGAAATAGTAGTGCAAATGCTACATTAGGATTCAATTTCAATAATAAGCTAGCATCAGAAGTAAGCATGTGGCAAAAAACATGTGGATGGAGGGTGTTTTGTAATATGACAAGTTCTGCTCTCAATGAGACAGAGTTAGCTGGTTTTTGTGGGAGAGAGACATTGTTGGAACCCTGAAAAACAAGAAGCGAAGTTAGAATTAAACAGGCTGGTGGAGTTGTTATTAGAAAAGCTTGAATGAAAACCAAAATCTGATTGGCCATGTGGATTTTGGAGACGACACTTCAAGACCACAAAATTTGCCTGACTGTTAACATAATTCCTTGGAATTGAAGTGTCTAAGTTAGACACAAATGTAGATATAGGCTATAAAGCATTGACACAAACACAGACATCAGACACGTCAACACCGGTAAGAATTTGAAAAAATTAATTAATTGAACATAATCACATGTGCGGGTGCCGGTGTCGTGTTGGTGTCGGACACTGGACACGCCTTCCATCAAAAGTGTCGGTGCTACAGAGGATATAGGTTCTTGATATTTTCCCCATAAATAAAAGGGTTTTGATTGTAACATTATTGTTATAAATACATAAGGCTGAGGGTTACCCCGATTTACTTCATTTTTGTTATGTAAATATCTTGTATATATCTTTCTCATTGTAATTCAAATTAATTAGGTATAGGTTTTTGTTCCTATCCCTATAATCAAAGGATCTTGATCATATTCCAAGGCCGATGGTTAATCTCTTAAGCAATTCAACCAATCTTAGTCTTAAGTTTGAAGATTTATACCACAATTTTTGTTACCCGTGAATTGGCTTTTGTTTTCCTTTTAATTCTTCTAACCAATGTATTTTTCTTCGCAGGTGATTACGTCAAGGTCTCTGTGCTTTAAGTCTAAAATTGGTCCCGAGTCTTTCCTTTCCGAAATCGGAGATCAGCCTTACTTCCTGAAGAACTTTTCAAATACAATATCCACATCTAACGATTGTTCAGGCGTCCGTTTTCAAGATCTATATAATTACATTGATGTTAAACTCAATGGTTTCAAGGTCTGATTCTTATTGCATGTTATTTTGTCTGATTTATATGTTTGTAATCTATCCTGATATTTGTATCATTGGATTGTTTGTTATTGCAGATCACCATTGTTAATTCTGACCAGTCACAAAAGATTTCTATTCTTGAGAAATTTGCTGCTTCATTTTTCATGGCTTTCTGTGTCATCCCCGATGAGTCCGTTTTGAAGCAGTTAGAGGTAATTAGCAGATTAGATGTTGTTGATGGAATTATTCTTTCTCTATTGCTTTGATGCGATTTGTTATTCGTAGCTTTGATCTTTCAGTTTCAAGTTCGATTCAGAACTTAACAAATTAATTATCAAAGGCACAAGCTGCCAGTATTTTTGAGACTTCCTTTAAACTTGTTCAACTTACTGGTTCATTCATTTGTTGTATAAGTTTTACCCTTGATTTATTTGTTATATTGAAATTTGATTCAAATTCCATCACTCTCCTACTTAAACCTTTTTCGAATCATCCCATTTTTCCACTGCTATCTTTGTCATAAAAGTTTAAACATGCTAAATTTATAATAAATTAGCTTTCTATATTTTAGTCCCTAGAGTGTGAGTATTATGAACTAGGAAAACCACTTGGGGTGTCCTTTCTGTTAGTTTGTAGAAGCTGGAGAATTATGAAAATGAAAGAGGTTTTTATCATCATATTTTGTTTGTTAATATCAACATATTTATAGAAACACATGTATGATTGGAACAATTAACTTATAAAAGAATTAACTAATAAAAGAACTAACACATGTATGATATCCCTCTCCCTACTTAACATGGATTCCAATCTTGTTTTAAAAAGTTTTGAATTCACCAAGATCAATTAATGCTTCATATTTGAATTTTGATAAATATATTAGGGAACCATGATTAGGCACCCAAGGTGTTATAGTATGTTGGAAGGTATCTCCTATGAAGCACGGACACGACACACACTGACACGCCAACACCACTAATAATTTGAGAAAATCACATATTTCAATGTAATCTATATGTCGGTGTCGGACACGACACCAATGCGTGTCCGTGCTTCATAGATGGAAAGTGTAGTCTATTTAGAGCCCACATATATTCTATTTTATTTGTATACTTGCGCTCACCCACCCACATCTCCCATACAGAGTATTTTCCTTTTTTGTCTTCTCTCTTTTGATTCCCAATACTTCTTGATTCCAGGTTTATATGCTCATAGAATCACTGAAAGTACACTTCTCCCCTTCAATATATGGCGCATTCATTGAATTGAGAACTCATCTGGACTCATTGCTTGTAAGGGGTGAATCTGAAATCGTGAACTGTGTTTCTCCTTCTAATATTGTTTCGGATGTGTCGGCGCATTCTACTTTTGGTATATCCATTATTTCAAGACTAGGTTCAGTCGATCTAGAAGTTGACCTTGAAAATAGAGGAGATAAAAGCTCAGTGCTAATGGTTTCTTTGCAAGAAATTTATGTACGGTATGTTCACAATTGACCCACGATATTATTAGATATTATTTTACATGCCAACAATGTTTACTAAATAAAATCTTAGCATTTTGTTTTACTTTTTGTAGGTATGCTTCAGCTGAATTTCAGGAGTTATTTATCAGCACGAAGTCTATGATGATCCGTGCTTATGAAGTTAAAGAAGAAAAAGATGACTGTTTTGTGATATTATCAGGGAATTTATCATCTCCTAGTGCTTCAGTCCCAGCACATTCTGTTCCTGGACCAAGTATTGAATTTGATCAATATCCTGGTGATGCTATGTTGGCTGATGCATGTTTTGCAATGCATTATGAATCTCCCAGAACTGATTTAGTATGTCACAAGTGTTTTATCTATCTAAGTAATGCTGATATCCACTGCTACCCGCATATTGTTGGACTGGTTGTCGGGTTCTTTCATAGGTTGTCTGCATATAGTACCAGTTCTGAGAAATCCACTGCAGGTAATACTGTGGATATCTCAAAATCTTTTTCATGTTTTGGGTTGCAAAAGTTCGGATTCTCAAATTATTTTGAAGTTGGTTACGCGGATTCTGCATGCATTCCATTTGATTGCTTTCCGTTTGTTACAATTTACAATTCTGGTCCTCTTGATAATCTGGAGAGCTCACTCATATATGCTATTCCTGAGTGGAGAAAATATTTTACTTTGAGGGATAGAAAAATAATTAGCCCCAAAAGTTTCCGTGTCTCTTCCTCACAATGCAAGCCAGATTTTGGAAATTTTCTTGAATCCGGAATTGCGAGAATCTCGAATAATTTTTCGATTGAGTTGCAGCTTTTTGGAATAAGAGCACATTTTCATGACTCATCATGCATAATTGGATCAATCACGATGCCTACATGCAAATCTTCACTATCATTTTGCGATGACAATTTGGACATATTATCTTCTTCTGAAGGATTGGTTCTTACGTCGTCTTGGGGGCCTCATAATTTTCAGGATTATCTATGGGGTCCTGCCACTGCAAATTTATCCCCTATTTTAAATGCAAGGGTCAGGAAAACACAGAACAAATCTTCAGCTGTCAATTTAGAAGTATGCTTTGGCATTCAGCATGTGTACTGCATGCTGCCCTCTGAATATCTTTCCATCATCATTGGTTATTTTTCACTCTCTGATTGGGGTGGTTGTTCCGGTGACCAGTTTCCTTCTGATGAGCAAGGTGATATAGTTCTAAAAAATGAAATGAACATTACATACAAGTTTGAAATCTTGGATAGCGATCTTGTTTTACCAGTGGAAAGTAATGAACATCAATTTCTGAAGCTCGAATTGCCACAGATTTATTGTTCTTTCATTGTGAATTCTGGTTTTGATGGTGTATTGAAGAACATCCCAACGGAGTGTTTGGTTCCTATTCATAAGCTCGCCCAAAGAAATAATTGTCTAAATATATTTGGTCGAGATTTGAACATATCATTCCTTTTATACACAAATAACATACTTGGCTTAGCAACAAATGAGTGGAATACCGAATTTGTAAAAATTTCTTTAATTGCACCCTTAAATGCTGATGTTTGGGTCAGAATACCCCGTGGAGGTGAATCTAACTACAAAAGCTCTTCTTCTATATGTTTAATGACATGCATCAGCAGTTGTCATATTATTGCTGAAGGTTTGACTTCTGCATACTTTGATCATCTTCTTCTTGCTCGTTTACATTTATATTGTTGGATCGTGTAATTGTACTCATGAAATTTTCGTTCATAAACAGATATCTATTTCTTTGATGGATGTATGGCTTTATGGGATGTTATTGAGGGATTCTCATCAGTTGACGACCAATCCAACTGTTTCAAAACTGATGTTCTACAATTTCTTCAGTCCAAGAGAAGCTTAAAGGCAACTGGAGCAACTTCGTCAACTTTGATGCCGTCGAACAGTATACTAACAGAAGTTAAATGTTGCACTCAATCATTGATGATAAGCTTCTGTCATAGACACGAAGGTTTTGTGGAACCAATAAGCAAGGGTGATTTGCAGTTTACTTGTTCAGCATCCCTAGTTGATGATTCTTTGGTATGGTTGGATTTGAGGTTCTCTAGATTGGTGATTTTCTCTTCACACAATTCTGTCTTGGCTAAATGTGCCTCCACTTCCTGTTCCATGTTTGTACTCTGCATTTGTTTTTCTAAGTCTATTGACAACATGAATGAGCTCAGTCTTTGTCTTTTGTCTCTTGATATATGGCTTCATTTGTCTGAGTGGACTGAGATTGTTAATTTTCTCAACCATCTTTATTTACCTTCGGAAAAACCTTCTATGGATTCAGCATCTGAGCGTTTGTCTGCAGATACTGGTATTTCTATAAAAGAAGCAGAAGTAAAAGATGATTCTAGTTTCCATGATTCTGAAAGTACGGCCATACCTTTTACTATTCAGGAGAATGAGAATGCTGTCTTAATGATTATTAGGTCACAAAATGTTCGTATCACATTTCACATCCCCATCTGGACCAGTGAAGAACCGCATGTGGAACTTCAGCATGCTAAACGTCAAAACCTGACAACTCTAAGCGTGCCCTCTGATATTCTTGAAGAAAAGGATGCAGAGTTTCTTACTGTTTCTGTCGAAGTGAATGGTTTTGAATTAGTTTTAAGAAGCAGGGATATCCAAATGAAGTCTAATATGGAAAGATTGAGCAGTGTAATGACATTTGTTGTGAATGGAAGTCATACATCTTTACCACTCCTTGATATAGTCCAGGTTCATATGGACGCTGTCCTCAGTAAAAGTGATACAGGCAACACAACAGTCAACATGGAGCTTATATGTGATCATTCGGATGTATGGCTTTCACATCCTGCATTCTATTTATGGGGTGCTTTAAAATTCGATGGTCCCAAATCAGAATCTTCTCAAAATTCAACTGGAAGCATTTCTTTCAAATTCCAAGTGAGGAAGGTTTCTGTTCTACTAACAGATGGAAAGGTAGGTTGTTAAATATTCGATATTCAACTTATATGCCTGTCTTTCTTGTTCTGTCTCATTTTCTCACTAGATAGAAATTTGCTTCTATTTTTTTCTTCGGGTTTATCATTCTCAAATATACCTTTAGAACAGTGGGTCCTGATACAGTTCAGGTTGGGCCTTAGATGTTTACTCTCATTGGTCTAAGACAGATTTAGTTTGTATGAGCGAGTTGGAAAGTTGGTTAGGATTGAAGTTACGAGTTTTAGATAAAATAAGAAGATATAACACTTGACATAATAAAACCCAAAAAGATCTTTCAAAAAAAAAAACCCAAAAAGATATTTTGGATAAACCGAGGAATTCAAAAAACAGCCAATAAAGTTTGTGACTGAGAACTAACCACTGGAGAAATAAAAGTTGGTTTTCATGAACCAAGAATAAGCCAAACCAAAATGGCCTGCACTACAGTAGCTGAACCCTATACCAGAAGTTGCAAATTTAAAGCTAACAATAAATGATGTTGGGATGAAGTCCTAACCAAAGGTGTAAAATCTTCAAATAAGAATGCAATATCTGGACTAGTGCTAACTATAGCTGAAGCCGCTACTGTAGGTGTAACACTGGATTACCGCTACCTTCAACTAAAACCCTAAGAAAAACATAAAGTGATGGTGTCATAATTATGAACCAAATCGGAATGATAGATTGAGGTCTTGATCTTGTAAAAAAAAAAAGATTGAGGTTTTGAAATAACTGTGCTGTAGCCAAACAATTTTAGCCCCAAAGAAGCACGAAAGGCAGCAAACCAAGGTGTTGAAAAATCGAGCATCGGTAATACCGTAAACAGAGAACTCGTACACTGTCCCTCACAAACAGTAAATTGATGACCTGGAGGCCAGTGGACAGCACTGCTAAAGAACTGGGTCAACATTTGCGCTTGAAGCCCTAAAATAAGGAAAATGTTTGAAACAGAAAAAAAAAGAGGGTTCAACGAAAGGATTTTAAACACAAGTTTACAACTAATCCTAGGATGGGTTATTTGGAGGAATACGGAATGGCCAATGCATTGAAATGCCATATGTGTGAATGGATTCCTAGACTGTTGTCTGAATGAAATTTATCAAAGAATATAGGAAAATAGTTTAGCTCTTGACTAAACATTGATAAAGAAGAGAAGTATTTTGATTCCTCGCATCTTTTTTCCGCATTGTAAGCCTTGTTTCATGTCTTGTAGTGGAGCTATAATGGGCCTCAGCTGGAAATTCTTGTGAGAAGCATCCTCTTCCATGCATCTGCATGTGGAAAACACCTGGAATGTTCTTTCACAGGCGATCTTCAAGTAAACTACAAAAACATCGGAAAGGTGTATTGAGATTACCATAGTTTTTATCTTTTTACCTGTTGTACAAACCGTTGTTGTTTTATTCTTTTTCTGTTGCTTATGTGTGTTTATGATGCAAAATTGAAGGTGTCTTGGGAGCCGTTCGTTGAGCCTTGGCATTTTCTATTCACTATGGCCAGGGATCAAGAAATCAGTATTCTTCCGAACAGGTCCTTTTCAACTGATATCATTCTCGAATCAACAACTCAGCTGAACATTAATATTACAGAGTCTTTAGTAGAGGTATGTAATTTTTTGTTTTCAGATCACCAAAATTATTTTTCCTTTTGTTGTTTATAGCAACATGTTATTGATATGGCGCTTCTAAATCATCTCTTTTCGGTCTACGGACAACTGTGGAAGTAACTTGATCAGATTCTTGCTTTTTGTGGGGGTATTGAGATCCCATTTTGAACCAGCTGTTGAGGTTACCCTTTTTTTTGAATGGACCGAACTCAATATTGTTAACTGTGTTTGGATGGGTATGGTTTGAATCCTTATACCTCCCAACCCGTTAAAAACAACACCCCGACCACCTCTCCTTCCTTATGTCTAGTTGACACATTCTAAGTATCATTTTTTCTGTAAATAGATCTGAAATTTTTCTCAGTCTCGTGGGATAAACCGGATTTCTGTTGTTGTTTTTATCTACCAGTATTTATCGTTCTTAACCTTGGTTTTTTCTGTATACATATCGAGACTCTGATTATGAGAAGTTACCCACTGCGTATACTGTACTTATGTGCCTTGTTTCTTTCAGTGTGTTTCACGCACTGCTGAGATGTTGGATGATGCCTTGGGTCTGATGGGATTGAAAGATCATGAAGGAAATAAACTTTTACATCCACCATGTTCTGAATACATTTTTGCAAGAAAATGTGTTGCTCCTTATGTTATACAAAACTTAACTTCCGCTCCACTTCTATATCATGTATATCATGGGCATATCAATCCTAATGATATCTATGACTTGGATATAAATCATGCAAAATGTGTGCAACCAGGTTCTGCAAGTACGATATACATGGATGAAAATGCTGAACAACAGCTCTCCTATTACAGACCTTATCATTCTTCTGATAGTCTAAATGAGCAAAGGTCAAGTGGTTTAGCTCATCGTTATATTGTGGTACAGCTTGAAGGAACATCTATGCCGTCCAATCCAATTTCAATGGATTTAGTTGGATTAACGTGCTTTGATGCGAATTTCTCCAAGTCATATAATGAAAATGGCAATGATGGTAGAATGAACACTGCCCCGACTTTCGTTGTTCCTGTTGTTTTAGATGTTTCTGTGTTACGCTATAGCAAGTTGATACGAGTATATTCCACTGTAAGTATGAAATGACTTTTATCCTTTATGATGGTGTTTCTAGTTACCCCATGCATTGTTTTCTTATAAGCCATTTTTTTTTATACAGGTTGTTCTTCTAAATGCAACTTCTACACCGCTTGAGCTGCGGTTTGATATTCCATTTGGTGTGGCACCAAGGGTACTTGGTCTCCTCTAATACTTCATAATTTCAGTCTATAGTGCATTGTTATTTTTGTGGTAATACTTGTATGATATATACTTTCATTATTTCAGATATTTGATCCGATACACCCTGGGCAACAATTTCCACTTCCACTGCATTTGGCTGAAGCTGGTTGTGTAAGGTGGAGGCCAATGGGGAACTCTTATTTGTGGAGTGAAGCTCATAAACTGTCAAATCTTCTCTCATTAAATACAAAAGTAGGAAACTTTAAATCTTTCATCTGCTATCCATCTCATCCAAGTAGTCATCCATTTCGGTGCTGTATATCAGTTAAGAGTATCAGCTTGACTTCATCTGGCCGGGTGAAAAATAATCTTTTGGTTGATGACGCAAAGAAGCACTACATCCATCACTTGATCCTTAGTGCTCCATTAGTAATTAACAACTTTCTTCCTAAGGAAATTTTGTTGATTAGTGAGAGTGGTGGGGTAGATCATACTGCAACAATTTCAGAGGTTTGTGATGGTTGTTTACAAATTATATATATTGATTATATAAGTAGGAAGTTTAGCTCCTCTTCATTCTGGTGGTGCAATGTTATAAAGGCTACATATTTTCTTTTGTAGGTGGAAACTTCTATTTATCATATTGATCCCTCTCATGACCTAGGACTAGAGATCTGCATTGATGGATTTAAATGTTGTGATTTTAAATTTCCTCGTTTAGAAACTTTTTGCACAGTGGCCAAGTTCAGTGAAACCAAGTTTTCATTATCTGAAACGCTGATATTCGAATCCAATAATTCAAGTGGTAAGTGATTTTATTTTTGGGTTGTTTTTCTTCTTATGAGTGCATCCTTTTTAAGTATTTTCCTGCTTTCATTTGTAGGACATATTTATGTTACGGCTGAAAAGGTGATGGATGCATATTCAGGTAGCAGGGAACTTATTATTTTTGTTCCCTTTATTTTGTATAACTGCATGGGTTTTCCATTGTGTGTGAAGGAGGCCTCTAGTGAAACTGATGAAAGGGGTTTTGTGATTCCCTCATATTATGATGTTGGTGTAAATGAAACATTTTCTGATAAAAAGGATGGACTTTCTCTACTTGCCTCCAACAATGGTTTACATGCTGACGTTTCTCGTGAGCCAAGGAATTACCTAGATAGTCATACAATTTCATGTAGAAAGGATGATAATCCAAACTCTGTATTCTTTGGCAATTACCGTGGCAATTTGGGAAGGCAAAAAAGAAAAAGTAATTCTTTTGGAAGATTAAAAAATACACTGAGCTCGAGGGTCCAGTCAACTTGGAATTATTCGGGTTCTTGTAATAATGAGCATGAAAGGGTTGTTCCATGCATGTATTCTCCAAGCCCTACTTCCTCTGTAAATGATGTTTTTGTTAAAATGAGTGGGTGTTTCCCTAAAGATGCACGGGAGCAGATGCCATATTCTTTATGGTCAAACTCATTTTCTCTGCTACCGCAAAGTGGTTCAAGCACAATATTTGTCCCTCATCTGACGTCAAATTCTGCATTTATTCTGGCTGTGACGTCTATCTCAGTTGCTGAACCATATGGTGGGCGGACAAATGCAATTGCTTTCCAGCCTAGGTAATATATTGATGTTCATAGGTTATGTTATTGATTAATGTTTACGGGCCTCTCTTTAAAAAGTTAAGATTTTTGGATGTTTCCTTGACATGGGATGACTTGAAGAAAAATCTGAAAAGTATTTCTCTATTTAAGATTAGAGAATGATACAAATATACAGGCTTTTATGTATCTATCCTAATTATAGTAATTACTATAACAAACCAACTTCAAAGGAAAAATCAAATCTGTTAATTGCATAATACTCCCCCTTAAGGGGGGTGGTTGGATATACATTATATCCATTTTTCAAGTAAGATCTTGAAGTAACTCAACGGGAAGTCCCCCTTGCATTTGTCATTGAAAACCCCAAAGAGATCTCTGTTGTTACAAGACCATTGCCTAGATTTTCCTTGATGAATTGATGGTAAATCCCATAATTCTGAGCTAAATAAAATGCATGTTTGACTAAGGATCTAGTTTATGACAGCCAGGGTTTCTTATGCGGAACTGGAATCTCACAAATCAGAGGTCTGATACCAACTTCAAACGAAATTATGAAGAGGAAAAATCTGAAAATATTTCTCATGTTTTAAATTATGAACATTGATAGAAATTATAGGCTCTAACGAATTATCCTAATTAAGGAGTCACGTGGGAAAAAATCTGAAATAAAAACCATATACACCATCAAGTGCTCTCTTCCCCTCCCTCTCCAACAAGCCGGCCCTAGTTTTCTCTTTTTAGGTTTTCTCTTTCAGATTTTCCATTGAGGGGTGGTTTTGGGTCAATTCTTGACCTGAAATCACCCCTCTTCATCTTTTTCTTTATATTTCAATCTAAATAAGTGATTTTCACATAGATCTAGGTTTTTTCTTTGTGATTTCGTCATCTAAGTGTGGTGGTTTGTTGTTCGTCGTCTTGTGCGGCATTGTTTGATTTTCCGTCTTCTTGCGGTGTCATTTGGTTCATATTGAAGATCGATTATTCAATCAAAGATTTGGGCGTCAACGTTGCAGATCCGGAGGCCATGGATATTCCGGTCACTTTAATTTTATCATATATTTTTGTAGGCATTATGCCGTTGTACGCTATTAACTTGGATGTTGTGAGTTTGTTCGCAGATTCATCCTTTACGTTTTTAACAGTGTTGAATGATGTAATCTCTCGATTTGAATGAATAAATATCATTTTGTTTTTGTCAAAAAAAAAACCCATATACACCATCAAATACTAATTATGATAATTAGTAATTACAATAACAAATTAGTTACAAAGTAAAATATTATCTGTAATTATGCTTAAAGAATTAAAGGTTCTTCCATCACAGGTAACTAGTATATTAATATAGATATATATTATAAAAAATATGCTTTGGTTCAAGAAAGAAAAGAATGTTTTTGATGAAATCTTTTTATGTAATTCCGTAGTTTAATCTTTTTATGTATTCCGTAGTTTAATCTTTTAGAATTGTTGGTTCCTTGAGATTGAAATAAAGCCTGTTTGATGAACTTGTCTAGAGTTTGATTTTTGCTTGCCTCCCTATTCTCTATTTAATAATTAATTCAACCTTTGCAAATAGTGTGTAAGCCCACTTTACAAAAAATGAGTTAATATAAGGATATTGGCTGTAGTTAAAAACCATATTTAGCCTTATTCTACTAGCTTTTGGCATACCGGTTTGTCGAGAGAAACACCAATGTTTTACTTTTGCCATTCCTTCTAGTTACCGAATGATGTCTAAATATGCAGATATGTGATCAGCAATGCCTGCAGCAAGGAAATAATTTATAAACAGAAGGGCACTGATGTCACATTTTATCTAGGAATAGGAGAACATGCACATCTTCACTGGACAGATACAAGCAGGTATGTACTTTTGGTAGTTATTATTTCTTTATCTCAGACAAGTACGGTTGTTGTTTCCACCAATAACCAAAAAGTTTGCATTCTGGTTCTGTTTTTATATATTTTTTCTACATCTCATTCTTCCTTTAGTTCATACTATATATTTTTTTTAAAACATGTGATGCAGGGAGCTTCTTGTTTCAATTTGTTATAATGAAACTGGATGGCAGTGGTCTGGCAGCTTTTTACCAGATCATCTGGGTGATACACAACTGAAAATGAGAAACTTTGTTCTTGGCACTTCAAGCATGATACGAGTTGAAGTGCAAAATGCTGACATATCAATGGGAGATGAAAAGATAGTTGGAAACATCAAGGGAAACTCTGGGACCAACTTGATTCTCTTGTCTGATGATGATACAGGATATATGCCATACAGAATTGATAATTTCTCCAAAGAGGTATGTCCATAGTTTTTTCAGTTGCATTACAATATTTATTTAGATTCCGAAATTGTGGTGCTGACCTATGCTCCTTTAAGGGCTTCTGGTTTTATTGGATGGTTTTATTTAATGATTAATGAGTTGAGGTGGCACTTATAGTGGAAAATAGTCTTAGGTGGTTTGGGCATGTAGAGAGAAGAGTTGTAGATTCTGTAGCATGGAGAGTAGCTCGGATGGGGGATAGTTATATCACTAAAGGCAGAGGAAGGCCTAGAACAATTATAAGAGAAACTATTAGAAAAATTTAGAGGATAATGAGTTGGACCGTAATATGCTCAAGTCTTATAACACGACTATTATGACCATATCTCAACGGGTTGTGGGTTTTGAGCACCCCTCTCAGGCCCATGATTGAACATATGGAGCGTGGACAAATACGCTTTGAATAACATATATTATTGCTTACAAAGATATCTAGACTAGACTTTGATATTATTTTAGAATTTCATTTTAAGGTGTGATTCATTTTCAAAAGCTTGGTCAGGAGCTATAAGGACTACTTTGACCATATTTCTAGTCGATGCTGAATTCCAACAGTAGAGATTAGAGATGCTGGTAGAATCTTGACTCAAGTGATTTAGGCTGTACAGAGAAGACTTGTAGAAGCGCTAGTAATTAGCGTAAACTGGATGGAGAATAGTCCAATACTTAATGGTAGATGGAGACTAAAGAAAACTAGCGGCAAACCCATTATAAAATTAATGCACTGCTAAACACAGAAGTCCGTATTGGATGAATACCCTAGTCAAAGCTGAACTTTTAATACACAATAATTATAAAATTAATTTTAATTCATAAGATGTTGCGCTGGATGAGTGGTAAGACTAGACATGATAGGATTAAGAATGACACCATTAGAGAGAGAGAGAGTGGGGGTAGCACCTATAGTAGAAAAGTTGGTAGAAAATAGGCTTAGATGGTTTGGACATGTAGAGAGAAGACCCGTAGATGCCGTTGTAAGAAGAGTAGATCAAATGGAGGAGAGTCAGGTTAAAAGAGGTAGAGGAAGACCTAAGAAAACCATTCGAGAAATCATTAGAAAAGATTTAGAGGTCAATGAGTTGGATCCAAATATGGTTTTTGATAGAACACTATGGCGTCATTTGATCCATGTAGCCGACTTCACTTAGTGGGATAAGGCCTGGTTGTTGTTGTTGAAACATTGATTGTTGCTATACGAAATGTCACTTTATTTTGCATTAGTGATGAATTGTGAATGTTCTTTCTTTACTTACGTTATACTGTTACAAAAGCCATACACCAATAGAGCATGGGCATCACTTGCTATTTTATCATTATGTAACTGGATTTTATTGCTACTTTCTAGATATTGCGAATATATCAGCAGAGGTGTGAAGTTTTTGACACAGTCATTCACTCCTATGCTTCTAACCCTTACACCTGGGATGAACCCTCCTATCCTCATCGTCTTGTTGTGGAGGTAAAGTTACTTTGGTACAATGAAAACCGCCTATGACTTAACCTAACAATGTTTGTTACTAAAATCGAAGGTACCTGGTGAGCGAGTTTTGGGGATGTATGCTCTTGATGATGTTAAAGAATATATGCCTGTCCACTTGCCATCAACCTCTGAGGTAAAACATTTTTCATTTTCCAAGATTAAAAAAAGTTGTTTTTACATGTTACATATTCCGTTCATAACATATTACATGTTTTTTTTTAATTGTTGAAAAGGAGAGAACAAACTGTAACTAATTGACTATAATATGGACATGTGTTGTGTGGTGGATCTGAAAATAGACTGAAATGTTATTAGATAAAGATTCATATGAAAATACTTGAGTAGAACATACTCAGAATATAGTGTCGATAAACACAGTAAGATTCGCTTACTTCAAAACTGGCTGGCTTTTAAGGTGAGGGATACCTTCCACTTATAAAAACTTTATCAAGTCATATCACATTTCAATATGAGACTCTCAACAGAGGCTCAATGCAATAAATACAAAATAAATATATGAAATCTTATACCCATTTACAATGTATGATATGTTACGATACAATATGCTTCTACAATAATCCTACACAATAAATATAAAGATCCTAATATATTTTCAACAGAGGGAACCTCAATAAATAATCCATCGACACGACACATCTAAATTACAGTAATTCGAAACTGTAAAATTAATTAAATAAATTCAAGAAATATTATAGAGCTATTATTGATGACATTTGTGAAGCTTATTCTTTTAGCATGTGATAAATAGCAGTTTATCTTTGATTACAAGTTTGGATTCCACGGTAATCTAATGTTCGTTTATGTAAATTTGATTCCAGAAGCCAGAGAGGATTTTCTTTGTATCCGTTCATGCAGAGGGAGCAACAAAGGTGACTCCGTAGTAACTTTATTTCATATATCTGACATGGAAAATCACAACTCTTACCTTCAATACTTTTTTTTCCTTTCAGGTCCTCAGTGTTCTCGATTCAAATTACCACATTTTTAATGAAGTGAAGAAATCAAGTGTTCCAAATGCTACAGAGAAAAGGTTATATGATCATAATCAAGTTAGACCTGCAGAATATAAAGACAAGATATCAATTTCTATTCCATGTATTGGGATTTCCTTGATTAACTCGTACCCACAGGTAGTTGAACTATGAACTTTTAGATTTGGTACTCTTCTATCTCCTTAATTTAATATCAAAGGATAGCTTAGCTACAACTTAGTATAATTATTATGTACCCTAGAGTAGCTAAGAAATGTCTCTAACAGTTATTGTAACCAACTCAACTGACACTTGTCAGTTGAGCGGTAACTAAATTGAGAAATCACAATAACAGAATTTCAGAGATCAAAGAATCTCCTTAGTTGAATTCATGAATCTAATATTAATAATACTTCCATTTCTGTAGGAGTTGCTCTTTGCGTGTATTAATGATATACAAATCAACCTACTGCAAAGTTTGGATCGCCAAAGGCTTTCCATGCGAATATCATTCATACAAATTGATAACCAGTTGCGCTCTACTCCATATCCAGTTATGTTGTCCTTCAATGGTGGATACAGATCTCGTCAAGTTGATTATACAAAATTTAGGGATGATGCCCCAAGATCAAGAATTGAAAAATCAAATCAAATGAATTTCTCCAGCAGCTTATCTAGTCCCGTTTTCTGCCTAGAAATATCTAAGTGGAAGAAGAAAGACATATCCTTTCTTTCATTTGAGTACATAAAATTGAGGTATTTATCTAAGCTTGTTGCATCTTTACAGTTTACTGTGACTAATGTTTCCTGGCGTTTATATACTTTAAAGTGATTTCTTATCATACATAATATCCTTGATGCTTGCAGGATGGCAGATTTCCGTCTTGAGATTGAACAAGAAGTCATATTAAGCTTATTTGAGTTCTTCACAAATATCTCTTCAGGGGTGCAGTATGGAACCAAACCATCTTCAAATCAATATTACGGGACATCATTAAAGGATTCATCTTCTGTTCAAATTAGTGAAAATTTCAGATTGAATGGTGACCAAAGTCCTCTTGGATTTGCTCCGATATATAATGCAAAATCTAAGAAAATTGCATCTTTGCCTTCTATCATTCCAATTGGAGCCCCATGGCAGGAAATTTACCTGTTAGCCAGAACCCAGAAGAAAGTTTATATTGAAATGTTTGAACTGGCACCAATCAAATTGACCTTAAGGTCACTTTCTCACTCTTAAATTTATTCTAACTTCGGTTTTGGCTACTTCTGGATTGTATTTAAAGACTCACTAACATAATTTATACAATTCCAGTTTTTCCAGTGCACCTTGGATGCTTCGCAATAGAATACTCACATCGAAGGAGTTCCTTATCCATGTACGTTTTTTTTATAGGCAAATGTTAGTAGTTAGTAATTAGTTGTTAGGGTTCAAACCCTGGTACCCTTCAGAGTCACATTCATTTCCATCAACAGGTTTCAAATCAAAGAGCTGTACTATTGAACAAAAAAACACATCTAAACATGAAAAATTACATCCTAATTATTTTCATTTCAAACCCATGAAAAGACACATTTATTGGACTAAAAACTGATGAACACAGCAGAAGTTTTGGCGAAATCGCAGAGCAAGCGCCATTCTGAGCACTCTGTGTGGGGTCTGAGTTCTATTTCTGATTCAGTCAGTGCAGCTAAAGGGTTTTCATTTCTATACGCCCATTTAATTGCCATTATTAGAAGCTTTAAAAGTTTCTTAGATATATGATTGTACAGCCAACTCATTTATACAGTGGTTTGTTTTTTAACAACTGATTATATATAATTACAGCGAGGTCTTATGGCTCTTGCTGATGTTGAGGGAGCAGATATTTATCTAAAGGATATAACCATTGCGCATCACACGGCTAGTTGGGAATCCATTCAAGGGATTCTAATTAGGCATTACAACCGCCAACTACTTCATGAGACTTACAAGGTAATGAGTTAGTTTTCATCGCAGACTCATTCTATGTTTTGTCGTTCATCATCCTAGAAATCATCAATGCTTGAAGTTGTCAAACTTATTTCAATTATCTATGTTGATTCTTGGAAATTTTCGTTCTTTCTGTTGATGAGTTTTTTTTTTTTTTGAGCAATTCGGTTGATTATATTAACATTTTTTTATATACAACATCCTGTATAACAAGAACATAATGAACTAATCTTCATTAAATTTTTAATTACTTTTGTACATGGTGCATTGCCTTAAAGAACTCAGTGTAACATCTGTATAACAGCAATTGTACCTTTTTTTTATATAAATCTGTAGTTGTTTGGTTCGGCTGGTGTCATTGGTAATCCCTTGGGATTTGCAAGGAGCATGGGGCACGGGATTAGAGATTTCTTATCTGTGCCAGCAAACAACATTATGCGGGTAAAAAAGCCTTGCCAGTGTTGCCCTTTCTTCAAATATCTTTGTTCTCCCTATGGAACAATTCAGATAAGCATTATTGATTTATTTTGCAGAGCCCTACTGGACTTATTATGGGCATGGCTGAAGGCACCACTAGTCTCTTAAGTAACACACTCTATGCTGTCAGTGATGCAGCTTCTCAATTCAGTAAAGTTGCACGCAAGGTGATTCTTGCTTTGATTAAATTGTAGGTTGATTTATATGTTTACTTTGTTTTTAATCCTTTCTAGCCTTTTCTATTTCCAGGGTATTGTTGCTTTTACATATGACGACCAAATAGCTTCAAGGATTGAAAAACAACAGGCAACTGTAGCTTCTGATAGTAAAGGCGTTATTAATGAAGTCTTGGAGGTACTAAAACATGTTTCCATTGATTCATGTAACCCCTTTCTACGGTGCACCTCACCGCCTGCTTTTTTCTTTCTTGTGTATAACGTGGGTTTCTTTGTATAGTAAGTTATTTCACTCGCCCATGTTGTTTACAGGGACTCACTGGTCTTCTTCAGTCTCCAATAAGAGGAGCCGAGAAGCATGGTCTTCCAGGTGTCCTGTCAGGTGAATTGATGTGAATGAATTGTTTTGATATCTTCTTTATAAGTTGGAGGCAACATTAAGAATTACCAGCAGCAATTATTGTTGGAGATGGACTTATTTTTTCCTTGTTTACTGATTGTGCTTTCTTTTTTCATATTTCTTTAATGTAGGAGTTGCTTTAGGGATTACAGGACTTGTGGCAAAACCTGCAGCTAGTATACTAGAGGTTACTGGCAAAACTGCGCAAAGCATTAGAAACCGTAGCAAACCTAATCAATTAAGAATGCACCGCTTTAGGGTACGTCTTCCAAGGTCACTTAGCCATGAATTTCCTTTGAGATCTTATTCATGGGATGAAGCTGTTGGAGCATCAGTCCTTGTGGAGGCTGATGATGGCTTAAAGTTCAAAGATGAGAAGTTAATGGCTTGCAAAGCCCTTAAAGAAGCCGGTAAGTTTGTTGTCTTAACAGAGAGATATATAATGACTGTTTTCAGTCCAAGTTTGAGAGACTTGGGCAAGCCTGAATTTTGCGGCATCCCTTCTGATTTGGAGTGGATAATTGAATGGGAGATTGGATTGGAGAGTATAATACATGCTGATTGTGCTCTAGGGGTTATTCACATTGTTGGTAGTAGACCAGACTCGTCTTTCATGCATGATCAACATTCTCCAAAAAGAAGCAGCAAAACGAAACATGTGCGGTATATCCATTATCCAACTCATCTTCCACTTCCTCAAACAGACATAGAACTAGCACATGAAGAAGATGCAGCCAACTTGTTACAGCTTTTGCTGTCTGGTATAGAAAAAGGGAAAGGGAGAGCTTGGGACTGTGGGCGGATCTTGCATCGAGCAAATATGAAACAGGATGCAGTTTAATCACCCCTCCCTTCAGAAAATACTTGCACAGTTTCTACATTACTAAATCTCATAAAAAAGAAGGGAACATTTTTGGGGAAAGAAGTTAGTGTGTTCTTTTCCTTGTATTTATGCTTGTATCTTGTACATTATGTATATTCAACATTTTTTGGATGTAAATATCACGATATTAAATTAGTTTCTTCACTGTTTTTTGTTCAAGCGCAATTTGTTCGAAGTTACAATAATAATATGGTATGGGGTTTAGAGTAAAAAAAAAAGTCGTATATGTCATTGTAATTAATAAGATATTTGTTGATGATTTAGTAAAAAAATTGATTTGATGGTGGTACTGTATTAATAATTATATATAATGGTACTTTGTATTGAAAAATAAATCTTATTTACATTATTTTATATTGTATACATTAATATTAAATTAAAAGTGCTAATAATATATATTCATGAAATGAAAATACTAATTTAAACATACTATTAAATACTACACTATATTGTACCAAAAAAAATAATACTACACTATATTAAATATTAAAATTTATAAAAATTTAAATATCTCTCTCTCTATCTCTATCTCTATCTATCTATCTGTATATAACCATGAGTAGTAGTATTATAAAAATGTGATGTTTATTTGTTCTACTCATAAATGTAGTGTTTACTATACAAAAATTTAACATAGATATAATATTAAATGATAAATTATATGGAATTTAAATAATTTTTTCTTCATCTATTAAATGTTTTAAAGCTAGATTGAAAATAAGATATATGTAAATACTTCATAAAAAAGTATTGTCTGTTTCCCCCAAAAATAAAATGTATTATGTCTAAATATACCCTTTATTTCTCAAAACTAAATATTCGTTACTGAAAATAATTATTTCAGTTCACTTATTAAATATTTCATTTTTTAAAAAAACTAGAGAATATGACAGGGTTGTACTAAAGTCTCTGATCTATTTTCTATTCACAATCATTAAGGACTTTACTCCAAAAGGCTTAGCAATTCTCCGCACCTCTATTCTACTGGTTTTCGGTAAGCTTTTAGATATTTGAAGCGATAATAGTTAGAATTGTTTATGTATAAAGTCTTGCCAATTTTTTGCAACTCTATTCTACTGGTTTTTCTTAGTTATATAGTTATCAGATGCTCAGTTGATGTTATCATACTTTAAGAATTGTCAATTGAAGAATCTTGGGTTTTTCTATGCATTTCAAATGGACGCAGAAGGTGAATTAGCAAATTGCTTTTGGGTTGATTCAAGGTCTAGAATGGCTTACAAATATTTTGGTAGAATAATAGTGAATTTCAACAAGATTACAAGATTCATGATGCAGTGGAAGTTACCTCACATTGACTACTTGACTTTACTCTAGATTATAGGATATCCTATTATTGTTTTTTAGCTTATTTTAATATTTGTAGTCAATGTAATAATACTTTGTACTTATTTAAGATTTATATGTAACTCTAAACACTTGTTCTGGTTTTTAAATTTGTTTCCATCAATGGATATGGTTTCGTATAAGTCTTAATTATATGTTATTCTTCAATAATTATGACTGTGGATTATGATGTGTCTTTATGTGGTGATGATGCTTATCTTTCCTTCAGTGATGCAAGCGTTTTTGTAAAATCTATCAGATTATAAGGAGCGGCTGTTTGGTGAATATTATTGTTGCTACAAGAAATAATGTTGATATATCATCATCAATTGGGATACTATTTGTAAACATCTATAGTAAAGGTGTATAAGCTTGCTTTGTGGTGTGTATATGATGTAAAACAATTTAAAAGTATACTTACTACTTTTATATTTACAATGTGAAAGTGATTGTAAATAGTTGGCAAGACAATAAAGTACAATGGTTTCATCGTCAAGCACATAACACTTTACAATGTACAATGACAACTTGATAAAAAAAATGGTGGACAACTTTTGGGTCAAGTGCACTAAAAAAGGTTGAGTGAATATGTCCATGAAGATTGCTTTTTAGGCCCCCCCAATATCTCTTTAGGCCCCCTAAAAATACAAAAATAACCTTTAAAATACATCCAGTAGTTACATACCGGTGGTGCATTTTAAATTTTCACATTTTGAACCTTCGGTATGTACATACCAGAGGCACATTTACAATTTTTCACATTTATCACATTCGGTGGTTATGTTCCAGAGGAACATTTTGAGATTTCTCATTTCCACCTCTGGTATATACATACCGTACTCCACCCACGTTGTTACATAAAATAGTGCAGTTTTTTAACAGTTACTTTCTAAGCTTCAATATTGTTCTATACCGTGCGTTTTTTGGCCAATTTTTTTGTGTGTTTTCATCACAATCAATAGAACAAATAGCGTCAATCTTCACTCAATTGCAATCATTCAGAAGGTAAACCTTGCTTCTTCCTCTCTCATATTGTTTCTGCATAATTTTTTAGAGTTCTGTCATATTCAATGAAAAGTTTGATCCTTTTATTTCTGTAAATTCTATGCACCCTACCAAAAGTTTGTGAATTTTCGAACATAGCAGAGCATGTACATTTGAATAACAAAATCACACTATAATGCTTTGAGTTAGTGGTATTCTGGTTCTTTCTTTTTTTTTTTTTACACCTTTTTAAACAAATACATGTCAGAAAGCAACATATATAGTTCTTGAAAAGAACAAAGACCTCCTTCGTATTGAATTATAATGTAGACAAAGACCACTGATTCATATTAAATTCTGGTATTGAACTATTTTTCTATAACATTAGACAAAAGTAACAGTATGAACAAGGTGGAGAAAAGTAACAGTCACATGAACAAGGTTGCTATATATATACTAACTTTTGGAACAAAGTTGTCTGGTGTTGTGCGGCGCGGGCTGTTTGGCTGCGGTTTTGAAGTCTGCAGTGTGGTGGGCTGACAGTATTGGTGTTTTGTTTCTTTAGTTTTGTTGTTAGTCTTTTATTCCATATTAGTAGGAGTTTTTTTGCATCTCAGGTGGTGTTTTGTTGGTCACATGCGACTGCTAGGTGTTTTTTCTTCTATTGCCAGTTTTTGGCCTCTCTGTAATATTGGCCTTATGCACTTCTTGTGCAAGACATTTAATCAAATATGTTGTTTAAAAAAAAACATAGATAGGGATAAATGGATTAACTTGTCTTATTTGCAATTAATTAAGTGGTAATAATTTTGTATAGAACTTTCACTTGAACTAAGGTTGCTAGAATTTTGACCTTAAAATTGTCATGAACCATATTTTAAAAGGATAGCCTCATAGGATTTTAAAGCACTAAGAATATGTTTGGTTGAGCCGTTGGTTTCTACGTTTATAATTGTTGAGGTTAGAGACAACGAACTAAACACAAGCTAAATTAGTAAATCATATTATTATATGAAAGACTTTAATATTGTGTCTCGAATCAATCACTCTAAATGTTTGAACTGTTGAAAGGGAATGTGCTGAAGCTATTCTTTTCCAAGGCTTTAGATGAAACAATAAGGTAAGTATGAGTAATTTAGACCTCCACACTCTACTGCACATGTGATCGGACTTTCAAAAAATTCTCTACTATGTACAATATCCATTTATTATATAATGCTTTTGTTTAGTTTTTAATCATTTTATAGTTTTAATGCATTTGTTTACACCATATAATGAGTTTTTTTTAACACAATTTATTATTTTAATGCATTGGTTTATACATTTGATTGGTATTTAAATGTATTTGTTTACACTATAATGAGTTTTTTGTTTACCATTTTTTTTCTTGTTATGTATACATAGATATGGTTGACCTTGTTGAGCCGGATCCAGAGGTCTATTCCGTTGATGTTGCGGAATTTTTTGTTACAAAAGAGAAAAAGAAGTATGAAGATAGAGAGGAGATGATTAACTGGGCTCGTTGTCAAGCAATAGAGGCGGGATTTACGCTTATAATAGATAAATCCTATAGTGGTTCCGGACGTAGAAAACCGAAGCTTGTTTTAGCTTTTGAAAGAAGTGGCGAGTATAAAGGAACAAAGAAGTCTAAACGAGAAGGAACAGGTTGAAGGAAATGTGGGTGTCCCTTTAGGTTGCGCGGTTATTTTAGTGCAGCAAAACTTTGGAGTCTAAATATTGTTTCAGGATTGCATAATCATAAGATGGAGCCAAAGTTAGAAGGTCATATGTTGGTTGGTCGTTTAACTGCAAAAGAGTCAAAGATTGTTGGTGACATGACAAGAAATTTGATAAAATCGAAAAATATTATGTTGGATTTGAAAGGTGGGCGGAAAGACAACATGACAGTTGCCAAACAAATTTACAATGCACGTCACAAATACAAATTGAGTATCAGAGGTTCGAGAACAGAGATGCAGGAGTTGTTCCAAAAATTTGAAGAAAACAACTATGTTTTCAATTACATAACGGTTAGTGGATCAAAAACTGTACAAGATCTATTTTTTGCACATCCTGAATCTGTAAAATTATTTAACACAATTTCCTACTGTATTGGTGATGGATTCGACTTATAAAACCAATCAATACAAAATGCCGTTGTTTGAGGTTGTTGGTTTGACCTCAACTGAGATGACATATACTGCCGGGTTTGCTTTTTTAACTAGAGAGAAAGAGGATAATTTCACTTGGGCTCTACAAGAGTGTGCTAATCTGTTGAAGTGTAAAAAACAAACGCTGAAGGTAATTGTTACTGACAGAGATACTGGGCTGATGAATGTTGTTGCCAACATTTTTCCAAAATCTACTGCTTTAGTGTGTGAATTCCATATTTTAAAGAATGTGAGAGCTAGATGCATTTTGGATTGCAAAGTCAAAGATTCCAAAGGGAAACATGTGAAATCCTCTGATTTGGTTAACACCATCATGAATGCTTGGGAAGTTATAGTCAGTTCTTCATCTGAGGAGCTATATGCAGATGCAGTGCTACAATTCAGAAAGGTTTGTGAACAATTTCCAAAATTTCTGAAGTATGTTGAAAGTACAATATTGTAACCTTTGAAGAAAAAAATAGTTAAAGCGTGGACCAACCGTGTTATGCATTTTGGTTTCACAACATCTAACAGGGTTGAATCCGCTCATGGTACATTGAAAGGATATTTGGAGGATAGTAAGGGTGATTTGGCAAAAGGATGGAAAGCAATAAATGCCATGTTATCAGTACAGTTCACTGAAATACAAGCTACTTTTGGAAGAAATTCTACTATTCTCGAACATAAATTTAAAGGCAATAAAATGTACAAGAATTTGGAGTATAATGTTTCTAGATCTGCAATGAACTACATTTATAAACAAGCATCTCGGGTAAAAGATTGTGGTTCAGATAGTAAAAAGTGTGGTTGTGTGATACGATGGACGCATGGGTTACCTTGTACTTGTCTAATTTCTAAGAAATTGAATTTAGGAAGTTATATTCGACTTGATGAAATCAACATTCACTGGAAGAAGTTATGTTTTGAAGTTGATGATGATGTAGAAGAAAGTAATCGACATGTTTCTATTCAAAATGAGTTGAATGCAATTCAGGTATGTTATCAATTTATAAGAAAGTGTATATTCAAATTTATGACATACATGTACTATTTTAAATTATTAAGTCTTGGTAATTATTTATTTTTGTGTGTTTGTAGGAAAGATTCAATAAAGCTGATTACAATATGAAGTTGATTATCAAAGAGCAAATGCGTGAAATGGCATTCCCTGACACGACATCGTTGACTCCGCCAGTTCAAAAGCTTAAGACAAAAGGTGCGCAAAAAGGTGCACAAAAGAGGAAGAGATCTACTTTGGATGACAGTTCTACTACGCGGGAGCCATCCTTTTGGGAGCATGTTGATGCACAGTTTCCAGATAGCCAAGCTTCACAGACAAAACCATCATTACAGAAAAAGAAAAGTGTGTGTGTAGTTAATCCCTCTTTAACCCCGACACCAACACAATATATTCCTTATATTGATCAGATGCCTAATGTTATGAAACCTTATATTGAAAAGATTGTGAATGTGGATGGTGACGGTTACTGTGGTTATCGAGTTGTAGCTGAAAATCTTGGTCTTGGTTCTGACAGTTACGGGCTAGTTCGTCTTGCTCTCATTAAGGAATTAACAGGGAAGAGGAATGATTATTTGGGAATATTTGGGGGTGAAGATCGACTAAAATTTCTGATGACTCACTGTACCCTCCAAAGGAAAAGACCTCAATTGCACTGTTAGAAAAATGGTTGACGATACCAGATATGGGACACGTCATTGCAACATTATACAATAAGGTTGTCGTTGTGCTGAAATATGGAAATAACTTTTCTGAAACATGTTTTCCTTTCCGTGGTCGCCCTCCAACAAATCCATCCGCACGGATTATGTGTCTAGGATTGATTCCTAATCACTCTGTGCACGTGTTTTTGAGACCCGGATGCCCAATACCTCCAACAACACCGCAATGGAAAAAATACAAAAAGCCAGAGTCTCAAGCTTGGGAGGATCACTTTGTTGCGAGGCAGTGTTTGTTTAATGAATTAATGGACATTGAAAATGGCGACCACCCACCCAAAGAAACAAATAAAAATGATCCAATTTTGTGTTATGATGACGAGGAAGATATGCTCAAGATTACTTGACTTTTATTGTATTACGTTGATTATTTGTTTGAATTTTGGTTATTTGAATTAATGGTTTGTACTCCTGATGCACAAGACTATCTGACTTTTATTGTATTACTTTGATTATTTGTTTTAGCAGTTTGTACTCTTGATGATGCTCAATACTATATGAGCAATAATTTTGAACCTGATTAAACCAGACAGGTAGAGTATATATAGGAAAATAGAACTTGGGAAGCAAATGTTAGATGTATGGGAAATAATTCGAATCTGCACGAGCTAGGGATGTAATGTACTACTGTGATTAGAGAATGCACGTTATTAGACAATTCTGAATTTATCAAACCAGACAGATTGAATATATGCACTGCTCTATATAATTTCCAAATGAAAAGAACATGCGAACATGCCAATTCTTTACATTCTTCAAATTCATTTGATTTTTAAGAAATTAATTATATTGAACTCATATTATGTGAACGTACTATGTAATATTTGTATGTATGTATCAATTCAGTAGCTTGGGAAAGCTGCAACATTGTTAAACCATTTGATGTTAGTCTTGGTGGAAATTGAAATTTTAATCTCTCTAAGTTGAGATGCCTATAGCTGAAATTTCAATTTCCCCTGGTAGTGAATCATGAATTCATGATTGTTAGTAGATCTTATATGATGATCAGGATTGACAATTAGATAAAGAAGTGCATGATAAATCAAAATGGGGATCACTGGTGTAATTAGACAAATCACTGCACGTGTACTCTGAACCAAATAATAACCATTTAATTCCCAACTACATAGGTTCATAAATTGATTCAATTACCAAGTAGGTTCATAACTAAGTACAATGCCCGACAACATAGTTTCATATCCAAAGTCTAAATTTCTAAAACTAAAAACAAAATACAAACATCACTTAGTGCCCTGTTAACTATACTGCCTGACATTTCTCTGCTTACACCTCAACGACTGGTACTGAGTGGCTGGCGTGGCATGAGCTATAATCTGCTCCATAGCGAGTATAAAGGAGTACTTGCAAGCTCCGAATTCTATTCAATGGAAGTAATTGCCCGTTCCTTGATTTTGCGCATGGCAGTCAATGGATCAACACCATGTTCCTCGTGTAACAAAACCTCAATATTAGCAGGCCTCGACGGATTATTAGGAACATCAGATATCAATTTAGGGTGAGAGACCTTATAGAACCACACCAAGTATCCATCCTCTGACTGCCAATTAGTTTCCACTAGTTGCCCACGATCTTATTCAGATATCATATGCATATTATAATCTTGAAAAGCCTGTTTCATCTGATAAATATTCAATGTGCATGGTGCGCCAATAGTAGGATGTCTAGGAATGTTCTGAACAAAACCAAATTGCCTTAACACGCGCTCCGACAAGTGTGGACGATAACATGACACACCGCACATTATCCACCCTGAAAACCAAATGATGTCCTCCGGTGGATGACTCTCTCGATGACTATCATATGTATAGAAATTGATGTCATCAACCTCAAGACGATCCAACGCCTTCCTGTAACATTGTTGTATAGCATGACCCTGTCTTAACATGTACCGAGTGGCACGTGGGCAGTCCTTTGTATAACTGATATCAAGATCCCTCCGACAAATGTCTGTAAAGTGTTCATATATCCATGCCTACAAAAATAAAAATTATATCATTAAACATAATATGTGAAAATCTACCAAATTTAACATAACAATTTAACTTATAAAATTTTACCTGCATCAAACAAGTGTAGCCAGACAAGGACATACAACTGAGTTTAGTAAAGTTACCTAAATAATTGTAGAGGAAAGCAAGAGCAACGGCACCCCATGACCATTGATTAACCATAGTCAGGTCATCAAAGTATTTCAAATAGACAACACAACAGCTACTGTCGGCCTTATCACTGAACAATGTGCAACCAACTAGATAGAGCAGGAAAGCTCTGATGCATCGAGTCCAGTACCATTCCATTGAATCTTCCTCCCCAGGCTGATTCACATAAGATTTCGCTTCGGTCAGATAGCTCGTGTAAATACTCAGAAGCGTATCATAAGTGATATATGCCGATCTCAAACGTTTGGTCTTCGCGGCACTTTCATCAAATTCCAATCCTAAGTAGTTAACCAAATACTTTGTCCCTTGATGAATAGACAAGCTCTCATGAAACAGCAGATTACCTCCAACAAGTATATGCAGCAAGCACGAAACGTCATCCAAGGTGATTGTCATTTCACCTACATGAAGGTGAAAACTACTTGTCTCTGAGTGCCACCTCTCTGAGAAAGCAATCAAGAGACCGTGGTCAACTTGACCATAATTTGTCTCCAAGAGCGGGTAAAGACCAGATGCCCTGATGACATTCCAGAACCACCCCATAGCAGCAACATTTGGAGGTAATGCTGATTTCAAGTCTATTATTTGCTTGACATTGTTAAGCACCCGAGGTGTGTTTTCACGGCCCTGAGAAAAAAAACCAAATATAAATTGTTAAAACTATTATCAAATATGAAAAAATTAAGGCATATTTAATTTAGTAATATATTCTGCTTCATTATCAAGTATGAACAAATTAGTGTTCTTTCAAGTTTTAATATTTAATTTAGTAGTCTATTCAGAAATATTAGAAATAGAGCTCCCTTTCCTGTTCATATACTTTCTCTTCTTTAATGTTTCCCAAAACTGGCTCTAAGTAATTATCTAATTGTCACTATGTTTTGTTCATTGTTTGTGTATTTTCTCCATCCATTTTTGTTCTGCATAACTAGTCTAGCATGATGATGAGCCAAAATATTCACAAATTTTCTTAAAATAGCAATATTATTATATATAAAGCTTTTGCTAGTGAGTTCAATTGGTTACATCTACTTCTTAAACTCTACCGAACATAAACAAATGGGTGATGATGTAAAATAGTTGAGCTTATAAACACTCAAGTTTGTTTTCTGTTGGATTAAAATTTTGATATCTAATATAATCTACCGCATGCTTAAATTTGATAGTAAAAACACCTTTAGTCAGAACTTGAGTGTATGGTATAGAATTTTCTCCGAAGGTTTTCCTATTGGATATAAAAAAGCTTTGAAATGGTATGTAGGGAAACTGAAACTAGGAGTGTTGATTTAAAACAGCACACTGGACACTTTAAATTCAACAAAGTTCTTAGAACTATAATATATTAAATGATCCTTTTTACTAAGCAATCACATAGCAGAAACATAAAACCAAAGAAAAAACCTGCAATATATTGCAGGAAAAATCTACACGCCTACTGCTATACAAACAAAAACCTGCCGAAAAAAATATAAAGCAACCACAGACCTAACAAGCCCGGCTGCCAAAACCCCACCGTTTACCTCGTTAGACACTCCCGCGAATACCACCTCCACTTATAAAACAAATATGGTGGAGTTTTAAATCTACTAAGCAACCACCTCCACGACAAAACCTTAACCTCCTCCACTAACTCATCCCAAATATGTACCTATTGAAATATGGTCCCCTTATTCCAAGTGCTACACTAGACTGACATAATTGGCTAACATAAACAAGACTTTGGTCCCTAAAAGCAGTGCATGCATCTGGTTTGATCCCTTAATTTTTTTATTCTAATCTAAGCGTGGAATCATTCTTAACATCATAACTGTTTGTTCCTTTATATCTCCTCATTCAAGCAATCCTTTGCCTGTCTGAATAAATGGCTCTAACACTGCGTTCTAACTTCTAAGCGACCTTTATATACTTTACCCATCAACGATTGTTAATACCTTATATCATATATTTTTTCAAAAAAAAAAAGAGCGGTTTATTTAAATAATAAACTTTTATCTTGTAAGTATAGTTCATATAGTAATTGTATTCTTAGTTTTGGCTCCTATGTATTGAGAAATTTCACTAAACTTAGGGGATAAATTCTACTACTAAACTACCATATTCAAAAGCGAAAAATAAATAAAAGATATTCTTACCCCTCCATTCCAAATCTTTGCTGCAATATGTTGGCCAAAACTCGGCAACAAAGACGTGTTCGAAGGTCCTCCATCGTATCCCTCCTGAACAACTCCCACAGAATGAGGCTGTGAACCAGAGGCTGACTGTGATGATGGCATCTCGATATCAATCTGAGACTGGGAACTAGAGCCACCTGGTTCCTCTCTCCGACCACGCCCACGACCACGTCTCCTTGGCGGAGTGTTTAGAACTCGCTCTTTGCGAACAGGAGCATGCAATGCCTCCTTACCACATCGTGTCCTACCAACATCTTCATTATCCATATCTACAACAACGAAAAAACCAATTTCAATCCTTCAGGCATTTTGTATTTAAATATGGTTCCATAGTTCATTGCATTAACTTTCAGAATGTTCTTATCATGTAAGTGTACCTTTTGTCTAATGTTATAGAAAAATAGTTCAATTCCAAAATTCAATATGAATCAGTGGTCTTTGTCATATTAGAGAAAACCATTCCTAATTGGTGAATGTTAGAAGCTATCAACAATGTAATTTGCACAAAACTTCAATAATTTCTGGCATGTCTTTGAAATTTCTACTCAAGCTCAATATGGAGACAAATACTCTAATCATGAATAAAAGGATGTAGTAATAAAATCACTCCATATATTCATGTAACATGCACTTGGATGGCACTTATAGAAAAATAAGAGTGTATGGTAAATACATGGTTAGCACAAAAGACTTGAATTAAGAAGCTTATAAACATGAGCTCAAAAGACTAGTTGAAAAGTTAGTGTGGTGTTCATGATAATGATAAATAGAACATGGTTAGCAGAATAGACTTAAAAGAACCTAATGAACATGAGCTAAACTATGGTTCCATACCGACAAAAGAAAATCTCTCATAAGATAAAGACAAGTAAAAGTGTATACAAACATATGGTTTTGCAAAGAAATGAAATGAAAAGTGAAAATATTGCAAATAAATGAAAACGAGCATATGGTTATGATACATGAGCAATTCAACATACAATTATTTTCAGCATTACATTAGCATCTCTATCATTATTTCCAAATCCTCGTACTCATAAAAAAAACATCAAAACCAAAATAATCCCAAAAACAACAAGAACAAGAAAACAAAAACATCAATGATGAACGTTGTAGCTTCAAGTGTTAGTAATTTCGTTCATTAATGGTATCACAGGAGCAAAAAACCAAATGAAATACATATTAACAATGCTAATCTAATCAATAGGAACCAACGAGGTCAGAAACAACGATTCTACTGTCCGAGACAATGAGAACTTATCTTATGCCCTTTTTGGATTGACTTATTTGAATTCCTTCTAACTTAAGCATTTGACCTTATAGTAGATACAGAAACAATTTGACTTTATTTTATAATTTGTTATGGAAGTATCTTACAATAAGTGCTTATATATGATAAGTGTTTATGTTATAATTAAAAAATATTTTGTTCATCCAATCAGGGCCTTAGTTTGTTTTTAACATCAAAATTTTATTAAGAAGCCAACCCACAAAGAAGCTGGGAAAGGCTAATAGAAACAAAGTGGCCAAATAGGCTTACAACACCAGCAAAGACCAATAGCGCCTAACACCTAAAATGCACCAAAGTAAAAATAACACGCCCACAACACAAGCCTAACACAAACAAAAAAACTGAAACACAACAGCAACAACAACACCTGTCAAAAAACACCCTCAAAAGACAGATAAACAGAAACAGAAGTGCAGAAACACGCCCAAAACCCGACAAACCGCAGTGTCTTATCTACACAAGCAATCGCGAGGGTTCCAACACCACTCATAAAATAAACACAACGCTATATACAATCTATTCATACTCCAATGCCACAAGAGCACCTTGATTTGTTCCACCATTTCATCCACCTCCCTAAAGACATTGTTAAAGATTCGATCGTTTCGTGTCCGAATGCATATAATGAGAGATATATTTTGAATGCCTTGTATACTAGAACAATTCTCAATCCCCAATTCTAAAACTCTAAAACAATCAATTAGAGGAGGTCCAAACTCTTTGAAACCCTAAAACAATTCACAATTCCCAATTCTAAAACCCTAACACAACCAATTGGAGAAGGAAGGAAAAATTGGAGAATACATTGGCTTACCTTACCTAATTTGATAACAAGAGGCGAGAGGAAGAGTGAGCTGGTGGAGGAAGTGATTCCGGCGATTCTGGGGTGGAGGAAGTGATTCCAACGAGTGAGTGAACCACTTGTCTGGGTTTTCGACGATACTCAGCCTGGAGGAAAGAAGAGAAAGAAGAACATGAGTGAGTTTGTTGTAAGAAGCGTGAGTGATGCTTACCTTACCTTCAAATGTCGAAGAATCGTGATTATGCTTACTTATCTTTGAGATTGAGACTGCAACACACTAAGCAAAATTGTCGAAGAATGACCTCATAAGAGAAAGAGACGGCAATGCTCACTTACCTTAAAATAAAAGAAGTGTTTGGATTGTAAATGGAAGAAATGTCCTTCCGGACCGTTCGGTATTTATATACCGTATGCTTAAGAAAGGTTAATATCATAATTTTGGGGGGCCTGTAGAGATATAGGGGGGCCTAAAAAGTAACGTTCTATGTCCATAGCTACCAATTAGATTCCTCTAACCCGTCTCCACATGTGTTTTCTTCTTTTCTTTAGCAAACATCTCATTAGTATGCAAAACTTGTCCACAAGTCCCTGCATAATGGCTAAGATGTTAAACAACATTTCTATCTAATTGAGTACTGCCAATCAGAAAGTTAGAGAAGTCCTTTTGGAACAAGAAAAGAACAATATGGGGATAAGTATACATTTTTGGGCAGAAGTATGAAAAGAATGAAAAAAGGGAGAAACCAAATCCAAAATACTGAAACAACATGAACATGACAAAAATTATTCTAATAAAAGAAAATATTGTATTGCCTTGGACATGTTATGTATTTGGCCATTAATCCATAGCTCAAGTAGGACAAACAGTGCAATACCACATGAAATAGCAAAAGAGAGTTTTTTTGTTGATTTGACATGCCGTGATTTGGGCTATTTGACGAGAAATAAATGAACGTAGGCGAGGGATATTGATGATGTGGTGGAAGAAACAAAGCTTTTGTCATGGCATTGGTCATTGAGTAGGCTCAAGATTGCTTCATGCCTATTCTACGAGTGATGTTGGAATTCGAAAGAGAGCAGTTTCTTCTTCTTTCTTTTACTGGGTTGCGATTGCTATTTTGTTGTTGGCTATCAAATGGTGCTGTTGTCATGGTTACTGTGAACAACAAAGAGAGGTGTTGAACTGCAAAGGGAGGGAATTTGGTTTTGGCTTGGTGTGTGACAACTTGGTCTCCTGTGGACTTTGCTGGCAGCTGTTATACTTGTGTATTAGGGGGTTTCGGTAAAAAAGAATCTTGGATAAGATTTTGCACAAACATGTTTATATTTGAACATCATTGCCGAGCCAAACAACAATTTATAAAAACCACAAAACACCAAAGCATGAACTTTGTGGACGAAAACAACAACTTTAAGTTGTCTCCATGCAACACAGAACTCTTTCAAATTCCAACTCAACATTTCATATTCTATCAGTCTCATATATAGTTATTTTGTGATGCTTTGCATCACTAGTTTAAAAAAAAAAAGTCTCATATATAGTAATCACCAATCAATGTTAAAACTAACATATCAAATTTTCCCAAATTAGTCAAAACACTACCTTGTAGATCAGTGAGATGGATGTAACACACATAAATATAATCTAAAATTAACAAATTTGTTCATCAAAACTAATATTAAATTTCCCCAAATTAGTCGTTATTGGAAATCTGAAAGGGTTAATTGAAAGTTTTTAAGGTCATATTATACAGGTTAATTATCGTGTAACAACTTTTATTATTATTAGGTTATATTATCCTATTAACAACTTTTATTCCATATTCTTTATAAAAAAACTTTTATTCCATATTATTAACAACTTTTCCTTGTAACATTTTTTATTACTAACAACCCTATTACTAATCCATTATCCATCGTCTACATAGTTATTGTTTCGATACTTTATTTTCCTTATTTAATTAAGTTTAAGGGTAAAACAATAAAATAATTTTAAAATCTCTCTCATCCCCTCTCCTTCTAATTCTCGAACCAAACGGAGAGAAGCTCTGATATTTACCGCAACTGATTTGATAAGAATAGAAGCTTTGATGGTCTATCTACTAACAATATGTGAAAGTTGAAGTACATCAAAATTTCATAATCGTCATCTTTAAAACTCATGGTCTCCTTAATTTTATGTGCATAATGGTCATTTTGCTAAATTTAATTTATTTTTTTAAAATTAATTATGGATAATGGTCATCACACCTGTAACAAATTTCCACGGATAATGGTCATCACAAGTCTAACAAATTTCACGAATAACTATGGAATCAATTTATTTGTTTTTTAAAATATGACTTTTTTTAGAGATGTATTTAAAACATGACTTACAAACAAATATTATGGAACAATCCACAGATATAACAAATTTCCACACATATTTGTTTTTTTAATTAAAAACAAAATTGTGTAATCAACTTTTTCTCTACAATTTTTTTTGTAGCAATATAACAATTTTCCACCCATATTTGTTTTTTGGATTCAAAATTAATAACTCTTTGGAATAATTTTAATTTCAAAATATCATTTGTTTTTTTAATCTATTAACAATATATAAAAATATTATTTAAAAAATGCAATATATGAAAATTGAAATCAATCTAAATTTTATAATTGTCCTTTTTAAAAGTCAATATATTATCATGATAATTACAGACGACTATCTTTTCAATTGCACACAACAAATTTAAATATCTAATTCTACTACTATTTTTTTTGTGGTGACTTCTACTGCTACTATAATAACTAATAAGAAAATCTTACTTCGCTAAAATTTCATAATTATACTCGATTAAACTCATAATCTTTTTAATTTTATGGATTCAATCGTCATTTTACAAAATAAAAATCTAATTTATTCATTTTTTAAAAATTATTATATATATTTTTATTTATCTTCGAAGCCTAACTAATTTACTATGTATCGTCATTTTTTATCACTTCCAAATCTAACTAATTCTCTTTGTTGTCATTTTGTATATTTATCACTTCTCATCCTCTATATCGCCATTTTGTAGATTTATCACTTCCAAGCCAAACTAATTCTTTTGCTTTATTACTTCCAAGTCTAACATTAGTTTCCTGAATCTTGCAAATAAAAAGGTCAATTTATTTCTTCTTTCTTCTTCTTATTATCTGATTGTCTTTATTTTTTGAATAAATGGCACAAAAAAAATCCTCGATTAGACTTCTAATAGCACTAATTTAGAGGGTTTCATGGTCAATTTGCGATTAAATAATAAGAAAAAACAATGTACTATAGCATAAATATAGGAAAATAGTTTATGCTACTCTTTTATGCCATAAGTATACAAAACAGTTTATTTTCATCTCTTAATCTTACTAATTTGCATATAAATACAATTAATAGAAACACTACATTAATGTTAATATTTTAAAGAGGAATGCTAGGAACAATTGCTCACACACTCTCTCTTAGACACTCTCCCTATGAGTGGTGCCACATACCCCTCTTTTTTAATTACTAACCTGCTAACCGGCTCAACATGTGAAAGTACTTTTTTTTTTTTTACAAAACATTTTTTTTTATTCAGTATTTTTTGGCACTTCATAGTTGTGCTGTGAAAACAACCACCGCGGCTCCAACGACAATCGTGTTGAGCCACGCATCGGTGAAGACAAGAGAGACGAAGGTGAGGGAGGAGAGTGCGATGAGGAAGAAGCGGTTGTCGATGGAGCAGCGGAGGAGGAAGACGACGGAGCTGCCATGGAAGAAGAAATCCACGCGGCAAAGATGGCGAGGAAGACGTTGAGGGGGGAGAATGCAAGACGACCTTGTGACTAACGGAATGTCTTGCACGGCCAGATTCGTTCGTGTTGTCCGGTAGAGCCTGGTTGACCACCGCTGTAGGTCCCATCATCCCACCACGGCAGCCCAGAAAAATTGCTGCGATGCAAAGTTTCAATGTTATAATATTTTTCAAAAGAAAATTTATTGACAATCTTTTTTTGTTAATAATTTAAAAATTGGTAATAATTGAAGATGAAAAATCCGATTTGTTGCATATGGCCATGGTGTGAAGCAAATGAAATTGAAATTATAGTAAAGATTTGTACGTGGCGGTTGTATAGTCTATTTTCCATTTGCAGAGATCGGCGTGGAACGATTTGCAGAGATGACTTTTGAGATGCTAACAATAAAAAAATAACAAAAAGCATTAAAAACTTTCTCTACTTTTTAAAGCCGGTAAAAAATTATAGAGATAAAAAAAATTGGAAATGTGGCACCATACACATGGAGAGTATTTGTGGGAGAGTGTTTAAGCAAGTGTCCTTAGCATTGCTCTATTTTTAATATAATCATTAGTTTTCAAAATTTAAACATGTCAACTTCTCATATCGGTATACATAAAATTTGATTTAGGAGATATAAGCATATCAATTCTACAATGAGTATGACGTAAATATTTAACGGTATTTTGGAGAAACAATATAGTGATGTTGATATTTTGAAAAAAGTCACGAGTTTTTCAAATTTTATCACATCGACTATCACATATCGTTAAATAAAAAATTTCTTTTATATATATAAGCATATAAAAATCCTCAACGAGTGCAGTGCAAATATTTATTAGTGTTTTAAATATAAAATAAAAAATTATTTAATAGAAACACTACATTGATGTTAATATTTTGAAAATAGTCATAAGTTTTCAAAATTTTATCATATCGATTTTCTCATATAAGCACATAAAATCTAAAACGGATGCAATGCAAATTTTGAATGGTGTTTTGCATATAAAAAAAGTTATTCAATAGAAACACTATATTAATGTTTATATTTTGACAATATTAATGAGTTTCCACAATTTTATCATATCAACTTTCTCAAATATTTACATAAGAAATTATTTTTGCAGATAAAACGCATAAAATCTACAACGGGTGCGGTGCAAACATTGAACGATGTTTTGCAAATAAAATAATAAGTTATTTAATATATATTGATGTTGATATTTCGAAAATAATCATGAGTTTTAAAAAATTTATTTTATTGACTTTCTCATATATGTATATAAAAATTTATTTTCATATACATAAGAAAAAAAATCCACAACATACACGATTCAAATATTTAACATATTTTCTATATAATAAAAATATTTCAATTGAAACATTATATTAATGTTGATAATTTTCGATTAATATTTTTAAACATTTGACAATATTAACAATGTAATTATTTTTTATATGATTACCACAATGTTATGCGACCCATGAGGAAGCACGTGTCTATTACTAGTTTTTTTTTTAATGGAAAATGTTAATGAGTGACCTCAACACTTTTTTAGTACCTTAAATAATACTCTATGCGGTTATATTTATAAAATAACAATTTTTTGATTTATTAATTAACTAATGTATATGGCCTACATTTTTTTTTGAAGGAGAGTCGTATACGGCGTACATATAAAGTGGATACATTAGTTATTCAATGAAACTTAAAAATTATGTTTTGCTTATAAATTTGACCGAAAGAAGTAAATTCTTTTAAAAAACAATTTGTATTCGTTGTATTAGAAATTAAAATTTTTGACCATTTTAAAACAAAAATTTCTTATTGTAGAATTTTTAAAAAGTGTCTACTCGTTATTTGGACTCAGCCAATTACATTATTAAAACAAAATTTCCTTATTTTATTTCTTGTTTGGTTCTTATTTTGTTTTTGTTTATCCTCCATTTTGTTTATGTAGATCAAAGATATTTTTTTTCCCTTAGATATTTATTTCTTTGTCTTCATGAGCTTAACTCACTTGGTAAGAGATAATGCATATATATGCAGGGGCCGGGATTTGAACCCTGGACACCCCATTTATTCACCTTTAAGGTGAATTTTTGTAGCTGCTAGACTACTTGACAAAAAAAAATAATATTTATTTCTTTATTTAGCTATTGTGAGACTATGTTGCACGGAGTAAAACAATTAACCACCACATATGCATCCACTTCGAACTGGTCTAGCATCCCTCCCTTCATGATCACACACTGCATCTACCTATAAAAAAAATATGATCGAATCTAAATCAAATAAAAATGTTTAAATTGACAATCACTCATATTTTAGAACAGTGAATTAAAAAAAAAATGATTGAATCTAAAATCAAATAAAAAAATTTAACCCACAATTACTCATATTTTTTTTTTATCAATTTTTTAGAAATAATTATCACTAGTTTAATAACAAAATTATCTACTTTATTTTTATCTCATTTATGCTTATAAATTTTTTGTTTTTGAAAAATCTTATTATAAATATTTTTTTTCTGAAGGAAAATCTTATAATAAATCCTAAAAATTAACAAAATATTACCCATAAACAATTACCTTGGTTGAACAACTGGGTGCAATCCGGTCTCCTCCGACGAGACTAGAGAATGCAGACCTGACTCCGCCTGACCGCCTCCCCCTCCTCCTGAGGCGGCGAAATCATCATATTAATCACCGCTTCTTAGTGGAGGGTGAAGAGGCGGAGAGGAGGTTCTGAGAGGCCATTTGGTTACGTCCCGTGATAAGATTAATGAAAATATGGTACGTTGTTGTGTTGAAAATATGGTACCTCGTACAAACTATTTGCTTTGGCTGTTGAAATATTCCTCGTGTGAAGAATTTATAGTGGTGTGGTTCCCCTTTCAAATAATTTGCTTGCTAGTATTTGTATCATTTTGTGTTTGTTTCTGTAAATGGAAAAAAAAGAAAAGAGAAGAACAACCTATGTATACAATACGATATAGTGTGAGATTACTAAAATCTAAGTCTTATTTAATAATTAAACACACCTCATCATAAGAGAACCATATATAATTCAGCTTGATTGCTTCATAAGTTGGCTCGATTATATGTGTTTGTATGCGCGCGCAAGCGCGAGCAAGCACATGCGTGCATGGGGAATTCCATGAATTGTGAGCCATTTGCGTGCGAGTAAATGGCGCTCTCCTTCACCAAAACATATGTGCTCTCCTTCACCAAAACATATGTGCAATGAACCATTTTATATTGAATGCTTTAGTATAATCAAACAGCCAGGATAGATTGTTATATAAGTACTACTACTAATAAAATACAATTCCAAGCAACAATAATCATGAAACCATTTCATTCAAAATTCTGAATTGAAAACACAAACCATCTTTAAATCAATTGGAAATAAAAAAGATATGATCGTACTTCCAATGATCATAAGCAAAGGACATGACTTAAAAAATGGTTTAGTATCCTTTTTTTTTTCTTTCTCAAAAACAATCTAACATTTATGTGAAGTAGTACATGTTAACTTCAACTGATTATGAAATACACCAATTTAATTTAAGTAATGTCTAGACTTTAATTGTGAGCATGGGAATAAATACAGAGAGCAAGTTTTGAAATAAATATCTCATAATCTCTCGAATGGTGTGAATGAAATGAATAAAATGCATGAGGCAATACCTTTCCAATACGCGCAGAACTTGAGAAGTCGAGCTCATACGGATTAATTTTGTAATCACACTTGTAACTTGTAAGGAAACAGTGGCAGAACTGCCCTGAACTCAAAATGACTTCCATTTTGGCCTTGCATCACCATCAATTCAAACCTAGAAATTATTAACTTAACTATTGTAGAGCATCTATTTAGTTCCTGCAAGGAAAAACTTCCTTAGCTATTGTAGAGCATCTATTTGGAACTAATCAAAATATTAGGACTTCAAAGGAGATTGAGTTGAATCATGTAGTTTTTACTTTGTGACAGTGGCACTCTTTGTTATTTTGTAGTAACAACATTCTGATGTAATCAAAAGTAGTTTTAATTTTAACTTGCCATGTTTTGTGCTGCTTGTATTTCAATGTGCCTTTCCTGGTTAGCAAACTTCAATGCATTATGTGTCTGTTCACTGCTACTTGATGAAGGTGTCACTGCTACTTCAATGCATTTGAATGCCACAATCTGGAGATTCAAAGAACAAAATCTGCTTTACCAACAGCTACTTCCCGCGACATTGCTTTACTTTTTATTTTTTAACAAAGCGACATTGCTTTATTATTACATCATCAAGACCGGGATCATGGATAGGAAGTTGATCGTTGTTCCACGCTGCAATGCGAGATTTCGAGATATCGACAACAGCTACTTCCATGATGGACATTTTAATGCAATGACTGCCAATGCCATTGTTGGACCCCCTACATGTCCAGCACCAATGCAGCAAATCTTCACCATTTTTCCTTTCCTAACATATCCACAGTGGTGTTGAAAGTATCATCACACATTATTTCTTCCTGAATTAAGGTGAAAATCTGCAGCTTAAGTAACGGAATTTGAAATCATCACCAGGTTAATCCATAAAAAAGGTCCACTCATGAGAAAAGGTAGATACAAGTACAACATAACAAGGATGATTTATTAAATTAAATTATTCACTAACATACAAATTGATAGAAGGAATCCAGTTTAATCATACTAAGATGATAAGAAATTAATTGAAATGAAAATTTTAAATATTTATTCCAGTTCATACTTGGTTTGGATGATAATGGGGGGTTGAATTGTGTTTTCAAAAACTTTTCTTTCTTACGTTCTGAAAAACTGTTCCCAGATTCAGAGTCTGAAATAGTTTAGAGTCTTAGTGCAGCGGATAAATATAAGAGAACAGAGAAAGAAAGAACACAAGCAATTATACAGGTTCCTTCCACAAACTGGAAGTAGTCTTGTCCCCCTTGCACTTCCAAGGAGAGTTCCACTAAAATGTAATGTCGGATTACAAGTTGCTCAAACACACAAGTAAGAGACTTCTCAATGCTCAAGGACAACTCCAAGAGACTTCT
>Ga0228710_1000987_pt1 | contig 40754 bp, 17 predicted proteins | sample MedpolnodulmetaG_FD_177995 | JGI IMG/M metagenome (GOLD analysis project Ga0228710, IMG submission 177995) | Root nodule microbial communities from Medicago polymorpha collected in Santa Monica, California, United States - pink nodules | ecosystem: Host-associated > Plants > Roots > Nodule... | reverse complement strand
AAAAAACTAGTAGCAAAACTTAAAAAACTTGGACAAACAATATTTTAAAAGCTAGTAATGTTATTTGCCAAACCAATTACATGCAACAAACAAGGTGAGGTTTAGTATGGGAAAACAAAGTTGTTTCCCATCATGGGAAAGTCTTTTTGGACTGTTAGATTAAATAGGAATACAAATTTTATGATGGTCTGTCTATACCATATTACCATATAATCCATCAGCATTCTCTCTCCTCCATTCCACCACAACACAATTCATCTTCCATCTCAATTTTACTTTTCAATCCGAAGAACACAAATTTACTACTCAAATTTGGACAAACTGAGTTGAGTTTTGGAAACAATGAGGGACTATGTTGTCACCATCAGCAGACTTATAAGGCATATGTACCAATAATATAGATGAATCAAACTCCAATATATCTCCCCAAATTTAGAAAACACACCAACAAGAGTCATATTTAATCAAGAAACCAATATTCTTTTTTATCATTTCTGTATGTAAATTCGGCACCATCACATTTACAAAATCTAGATCTGGTTCGACTTTTCCTGCATCATCACATATTCAAAAATTAGATCTGGTTCAGCAACCATAACTTTACTACCGAAAGTGACCGGAAACTCTTCCGCGGTGGTGTGCGGTGGCTCTCCGGCGAAGGTTCTTTGAACTAGATGTTAATAAATAAATAAATAATCTGCTTCTATGTAATTTTGATTTTGATGCTTGTTTTTCTTTTAAATTAGATATTGATAAATAAATAATCAATTAGTTTGAATAAGTCTTATTTTCGAAACAATTGGGAGAGGAAAAAAAATCTAGTATGAATTTGTGTTGTTTCTATGACTGAGCAGTAAAGAAAATGGTGGACCTGGGTTAGTTTCAATCTCATGAGGTTGAAGAAAATGTAAACAAGATATGGTGTAGATAGTCCATGGTTAAATCAGTGTTCCTATTTAATCAAGTGGTAAAAAATAGCTTTCTCATGGTAGGAAACAACTTCTCTTTCCTATGTTAAATGCCACCAACAAACAAACCTATCATAAAAACTGTCAAAACAAAACATGTTATAAAAAGTGAATACAATGGTATTAATAGAATTTGATTGGGTTTGTATTCACCATTCAATCGTTTAACGTTATGTCATATATTATATTAATTTATTTTAAAATAAATTTAATTGTTAAACAAATTTTATATATGGGATAATGATACCCAACTAAACATCAAAGTATCTAAAAAATACCTTATAAAAATGCCTCATTTGTCAAAACCAAAAACATACTTTGCCAAACTAATAGCTTGCCAAGAACCTACTATCAAAACCCTAAACCACAAAAATCAAAACTTAAAATTGTTAAACTAACAATTTAGAATTTAAAATATTTAAATTTGGTATGAAATGTATTCTTTTTTGCCTCACTCACAGGATTGTACGAGTAATCCTCCTTTTTAATTTGCTAATAATTTCAATAAATTATAAGTGATAATAATATAATTTATACAAAAAATAAGAAGATGGAGAGGTTGTCAAATGGCATGTAAAAAAAAAAAAGGTCGGCACATGGCTTGTGCACCCCAAAAAAAGGTTAAAATGCTTAAATTATGAAAACAAATTAGAGAATATTATGGTAGCAAAATTATTGATGTGGCGATTTTAAATGTTTTGATTGGTTGTGCGTGTAAAATTCTTTTGAACCACCAATCCACCATCATTAAACTCAAAGTCTTCCTTTAAAGATGAGTAAATTACATTCTCCTTCACTCTTATGTTAAAATCTACAATCTCTTATCTTGATGAACATTTTAGTCCTTTTTATTAATATAGTCAAACTTAATTAGTTTAATTGCAGTTTTGATCCATATATTTTATCATGTTAATGAAAATAGTCCCCATTTTTAATTTTTTTTGAAAGAAAATAGTCCCCATTTGATGCAACTTTAATCCCAACCTAAACTTTTTGCCAAAAAAAAGGTTTTTGGCCTCAAAAGTTGTATCAGAGAGAATGGGAAAAAATATTAGTAGAGAGAAAGAAAGTAGGGAGAAGGTGCAAAAAAAAGTTTAGGAGAAGGTGCAAAAAAAAGTTGAGAAGATAGAAATAAGACATAAAGGAAGAAAATGAGAAGTAAATTTTTTTAGAAAGGGTGTAAAGAAAAAATCTAGAGAAAAGATAGAAGTTAGGAATGAAGAAAAATGAGAAGTGTGTAGAGTTTTTTTTTTTTTTTGAGGGAGAGAAGTGTGTAGAGTTAGGATCCCCTTTAAAAAAACACTAACATATATATGACAATTATTTTTGTCCAAATAAAAATGTGCACTTTTGCTAACTTGGACCTTCATGTTTTTTGTTAGTCTAAGTTAGCAAATGTCATGTATATATACCTCTCCCATGGAACGTGATGAATAAAAGTATGAAACTTAGTTTAGAAAGATACTCACATTTAATGCTCGACAAACTTAGACTGGAATTACCTCTACCACGAAACATGTCGAAAACCAAAAAAAAAGTATTTATTTTTCCTATCCCTTTCCTTAGTTTTGTTTAACCTACCTTTGTTTGTTTCCTTTTAAGTACTTCTCACCAAATATTTCCAAACTGATTATGGTCCCAAACGTAGCTGTAATGTTCCTAATTCATATTCCAATGTTCACAAACACAAAGCCTTCACTCTCAAGCAAGCCAAACTCCACTAAACCGTGTTTTCTCAATTCAACCACACAAATTCAATTGAAAACCAAACTCCACTAAACCCTAGTCCTTTATAAGAGCATTCATATTTCACACACACTCAATCATAAGTATAACTGCATTTGAAATATTCCAGTACCATTCACTTTTCTGAAAAACAATGGCTGCAAATTTCAACTGTGACATGCCACAAAATACCATCACTCAGCCTCATTGGTATTCATCAAAAACCGGAATTTACAATAGTATACACTCTCCTAGGAGCCTTCCGACCGACCCTTTTCTCGATGTTGTATCATTCATTTTTTCTCACCCTCATGATGGGGTTTTAGCCCTTATTGATTCCTCATCTGGGTCTTCCATTTCTTACTCAAAGTTGTTACCATTAGTCAAATCAATGGCTTCTGGTCTTCACAAAATGGGTGTATCACGAGGTGATGTCGTTTTGCTTTTACTTCCAAATTCAATTTACTATCCCATTGTAACATTAAGTGTTATGTATCTAGGTGCTGTTTTCACACCGTTGAATCCTCTTAGTAGTTTTGATGAAATTCGTAAGCGAGTTAATGACTGTGGTGTGAGTTTTGCTTTTACTATACCTGAAAATGCTAAGAAATTAGAACCATTAGGCATTCCTATTATTTCTGCGCCAGAAAATGAAAAGGATTTGAAGCACGATTGTTTCTCGTGTTTTTTTAACCTGATTTCTGGTAACTTTGTTTTGCCTCAAAAGCCGGTTATTAAACAAGAAGACACTGCTGCTATATTGTTTTCTTCTGGTACTACTGGTGTGAGCAAAGGAGTTGTTTTAACTCATAGAAATCTTATTGCTATGGTTGAGCTTTTGGCGAGGTTTGAAACTTCTAAATATGAATACTCTAGTTCCAAAAATGTGTATCTAGCTGTTTTGCCGATGTTCCATTTATACGGTTTATCGCTCTTTGCTACGGGATTATTGTCATTGGGTTCTACAATCGTTGTAATGCGAAAATTTGACATTGATGAGACTATTAGGGTGATCGATAAATATAATGTTACACACTTTCATGTTGTTCCACCGATATTGACGGCATTGACGGCGAAGGCAAAGGGTGTAAATGGAAGTAAGTTGCAGAGTTTGAGACAGGTCGGTTCTAGTGCAGCGCCTTTAACCACAAAAGCTATAAATGATTTTGTCCAAGCTTTCCCTAATGTTGATTTTATACAGGTAAAAACCTCAGAATAAAATAGTCTTATATGATTGCTTGAGTTATTTTTCATTGTTATTGTTGTTAGTATCTAAATGCTGATTTCACTAGCTTTGAAATTATTTTTTAAATAGCAGCTGATACACACTCTTTTTGTGCCATTGATGTTCACATACACAACAAGTTCTAGACTATCAAAGTTGAATTTTGCTTGATGATGCTAATAATGTTGTTTTCCTATATTTTTTAAGGATGTGCATCTGAAAAATTGTTTCTTTTTAGGGTTATGGAATGACTGAGTCGGGTGCATTAGGAGCATGTGGTTTCAATACTGAAAAGTTTCACAACTATTCTTCACTAGGGTTGTTAACACCAAACATGGAGGCAAAAGTGATAGATTGGAAAAGTGGTGCTTTTTTGCCCCCAGGCAGAAGTGGTGAGCTTTGGTTGAGAGGGCCTTCAATTATGAAAGGTAAAAAAAATCTGCACTTTTTATGAATAGATAATAAATATAAATACTAAAAGGATAACATGGTAATATAAAGGTTTTGTCTATTGTGTGCAATCTTAACCTACATTTGCATCAGATTGATTCAATGATTTCAACTGTTTTGTTGCTATAACTTTTGTTTCTGTCTTATTCCTCAAGCCTCTTGAACCTTTTCTGCCTGTTTGTTGCTATTCCAATTGAAATTATTAATCAAACTTTTTCCTTTATTTCTTAGGATACTTGAATAATGAGGAAGCTACAATGTCAACAATTGATAAAGATGGTTGGCTACATACTGGAGATATTGTTTATTTTGATCAAGATGGATATTTATATTTGTCTGACCGCTTGAAAGAATTTATCAAATACAAGGGCTTTCAGGTATCAAGTTTTTTGTTTATTAAACTTTTATAGTGATGTTACATTCTTATGTATATCACACATGATCTGTTACAGATTCCTCCTGCTGATTTAGAAGCTGTGTTAATTTTGCATCCTGAAATTGTTGATGTCGCTGTTACAGGGTAAGTATATGAACACTTCATTTATGTCTTTTAAGATGCCTCTTTAGACATTTAAATATAATCTTAAGTGTTTCATCATTTTCCACATCAGTGCCAAGGATGAAGAAGCTGGGGAGATTCCAGTGGCATTTGTGGTCAAGAAGGTTGGGAGTGTACTTTCTCCAAAGGATGTTATCGATTTCGTTGCTAAGCAGGTTCTTGTTTATAAGACAGACATGAGTTCTATGATATTTGAATTAATATTACTTCTTGAATCAATGTTAGTATTGGAATGGTTTTCAAATTTTAACCCTTTTTTGGTTGGCAGGTTGCTCCATTCAAGAAGGTTCGCAAAGTGGTCTTCACCAACAAGATTCCGAGGTCTGTGACTGGGAAGATCCTCCGAAAGCAACTCAGAAACTGCTTGCCTTCTAAACTCTAAGGCATTTCTTTTAGTGTGATATTGAAAAATTACCAAAGACATGAATAATGGGGGTTATCATAGCATGAAATTGGTTGAATGTGATTGTTTTGGTACATGCATCATGAGTTATATTAAGGAACGAAGAACATTGTGTTTCAATAGTTGTAAAAAAATAAGTGTCCTTATTATAGTAAGTTACAGAAATTCCTATTGAGTTTTATTTATTTATTTATGAATAACAGGGACTGAAGTCCCAAAACCAGAAGAAAGTATGTCCTTTATTGTAAGAGATCCTAGAGAAATTACTTTTGAACTCTTGATGCACGCAGATGCACAAGAAAAGTTATATGTAAAATTTATAATGAAAATAATATTATTTGTGTTTCTTATGTCATACCTTTTCAATAGGTATTCAATATCTGATTTTATGTATACAGTTTGGTTGGTATTCAAATATTTTGGCTTAAGATTCATGGTGGTTGATGGTGATTTAACTTGAAATTCATGGTTTGGTTCTATTAAAAAATATTTGTTTATCAAAACATCTAATTATTTTGCCTCTTTTTTAACGTACGGAATAACTAACATGGTGTAATACAAACGGTAGATACTTAGATCATTCATCCACTCTCATAGATGTTCTGATCCTGAACTATTCTGATTTTGTATGACCACTCATCCATCTTAACATTCTGATTCTACCATATTAAGTTTAAGTTTTGTTGGCTCTTTATTGCCCAACATTCAATCATCCAAAAGGTCTAGCCGTCTAGCTGCAGCTTTATGGTCATAAGCTTTCTTAAATACACAATAAGTTAATTTAAACACACTAATATGGACACGAAGTAAAAATGTCGGAACCAAAAGATAAATTAAATCCTTATCATTATTATTACTAAAAGTTCAGCAAATCATGATTCCAATATTTTATCAAACTGCTAATTGAAAAATCAAATGTGCTACAAAAAGGATTAATCAGTTACTGAATGTTTAACAATATTGCATACATTTCCCACTAAAGCATGCCATTTTGAGGCATAACATCAAAATAATATGCCCTATAACTTTTCCAGGCAAATAGAGAAGAAAGAAACAGTTCTGTAATATTGCAGATTCTAAAATGTGAATGTGGACAAATGATCAGAGTTAAAAAGCAAAACCTGACCAGTCCACTTTCTGCAACTGGCAGCAACTTACAATGTTCTAACCACAAAAACCGAGCTTCTTCATTACTTTGGCATATGCCACAGGGACAAGAGCAGGTAATCTCAATCTACGTTTCGCTATCTTTGACTGCAATGAATACCAGAAATTCATCAATTACAAGAATAGCAGACTACCCTGAGAAAATTTTCATAAATCAAAATAAATTGGAAATTAAAAAATACTGTAATGGGAGAAAGAAAACCCAAGAATCAAAATTAACTGTTTGGTCCCTCCCTCGCAGCCCCCCTTGTGTTTGCGAAGAAACCATGTTGGTCTTATAATACTGATTTAAAAAATTTTAAATTTATTCAAATTCAATTATGTCTTCAAACATCCGTTTAAAGCATTGATATAGACTTTTCTATGGTACCATTTCTTTTAGGGTGTCTTTGGGATTGATTAGGAGGGGAAGAGAAGGGAGGACGGCTTACTTTTCTTTTTTAAAATAGGAACACTATGAAATGTTTTTTAAAAGATTGAAATAACAGCATCATAAATGATCATATAATACTTCAATCACACTTAATTTATTTAAAAATAAATAAATATATATATTGTCCGTAATTTAAAAAAGAAAAGTAAGCCCTCCTCTCCTTTTCCCTCCTAAACCCTTAATCCAAACACACCCTTAAAGAAATAACATGCCCTTGAAAGCCTGGCTGGTATGAGTCAAACTCCTGAGTCAAACTAACATTTTTAACAGCACTATTATTCTTATTCTTTTAGAAGCAAAGGCAAATCACTTAGACCGTATGCCCCCACTATGTTTACAAGTTTAGTATAACCGATATGAGTACTTTTTGTTTCTCAACTATGAATTTTGAATTTGCTTGCACACCTATTCCGAATTGTCTATAGTGTATTCTGAATAGTTTCCACCAACATTTATTAGTCAGAAAATTGAATGGATAGAAGTTAGAAATTCACTCATGGACTTCCTTCATGTGCTAACTAATTATAAATAAAGTAAATCAACTCAATTTTTCTTAGGAAAATGTGATTTGCATACTTGGTAGAAATACAGTTCTAAATTATATGAACGACCACACAAAACAACATGTAGTGGTATAGAAGACGGGTCTGATAATTTTAAATGTAAATATAACAGAATTATATATTACCCAGTGGGGATTTAAAAGGCAATGTCTGTTTACTAGTGGACTTTTAAGTGCTAACAAATACTCCTTTCTATTTCTAACTCCTAACAATTAATCCCACCAATAATTCTTATGTTCCTTAAAATCTTGAACTTTTAGAGCTTTGTATGAATTTTATACAACACAATGGCTTCTACCTTTCCCTTTGAAAATGTGCAAACTAGTTGTGTGTGGCTGTGTGTTCATATCACCTGTACAAACTTAAATAGTATTAACAGTTTTAATACATCACATGTATTGCCCCATTGGCTAATGTTAGTAATGTTATTAGATAGGCTTCAGAGATGTTTAGTTTACTTAATTTTACTCAAAAAAAAGATCACCAAAAGCTTTCTCTCTGCATCATGCCATCATAAATTTGTTTCTATGTCATGCTAACTGATTGAAACACACAGAGTACTAGTTGTACTGCACTATAACTTGACCAAAAATATTTTTATAAATAAATGCACTATGCTAGTGCTTTTATATCATAACATTTGAATCTCTGATACCATCTTACAATGTTATTTTCAAGTTAGTTATTAGGGAAGTGCTAATAGAGAAGTATGCCAAACCCACAAACATGTTAGTGTCATCTACCCAACAGCTCTAATGCATTATTGTGCTCTTTGATAAATCGTGTTTAGATTAATAAAGATTACCATATTGATGTGTATCCAATACAGCATACATGGCCGCAGCAAATGCCTACTAACCAGTAACCACAATTTTGCATGTGGTGTTTTCAAACCCTAATTAATATATCAAATACAAGTCTACCATAGTTTCACGTCTGTGCATACTGCATACAGAAAAACAGGTTGTTCTATTTTCTGCAAATGACAAAATCTAAACTCACAATTTAGCTATTAGTCCTATTACCTTAGAAACATTTATTAATTGATAAACATGATTTGCCTACTATGACAGAAACGTGCCACTGTTTCCTGTTAGGTATTTGACCTATCTATCTAACTATCTAAGGAATTTGGAATGTAAGCTAGCTACTACAAATGCAATAGGAAACCTGTTTAGGATGTAACCATCCATATTGAGAATATGCTCAAGTTAATAGCTTAGTAAAGAAGGGTTTTGGAAGTTCATTCACACCTCATGAATTGTTGAGATGGGGGTAATGGTAATTAGTGATTGAGTATGGTGTGATCTATTTATCACTAACAGAACAATAGAATTATTGAGAAAAACTACCTAGATACTTGCATTTCAACAAACCCATGACATTATCATATACCATAAACAAAACCTTATTCTGTCTAAGGAAAAGTAAAAAAGTGAACCTTCAAATGAGCATTGTGACGTTTGCCCTCCCTCCAACGCCTAAAGGTTCCATCATTCATTAATCTGAACCTTGACTTGTAAGACCTGCTCCAAATACAGTAAAATCACTCACTCCAAACTAAATACACAAAAATAAATAAACAAAAATGTTAAATAGACACACAAAATTGACAAAAAATATGTGTTCTTTTGTGTATATTTGTAATATTTGTAAGTTGTATAAGATGAAAAAGTAACTGATAGATAGAGATAGAGCAATATGGTGTCTATGGTTTGTGTTTAAATAGCACAGCTCATAAATAAAATAGGACATGTTTGGATAAACAGACTAATTAAGCATTAATAGCATAAGCACTTGTGATATACGTGTTTATATATAAGCTATTTCTATACATAAAATCTAACAGTTTATGTATAAGCAATAAGTTCTTACATCAATGGATAAGCTCAAATAATCCAATCCAAATGGATTCTAAAATAAATCTTCACATTTCAAATTTAGGGTGTCACATACGGTGTCTAAAATTGTGTTTAAATAGCACAGTTCATCAACAAAATAGATCTTGCTTTGATAAACAGACTAAGTAGGCACTAACAACATAAGTGCTTATCATATAAATGTTTATATATAAGCTATTTCTATACCAACCAATAAAATCAAATTAAATCAAATTGTTTTCATATAAGCTATCGATTGTTTTCGTAAGCCATCCTGCAGAGCTTATGGATGTCATCATCTAATTCCATAAGCTCTCTTAAACAGTCTCACAAGTGTTAATGTCAGTAAATAAGCTAAGCTCTTTGTAACACTGACACTTCTAATTGAAGGCGTATCATGTGTCTAATCAATGCCGTGTCTGTGTCAGTGCTTCATAGAATAAGCTCAATTAAGCGAGAATCCAATTAGACCGTAAATAAACCTTCATAATTCCAAACAAAACACACACACATTGAAAAGGTATAGCTATAACAAAAATGAATAAGAAACTCACGAATAAGATTTCATTTTGGTTTTCTTGAGCTTCGACGTAACCGGAGTCATTGGCTTTCTTTTCTTCTTCCTCTCCCTCGATGAAACATGCCTCACTTGAAGAACCAACTATTCATTCATTCACACAAAAAATCAAACACTTTAATTACAATCACAAAATCAAAATTCAAAAACTAAAAAACGAAATCGAAAACATGTAACCCTTACAGAGGGAGAAAATGGAGAAGAGAGAGATTTGTGGAGAGACGAGGGAGAGAAATTGAAGAGAGTGCGAGAAATGGAAGCGGAGTGAAGTGGTTGTGGTAATGAGTGGTGGAGGAAACGGCGAGAAGATGGTTGTAGAGATTGAATGGCAAGAGAGCGAAGCTTTGGGAGTAATCTCTGCATCATTTTTGGAATCAGATTTTGGCTATGGCGTTTTCAGCTTTTGCATAATCGATTCTCGACTGCTTTTTTCTTTTACTCTTTTTTTTTAAATCCAAATATGTTTATGACACAAATGTGATTGACTTACTTATGATCTTTTACCTTGTTTTCGACTTTAATTCTAATTTTACTAATAATATTTTATCAACAATATTTTGTTTTAGGAAACTAAAATGAAATTATACTCAGTCTTATTTATAAGAAAAAATTGACTTTTTAGATTCATTGAGTAATTAGTGTATTTGGTATAGAATATAGACCAAATACATCATTTATGCAATGAATTAAAAAAGTTAAATGTTTCTTATAAATAAGACCGGATGGAGTAATAAAAAAGATACTTTTCGGCACTAGGTGTGTCAGGAAGAAAAGACTAAAAACAAAAGGTTGCAATGTCAAAGACTCAAAGTGATGGAATGAAGTGTTAAGTTATAAGTCTCAAGCGCATGATTGGTTGAGCCCACCAAAAATGTTAATCAAAAGAGAAAGTAGTGTAATTCACTTTCAACCACCAAAATGTTTGTAGCTTAAATTTTTCGAACAATTGATGCAAAGTGTTCTCCTTGTGCTTGAAAATATGATTGTTTCTTTCGTTCCACATAACTCAAACACAAGATAACCATAAAAGATGCATCGTTCATCGATGATGCTTTGATGATCCTCCTAAATCACTGTAACATACCATAGCCAATGCGAAACCAAAGTCCAAATTGTTCCACAAAAAAAAATTACATTGCAAAAACAAATAATTGATGTCCTCATTAGATCCATAATCATGCAAAGAGATTATCAGAAGTAGGAATGTGATTATGAAAAAGACGTCATGCAAAGAGACCATTTTTTAGAGGAACCACCTTGTGCCAAATGATGTTTGAAGAATCTTGAGTTGTAACGTTTTTCAAAGCTATCAAGTAGTGATAAGTTGAGTTGTATGTCGTTGAGATGAATGAATATTTCATTGCCACTTGTCTCACACTCCACCTGCAATACAATATTATTCAACAAAGCAGTGCACTCCTCAACATGCCCCTCCTCCCAAGCTAATAAACACCTACGCCGCTTCCACTACTCCACATCCTTTCCCCATCCTAGATAACTCGTCTTTATAATTAACATCATTTTGTTCTCAACTAAATTGAAAAAGTCGACTGAAACTATCCTTTAAAACTCCCTCATTCAACCAAGGGTTGCACCAAAACAACATACAAGACCCATCACCGACCCAACGACCTAAGTTATCCATGAACCAAATTCCTACACCTAAACTGACCTCTTCACAAATGCCAAAAAGATTTTCCCACCAAACCGAAACAAATCTTCCACCTATGTTGATCCCACCTCCATCCTCCCCATTATGCGCTGCTAAAACTCCATACCACAACTTATCTCAAAAGAGCCACGTTAAATTCTCTTATTCTCCCAACCCTTCAAACTCCTTTTTCAAGAAAATAATATCTCATTTGATCTAAGTTATTTTCCTAAAACCCTCACTTACCCCATAAAAAACAATTAAAAGATATGAAAACAAAAATCAGGTGCGTTAATATTATTAAATGTTTTGTTTTCAAAATTTCTGGTTTGAATATTCATACTAAAAGTTTTGAAATTTAAAACATTAAGGAATCTTCACAAACTTACTTTGTTTTTCGGATCTTTGGTCATTTGTGATATATGTTTTTTTGGGGAAAAAACAATTGATTGTTAACATAAAGAGAACTTTGTTTTGTCAAAAAAATTAAGAGAACTTTGTGTAGTTCATGTGTTTTGAGGTATAGGTATAAATATGGGGTATGAAGTCATATTCTCATACTCCAAACCTGCTTAATCTACTCTAATTTTTCACATTTACTAATTTCACAAATGCTTAAATCTACTTTTAATCTCATTAATTTTGTTCATTCAAGATTTTTGTCTCCCATTTCTAAATCGAAAAATATTTTCATTCAATTTATAAAATTTTAAGAAAAACTCCATCATTGAATTTAGAACTTATTTTTGTTGATGTGTCATGTTGAATAATGTGATGATGTATATTTTTTGGTAAATCTGATTTATTTGTTTTTTGAGGGGGGTAAATCTGATTTTTATACACTAAATAATGTGAACATGCATATTTTTGTAGCCATTTACAATTGTATTTTTAAAATATTACTTTGATGATATATTTTGAAATTGTTCATTAATGGTGACTCTACTTAATTTACTTGAAAATTTTATTTTTGTATACTATGAAATTAAAGACAATAAGGTGTGAAATTGTCTATGTGGATAATCTTATTATAATGATTGTTTATACAATCATATTACTAAAATAAGTTTTGAAGCTTTCACTTACTCTTAAGCTAAGATTATGATTATGTATCATCTCTAGAAAAAGAAAACTTCTCACACACTCTCGTATTCTATCTATTTAAATAATTCAACTTAAAAAATTGGGGGTTTTCTTTCTTCTTCTATCTATAAGATGATAAATGATAACATAATACTTAAAATGATCAAAATGCTCCCTCCAAGATGATCAAAATGCTCCCTCCAAGTCATCTCTATACCCAAATACAACCCCACATCTCATGTAAGGCATCACAAGCTCCAATCTTCTTAGTGTAGCTTTTAATCCATTTACTATCTGCATCACGAAAAATACCATCACAACCGCAAATACGACCTAGATCCTTGCAGGCACCGTCACTGTTGAGCTTGATCCAACCTTCCTGAGGTCGTTTCCATCCTATGTCAAGGGTTTTAATATGGCACTCTATCTAAGTGTAACTTTCTAATTTTTTATTTTTGCTTTAAATTTTCAACGTTATTCACCTCAATTTCTAAAATCGAATGATTGGTTGGAAAAAAAATTATACGAAAGCTTACCGGAGAAACTTCTCATGCGTTAGAGGAAGCAGAGGGAATAAGCAACTCTCATCTGTTCTGAGTCACCAATGTTGTTTATCATATGATAATTCAGATAGAATTGGAATTTGCAACTTTCTCCACCAATGTCATTTACATAGTTTGGATTGACGTCTTTTTTACCAAAATTCACGTTTAAATTCATGCTTTTAGCAGTGAAACTCCCATTTCACTCCCCACATTTTTCTCCCAAAGTGAGTCCTATAGTACCTTTGACCATGGTAAGAATGTGTGTCAGGAGGAGAATTATAGTTTTCCTACATGATCCATAATTCCATATCATTTCACCTTATTGCTGAATTTTGTTAGGGTATGTTTGGGAATTAGATTTTGAAGGGCTAAATCTATATTTTAAAATATATTTGATATTTAAAAACAATTGGAAGAGCAATATGATAAATGATAACATAATACTTTCAATCATATTTGATTGATTTTAAAAGTGTTTATTATGTCCGCAAGTTACGATAAAGTGCGATGAAGGAGAAACTAGAATTTCTAGCTTCACAAAGTCACGATAAAAACAACCATGGGACATGAGAATTGTGATTATATGGTGGAACCAAACATTGCATCAGCAAAGAACTCAACATTAGGACTGGTAGAGTTTTAGTGGGATATCCTAGACTGCTTCTTTTCCCATCCTTTGAGTTTTAGAATCTGAATAGGGCGCGCAAAAAACTCATAAGATGGGAAAAGTAATGGTCTATCATATATCATCATTTAAGGACTTAATTGATATGTATATTTACTAGCTTAGGCTCTCACTCAATCTCAATCTCAATCATTGAATCATTTAGAATACATGAGTTTAATATTATTAAGAACTCAAAGTGAGTCCTAGCTTTAGAAACTTTACCAAACATCCCTGCCCCTTCTTTATTACAAAAATTAATTGTTTTTCTATTGAAAAAGGACTTAAAAACAAGTGGCTGCCACACTTTGAAGATAGAAAAACCCAAATAAAAATAGTTCTAAATTCTATAAAAACTTAGCACAGGAGACAACATTTCAGACTGCCTGGCCTATTTGGTATATAAATTGTCAGAATCACACTCAATTATTGGTCCTAATTTGAAAAAACAATCCCTCCAACAAAGAATTGTTTCACAGCCACAGAACAACTGAGATAATATCCAACCATAACTACTTGCAAGTTGCATTCAACAACTTAATGAATGTTTATAGTCACCGTAACTTTGACAGGATCAAGTGGGACATTGTAAATTTACAAAAAAACTTCATTTTAAGCTTCGACAAGATCTACCGCGATACCAAACATACACAATTAACCTTATGTTTGTTACCAAGTTCAAGAGACAGTAGAGGTGGATTTTTTCTGAAGCTACTACTTTTAGCTTAGCAGATAACATATTCCTTCATTATACTATCCATCCTCTCTATTTCCTTACTGTCATGTCATCTATACATTTTCACCTTTTTCAGTTACCAATTTACCTATCTCCAGATTTTTTTACTTCACTATTTCCTACACCTCTCTTCCACCAACACATTTTCTTTATGCATATAAATCAAGTACAAAAAGATGTTTATGAGAAACAAATATGACAAAATACTATAACACAGTTGTTACACATGTCAGAATCCAAATCCTCAACTTAAATTAAAAAGAAAAAAAAAACATAAGCACGCTGCAACAACAGTAAATCACAAGAATTAATAAACCTAACTAAAATCAATCATACAAAATAAACCCCCCCTTTTTTCTACTGTTGCATGCATTAACATCTCATTTGCAAAGAATCATATAAAGCATAGACAATGTACCATGCACCACCATTCATCCCTTAATCCATTCATTAGTTTTTTTTTCCTTCTTATTAATGCAGTTATTATTCAAACTCGAGCAGCTTCTTTCGAATCTAAACCAGAAACCACGGGAGAACTTCTCTCACTATCATCACTAACATTCCCTGCAGCAACAGCACCACCAGCATCACTGATGTTTCCAAAAAGTAGCACAACAATTCCAGCAATAGCAGTGCAAAAAGCAACTCCGAATGAAGTCCTAATCCGTCCTGGCCCAACTGAACCAACTGTGAACCCGACACACAACCCTGCAGCTCTCATCCAAGCATACCATATGGAGAAAGCACCTTCTTTTCCCGATGGAGCACAATCCAACACCAAAACCCTTCCAAAAGCGTGCAAAATCCCTGTTGATGTGCTCTGGATGGCGCCGAATAGAACCAAGTGTCCCCATTTCCAGTGACTGTGTCCATAATAGAATCCAAACCCAGATGACAGAAGCGAGAAAAAGAACCCAACGATCTGCATCTTCACTGAGTTCATCTTAACCACGCGCAGCAAAGGTTGTAGCAGCGACAATGAAACAAGTGGGAAAAGGAAATAGGTTAACCAAAACAATAGCAAATGCAATGGCCTGATGCAAAGCTGTCCAACAATGAAAATCACACCGCCCATGAAAATTGCCATTGTTGTGAATGATGCAAGGAAAACACTGGCAAGACCTCCAATAGCATGAGGATATTTGAAGATGGAAAATGGGTGCAGCCTCGACGAAAATGAGATCGAATCAGTGGTTCTACTTGTAGCTGTAGCTAAATGCAAGATCCCAACAAGCCAAATTAATCCACTGAAAATCGAAACAACCCAAAGACTCATAATATCGCTCTTATTTTCATCGAGTTCGTGTATCATATGGTAAGTGAAAGCTGAAATCAAAGCTCCACCAAAACAACCAGCAGCGGTAGCATGAAGCGAGAGACGGGATGAAACACCTTGTCTAATGAAAAACTGTGCTTTCTTGAGAGTTGTTCCGGTGAAGGCGCGGATCATGAGGCCGAGATGCTGTGTGTGAGCTGCATTGGCGACTGTGCTGGCTGCTATGATGCCAGCGATGTAGGGAATGAAGATGCCTGTGACTTTGAAGAATCCAGCTGGGAGACAGAAGAAAACTCCTACACCTGTAGCTGCAACTGTGATGAGTTTCGGGAAATTTCCGTCAAGGTGGAAGGAAAGGAAGCCAAGAATTGGTGCAGCTATGGCTAGACCTGTAGCCCAAGCAATTGATGTCCATTCCAATGCTGAAAACTTTGAACTTATGGTGTGTCCAGTGAGTTTGTTATACCTGCATAATTCACCAGTACATTAGCACATATGTTAACTTTCGTTAAAAAAATAAAACATATACTTAAGCATTGAAAATACAAAATTATAAATTACCAATACAGTAATATCTACTTTTTACCCTTTAACAAAGTCTTTCAATCAAAATTCTAAAGAGTATCATACCAATGTTACATCATAACAAAATATAAACGTAGGTTTCATTACTCCATCCGTCTCATATTAAATGCTATCATTTAATCGTTCCCGAAGCAATAACTTGGTGGTTTAGGTTGAAACATCGAATAGTATTTAAACTAATTAAAATGACAAGGAATTTACGTAAATATTTTAAACGTGACACGTAATATGAGACGATCGAGACCCGTGTTTTTCACAGCACAAAATATGATGCATATTAACGACCATTAAATGGAAATCTGAGGTGATTTTAATTGTCACTTTGAAAACAAGCATATTGCACATGGAAAGTACTCAACAGTAGTATTAGTTCCTGTTGTTTTTACAAACTTTGAACTGTATAAACCCTTCAAAACATTGATGGATCAAATCATAATTCTTTTTGGTACAAATCAAATAATAATTCTAAAGGTTTCTTTTGGAAATATTTCCATTTTGTATTATTGTACTTGAAGAAAAATAAATGTACTCCCTAGACAATAATTGTTTAAAAACATATCTATTTTTATATAAAAACAGCTTCATCTTGTCGGCACTATACATTGTCGTTAGGCTCACTATCACTACCAAGATGTGCTAACTGCCGACAATTAAATTCAAATTTAAACTTTATTAAAAGTATATAGCATGCCCTAAAAAAAGTATATACCATGCCTTAAAAAAAAGTATCACTTTTTACATAATTAATTTGTATATTCACCTAGGGTAAAAAATATTTACATATATTTTTACCAAAAAAAACATTTACACATGAGTCCAATCATATTTATTGGAGATCTTTAAGAAACTAAGTTAAGAAAATACCGTTGTCGCGTCACATGATTTGATTGAATGTATGTGTTAAAAAATATAGCTACTTAGAAATTAATCTCTTTTTTTATATTTTGGTCCGAACTTTTATTACATTTTGTGTACATAAATCACATAAAAACCAACATAGAAACACCTAGACCTAGTGTAAATATTTAATTACAAAATTTTGAAAGTAATATAAAAAATATAATATAATCTCAAGTGGAGTAGTGCTTAATTAAAGACTTAACCGTTGAGGATAATATTAATATTAAAACTAAGTATCTTTAATAAATGTTGAAAAATGACAGAGGAGTTTCAGGAGAGTCCGACAAACATTTGTATACTCCCTAGGAGGTGAGCATAGATCACTCTCTTTCTTTTTTTCTCTCTCTCTATATCTTTCTCTCTCTTGTTTTATTTTTTGGCCAATAGTTAAATTTAATTTTTCTTGTATATATCAATGGTTGATATGGTACCAAGGTTAATAAATAGGGTTGATGTCCGGTGGGTAATGAAAGTGGTTTTTGAAAAAAGGAATCTTAACCCTTGAGTAAGAGTAAAGTAGGTTTGTAACAAAGCCATAAAGGACACGCCTTTTCATGATTACAAACTATAGTGGAACAAACGGCTCATTAAATTTTTGATTTAAATTTAACAAAAACAAAAATTACCTTAAAATATGGAACCCTATGTTGGATTTGTCACACCATACCCCCTTTACTTTTTTTCCTAGTAAAATCTCAAAATTAAATATTAAAAAATCAAATTTTCATTTTCTACCAAAACCCTTCACACACTCCATTCATGGCTAACCACTACTACTTTTTTTCAAAAAATTTGAAAAAAAATCAAATCATACAAAATATTGTAGATCAATGCTACTTAACTAAAGTACATAAATTAATGATTTTTATTTTTCAAAAAATACAACTTGGTTACTTACTCTAAGTGGGTTTTTCTTGCTAGTGAACTTGGTCAAGTGAATATTGTAGAAAACAATAAAAAGATCTTAGACATTTTAAATACTTAGAAATATCTAAGTGGGTTTTTTTCATAGTGAACTTGGTCAAGCAAAAATTGTAGTAAATCTTAACATTCAAAATAGTTAAAAAATAAATAAAAATATAAACTTACAAATAAGGTTTTTGCTAGTGAATTTAGTCATGGAAAAATGTAGAAAAATATATAAAAAATGTGGACTTACAAATGAAATTCCTTTTGAGAGCAGTGAGTGCCAGGATGAGTTTTGTTCCATTCTTGAAGTGAAACAGTAGGAGGACTTTGAAGCTGACTGATAATGAGAGGAAAGACAACAGGAACAAGTACGGTTTGAACAAAGTAGAAGCAAAACTCATAAAGATACCAACCAAAAGTTTCAAATCTAGAAGGTTTTTCACCAACTTCTTCATAACCATTATAAGCTTCTCTAGCTCTTAAAATCTTCACAGCTCTGTTGTGTAAGTCAGGTCTAGTAGTATTGTTGTTACCTTTAGCAACTTCTGAAGCTGCTACACCACCTTGACCATGACCATGACCATGACCATGTCCATGGCCAAGGACACCACCTTCAGCTTCAACGGTTACCTCTTTCATTGGGATGGAGAAAGAGAAAATAAGAAAGAAAAAAGGGGGGTGTCAGAATGAGTAATGGTGAGAGGACAGTGGTAAGAGAAGAAGGAGGAAAGAAAATAAAAGAGAGGGTTTTGTTGTGTTTGTGTTTTGTTTAGGAAAAACAACAAAAGGTGCATATGACACTAGTGTAGTGAGAGTGAGTAGGGTGGGGTGACTTTTATGTACAAACTGTACACAGCTGGGTAAATTCAACCTTTTAGGGCTGTCAATGGCCTTTTCTTAAGGGCATAGTGTACATTTATTTAAGGGGTTAAATATATTTTGGTTTCTATTAAACTATAATTTTTTAGTTTAGTTTTTAAAAAAAATAATGTTTTAAACTTTAAGAATTTAAATGTATGATAATATGGTTATGGTGTTTAGTTACTTTTTTTTGAGGAAGATGGTGTTTAGTTACTTAAAATGTGATTTTAAGTTGCATGTGATTTTAATTTTGTCTTGTTTGTATATAGATAAAGTGTAGAGATGAATAGTACTTATTTAACTTTATATTTAATTAAAGAAATTAATTTTTGTACAAGTGAATTGTCATTTTCTTCCTTAGTTGTGTTTATTAGAAGTGATTTCACATATTAAAGTCATTAAACTCACTAACAAAAATATATATTTGAAAATCAAACTAACAAACGGAAAACACGTTTAAAAATCAAATTATTAAATGAAGACACATTTAGAGAGGTTTTTATAATTTCAATAGATTTAATGTTTATACTTTGTAGTAACAACATTGGACACATTCTTATAATAAAAATTCCATATTAGATACTCAAAATGAGTGTATACTCTTTTTTAATATAAAAAAAGAGTTTAGTTATAAAAATGAATACACACTCGTTTTGATTCTCTAATGTCTTTTAATTTGCATGTGTAATTTTAAAACATGTATAAGTTATCGAAGATAAAAAAAAGACTATCATGTATACTGTAGTTTACGATCCTGTATTTTGATGTTCAAATAAAATAGTTTTTTTTGTCAATTAGTTTATGATTATAACTCACATTTTAAATATGTGATATCCTTATTAACTGAGCTAAATTCACGAAATAATAAAATAATCTATCTATTAACATAGTTACCATCATTATATCTTACTTTATTTTTCTTTTGGCCCATGGAAATTTGTATATAATGTAGGGACATTATTAAAGGCGTTACAAAGAAAAGGAAACGTTCTTCGGCTAGTGTCATCATGTTTCTTCTATGTGTAAAGAGATCTCTTTTCTTTTTTATATTATAGTGTAAGGCCTCTTTTCTTTTTACACATTATCCAGAATAATTTATTCTTTTAATTACCTAACTAGTGTAAATTTAAAAAGATGATTACCAGCTTGTTATAGATTTCATTCACACTAATTTCTTTGATTTTCCTTTTTCCATTTCAATGCACTTTTGTTTGCAAAAGCGTGCTCCTACCTGCTTCAATTCAAGTGGAATCAATTTTTAGAATATGATGATGATAGGAACAGGCCCCAAAATAGAAATAAGACCCATGTGAGAGTGTAAAATAATAAAAATATATTTGTTTTTTTACCTTTACAATTAGTTCTTCTTTTCTAAGGAAATATATAATTCTAGTTAGTGTTTAAAAAATAATATACAATAACATAAGAATACACACAAAATATATACAAAAGAAGAATATCAATTGTCTATACTACACATGTTTTCTTTATGAATTTAAAAAATCGACAATGATATTTGTACAACCAATATTTTCATATATTTATTTAACACTTCATTTTATTTATAAATCTACTTTTCTATCGCATCATCAATATATTACATATTTCATATTACTCTCTTTTGTCTATTTTTCTCTTAAAGATATATATTAAATGAGATGTCCATCAAATATTTTTCAAAGAAGATTGAATGAAAATAAGACTAATTATTAAGGTATACTACACCCTAGATCTTCTTTATTTTACACATGTCAAATCATATTTTACAAGGCAAAGGATGCTTTTGGTCTTAAAATATATGAGACATTGTCACATAGTTGTTTTAATCTGCAATATGTATTTAGTCGGTATCCATCTTTCGTTAATCAATTGGATCAATAAAGTTAGTAATAATAGAGATGTTTTGTAATATATTTCTAATTTTGATATATTTAATGATTATGGTGGCATCGTCTCACATATTTAGTGACTAACATGATTATCTACTTCATATTTTACCATTTTAACATATTATATTTCTTTAGTATTGGAATTCCTACATGTGATAATAACAAAAGAGACGTGCTAGTACTCGAATGCATCTTTCGTTTGTCAGTTTGATCCATAAAGTTAGTAGTAAAAAAGATGTTTTGTGATGCATTTGTAATTTTGATAAATTTAAAGATTATAGTGATATTCTCTGACATGTTTAGAAACTAAAATGATTGTTTACTTCATATTTTACCTTTTAACATATTCTATTTCATCATAGTAGTTGTTTCTACATGTGTTGAGATTGTTGTTAATAATCATGTGTGTAAAGTATATGTCATTTAACATAGACTAATCTTTGTTAAGAAGTTTGTTAGATACACATTTTGTCCTCCTAATAAAGTCTTCACCATACCAAGAGTCGAGGATCGAACGCTAACAACTTATTTAAAGTTGCCAAATTCTTTACCATTTAAATCAACCACATTTTGACAAGGTAAGCCTAAGCTATTAAGTCAAGGTATTTAGGCAAAAACATTACTATTTATTACGGCCTGAATTCTTTATATGTTAAAAGTAGCGTATTTTTCAAGTTTCCACCCGAGTGTCTCGTTTTATTGGAAAAAACTAAGCTCTTCTTGTTGCACTCATTAAAATAAAAATACAACAATTTAAATAAAATATTTGTATTAGCTAAAAAAAGCCTTGATCAAGCGAGTGAATGTATTACGGGTATGATCGACTACCACAAAAAGGTAGCTTATAACTTATAAGTTCGCATAACTAAACACTATAACCATAGCATCTTACATTTAAGTAACTAAACACTACAAACTGAAGTAGCTAGTTCAAGTACTTTTTTTAAGAAGGTAAACTAGCTAGTTTACACACATACACTTGCACCATTGTTGATGTTGCATCAACGGGACACGCCACCTAACCACTATTGCCAAGAAGACTTTCAACACAAAGAGTCGGTCCATTTAGTAACTATCGACTCTAATGGCACTTTTGGATCATGAGGAGAACTTGAATGATCGTGACATTTTACTAAGAGCGATGATACAAAGATAATTTAACACCGCACCTTTCACCCAAATCATATAGACATTGTGTATATAGATCATATTATTCATATGTTATTAAAAATTTACTTTTACATTTAATGTGAAACTTCTAAATCACACTTCAGACACAATGGGTACACAATAATATGTGTAGGGATAGTAAAAACGTATTGCCACACAAATTTGCATCTGTGTCATTTGAGCACACTCTTTAATAGACATCCATGCACTAAAGATATAAGAAAATACTTGAATGAACACAAAATTTGAACACACAAAAAATACTTGAATGAACACTACCTTTAATTTTTTTGGAGGGAGTGTTCAAATTTTGTATCTAAAGTCTTGCGTCCACATAAGAGTTTCTCCCATCATACACCTGTCATTTGTAGGTGTATGATGGGAGAAACTCAATAATTTGTTGATTAAATGTAAATGATAAATACACATGTAAATCATATAGAGGGGGTTAGTCTATCAATATGATAAAGTTGGAAAGAATATAAAAGAGTAAATGATACATACACATTTCAAATGTGATTAAGAACCCGAATGAAAGGTACATGCTGGATTGAAAATGATCTTACGTGCTCTCTGCTGTTCCATTTTGAGGGCCTCTCTGTGTTTGTCTAGAGGTACTATTGCAACAAGAACCCCATTGGCTAAACTTTTTTTTTCTTCTAAGAGGGGCAATTTTATTCTATTTTTAGAGGAACAATTTTACATTTTGTTAGGCCAATTTTATGTAACCTACTCTTTTTTAATTTGTTGAGGCTTTAGTCTAACCTTTTTTATAATTAAGAATTTTTTGTTAGGGCTTTAGTCCCTTTGGGCCCTTTATGTCTTTATTGAACAAAAACTCATTGATGTAACGCGTGCAAAAATAAATGGATTATTACTTGAAGAACATTTTGGATGCTCAAACGGTCTGAAAATATTGGATACTCAAACGGCAACAAAAATGTTTGTTCGTTATTACAAATTAAAGTAATTGTTGCAATAAGGTGCCAGATTCTGTTACCTTTTGCAAAGTTGAGACACAAGTATTACAAGTAGTTACACAACAGACAACTTGACAAATCTCAGTTGATTGCTACATCCACGAGATTAAAATCAAATGTAATTATTTGTTTTATTACTCAAAATGTAATTATTATATTTGAACAAAAATATAATTATTAGTTTTTTTAACTCAAAATGTAATTATTTGTTAGTTATATGCTTTCTCTGTAAATGTTTAATTATGATTGCTTATATTTAACTTTTTCTTTTGGTCTTTCATTTAACTATTTGAATATAAGTAAATGTAAGTTTGAAGTTGGCCTTCATTCTTAACTGTTTTTTACATATAAAAAACATTTCATAAAAGTTTTTTTTTTACTAATAACGTTTCTCAAAAATGTTACTTACATTTTTCACTTAATATTTGTTTTTATACGATGCATTGTCAATCTAGTTTTATAATTTATATATTGATTGACAAATGTAGGTCCTAGAATTTAGATAGAGCCTAATTCAACCTTTTAAAATTAAATTTTAAGGTGCGGATTGTTCCCAATTATAAACAAATATTCATGTTATATCTGATTCAATTTAGACTCTTAACACACTCACAAATATCTAGAGTTTGACCCAACATATCACATATAGGTTTTGATTGTGATTAATAAATGGTTCATTGCTCGCACTCATTGTATGTCTAATTCTACTTTTGAATGATGTAAAATTGATTATAGATGCATACAATAATTTTGATATCTTTGCCTCAACAAGATTAGAATTGATTTTACATCAAGAATTGATTATACTTAAAGCTGGAAAATCATAAATTTCAATTCTATAATAGAATATTTATTGTTATAAACTCAACTTCACATGATTGTATTCAAAGTTCAAACATAAATCACTTTTCTCTTAACACAATTTCGTCAAAATCAATTTTACAAAATCAATTACTCAAAATCAACTTTAGTAGACCTTGGCCTATTGACATGTCTCTCAACTAAATAGTGACCCACACTAAGATCGCATGTACTAGGCAATTTCTAAAGTGTTCAAAGGCCCTTATGTGTGTTGTGATTCAATGGTGATTTTTTTTTCTCTTTATTTGGTGGAAGAGAGGGGTCTCTATTTCACAGGTGTTAACTGTTTAATGTTACATGGTTGGACTAGTGAAAGAACATTCGACATGCCCATTCTCATCCCATCCCCTTGAGTTACAACTAACACTCATTTAGTACATGATTCAGCTTCCAATTTCCATCTTGATTTGCATGATTTCCACTTCCCTCCATGCAAAGAAGGTGCTCTAGCTACCAATCCTAGATTTCATGTTTTGTAACGTCTATTAGTATCTCACTGTTACTTTGTGTGCTTGCACCTATTCACCACTTTTTAACCTTTACACCTTAAAATTGAATGTCACAATGATATGTCAAATACTACTGCTTCAAAGACTAGGGGAATAGACTTTATTCATTTTGTGTTGGACCATTAGAGTAGTATGGTCTAACAAATAAAGTTTCAAGTCCATTTTTGTGTCGATTCTTTGAGAATTTTCTCCACTCAAGATTCTGTTGACTATGATGCATCATTCTTAATTTACTAGAAAGGCTCAAAATGGATAATTTTCTTGCTGAATGTCATTAAATTTTTTATACTATATGTACCAAATATCATATTGGAGATATAGTTAGTTAGTTAACTTGGTTTAGTCCATTGTGTTCAACTTTTTCATCGTAGCATTTCAGTTTCATCAACATAATGCACTTTGGAGGCTTTCTCTCATTGAGAAATGCTTGCTGATACAAACACAAGTAAAAAAATATAAGACACACACGTAAATTAAAAATATAAAAACATTTTTTTTTTAATGATGTGACTAAATTTTGTCTCATTTATTTTTCTTTGTTCATGTAAGTGCATTCAAACATATTTCATTTATATTTATGCACAATAAGACTTGCTCTCTCTCAATATCAAAGTGACATATTACAAATGAGAAAAGTTGAACACAATTAACTACTCAATATCAAAGTGAAATATTAGAAATGAAATATTAATAGACATTCACTAACTAGCAACTAAATAATAACTAACTAACTATATCTTCAGTATATCTACCATCATTAATGTTTAACGACGATTACTCTTTGTTAAATGGCTTATTGGAGACAAAAGTGAGATATCACCTCCCAAAATTGACGGATCCAGAAGAGCCATTACTAAAATTTTCAGTGACATGAGTGAATCAATAAAGTTGTGCCCTTTTAATTATTCAAATATTTTTCTTACATTTTTTGTTGTAAAAAGATTAATTCATAATCAAGTTCTCTAAAAATATATTTTACAAAATTAATTAAAATGAATTAAAAAAAATACATATCTATATAGTACTAACTATTAAGTAAAAAAAATTGTGTCACTAAATAAAAATAGTACCCTAAGTTGCTACGCCCATCCTCCCATCCTCAAGGTCACCCCTGGACCCAAGAATTTTACGTAGTGGGACAACATATATGTAGACATTTTTAACATTAAATAAAACATTGAGTTTTTTTTAAGGAAAAACATTGAGTTATTTATCATTTTCTATAATAATATGGGTCATGCTAACCGGTGCCCCTGGGGCACTGGTTAAGCATACAAAAAAAGGAATTTATTACCATAAAAGGAAACTTTGTTGACTTATTTATGGATTAATTACACAGTTTTCAATGCAATAATTACTATATAATTTCCCTTTTTAGTATCCTTAATCAGTGCCCCGGGGCACCGGTTAGCATTTCCCTAATAATATTAGTGGACAAACAACCATTTTGATCATTAAATGTTTCAAAATTATAAGCATATTCTCAAATGTTTCTTTAATTAATCATTTTGATCCCCAAATATGTTTTTGATTAGTCAATTTAGTTAGTAAAATTACAAACAAAAGAGTTACTTGAATTGTATTCGGAGTTTTGATACATTCAAAAATTATAATAATATCATTTGAAACATTTAGAGATCAAAATTGTTTTTCATTTATTTATTTTTAGAACGAGACCAAAATGGTTGTTTAGGCTAAATTTTAGAGATCAAACAATTGACAACCTGCTTAAAGTGTCTAAATCTCTTATCATCCGAATCAATTCATCGCTGGTTGAATGCCTTTAATTTACAAGTTGCTCATTCATTGGTAACATTCACTGTATTTAAATTTAATTATTGCTTTTTCGATTGATATTTTACTGAACAAAATGTCCAATCATAAAAAATGAAACCAGCCCTTCTCAGATTCTAGTCAACACTTTATAAGAATCTTATTATTATTTCTGCTTCTTAATTCATCTCCGTACATAAGTTGGTTCCAATTCTGTAAACAAATCATTAATGAAATGAAATTTCAACAAACTTCCTATATTTAATTTGACCATTTTCATACATTAATATCTTGAGACAACTTCTTTTGTTTTTAATTAGTCAAAAACAATAATAAAGAAAAAAAAAAGCGTAAAAAGATAATGTGAATATAAATGTATGATAGAGAAAGTTGTACAAAAATTATCACAAAATAGTTGTTCAAATATCATTTCACTAATAACATTTTCTAATCTTCTTTCCCTTGCTTTTTCTTTCCTTTTCATAAAAATAAAAAAAAAATTAATCGGAGTCTTTTTAAGTGAGGATTTCCAACACAAAAAAAATACCAAATTGTTACACTTTGGAGCAAGTATGCTACACATCCACAAGTCTTAGCTTAACTAACAAAAATGCTAAATTTGTAAGCCAAAAGTCAGTGATGGGGTTTCAAATTCCACCTCCTTCACTAATATGAGTCAGGTTATAATGATTATTATTATCATTTCGTCTATCTAAATAAAATATCAAGTCTACAAAAAGGAAAATTCAAAACTAGTGGAACGCAGCAAACAACTCCTCCCTTTTATTCCCAGCATTATTTGTGTTTATAAACATGAAACTTTAGGATTTTTGCGTGGGTTGTCCTCTCCTCAGCTGGTTCAAACATTGCTCACTATTTCAAGACATTAATTGCCCTGTAACAAAAAGGACAATGAATGATCACAGAACAATAATGCTACAAGTGGAATGAAAACAATCTTAATGACAAAGGAAAAATTAGGTTTTATTTGGTACAGTACAAGGAAAATTCTTGAAAAAAAAGAATACAAGGAAAATTTAGAATAACAAAAAATTAAAGCATCACTGCGGAATTTTTTATTTAACTTGTTTGTTTTGTGGTGACAGTCAAATTATGAGTTCATGATGAATACTGAATAATGTTAAATGAGTTTATTATTATTTTTCCCTTTTATGATACTCTAATGTAAATTAGTACTAATAGCATTAGCATTAGCCATTTTTGTCGTTTTGATTTGGAATTAAGTGGCCCATGTTGAAGGATTGATTTGAACAATTAGAAGTGTAGTTATCACGTAAAGATTTTTTTTTTTTCTTTCTTAAATATTGCACTCGTCTTTGCAAATATGACACATTTAAGTTTTGGTTCCAGTAAAAAAAAAATTTGTTTTTTGTCCTTGCAAAATTTTTTGTTTTTTAAAATAGTCCCTCGAGGGACTATTTTCAGAAACAAATTTTTTTGCAGGGACCTGTTTAAAAAACAAAATATTTTGCAGGGACTTAAAACTACAAAATGGGTCCAGTCATCATGTGCCACGTATGCAAATCATCACAAAAATGGGGTCAGAAACTATTTTAAAAAACAACAAAATTTGCAGGGATCAAAAACAATTTTTTTTTTACAGGGACCAAAATTTAAACGGGCCAGACGAGTGCAATATTTAAACTTTTTTATGTAATCACGTAAAGAAATATGTTAATTTCTACTTTTCTAGCTTAAGTAAATTGTGGATCCATATACCCCTACATCCCTCAGTAAACAAACTGCATAGTCATTCGATCGAAATAAAATAATATTCTGCTACATTGTATGCAGGGCTAGTCTAAAGGTAAGCCGGCCTAAACCCTAGCTTTAAGTTTCCAAATTTTGATCCAAATTAAAAGTCGAAAAATACACTTTAATTTATAAACAGACACATATAAGATGGTGAGTGTGAGGCTTAACAAACCTATAAACATTGTTCGATTTTGTCTCATGCCATATTTGCTCTCTTTCAATATTTTTCTTCTTTTATGTGAAACTATTACTTTGTCTACCCTATAAGTTTCTCGTGCACTCTGTTTTGATTCTAAAATCCAAAATATTTGATATGTTTTGAAGGGTTTTATGTTTTTTTTTCCATTCGAATTCTACAATCCGAACTTCACATAACGCTCGAGAAATTAAATATGGTGGAAAAAGAAGGTGTATTTATGTGATTCAGCTATAAATGACCATTTTTGGGCTAAATACACAAGGGGTCTAGGCCCAATGCACAACTAACACAAGGCCTTTTTTTAACAGTTACTCAAGACCTTTTTTTTTTCCTTTTCCAATTTACACAAGACCTTTCTATTTTCTTACAAAAATAAAATGTTCCACTTGCTTTTAGAATAATGTAATTATGTGACATATTTTATATTTATTATTTGTTATTTTAAAGTGATATTGGATTTTCAATACACGAATGATTAACTACTGTTTAATTTTTTTTGTAGGACTCTTTATTTTGATGTTATTTTCGCTTTAGACCTTAAAACATGTTAGGCCGAAAAGACAGAAAGTGCATTCTATATATGAAAAAAAATTTACCTTAAAAAACGAGGGGACTAAATGACAATAAGACAAACAAGCTTGTATAATTACAAGTTGTATTCAACAGATGATAACTCCCTCAGAAAATGCTTCAAAAGTTGTCTACTACAATTATAAAAAGAAAGTTGTTGATGTCAACCTTGGAGACACAACTTATGGTATTGGCATGCGATTTCAAATATTTTCCCATACCATGCAGGCTGTGGCCAAATCGAACATGTGATCCATACTAGATTAGGTTGTCAGGCCAACTAATTATCATGTGATTTCGATTTTATAACTATATTAAATTTTCATTATTTTCTTATTTTATTTTGACCACGTTAATTTTTTGTCAAGTCAAGCTAATTATATGCTAAATCTAGAAGATGAAATCGGTCAAAACTAGCCAATGATGTGTGGGGTAATATCTATGTATGTTTAACTTTTTAGCACACAATTTTGTTATGAAAAGTAGTAATACTATGTCCAATTCTTATCGTGGATTTGTTATTTCAACTACAATAAGTTGAAATTAAAAAATATTCTATCCAAAGGAAAAGGACTTTATATCAATAAATCAAAAAATAGAAAAAAGATTGAGCTTAAGTAAGTGTGAATAATGACTGCTACGACTTTTTTGGAATTACAAGTTATGCTAGCTTCTCGTTTACAATCAATTCCTCATGAATATTACTTCACTTTTTAAGATCATTTTCAAGAATTAATCATGGGGCAAAGCAATATAAGAGACATTTCTTGTGTTTTTTTGTCTCAAGGAAAAATGGACCCACGAAACAAAAGGAATAAAATCTAGGCATGCAAGATGCAACACATTGAGCACAAGATGATAAAAAGGGTGTTGAAAAGGACAGAAGAAAACACGAAGTCTTAGATCTTGAAGGATTATTATTTCTTCACGGACCAAATGATACTTATATGCTCTGTTTTGTTTGTAAAGTGAAGCGAAAAAAAAAAGGATATAATACTCATAGAGGAAAGGGTTAGAGTCATAGTCGTTAGGACTTGGGATGGAAGAAGAGAAAAATAAAGAAAGGTGAAAGTTTGGCAAAGGTTGAATTTTGGTTGAAACGTACCGCTCATAATGGTAGTATAATTGTATGTTCGAGCCCTGCTAATCCTAGCACCCCCTTCTCTTCACCCGATACAAGAAGGCAGTCAAAGTCCCCTCCACTCTTCGTTTTATGGGAAGACATCGTGTTCCTAGTCGATTTCCCCTCATGACATTGCCCCCTTAATGCTACGAAGTGAAGCAGACATAGAGGCCAACCATTGGGTATCAATCCAGTGATTCAACCTTGGCTCGATATTGTTGGTGTCTTTCCCTACTCGTTTAATGTTTGTGAGACATAAGTTGCCCATAGAAGAATTATAGATAATTTATCTAAGATCGATGAAAATTAACCATATATAGTTCATAAACAAAATTTTGTGTTTATTTGTGGGCAATTTTTTTTTTTTAGAGCTTTTAGAGGGAAGAGCATGTATGTTTATAAACTACATGTGACTAGTATTTAGTGATGTTGGATAAATTACCCACAATTATTAAAGGATAAAAAAAAACATTATGTTTTGACAGGTTGCATGGATTGAAAATTGAGGAGAATAAAGAAATTGAATAATTTATGGTATACACCATCCATATAAGATCAATAATTGATTGTTATTTCTTAAAACACAAAACACTGAAGATGGAAAAAAAAGGAAGAAATGTTTGAATTGTGTTCGTCATTTTAAAAAAAAAATCTTTTATCATTCCATCTTAAGATCATTTTAGTAAGACTTTTAATTGACCACATTACAAAACACCAGAATTCTTATAAAATATTAACTTCATTTGAGATAAGAAAGACAACGTGAAGTTAAGCCATAAAGAATATGACGTCAAACACAATACAACTTAAAACATGAGAGATGGAGAGAGACCATATATTTATAGAGAGTAAAGCATAAAAGAGAGGGAGGGAGATGGAGAAAGACAAAATATGGCTAGTTCAGTCCACCATATCCAGGGTGACTTTGCATTCTCCACGAGGTGGACTTCCTTCACTATAATCCATGATTACAATACTCAAAACATCCACCCTAAAATTTCATAAAACATCAATCTTTTCTAAGTCCATCATTTACCTGGTTATCCAACCATGGTGGATTACTTAAAAATGATCCTGACCTAGATCAGTCAACTTTGTTTTCTCACACCTATGAGATCCAAGTGTTTAGAGTCTCGTTAGGATATCCCAGGTGTTTATAGTTTCTCTAGAGTATTATATAGGTTGCCACTGTCGGACAAGGTGCGTAGTTTGTTCGAGTTTGTATCTACTTGATACAAAGTCATTTCTAGGATTGATAACTCTCTAAGAGATGATATGCATGGAAATCCTATATTAAATTAAGTGTGCTTCAGACTACTTGATTGATTTACTTTGTGTTCTAGATTACTCTCGTTTGAGATGATTATTCATAAAGTTCATAAATCATATTCTAAATTTTTCTTGATTTAGTATCAATTCGAACACATTCTTTTTCTTTTAAGTGTGATATTGGGAACACCTACATTGGTCTCATTTCTTCTTTAGATTTCTTGAAGGCTTGGTTGAAGGACGATAGCAACATCGATAATTTACACGTATTGAATAATTTCTTTTTTATATCGAAGAGAGTAGTATCGTTGCAAAATAGATGTTAGATGATTAAGAAAGATCAGATACAAATAAAGTCTTTGGATAAGATGTACGTCACTATAAAAAAAATAATGTTGTCTTCATTTGTTTTATAGTGAACTCTTTAAGATGAAGGGTTTTTTAGAGATCAACTTCATTCTACTTCAAAAGATCGTTCAGATAATGAGCAATGTGTGCTTTGAACTTTGACTCATAGAACGATCCATATGATTATTAGGTATCTCTTGTTGAGTATCAGGTCAGATGATTAATGTTGGCATTGTTGCGTTCAGCCCATTTAGGGGATTGTCTCATTTAGACAAATTGATTGATTTCCTTTTGTGTTGACCCATAGGATACACATTTTACCTGATCGACTTGTCTTATGCTTGGAAGCCTTTGCTATGTGTTCATACTCTGATGATTAATGTAATTTGGATATCATGCACACTTAAACAACATTAATTTGTTCCTTAGCAATTAGAATATCATATGACGACACACTTTTGCTTTGCTTGTTATGTTATCATCAAACCTTGAGGTATGAGGTACTCAAATCAAATTGATTGTTACAAATACTCAATTCGTTCATTTTTACTTGTCGCATTTGTAGAAAATTGTTTCTATTTACTTGCAGTTTTCAAAATTCAATCCAACATTTTTTTTACAATCCAACGTTTATTTCATCAGCAAAATCCCTAGGTATTTATGAGTGAAGTAAGATAAAGTACAAATATTATAGGAAAAATAAAAATAATTCTATCAAAAATAACAATATATATAAATTCAATTGATTTGTGCAAATAACCTTAATATTTTTAGTGGGTTAGTCTTCAACTTTCAATAATTACCTCTTCTTCAGTCAATCAAATCAAATGGAACCGTATATTTTTCATCTTACGGTCCACATGATTTTTAGATCTAAAATCGAACCAATCCACACGACAACACCCCTAATTCCAGTAATTTCCTTCTCATCCAATCCCATCTCATGATCCATGTGGTGAAGTGATCTTCCCTTTTGTTTTGGATTCTCAATTCTCAATCACATCCTTCTATTTTGGTCCAAAATAGAATATTCCACGTTGTCGTCCACGTCACTCCCATGAACCCTTCCCACCCCACATTATGCACCGTCCAATTTCCCTAATAAATTCACCTCTCTTCCATCACACGGATCCAACGGTTAGAACACGTAACAGGATGGGATACAATGTTTTCAATTAAAAAAACTTAACATCCACGTTGTTACCTCAGATTCCGCGCCGAGATTTTCTCTAACATGTTCCCTAAACAATTTAGGACCTGCTATTTTCTACAAGGTGAGCTGAATACATTAATTAATTCATTTTATATTCCAATGTACCTAAACGATTCTTGCATAATAATATTTTTTTGTGTCAACTGCATAATAATATTTTAATAGAACAATGAAAATTGTTCCGATTAATAAGTGGTTGACTCATATCACACCGATGCATAAAGTTAATTCTCGTTGTCAAATTGATGACCTTATTGTAAGCATTTTATTAGAATTCTTTGAACTTTAATGTCTTTTGTCATCCTAACGAACTATGAAACTTTAATGAACTTTGGAAAGTAATTGGTCTAAATTTCATAATAAAAAATTATTTTAATAATATTCTTGAACATTGACATATATTAATTATTAGAAATTGCTTGACAATGTTTAAGAGTTCTAGCTCAACTATCAAAAACACCGAAATTATTTGATTGGTCGTATGATCGGGTAAGCTACAACTACTCCATTTGTATGTGAGTTTTTAACGACAACATCAAATTACAACTCTTTTACTATGTAGGAGATTATGAGTTTTCAATAATTATTGTTATTTCGTAGATGTATTGAAAAAAGAATTTTCTTGACAATTATTTGAATCTGTAACACAATTATTTAAACTCCAACCATCACCGTATTTGACGCTTTTGTTTTTGTTGCTTCTTACACCATTGAGCCATTTTTTCTTCTTTGTTTTATTTTTCTATTTTATTGTCACAACTCCAATCCTCTGTTTTCATCTAATCAGTTATGTTCTGTTCTTCTGACTTGTTTTGTTTCTAGTTCAATTCCTATAGGTTATGATTACTCATCAGAGTCTTGTTTTTGTCTTATGAAATTATAGATTCTGCCATTTTCACTAGCTAAAAACATTGTCACTTGAAGAAGTTATAGTGCTTACTATACCTTTCAAGACTTTCTCTTATTGGCTACAAAGCAAAAGCTTCAAGTGAGATTCATTTGAATTTTCCATTTGGAAGTTGAAGATAGAAAAAGGAAAGAAAAAAAAGGAGAGGGTATGATGGAAAGTGGAGGGAGAGGAGGAATTGAAGGGTATGATGGAATGATGATGACGATGACAAGAGACCCAAAGCCGAGGCTGAGGTGGACAACCGATCTTCACGACCGCTTTGTCGACGCTGTCACAAAGCTTGGTGGCCCTGACAGTATGTATCTCTTCTTTCATCTAGTTTTGTTAAAGTTTTTAAATTGTAGTCGCAGTTTTGTTGCGGTAGCAAAGACATAGAAAAACCTAAATATTGCACTCTAGTTCGTAGTTGCAGACCTTTATTTAAAATTTTAGTGTTTGATACACATTCAAGTTAACTTGAAAGGGAAGTTTTTTTTTTTTTTTTGTTAGAATTGAAAGAAAGTGTGATGGAGAATTTGGGCCAGTACAGTTTTGAAAGCTTATCATTCTAAATATTTTCTTATCAATGGCTTGATTGATGTATATAGTGGTTCTTAGCTTGTCATAAAATGATATTAATTTGAAATGATTTTTTTGTTTGCTTTTGTTTTTAGAGGCGACTCCTAAGTCTGTTCTAAGGTTAATGGGATTAAAAGGTTTGACATTATATCATTTGAAGAGCCATTTACAGGTAACAAACTTCTACCACCTTTTTAGTCAAAAATAAGTAAAATAAAACTTCTACACATTTTCTTTTACCTTTTTACATAGTGATGATAGATTTAATTTATGGAGGTATAAACTAGTAGTCAAAAATAGGTTGAGAAGTGAAAAGACAAATTAGTATTAGTTATAGAGATTATATTATCATTAATTAGAGAATGGTGCACTTTAAAGGGTAAACTAATTGAAAAATAAATAGTTGAAACTTGAGTTTATGATAAAGTATGCACATGTTGTGGAATTGGTAAAATATTAATGATCATGACTTTCTAGCCAATGTTAGAATTTCATATTTTAGTCTCTCAATTCAGTGAAGCTACACATTGGAATGAAAATTCCAAAATTACTAGTAGTTCATTATATCATCATTAGTACCATAGATTGGTACGTTAATAATGTGGAATATTTGAAGTAGAACTCCTAACTCATGTACGAGCTTTTCTCATTTTTCAACTTTTTATGCTATGTATTTTACTTATTATTTGCTCAAATTTGTCTTTCTTTCTATCCTTCATTATCTTGTTTTCTCCTCAAAGAATTGCTATTTGGAGGCATAAAATGACATCCATTTTCTGTTAACTTGCAGAAGTATAGACTTGGACAACATGCTCGAAAACAAAATGAAGAACAATTCAAAGAGAATAACAGTGAGTTCATTACAAATTTTGAAAGAGTCTCAAATAAGTGAAGGGGGTGTTAATATTGACTTATTTGAGTTTATATAATGGCACAAGTATTTATGAGATTGTTTGAGAGAGTTTATGAAAAGAGCTTATGAAAACGACTTATGATATGTTCATAAGCTTTTTTCGGCTAACTTTCGTAACCTTTTCAAAATAGGTTATGAAAACAACTTATAGTTTCTATGAAAACAATTTGCCTTTATTATTTTATTATAGAACTAACTTATACATAAGTACTTATATGATAAGCAGTTATTTCTACTACATTTGGTTGATTTTTTTGTCTTTCATCTTTTTAGGATGTTCGTATGTAAATTTCAGTAACCATTCTTCAGGGACTAATACCGACTATGGAGGTGATAATGAAGGGGGGTATGTTTAGAATTTAATCAAAATTCACTTATTTTGCTTAATCGTTATCATTATATGTATGACCATATTTTTCATGAGCCAAATTCTCATCTAAAACTTCTTGCCTATGTAATTACCATTTTATTTTTTATGTAAATGCAACTTATTGTATTCCTAACTAGCTTACACGACAATTAACAGAGAAATTCCAATAGGAGAAGCACTGAGGCAACAAATTGAAGTTCAAAAGAGATTGGAAGAACAACTTGAGGTACTCTCTCACTTTTTCTCTTACTTGCACTATTTACAACTTGAGGTACTCACTTTTGAAATTTTATTGTCTCTTAAATAAGACACTTTTTAAAATTTCACATGTACTAATAATTTTTTTACAAAAATATTCCTATGTAATTTACAATTGAGAAACATAAATTCATTATTTTTTTATGATATCAATAATTGTATGAGTAATTATAAAAAGAAAAAAACCGAATGTTAATTACGAGTGAAGCGTAAAAAAAAAATTACTATCGGTCATTGGATTCAATCTTGATTTTAACCATGTGTTACTTTATTCCTTCAAACAAACCACGTGTTAGTACTAACTATGATGTATCATGTTTGGACGATCGTTGTGTCTTTTGTGAAAATAATACATTGTTTTTATAAATTTATTGCTAATCTACTATTTTTCTTAATACCACTAAAATTAATAGGTGAGTCTTATAATAAGAGACCAAAGGAGTATATATATCCTTAGCCCTAACTAGTGAATTTCTAACCAATTGGACCGTTTAATTCTAGGTGCAAAATAAATTGCAAATGAGAATAGAGGCTCAAGGAAAGTATTTGCAGGCAGTGTTAGAGAAAGCACAAACAAGCCTTCCTCAAGATGGACTAGGTAATCTTGATGCATCAAAAGCTCAATTGGCTGAATTCAACTCAGCTTTGTCAAATTTCATGGAAAATATGAATAAAGATAGTAAAGAAAACATACTAGACATCAATGAACTCTATAATAAGAATCATGCCCCAACTTTCAATTATCAAGAAGTACTAGGGACAGAAGAAAATAAGGAACTAAAACCTCAGGTTGAAGGGGGTGCAATACAGCTAGACTTAAACATTAAAGGTGGCAATGAACTTGTATCTGTAGATGGAGCTGAAATGGAATCCAATATGGTTTCATATAGGGTATACCATTTTTGAATTATCATATGCTTAACCATTGAACTTAGTATTCTACTTCCCTTACATATATTCCATAATTTTCTCTCTCTTGTTGGATAAAATTTAGATAACATTTTAATTATCTCGTTATTGTCTAAGTTTATTCCTAGTTTTCTATCTTCGCTTACACCAAAGAAGTCATAATCGATTTTTCCAATTGTTAAACACATGCTATATGTTTGATATCACGGATGATTTAAATGAGTAACTCTCGAATAGTCACGACCATAAATAATTTTTTTTTAAACACATAAATTTAGAAGAGAAATAATTTAGTCACATCACTTAATATTATTTATCTTTTATGTCCCTAGATAAAATTTACTTAGAGTTGTGACTATGCAAAAGTTGGTCAATTTAGAGATGTAAAATTGATTTGAAATGTTTGAATGATCTCTGGTATAATTAACTTGTTCTCTACAATTTAGTTTAACTTGAAGGTAGAATTTGATGTTTTTATACATATTGTTTTTTTACTATCCCAATTTTTTTTTAGGGATATTATGACTGATGTTAATAGTCAGTTTGTTTGATATTTTTTTTGAAAGATAGTTTGCGACTTTCTTCACCTTCAACGACTCAAAATCATAGTAGAATTTCAAAATAGACAAAATCCATTGATTTTGATTGCGATTTTACGATTTCTTATAAACTAAGTTATTTATGACTATATACCATTTATAACATATATTTAGTATTAATTTTTTTTGGGTAAAATTCATCGATTTTGATTGCGATTTTACAATTTCCTATATCCATTCTACAAAAGTCCTTGAGTAAAATCCTTCAATTTTGATTGCGATTTTACGAGTCACGATTTTGCTACTCTTATTCGACCTGAAGTAAAGTCCCGATTTTAACAACCTTATCTAGGAAGGTCTCAGACTCGTCTGCCCCCATCATAACCCCCAATCTTCTGAAACCAAAGCCCTATCCAATAGGATCATACATCTCCCATTCGGTTGCACCCAAATAAACTTCCTAACTAAATGTGGAGTATTTGGAATCCCCATCATTTAAATTAATTGATTAAAAAGACGTGATCCGTCCAAACCCTTTCGTCCTTGAAATATTCCCTATATCCGAGTGTCTAACAAAATTAAATTAGGTTTTTTCCATACAACACAAAAAATCTACCACCAACCTATGTGTCACCTTCGCCACCAAGTCACGTGGTGCATAAACATTTATGATACACTTCTTATTCCTCCCATTCGAAGTACACCACAATTCGTCTTGGTGGAACTCATTAACCACTTAAACTCAATTGTCTATTTTGTTTCCTTTCAAATGTTATGTATTTTTCAATTTTTATTGAACACAATGGTGCCTCTAAACTTTGGTTGAGTATGTATTCATCACCCAATTATCACAAATAAAATAAGATTTTAATCTATTTTTGCACCAATCAAACTGAATAGTTACAAATTCAATTTTTGTTTAACATATACATGCTCACATTGTGACAACAAACCATTTTCATCTTTTCCATTTTTATTATTAAATAATTAATATAGTTGTTTGTCCTCGTGTGTGAGTGTTTTTTACTTGCACTCAGGTGAGTAAACAAAAATAAACAAAAGTAACAACTAACTGTATATTTAAAAACTCACAACACAACACATAATTCATCACATCTCCATTCACTCTCACTCATATTCCATCGTTCATCATTTTCCATTCCATAAATCAATTTCTTCTCTAATGAGTAACTTCAACTCTCATTATTGTTTGGTTGATTGTTCTGTTTTTTATTTTTCAACTTCTCAAATGCACAAGTTCAACTTTAATGATTCAGGTTTTTTTTTCCTTCCCATCAGACGAGTTTGTGAATCAAGCCGAAGTCGTAGATCTAAATGCGGATGTGATGAGTCAGTTGTTGAAGTTAGAAGTAAAGTCAATCAATAAAGAGTTTGGAATCGAGCTACATTCACATAAACATAAAGTGGTCATTGGGGACAACAACTAAAATAATTCTTTTTGTGAGGATTAAAACATTTAGTTTAATTTTTTATGGACTAAAATCAAAATTTGATATATTTATAGGGACGAAAAACTTATTTAACCTTTACTTTTAAGATTTTTTGTGTCTTTATCTCTCTAATGTTGGACATGAAAAGAACAAGTGGTTGTGAGTTTCCACTTCAAACCACGTTTTTGATAAATGTCTCTAATTATTGTACGTCTTCACTTATTGTATGTCTCGAAAGTTTACTGTATCATTTAATTTAGTTGGCGGTCTATTTTACATCATCTTCTTTAATGGTGAATATTTTTTGTTGGAGGTTGGTTCAGTACCGACGCAAATGAAATTATCATAAAGAGAAATAGTTAGAGATATTTATGTTGTGTATGTGCGAAATGGAAACTCACAATTACTCCGGCCGTCTCTGTATGCAAAGATCTTTTGTATGTGTATTAATTTGATTTTTCATATTTCAAGACAAATTAGTAGTATCAATTACAGGTATGTTTAAGAAAAAAAATAATAAATGCATCTAGTAATTTGAAAAGAGGTTTATATTTAAAGACAAATTTTTAGTCAAAAAAGTGCTTAGATATAGGGATGGAGGGAGTAGTTATTCTTTACTTGTGTTTAGACATGATAACAAAGCTCATACACATGGATACCTACCTGAACCAAACTCAAATTGACAGATTTCCCGTGCTTTGACTGGGTTTGAGTATGCATTTGGGTTTTCTTCGATTTCGAAAAATGGGTATGGGGACGGGTAATTAGGATATAAGTGTCCACTCTGAGGCCCGAGCTCATACCCAAACTCATCCCGAATATAGAAAATCAATTTATTAGCTCTTTTATATAAATAGAAACTCAAACCCTAAATAATTTCACTCACACAATCAAAGTCAAAATCCTGCCATTCGAAACTCACTTCTCTAATTTCCCTTTCTTCTCCTTCCACATCTCACACATTCGGTCTCTTTCTTCTCCATCATCGTAGCCATTGATCGTCATCATCCCATTCTTGGATAATCCATTACAACATTGAGCCCGAGGCTGAAAAATACTTTTTTTTATTAAAAATAATTATCCACTGTGGGATGGGGATGAAGCGGGGATACCCAAACACGTCGGGGACGGGCATGAAATTCGATTTCTCGTCCCCGCTCTGTCTCGTTGCCATGCCTACTTGTGTTTGGTTCTCGAGAGAAACCGTGAAGAGAGAAATAGATAAGCTAGAGAGTATGAGAAAAGAGAAAGATGTGAGAGATGTGATTGATTTGAAAGATTGTTTGGTATAAGAGAGAAATAAAGAAGAGAGTATGGACTAATTTTATGAATTGACAAATTAGCCCTTATCTAATAAAAAATAGTTCAACTTAAAAATAAGTTAGAGCATCCACAATAGATAGTAGCTCCGATGAGTCCTAAAGAAGATCTGCTAATGACAATAAAGACACCTATTTTTGGACACCAAAGTGGGTCTCTCTTGTATGCACCACTAATTTATAATTTTTTGATAATAGGACATATAAGCACCAAATCACTCCAAACACAACATCTTTTTTTAAAAAAATTATAAATGAATATCATAAATAACTTTATATCATTATATTTTAATATTAAAATGATGTGGGACTCGTGGAGAGAGATGATGCTTAGTTGAGCCCTCTCGCTCTATAAGCACCGACAAAATTTTCTTCCTAATGTGGTACCTTTTAGATACCAATGCTTAATATAATAAATGAATAATAAAATTAAAGGAAATGTTAACGAGTGCCTCCGGGCCACTCTTTAAATACCTTTAATAGTAATTTTTTTATAAAAATTTGTGTATTCAATGCATTGCAATTTGTAACATTTAACTTTTTTAAAGAATACTTTCTAAATTTGGGATCCTTAAAGAGTGCCTCGAAAGCACTCGTTAACAAGACCTTAAAATTAATAACGAAAATAATGACATGGAAACAAATTGACTCTGACTAAAACTTGTCATCTAAACGTCATGTCTTTTT
>Ga0228710_1000986_pt1 | contig 40755 bp, 23 predicted proteins | sample MedpolnodulmetaG_FD_177995 | JGI IMG/M metagenome (GOLD analysis project Ga0228710, IMG submission 177995) | Root nodule microbial communities from Medicago polymorpha collected in Santa Monica, California, United States - pink nodules | ecosystem: Host-associated > Plants > Roots > Nodule... | reverse complement strand
TAATTGATTTGATAGTTTAAATCGTAAAATATCATTAATTTAAAATGGGGTGAATATGTAAATAACAAAATACATGCTAAAATTGTAAAATAAAATAATAAATGTTTTTTCAAAAAAAAAAAAGAAGTTATTTTTATAATGGATGACACGTGGCTGATTTTTATTGGTTTGGGTAAATTGCCCATCAATTTTCAAAGGCATGCTAGGTCTCACCACAAAAGAATAGTATAGGTTTAGAAATAGATAAAGGTTGTGTTATTTCAACAACCATTTTTTACGACAATTTCTAGTACGACCATAAATTTACAAAAGAAATCAATTTTGGTGCAACAATTTTTCTTACGAGATTTCAGCCACTAGATTAGAATAGAAAGCTTATTAGGATAAAAAAAAATAAAGATAACAACATTGCTAGTCTTGAATTAACAACCAATATTAGCTTAGTTGATAAAGGGTTTTTTCGTCAACAAGTTAGTATGTTTAACTTTCGCTACTAGCATCAGAATCTCTTTGATATTTCATATGTGTACCCAATTTTTATTTTTTTTGAATGGCAAATTTATTCTCGTCGAGTTGATGCAAGAAGCAATAAGAACTTGCAGAAAAAAGGACAAAATACAAGAAAAAGGTGCCGCAAATATACGGAACACCAAAGCCCCAAAAAGACCCCGAAAGGAAGGACAAAACCAGTCTTGAGGCCGACATATACATGTGAAACATGAACACATGCATACCCCTGCCTCACTACCAAAGCACCCAAAAGCTGCCCCACTACCGCAAAGGCTCCCTGCTGCACCAAAATAAAGAAACAGCTGCGCCCCTAAACACACCAGCTGCAGCAGAAAATTCAGTTGGTCTCCCATTGATACCGAAACACCAACCCGCTAAAAGAACTCCAAAGATATAGTTGCTATACATGTACCAGAACCTGGCAGATTCGGCTACTCCAAACTAGCCAGCCAACACACCATCACAACCGGTTAGGGGACCTACTGAGACATCATTGAGGATTTCAGCACCACTCAAATAATAGGCAAACCGGAATACACACTCTACACATCGCCCACTTCCAAGCCAACACTTTCACCTCTTCCACCACGCCATCCACCTAAATATGTGTACCCAATTGTTTTACCTCCCCACGTATTTATTCACTTCCACCTCGACATATTACTCAATTGAGTTTCTGCTGATCTAAATACACTTATAGTTCTAATTCTAAAGTAAACAGTCTTTTATTTTATTATTTAACAAATGGCACATTGCACTTGATATAAAGATGTCTATCTAACACTTGGGTTAAATAGTTTTTTGTCTCTATTAAATATATTAAATCTTCGTTTTAGTTCTTCTAAAGTTTTCATTCGAGTTTTAGTCCCTATAAAATTTTCAATCGCCATTTGTGGTCCTTATTTTTAAGTTAACTCGTGTATTTTTTAATGAGATTGTACATAAATATGTAGAATATTATAAAAACACTAAACTCAACGAAGGCGTGAGTGCATGTATAAAAAATTATATGAATATAGACTTGGATTTAATTAAAAATTTAATGATTTGAGTCGTCGTAAAAGAATTAAGTATTTGAGTCGTCGTAGAAGAAAAATGATATAAAACATTTGAGTGTGAATAAAAAGCATGGAAAACAAATTTACAACTCAAGAACTTGTATTATGACATGCTGCAACAATTGTCTAAGTTTTATACTCCCACTAATTTGACTAATTTGAACTATGAAGAGGCAAATAAGAGGTGTCTAGCGCAAAACCTCACGACGACACCACAACATGACAAACACACGGCTGTAATGAGGTGCTCTCCTTTTTCAGCATTGCTATAAACTTGACTTTTATATGTATTTAGTCCCTGCAAATAGAGGTCGTTTAAAATTTGGTACCTGAATTCGCTAATCCTGACATTTTGTCTCTGCAAAATTTAATCATTTAAAATTTTGTCTCTCTCAATCAATTAATCACTGTCACATCAGTAATATGGCTTGAAATGATTTTTTTGCCCTTAATGAGGTCAGACACATGTGAAGTTACCATTTTGCCCCTTTATTCTTCTTCTTGTTGTTCCTTCTCCAAAACCCAGATTACAGTCTCTCTTCTTCTCTCTCCCATTCACGTATAATCTTCCATAACCAACCTCCATGAAACACTCTTGTTGAGCATCAAACACAACAACCTTAAAAATTAACATGCCTCCTCAACTACGAACCAGAAAAACATGAAAGGTAGGTGTTTCAGATCTGCCTTGGGAGGATGAAGACGGCGGGGGTGATGACGGGGCCGATGCGGTGGTTTTCGGGTGGTGGCGGTGGTTTGTGTGAGAAACGATGTGATGGTGAGAAATGATGCGCCAATACTTCTCTTCGTTTTTTTCCACAACTGAGATTTCATTTTCTTAAGAACAGAAGAGCATAGATGGTTTTAAAGATAGTTTGGCTCTGAAGTGTGTGGTTATTTCCTAATTTAAGAACATAAGAGCAATAAAAGCAGATTTGGATTTGAATCAGAATTCAGATTTGGAATTAAATTAGGATTTTGTTCAGATGTTGGAGCTTGTTGTTCTTCTCTTGGTTCCTCCATGACTTGCAATTTTCTCTTCATACATGAGCTGAGTTGCGATTTTCTCTTCTCTTGCGATTTTCTCTTGGTTCCTCCATGTGGTGATTTGAGTTGCCATTTTCTCTTGGTTCCTCCCTGCAATTTGAGTTGCGGTTTTCTCTCCATGAGCTTGTTGGTAGTGTGGTGGGTTTGGTGGAGAGAAGGAAGAATGCATGGTTGTTGATGACGGCGGTGGTTGTTGTGTTGGGTTTTGAAGATGATGAAGAGGGAGAAGATGGACTTATGGGTAAAATGGTCATTACGTATACGTGTGAGAACCTTAGGGGCATTTTGGTCCGTTCATGTAAATTTTTGATGTGTCAGCATTGCCACATAAGCATGTTACTGATGTGGCAGTGATTAACTAAGGGAGAGGGACGAAATTTTAAATGATTAAATTTTGCAAGGACAAAGTGTCAAGATTAACGAATTCAGGAACCAAATTTTAAAGGATCCCTGTTTGCAGGGACTAAATACATATAAAAGTCAACCATTTAACTTATACATATTGGATACAAAATTGACGTTTTTGTGACTTTCTGATTGGGTGTTGTCTTTGATCAATTATCTAGTGTTGTAATGACTCTATTTAGTCGTTGTCATCGAGTTAAATTCATAGCTTAGTTGATTTTTTTTATTCACAAATTTAATATTCTTTTTATACTTGAATATGTAATTAGTCATTGCGAATATAGCTTACTTGAGTTTTGGTCACTGTAATTGTTAATCTTTTGAAACAGACTTTGTAGTTATTAATCATTTGAGTTTTGGTCGAGGAGCTCATAATTTCGGTGATGTGGTTACGTTTAGCTAATGTGTCTAGTGTTGACTGAGATATGAGCATGTTGACTCGTATTTTTTGACATGAATGGACCGATTTGACCTTATTGAAATCAGCCCACGTAAAAATGATCGAACTGCCCTTTTTTCCTTCTTTTGTTCCCCCTCCTTTTCTCTGATTCACAGTAAGAAATGAAACTAAAAAATTCATCAAATGATCAACTTAACCCATAAAATGCAAAAAAAAAAAAAAAGAAAAACATATTCTACTTCCACCCAAAATTGAAAAGATTCAAAGTTTTCACTACCAACCACATATCCATATCCTTGAACCCCCAAAACTTTATCAATTTGAATCAAACATGGGTGAATTGAAGACTTTTTTCTACAAATATTATGGGTAACACTCAAGAATAGAAAATGTGTAACTACACATATTAATATGCAAAAGTGAGTCCTGATAAATATGTCAAACACTCACGGTAAAAAAAATGCTGAAATAGGTGATGTGTAAGAGACTGAAGTGAATAACTACACATAAAGAAACGTGCAATAACTAATTATTGTTGAGATAGTTGGTTTTATTTTTTATAAGTGTGTCTTGGAAAATTTTATGGTGAAGTCGTGAAAATGACTTTTCTGATGAAGTTAACACTATAACATCAAAAGTGTAGTGAGTAACACCCCGCTGTTTGCACAGTGGCATCAAAAGTTCAGTCCTCATAGTATCATCAATTCAACATATTAACAAGACTACACTTAATCTAATTTTATCCTACCTTGTTTTAAGTGTAACACTCCATAAAGTGTAACACTTAAGACTATCACATAATATCATCAAATCTATTTGCATGTTAAAGATGCCAACAATAAAATAGTACATGTAAGTCCAAGATGTTGCAAACATTACTAGATGAATTACTATTGATCATTAATCAGTAATCAACCATTTAAAAATGAATCAAACATTAAAATCAAAATTAACTTTTTCAAAAAAGTCAAAAAGTCAGTTTCCTGACTGCACCGTAGAAGCTCCCTTATTTTCTAGGAAAATATTGTCAAAAATCTTTCAATAAACATCGATGTAAGCCGCCTTTGAGAAAGATTTTCTTTTACGATAATGCTTTTAATATTACGAACCACCAGCCAACGAAAAACGAAACACACAAACAAATCTGGACCATATATTAATTTCAAGGCACCACATGATTTCCATCAATAATGAAGATTATATATTTTGGATTATCTAAAGCATGACGCTTACGAATTTTTTGATTGAGCAATGTTATACATCAAGAAAGATTTTAGTAAGAAAAATTTAAGAATGACATGGCAGAATAATCACCCTTAGATTTTATTAAAAAATTATGTTAGCCAATAAAATCTCTTCCTGGCCGAAAATCATGGGATGGTGGGTGTTATATATTTTTTTTATGAAAGATTAATAAATGAGACAGAAATTTAAAGGTGATTATTGTGTCATGTCATTCTTGAATCTTTCTTGATAAAATTATTCTTGATATCTAGCATTTTCTTCGAAAATTCTGTTATAAAATTCAGCACTCCTCTTTCTTTTATTGTGTGATTCAGCCTCTCTCTTTTTTTTATTATTATCTTGGAGTTATTTGAAGACCTTTGACTTTATTTTTTAATGGTCATGGATAAATATTAATATGTCCGTGTGTAACTTTACAAAAAAATAATACAAATTTTGTCAAAATAATAATAATAGAAATACTAATAGAAGAAATCTATTCTCTCCTTCAAAAAAAAAAAAGAAGAAGAAGTCTGTCTTCTAATAAATTTAATTCTTTTTCTCTCAAAACAAATTAAAATCGTCTGAGAATGTTGTTTGGTATTGAGTGAGAATTATTATAATCAATTTATAGTTCAAAAACATTGAGTTCCTTACGAACAAATAGAAATTTATTAGTTTGTCTAATAATATTATTTTTTGACAGAAGTTTGTCCAATAATATAAAATATAATTAATCAAAGATGATCCAACTGTGTTGCTATTGCAATTATAAGTTTGTAGTGCTTAAAAGATATCTAGTAATTTTAGATTTTATTTTTAAGATAAATAACTTATTTTAACAAAATTAGGCTAAAAAATTATCTCAGTACTTTCAATTGATTTGAAATTTATTGAAGTTTTTTAATCACTTGGGCTAAACTATTTGATTCTTAGCGGAAGGAAAAAATACTTTTTGATTTATTGCAAGCATAATAAAAATATTTGATATATATGTATTTCATTGAAATTATAAATTAAAGAACCAACAATTTGCTAGAAATGCTTTCAACATATATTTTAGGCTTAATACATCATCTCGTCCCTTAACTTATTTTTTATTTATTTTTAATGGTTTGATCTTTTTTAATAAATGGAGACCGTTGGGTCATGGAGGAATCTATTGTAACTTATAATATACCGCAAACACTTAATCCTCCATCTTCTTCCCTGTATTCTTCTTCATCCTCAAATAAAACTCTCATCTTTATTCATCATCTTGAAAGAAAGAAAAAAACCAGAAAATAAAAAATACAACCTTTATCTCCAACACTTACATAATCACCAAAACTCTCATCTTCCATTCCAATCCCACCTCAATTTCAATCCCCAAATCCAATCCAATCTCAATCCAAACCTCTATCTCAAACAACAACGTCAACAATTTCTTCATGGTCAATAATAACAGCAACATCAACAACCTTCACCAATATAAATCCAGAAAACCCCAGAAAATAAACAATGAATAATAAAATGATGAATTCAACGAATTTGGGTTTGCAATTCAACGAATATGGGTTTTGCAATTTCAAATCTTGTCTGAAAGTGATGAGTTCCTAAATCTAATTCAATTGAGGTTGTTGTTGATGTTTCTGGGTTGAGTTTTGTTGTATTTAGAATGTTTGAGGTTTGTGTGGGTGGTTTGAGACATAAAGGTTGGGATTTGATTTTACTCATTATGTTTATGAATTCGTGTTATAGTTGAGAATGGTGTAGTAGAGGCTTCGATCTATATCAGTGTTTTCAAACCCGGACTGACCCGGCCGGTCAGACCGGTCGGCCTGCGAACAGGAGTGTGCAGCGGTTCAGGCAGGCTATTGGACCGGATATGCAATTAATCCGCTGAAACTTGTGTGACCCGTTCGGGTCAGTGGGCGGACCACTGAACCTGTTTAACCCACCCGACCTGTTTTTCCATTTTTTTTAATAAAAATGCACGGCATATATAAAGACAAAAACTCTACTAGCACGTACTCTCAGCCCAAATGCCATTTTCAACCGCCGTTTTCCTCTCTCATCTCAACCGATGAAGATGGTGAATATGGATATCAAGACTATGACAATTTGACTCCATGGGCATAAATAGTTTATTGATTAATGAATTGTTATAACTTATTTGAGTTTTTTTTTGTTGACTATGCAACTTACTTGGGTTTGTAAGTTAGTTATATTTTGATTTCCAACAATGTTTAGAACATATTATGGTTTAAAGACGAAATCTAAATTAAAACGCATTTGTGAGGTTTTTTATGTAGTACTATTGTTTAATGTATGAGCTAATTTGAATTCGAATTGGAATTAGCTTGAATTGTGGTGCAGTTAAAAAATTAACTTGCAAACTTGCAGCTGTGAATATAATTTTTTTAATGTACGAAGTTTAAATAGAAAAAAAATGACAGGATTTTTTTTATCAAAATTTCATTCATAATGTAATTTTTGGTCATATATATTTTTATATAGACCAGATCAATAGTCATGCGGTCCGACCAGTGACCCAGTGCCTTGACCGGGTCGATCACGGTACGGTTTTTAAAACATTGAACTATATCACCATCTGAATTCATGTTACTGAATCATGTTTCTGAATTTAATTTGATAAAAAATTTATTTAATTTTTTGCCATAACGTAGCAATTCCTAAAATTTAATTTAATTTAATTCAGTAAGGTAACGAAAATGAGATCTATTGAATTAATTTGATGATTTATGGTTTGATTTGATGGGGGAAAAATCTGATTTTTCCTTATAAATTTACGATTTTGAAGGCGATGAAGGTTCACTCTTAAAATTTGGGTATCATGAAGAGAGAAGATGAAGAAAATTCAAGTGTTGATGGTTCACTCTTAAATACTATAAACCTACAATTAAGCGGTTAAAATGATATCAAGAATAATATACATTAAAAAACTAATGAAGATGACCAAAATAGTAAACAGCAGGAGATTTATGGGACCAAATTGAGACACTTTATAATTAAGTGACCAACCCACTTGGGTTGGCCTAGTGGTATTGGCTTGGAACATGGGAGTGTGCTCCTCCTCAAAGTCTCAGGTTCGATTCTCCCTGATGCCAATTTGAGACGGTTAGTTTAGCTTATTCGAAGAAAAAAAAGTGACCAAAGTGAAAACAAAAAACAAGTTAAGAGACGAAATGATGTATCAAGCCTATATTTTAACACACACTCTTTTTTATTGGTTAAAATTCACGTGGATGTGTTGTTGGCATTCCTCAAAGTAAAAATAAACAACTTCATAATTATTAAGAAATTCAGTCAATTATCGTTATATTTTTTTTTAACCCTCTGGTTCTAAAAAAAAATGAGGTAATCAGAAGTTCGGCCAAGAGATAAGTAGAGTCTTACCAAGAACTGATCTACCAAGAATCAAACTCACATTTGGGATGGGGGAAGAAAATTTATTGGGTAAAGTGGAGATTGGTGTGTCAATTCAAGGAAAATGGTGGTCTTGGGATAAAAGATATGCGGTTAATGAATGTGAGATTATTGGCTAAGTGGATATGGAGGTTGTTGGATGGGGAGGAGACTTTGTGGAAGGACGCTTTAGTTGAAAAATATGGTCCCTGTACGGAGAGGTTATTGGTAGGAGGCACTTGGTCGAGGCATACTTCGGTTTGGTGGAAAGATTTAGTGAGGTTGAATGATTTTGGTGTCCAAGGGTGGTTTAACGGGGACATATCGCGAAAGGTGGGAAATGGCTTGAAAACGCCCTTTTGGACGGTGACGTGGAGGGGTGATAGGAGCTCTGCTCATAGATACCCAAGATTTTTCTCGATATCAAACCAAAGAGAGGCCATGGTGGGGGAGCCTAGGGTGATTTCGGAGGAAGGGTCGGATTAGAATTTTTTGTGGAGAAGGAGGCTATTTGTCTGGGAGGAAGAATTGCTTACTAGTCTTTTGGAGGATTTGGAGGGTTTGACTTGGTCCTCGCATGAAGATGAGTGGAGATGGAACTTAGAAGACAATGGGCACTACTCGGTGAAATCGGCATATTTGAAGCTAGAGGGATTGGTGTTGAGAGAAGAGAGGTGGGGAGCGGATGACAAAAAGGTGTTTGCAAATATGTGGGATAGTCCAACTCCGTCGAAAGTGGTAGCGTTCGCTTAGAGGATGTTTCTAAATCGTATCCCAACTAGGGGTAACCTTCTTTTGCGAAATGCCCTACCACCGGAAACTTCTACTTTATGTGTGATGTGTAGTGGGATCGAAGAATCGACTTTGCACCTCTTTTTACATTGTGAGGTAGCGAGTTTGGTTTGGTTAAAATTGATGTTGTGGATCGATTGTTTCTTCTTAATCCCTCATAATCTTTTTGTTCATTGGGAATGTTGGAGTCAAGGGGGAAGTAATAAAAAGGTGAGAAAAGGCCTTGGGTTAATTTGCCTCACTACCGTTTGGGTGTTGTGGAAAGCTAAAAATGATAAAATCTTTAAGGTGCATATCTTTGAGGTGGACAATTTGGTTGAGGAGGTTAAAGTGTTATCTTGGAAGTGGTTGTTGAGTATGACTCATACCCCGCCTTGTCTTTTCTTCAAATGGTGTTGGAATCCAATATTGTGCCTTGCTCGGTAATTTGCGGTGTTGCTGGTTTATGGTGGTAGCAGGGTGTTGTCCTGAGGTTTTGGTGGCTCTGTCTTTGTTCCTAGTCGATTCTTGTTGGTGTTTTGGAGGTGGCTTGTGTTTGGAATCCCTTCATTTACGTGATTCCTTCTTTCTATCCTCCTTTGTGTTCGGCTGGTTTGCTTTTTAGGGGGTATTTGGCGCTGCTATACCTTTTAGGCACCTTGTCTCTTGGCTTTTTCTTTTAGGCAGTTGGGTTTGTGTTGGGTGCTAGTGAGGCAGGAGTATGCCTGATAAGTCGATGCTTTTTGTGGCCTGGCTAGATGTATATGTCGGCCTCATTTTTGGATTTTTTTTTCCCGAGGTTAGGTGTTTTTCCCAATTTTATCGGAATCCTTTGTAATTGTTTTTCCATCCGCAAGTTTTGTTTGTTGATTAAAAAAAAACTCACGTTTTGTTAAACTATTTATCATTTGGTGGAGCTTGTTAACCACTTCAATCAAATTGTCTGATTGTGTCATTAATTTTATCGATCTCATAGCAAAAATACATCTGTATCATTCTTTTTTCGTGAAAGCTTGTTTAGTGAAAATGAGTTCGAAGAAATATGAAATATATACAATTATTCAACTCTTTGGATCTGTGATCTTTCAAAAAAAAAAAAAAACTCTTTGGATCTGTGTGATAAATATAATACGTCAAGACATTATTTATTTATAGAAAAAAGTGGTAAATATATGTTGAAGGTTGTACAAAGTAAAAATGTATTATAAATTTGAATATTTTCACATCTAATGTAATGTCTTACCACCTCAATCCAATCTCATCGATTTTTTTTTTAAGTCTCATTATATGAATGAAGGCATTGCATAGTAAATTTTCCGAGTTAAATAACCACCTATAAACTAAGTCTATCCTTATACTTGAATGATCAAATAAGAGGAGGTCACATCATGACGGTCCAACACATGATAAGATCAACAAATTGATATAATTTTGTTATTTAGAAGATAATAGTTGAAGTTTGTTAATTATCTCATACATGATGAATATGAGAAAATTTAACCCCTAAATTTATGTACCACCATATATTTTATTGCACCTTTTTATAGATTTCCAATTCATCACTTTCTTTTTTCTCTATCTTTCCATCTGTCATGTTGTTCAATACAACTTTTACCCTAATATCTTGAAAACATTTCTATTTGTTAGTTCTTACGAGAAATGGGACTGCTGATTTCTTGGTCATAAATGGCTTAATTGATTTCAGCAGCGGCCTCGTCAGCAGTCTCTTTCGATCTTTCAGATGCATTGATTTTGTATGTAACGTTATTATTTCCTCCACATTTTTTTAAATAAATTGTTTGACAAACTTGTATGGTGTTTTGTAGTTTCATTGTATGCATGAATTGATTTTGTTATTGAATTGTTTGAGAGACTTAATCTTTTTGAAACGTTTCATTGAAAAAATATTTGTTGAATTTGAATATTTTTTATACTTTTAATGTTGTAATATTTAGCAGAGGAGATGCACATGTTGGAAATATAAAACCGTAGTTTGTCTTTTATATTACAATTGTATATGATGCCAGCAATGTTATAGAGGGCATGAAAAATTTGGAAGCTTGTGTGAATTTGTTTACGGTTATTAACATATATATTTGAATGTGTTTGTATGCAAGTTTAATATTTTTGCTGTTGTGTTAGAGTTTTACAACTCGTCTCCTTGATTACCTTTTTATTGTTTATCTTGTTTAGTTATGTAAAGTTAGTGTGTGCTTTCTAAATATCAAGTTATTTGAAATTTGTATTTTTTAACTTTAACTGAATCAGAGTAGCATACATGCATTTCAAATTCAAATGAGAAGTTTGTGAGTTAGAAACAAAATGTGTTTTTCTTTAAACTTTGACATATTTTTTTTGTTTTTGTTTTTGTGGTATGGTGTTTTAATGAGTTCTTATTGTAAATTTTGATTTTACAGCTTACCATAATTTCCATCAGAATCTTCAAACCTTGTTTACTTGACGTTGTTGGCTGATGGAAGTTAGAGGTGACAACAAATTCAATATTGATTCACGAATTGGTCATGCCAGAGATGTTTATCAACCACCACCTCCGTTAGCAGAACAAGAACCTGGGAGCGCATATAATAACCATTTGGAAGATCATTCTCATATACCAGACACCAATCAAGCCCATGCGACATCATCGTCATCGTCATCGCCCCAAAATCCATTTCTAGGACCAAGTGAGGCGACCAATGATACTGTTAAGGATGACACAAACAATGGTAGTTCAAACACATATATTTCTAATTCTCCGAATGAACTACATTCTTCAACTAATATTATTTCAAATCTCAATTCACCAACATCCGCGTGTGAATTATCACAAGAGAGTTCATTCAATGAGAAACCAAATACAAATAACAGTGACTCTCATGATGCAGTTAAATCACGGCAAACTCAACCACCTCCATGCAATACTATATCAACAAATGCTGAATCACATCACCCCTTTAAAGAAATTGAGAAAGGACAGCAGGGAGTGGATAATACTCTCCATATGGGGACATCATCTCTTCCAACTTTAGAACCATTAAACCAAGAACAAACATGTGCTTCTATAAATGTCACAACTAATGCAAATCAAGATTTGGGATTGGCTTCCCGTATAGCTGTGGAGTCTTGTAATGACGGCATTGCAACTAACTCTGAGCCCAAGCACCAACATTCTGATGTAGCAGAACACTCCACGCCAACTTCGTCTAATCAAAACATAGAACACCACAAAATTAAAGGACCAGAGATACAGAACCCGCCGATACAAGTGATGGAGCGTCCAAATGAAAATGGCACTAATGCCCAATATGTCTTTCCATCTCATGTATTTGCTAGAAACAATACAAATGCCCCAGTAGAATGGAGCACTGCCTCTAACGAATCACTCTTCAGCATTTATATGGGAAATACAAGTTTCTCAAGTGAACTAGCTTGCTTCAAATCTTCTGATTTAGATAAGTCTGGTGATGTATGTATGTCCGATCAGCATATTGCTTCGCCAAATCACCAACCTCCAGTACCTGTGAATAAATTCAACGCTATAAGCAAGGGAACTGCCGAACTTCACGAAGAAGGTTTCAAGGTAACTGAAGCAAAAGCTGCTGAGACAATGAGAGAAGTCATAATGGAGAGTAGTCAAACTACAAAGAATGTTGTTAAAAAGAAAGACAAAAAATCTAATTCTCGACATCATTCAGACGATAGCACCGGATCCTACGCTTTTAAAACGTAAGCTTTGATCACTTACCAACTTTTTTTATGTACTAAAATTGCATGACATGCTTAGTTGAGTTGCCATTGTACATTTATATACTATAAGAAAATGGACAATAATGAATGCTTTAATTGGTGGAAGAAAATATTAAATTACAGACGTGAATACATAAAATTGGGAATGTTCCCAATTTTATATGTAGGTGTCAACATCGTCGAAAGTATAGACTGTTATGATTCTAAACCTTGCTAGTAATTTAACTCTTTACTAAGTTTGGGTAAACTATTTAATATTTTTTTTTGTGCTCATGATTTTGAAGATCGAAAGATGGAGATAAAAGTGTCTCATCTAAGGGTGTGGGAGAGAATAACACACCAAAAATGAAATCAGAGCAAAATGAAAAAACAAAAGAAGCTGATCAAACACAAAAGTCAAACACAGACGCGCCTCCAAACAGATGGCTAAGCTGCTTTTCGTGTTGTACATTTTGTCACTAGCACTCACAAGGTGATCATCAAGTAGGGTCTTTTGCAAAGGCAACTTACATCTTTATTGTATCATAAAACTTGTATTATACATGTGCATTACAAAATAGATTTAGTTTATTAGTCTTAAATTTTTGTTTTTTTTTGGGATCTTGTTCACTTTGTACGCCCTATCTGGGAAATAAGAGACAAGATTTCAAATTAAATCCTATAATAGATTGTTAGAGTAATTGTACTTTTAACATTTTAGCAAATGAATAATAGAAACAATCATCAATATATTCCTTGTAGCGCACTTGACTATTCGACACACTTACTTTGTTAAATAATACATTTCAACAACTAAAACATATCTTATTTACTTGCCCACAAATAACAATGCACAAGTTTTTAAGAGACATATAATATTTTTTTTATCACAAAAAAGGTCACAAGATAAAATAAAATTATTTTTTCAAACATAAATATTACTAGATTTTTTAAATCTTGTTATCGATTGTGTGTTTGTTTTTACCGTTGAACAAAATAAAGCCTGTAGGAGGTAATGTGAAGCAACTATTGTGACAATTCACGGTGGTTTGGAGCAGATCCTTTACCGGTGTGAGGAGTGTGAATGTAAAGACACTCCAATGCTTGAGCCAGTGAGGGTTGGATGAGCTCTGAGAAAATTTATGAGAATGTGTACCTTATTTTTTATGGCACACTCTGTTCATATACCCTCATTGCATGGATATGTCAAATTTACCCTTAAGGCGTAATGGTCGGGTGACCATTAGATCTAATGAAGGGTCATAAGTGCCATGGACGTATGATTTTCTGCAACATCACTTTTTACTGTTGCAAGTAAACCATAGTATCGTGTTGACACCTTAATGAGTGTTAACTGTAATAGTGAACTAAAGATCTAGAAGACTGGACATCCAAACCATTATTTTATATAATCAATATGCTATGTCGAGTTCGTCATCTGCATGAATTATTATTATTTGGCCATTAGATTCATGAAATGCAAAAAATAGCGGGTAGAACGATTTAAATTGTAAAAGCCCATAGAAACAATGGATTTAAGCTGTAAAATTTTGTTTTTAACAACGGAAAAGGTAAAGGAAGAGAAAAACAAACGAAATCACTCGTTGCCTACCCCGAGGTCCGACAAATAAGGTAATATGTAATTAAGATGGAGGAGATTTCCAAAAATCAATATCAATAGCATCAAACTCAACTAACCACTCAACACATTCATTATTTTTCTCAAAATAAAAATACGTTCAAAGGAGACAACCTAAGGAAGAGAATATACCTTTTCGATTAGAGAAAGCAAGGTTGCACGAGGATGGAAGTCATTGCTACTGGTATCTAGAACATGACCAAAAGTTGTATGAGAGTTAGATTCCACGATGATAATCTGCTAAATTAATACCCCAATCGACTTAAAGCCCTTTACAATTACCTAGAAATTCAACCAATAAATTACAAGCTCAACCACTAGATTCAAAAAATCTTGAATCAAATTTGTCTATCGTTTCTCAAGAGGTCTTAAAAATCCGCATTATCACGATTCTTGTCAAAAGAGTCGTCTACATTTACTTTAATACACAGTCCCAAGAGGTTCCATTGAACTCACAGGTAACATGATGCTCACCAATGATGCCAAGAGTGTGAACCATATAGACATTATAACACATTATACCATCCAAGTAACTTTCTTCACAATCTAAATAATCTATTCCTCTACATTCCTTCAAATTTCAAAACAAGTCACTATAAATTTCGATAGCAGCACGATACTTAAACCAAATACAACAATCCTACATGTAATTTTTTTTAGCATAAGTAAGCTATAAAATTTGAGTCCAAACAACTTAAATGCATTTTTAACCAAAATTGACTAAAAACGTGGCTTGGCGCCATTAGTTTAGGGGTAGTGAGTGAAAAAGTAGCGCCACAAAACAAGTGAATTGAAAACCGAAAGAATGAATAATCCGCGGGCCATAACATTTCAAAGTCAAATTCCCGCCACAACACACTACAAAAACACACTCTCACACCTCTTTCTCTTTACCCTAATTTTCATTTTCCCTCTCAAACCCTAATTTCTCACTTCACGATCTCCAATGGCGAAATCCGTTTCTCCAAACGCTATCTCCACCTTGCTCGCAAATCCATCTCCCGATTCTTCATCAGATCTCCCTGACATCGTTGTTCAAGTTCTCGATCTCAAAAGTTCCGGCAACAGATACATGTAATTCTTTTTTTTTTCTTTTTCTATTTCGTTTTTGTTTTCGATTTCAGATCTGTAATTGTAGAATGTTTATTGATTAATTTTTTTGAACTTGGATTAGGTTTTCTGCTAGTGATGGAAATAAGAAACTAAAAGGGATTCTTCCTTCGAATCAGTACTCAGAAGTTCTATCTGGGAAGATTCAGAACCTTGGTTTAATTCGCATCCTTGATTACACTCTCAACGATATCCCCAACAAATCTGAGAAGTAAGCCCTAATTTTGATGTTGTGCTACTGTGTTCATAGTGTTCCGATCTATAATTTTTTGAAATTAATTAAATTATTTTGCGATTTGTATTAGGTATCTTATTGTGATCAAGTGTGAACCAGTTTCTCCTGCTCTTGAAACGGAGATCAAGAGTGAACAATCGGGCATCACGTTGAAGCCGAAGGAAGATGTTGTAGTCAAGCGTGAAGGTTCTACTACTGGGATTGTTTTGAAGCCGAAGCAGGATGTGGTTTCAAAATCTGCTGCTCAGATCCTGTACGAGCAACATGCAAAGTGAGTAGTGTTCTTGAAATCGTTTTTTTTCCATAAATTTTAGGGTTTGGGTTATATTTGTTGATTTTGTATACATTTGTTGTTGGTATTTGTATTCAGAAATTTTAGAATTTGAGTTTTTGTTTTGATTTAAAGTTTGAGTTTTGTTTGTTTTGAAACGATTTTTTTGGTGATTATTAATTTATTTAATTTATGGTGTTTCAGTTCTGCTCCTGCGAGATTGGCCATGACCCGTAGAGTGCGTCCTCTTGTTTCATTGAATCCTTATATGGGTGGTTGGACAATCAAGGTCAGTGTTACAAGCAAAGGAACTATGCGTACCTATAAGAATGCTAGAGGAGAAGGTTGTGTGTTCAATGTTGAACTGACTGATGAAGATGTAAGGAACAAAAAATATTTGATATTTTCTTTTTTTAATGTTGTTTTGGTTTTTAAGTTTTGGGGGTGATATGTTCTGTGTTTTTGTTTTGAAATATTTTCAGGGTACTCAGATTCAAGCAACTATGTTTAATGATGCTGCAAGGAAGTTTTATGACAAATTTGTTATGGGAAAGGTGTATTACATATCAAAAGGATCTTTGAAAGTTGCTAACAAACAATACAAAACTGTGGCAAACGATTATGAAATGACATTGAATGAGAATTCTGAGGTGGAAGAGGTTGCCAATGAAGCTGCTTTTGTTCCAGAGACTAAATTCAATTTTGTCCCAATTGATCAGTTGGGTCCTTATGTGAATAAGTCTGAGCTTGTTGGTGAGTGTTGGTCAGAAGTAATGCTACCACTGTTTGTGTTGCTCTTATTGTTGTCATCTTATTGTTCATTTATTGTGGATTTCAGATGTTGTTGGAGTTGTTAAGAATGTGTCTTCAACCATGAGCATCCGAAGAAAGAGCAACAATGAGACTGTTCCAAAGCGTGACCTTACCATTGCTGATGAAACGTTAGTGTTTTCCATTTTCTTTTACAGTGTTAGGCAAGTGTTATTTTGTAATGTTTTTTGATCAATCCCTATGCTTGACATTGCAGCAAGAAGACAGTTGTTGTGTCTTTGTGGGGTGATCTTGCAACTAACATAGGACAAGAGTTACTGGACATGGCTGATAAATCTCCAGTAGTTGCAATCAAATCCCTCAAGGTTGGGGACTTTCAAGGTATTGCAATGTGAAATCTTTGATTATTGTATAGCACTGGTGCAAAAAAGGCTCTTATAAGTTATATCTCATTGTTTAATGTTTTCTGTGTCAGGTGTTTCTCTGTCAGCTATAAGCAGAAGTTTAGTTCTGGTCAATCCAGAAGTACCTGAAGCTCAGAAGCTTAGATGCTGGTATACCAATGTCCCCTAGGTTATTGTTCTCTTTTTATGAAAAGGCTATGATAATCATATTTATGTTTATTACTTGGGTTCCAGGTATGATTCTGAAGGAAAGGATGCTGCAATGGCTGCTTTAAACTCTGGCTCAATTTCATCATCTAACAGTGGAAGTAGATCAGTTTACTCAGACCGTGTTGCACTTTCTTACATAACCTCTAACCTCTCCTTGGGAGCTGAGAAGGTATTCATAGTTGAATACTTTTGTTCTGGTTAAACAATGCATCTCATATTTAGTTTATAATGTTTAATTTTCTGGTGTTGCTAAGATAGTTTCAACTGGCTACTATTTGATATCAAGGTTCAATATAACCATTTTTTAATTCTTGCAAATTATAATGGATTGCAATCATAGACACTTGTTTAATCTATATTATCTTTTGATACTTTGAGCAGCCTGCATCCTTTAGCATCAGAGGGAATATCAGTTTCATAAAGGCCGACCAGGCAATGTGGTATCATGCCTGTAAGATTTGTAACAAGAAAGTCACCGAAGGCATGGATGTTGGGTACTGGTGTGAAAGTTGCCAGAAAAATGATGCAGAGTGCAATTTAAGGTAATGTAACTGTTCCAATTAACTGGCAGTTTTGTAGATTATAGCATAGCAGTATTTGAACCTTTCAGATTGCTTCTCTCAGATATATTATGGTTGCAAAAGTTTCTGATGCAAGTGGTGAGGCTTTTATATCTACCTTCAATGAGGAAGCTGAGAAGATCATTGGGTGCCCTGCTGATGAGCTAGACAACCTTAGATCACAGGTAACATATTGGATACCATTATTTTAATGTTTGAGAATGAATCATCCATGCCAATTGTCATTAAATTTATTATGTTATTTTTTTCAGGAGGGAGAAGAGAATCCATATCAAATGAAATTGAAGAAAGCTACATGGATTCCACACCTCTTGCGGGTCAGTGTTTCTCAGAATGAGTATAATGGTGAGAAGAGGCAAAGGATAACAGCACGGGCTGTTGTTCCTGTTGACTTTGCTGCTGAGTCTAAATTCCTCCTTGAAGACATATCAAAGATGGTAGCCTCTCATTAAGATGGAAATGCTGGTTTAATGTTTCTAGATCTTTTGGTTCACTGCCTTTCAAGTAGATGTTGCTGCTTGTAATTATTAATCCTCGGATGGTTTATTATATATTTTGGCCGACTCCAGAAACATCAATGGAAATTTCTTGCCTTTGGTTACATTTAAAGTTAATTATTATTTGTTATTGCAACTTGGGATGTTAATATTCATTCTAATTCGTGACAATGGTTTCATTAGGGTGTAGATACATTTTCAAAAAGTCTTATAGCTCTCTTACGATTAGGCTGATGTGAATCTACATCTACAGGGTAGGTAGATTTCTTTAAAAAGAAAACACCAACTTTTATCACTTGGCACGATTAAGGTTTTGTTTTTGAATTAAGAGAGAAAGAGAATGGAAAATTGAGGATCGTGAAGTAGTAAAGGGAAGAGTGAGTAATTTCTCTAAATCTTGTAAAAAATTCTCAAGTAAAAAAGAAACTCAAAAAGCGCTGAATGATTGAAATTTTCTGAATATTTTTTCAATTTATTCCTAGTTTTTCTTCTTTAAAAGGCTTTTATCTGTACCAAACCAATATTATTCATAGGTATTTTCATCTCATGCTTAGAAATATTCTTTCAAAAAATTAAGACTCTTATCTTTTTTGTCCTCTCCATTTAAAATATTCTTGTTCTATCTTTTTTTAGAACAAGGCCAATAGAAACTAAAACGAGTCTTTTGTTAATATTTGAACTTGAATTCAAACTTGAACATTAAATCCGTTTGTGTCTTCTATCTTTTTTAATTAAATAAAAGCGTAAAAGTTATATTGATACTTATTTATTTCTAATATTTTTGAAGGATAGTTTTATTTCTAATATTGAAAGTAGCTTTTGTAGTATATTTTATTTGTAATAAATTAGTTTCTTAAAAAGTAAAAGTAAGGAGTATATCACAATCACTAGTGTGGTTTTTTTTTTTTTGAAAGAATCACGAGTGTGGTCTTTATCATTGCTAAGTGGAGCGCTTCTATGTCATTCGTTGATGAGGGTTTTTGAATAATCTTGCCTTAAGCAACTTAGGCCTTTTCACATAACGTGATTTCATTCACTATTAATTTGCCTAAAAACAATTCAATGCGTTAAATGAAGTGAGTTACATTTGATGCTTGGACTAATGATGTAATACCTTCTACTAGAAGATAGAAAATAATTAAGAAAAGGAAAAAAAAGGCTCATACGAGTAATCTAACGACTTTTGTAACACTTCGTGGCATATCAATAAATGCTTTTCATAAAGAAAATTCGTTCGACTAACAAATTTGTTTATAATGTGTGTGATTATTATTAAATTACTATGTGTGCATAAATGCATTCAAGCTAATTTTAAGTAGTAATAATGAAAGATATATTTGGGAGTACACCACCAAAGCAGTCTCATCCTTTGTAAGAAGCAAGAGTGTATAAAAGATGGATTAAGTTGGTTTACATGTGACCCGAACGGGTTAAGATCCTCTCCATTTATAAAAATAAATGGAAGATACAATTTGGAGAGAGATAAACACAAAAAATAGACGATGAGTCCTATTATTAAGTGAGTTCCGTCATCATTAATTACTTTTTACTTTTTATGTGTCTTTATATCTCTAAATGGAAGAAATGGAGAAGATCTTGACTAGACCCGAACCCAATCTTCACATTAGATGAGACGAATTTTTAAATTTAAACTCGTCCAAGAACCTGATCAATCCCAATAAGGTTCATGTGTTTTTTTTTATTGAAATGGCAAATTTATTAACGCCATCCCCGCAAGCAAGACGCAAAGAAAGGATGACACAAAGATACAATAGGTGTCACATACAGACAGAACACCCACTCCCTAAATAATCACAAAAGCAACAACTCCTCCAGGATCCTAAGGCTATGACAGTAGCAAGTTTTGAGACTGGCTAAGTTTGGACAATACTAAGGCTATTCAGGTTGTCTGGACAATACTAAGATAAGACTAAGTTTGTCCAAAGACAAGCCGCCAATACATACTTTTTTATGAATCAATTTACAACTTTTTTTGAACCATAAGAAACAACAACCTAACAAAAAATTGCGTTACAAATTAATTAACAATTTATATTCTATATGAGCAAAATAAACCGTTGATAGATTAAAGAGTACAATTTTCACTCAAAAAACAACAGTTTGAGGGTGAGTTGGAGAAGCGACTGAGTTATGGGAGGTGAGGAATGGTTGAAGTTCAAGATGAAAGTAACTTCTTAGGTATAATCACTACTTTTAGAATTTAATTGAGCCTGCCCTGGAGACATTTTTGAAATATTTAGAGATGATGTGGCACACCCGTATCTTGTGGCGGTTCAAGCTAATGATGTTGCAAGGAAGTTTTATGACAAATTTGTTAATGGAAAGGTTTATTATATTTCAAAAGCAGCTTTGGTATTTGCTTACAAATATCGCAATACTGAGCCAAATAGTTATAAAATGAGACTATATGAGAATTCTGAGGTGGAAGAGGTTGCCAATGAAGCTGCTTTTATTCCAAAGATTAAATATAATTTTGTCCCACTGGATCAGTTGGGTCCTCATGCCAATCAGCCTGATCTTGTTAGTGAGTATTGTTTAGAAATAGTCCTACCATTGTGTTTGTTTCTACTTTTGTAGTTATCTAACTATTTGATGTTTGTTGTGGATTTCAGATGTTGTTGGAGTTGTTAAGAGCGTGTCTTCAAGATAAGAATGAGCGTTAGAAGGAGGAGCAACATTGAGACTCACATTTACAAGCGTTACATTACTATTGCTGATGAAACGTTAGTGTTTTCAATTCTCATTCACAGCGAACGTCATGTTTTATTTTGTAATATTTTGAAACTTAAAATAACTGCTTGACATTGCAGCAAGAAGACAGTTGTTGTGACTTCGTTGGGTGATCTTGCAACTAACATAGGAGAAGAGTTACTGGACATTTCTGACAAATCCCCAGTAGTTGCAATCAAATTTGTCAAGGTTTGGGATTTTTGAGGTATTGCAATGTGAAAGCTTCGCTGATTATTGTCTAGCACTGATGCAAACAAGGCTCATATATCTCACTGTTGAATGTCTTTTGTTTCAGGTGTTTATCTGTCAGCTATGAACAGAAGTTTAGTTATGATCAATCCAGATGTACCTGAGGCTCGGAAGCTCAGAGGCTGGTATACCATTGTCCCCTAGGTTATTGTTTCCTTGTTATGATATGTTTATGTTGATCACATTTATATGTTTATTATTTGGGCTGTAGGTATGGATTCTGAAGGTAAGGATGCTGGAATGGTTGCTTTAAGGTCTGGTTCAATTCCATCATCTAACAGTGGAAGTAGATCATTGTACTCTGACTGTGTTCCACTTTCTCACATAACCTCTAACCCCTCCTTGGGGGCTGAGAAGGTATTCATTTCAAAATATTGTTTTTTCCGGTCTAATAATGCATCCCGCTATAATTCTAATTTTTCATTCTCTAGCATTGCTAACTGCTAAGATGGTTTCATCTGGTTAATAATTGATATCAACCTTCAATGAATTTCAATCCTAGACACTAGTTTAATCTACAGTCTCTTTTTGTACTTTGAGCAGCCTGCATTCTTCAGTATCAGAGGATATATATCAGTTTCATAAGGCCAGATCAGGAGATGTGGTATTGTGCCTGTAAGACTTGCAACAAGAAACTTACTGAAAGCATGGGTGATGGGTACTGGTGTGAAAGTTGCCAGGAAAGTGATGACGAATGCAATTTAAGGCAATGAAGATGTTCCAATTAATCTGGAAGTTTTGTAGATTATAGCATAGCAGTGTTTGAACTTTCCAGTTTGCCCCTTTCAGATATAGTATGGTTGCAAGAGTTTCTGATGCAAGTGGCGAGGCTTATATATCTATCTTCAATGAGGAAGCTGAGAAGATCATTGGGTGCTCTGCTGATGAGCTAGATGACCTTAGATCACAGGTAACATATTGGATACCGGTTTTTTAATGTTTGAGCATGAATCATCCATGCTAATTGTCATTAAATTTGTTTTGTTTGGTATTTTTTTTTCAGGAGGGAGAAGAGAATCCATATCTAATGAAATTGAAGAAAGCTACATGGATTCCACACCTCTTGGTCAGTGTTTCTCAGAATGAGTACAACAACGAGAAGAGGCAAAAGATTACAGCCGTGGCAGTTGTTTCTGTTGACTTGGCAGCGGAGTCGAAATTTCTCCTTGAAGACATATCAAAGACGACAGCCTCTCAATAAGATGGAAATGCTGAATCAATCTTTCTAGATCTTTTGGTTCACTGCTTTTTCAAGTTGATGTTGCTGCTTGTACATATTAATCCTTAGATGATTTAGTATATATTTTGGCTGATTTCAGAAACATCAATGAAAATTTCTCGGTTTTAGTTACATCTTTAAGTTTAAATTACCATTTGTTACTGCAACTTTCGGTGTTAACATTTGATGATAGTCAGTGTAGTAGTTACATGTCTTTTTTTAAAAAATAAAATCTTCAAGCCCTCTTAAAATTAACAGCTAATGTTTGTCATTATTAATAAACAATAGGCTGAAGTGAATGACTACCTACATGAAGCATGTAGATCTCTTTGAAAATGGAACATTGACTTTATCTAGTATTAAGATGTACATTACTACATGGGGAGAGTAAGGTTTTATTTGAGAGTTAGGATTAGGAGAGAAAGGGAGAAGACCTTGAGAATAGAGGAAAGAGTGAGTAATTTCTCCACATTGCATAATCATAATACTTTATCATTAAAGTCTTCAATATGGAAGAATTCTTTAAATGCAACGGGCTAGTACTTCAGAGAATTTTGAATGATTTTTCACAAGTACTGTCAAATATCATCACCTATCTTCCTTGATATTAAACCAAAAAATTGAGATTCTCTTGTCTTTCCTTTTTCTCTTCTCCCCTCTGAAGTCCTCCTCTCCTGTAATGTTGACTTTTTAAGTTATTCCTCAGTATTAAATTGGTCCTTATTTTTTCTTTTTTAGAATGTCTCCAAGTTTTGTTACATCTGCAGTTGGTCAGTTACTCCTTTTAAGTTCTTAAAAAAAAAACAGGTGACCGTTTAGTGTATTACGTTGGTTCAAAAATAGTCATTCATGTGAGCTTCATCTCCTTCCTTCTCCCACTACTTCCTCTTTACAATTCATATCGAAAAACCGTAGAGCCATAGAAATGAAATTTCTGTAGCAAAAGCATATTCAATTGGTCGAATTCACGAAGTGAGAACACCAGGCATGTCAAAAGGCAAGTGTTCACATAACTGTTGGAATTGTTAATATGAAATTAGGAAGTCGTTTGTTAAGTCATGGAAACAGAACCTTTTCAAATGCAACAAATAGGGCAAAATGGTATATATTCTTCAATCCTCACATCAGGAACCCCTGAACATTTAGGAGGACATAGTCACACAAGGCATGAGACTAACAAACTGCTTGCCATTGTTTTCATCACAGTTTTCATTACGACTTCTAACAAAATCACTAATGGAACATCTTATGACAAGCCGTTCCTAGAAGCTCCCGAGTAACAACTTAGAAGTTACTGGACAGTCAAGTGCTCGAAAGAAATGATCAACAGGGGCGGGGGGACTCAGTAATCCTAGCTTCAATATTTTTCATGTGGATGCAGTCGAGAATCCGCAACACAATTTAAACTTATGAATTTATTATCTGAAAAAAGAAACAGATTTGAATTTATTTAGATAAAATAGCTTTTCAGTCTAACATTCTCTTGAACATGTTGATATATAAGCTTCTGAACAAAAAATAAATTAATCCAAGCACATGCTTTTTACACACCATCCGACACCTCAAAAAATCATTCATAAGCGGATGCTAACACAGCAATTTTATGTAATAGCTCGGATGCAGTCTTGTCATCTTGACGGTTAGGGGTTGTCCATTCCTGAAAATTATGAAGACTACCAGTGAAATCTGTAAACAGACCATCAATTCCCATTTTGTTGATCCAGTAATCATACTCCTTGTAAGGATCTTGACTAAAGTTGAAATGCAAAAACTTGTTCTCATTTCTGTACGTGTATGGATGCACCTGCATCATCATCAACAATCATATTGTCATTTGTATAGCTCTAAAAACATTCATTTATGACACTCGAGCAGTGTTGTCAATATTGGACCACGGAAAATAGTGGTTTGCTCAAATTCTGCCATGCTACAGTGCTGTAGCGCCACTATTTGGCAACACTTCGTACTAAATGGCATATCACGGAACAATAGCTATTTGTTAAAATTCCGTTATGATATTACGCCTTAATGGCTTCTAGTTGGTAACACTGCACTCTAGATAACAAATTAAAGATGGGTAAATATCAGCTAATTCTCACAAAACATGCAATACAATGAAATAACGAATACATCCACACGATCTTTTGAAGATTGGCAATTTCATGTAATCATATGAAGAGAAACAAGGTTCAATCAAAGACGTGTACCTGCAGATTATGAGCATGTGCCCTGGCAACAAGATCTGTAGGAGTCATCACATATTTTTTAATCACAGGTACTATAGTATCCTTCCAAGGTCCAATTCCTACAACATATTGCTTTATGTAGTCTAGGTATGTATCAGATGTAATTTCCCAATATGACTGCACATAATCATTACAGTACTATTTTGTTAGGCTTTGGAATACACAATAAACACACAAAAATTGTATAACATTACAGGGTTATTTCTAAAAATAAAATAAAAATTAAGCCAGTACATCAATTTGTGGAAGATCAAGGGATAAGCCAAGGTAAAATACATTACTCACCTGATTAGTGTCTTGTGTTGGAATATCAACTTCATCGATTAAAAAAATCTTGGGCAAGTCCGTTTGATTTGATATATACACAAGTGAAGTTGGAGCAAATGACTGTATAAATGCAGGTTGTTTCAACCAATGTTTTGACAGGTATGAACCCTTGTATCCATATTTCCGAAGTGTTTCAACAAACCTGTCCTCAAATCTTTTGCCGTCCGACCATTTCACCTGATATTTATATCAATTTAATGAAAAGAAAGCAGACAACCTCTAAGGAAATGGACTAAAAATATATTAATAACTAATCTGAAATTATCAAGCATGAAATTTAAGACCTTTGGAATAAACATTCCAACAGGTGATAAAAATCCTCTTGGTACAATCCGGATCTTTCAAAACTTCCAAAAATATAACATAATCTCACCCGTACAATAATCATTATCCTAAACTTAAGCTAAAGTGACAGTTTAGTTCCTTGATTATAAAACATCATCAGCATTAACCATTAGATGCATATGCACAATAAAAATGCTGGATTAAAACATATTCTTCCGTTACAATATCAATTGATGGACTGTACAAGATATTACCAGCACCAACCATCACATTCATACAATAAGATTGGAGGGTTAAAATAAATCATTTTGTTAGATTAGATATCGATTGTTCTGCCGCAGACAGAAGTTTATTGGATTCTAATGAGAAATACTCACCTGCTGATTGATAAGTACTGGATTTTTTATCTCAGGATATATTCCAACAACTCTGGGTGCCTCCAATGCTATGGTAATGAACTCTTCAAAAGTGATTATTTGAAATTTTCCTGAAAGAGATTCCAAAGGTAAGGTAATAGACTTAGCCATTTCAACGTGTGCCAAAGTAAATAATAGTTTCATGTAATAATCAGAGGAGATAAACAAGTAATCGGCAGACGGTTCCGGAAAAAATGATCATTGAACCATTTTAAAATCTGACGGAGCTTAAACCAGTGGCGTTGCCAGGACCCTGGACCAGGGGGTTCAGCGTGTGTTTGGTGCTAGGGCAGCAAAAATTAATTTTGAATGAATTGATTTTGTGTAATTGATTCTTATTAGACCGTTAGTTTTTTTTTTTTTTTGAAGGATATTAGACTATTAGTTGAATGTAAAATGGTTTATGTTTGAATATATTTAGATTAGTGAATTGAACAATAAATCCAAGGCTAAAAGCTTAACTAGAATCAATTCTACAACAAAATTAATTACACTTTTAACTAAAATACAGATAAAAGACAATTTGATAATATTACCATACAAAATAGACACATTAATTGCACTAACAACTTTTCTTAAAAATGTAAAAAATGCAAAAGGTATTTACATACAGGGACGGAGAGAGTATTACAATACTGGTCATTGATCAAATTAAAGCAAACATGATGTCAAGATAATAATATTACCATACTAGCCATTCACTAAACTAATTAATAAATATGTGACAAGATATACTATAATACTTGTTTTTATAGGACCCGTGCTGTTGCAATTGTGAGTCCTAAGCTTTGTGTCATTTCAGTATACTTAAACAGCACAGCCAGGAAAAAAGTGATGTAGCTGGTGCAAATGTGTGCAATGTTTAGATCTGAGGGGATTCAACATGATAAAAACAAAACAATTGGAATGTATAATTAAGAATTGAGGGGGTTCACTTGAACCCCCTGAGCTCTATGTAGCTCCGCCAGTGGCTTTGACACGTGTATAAGAGAAGAAAAGGAGAGTATCCTTGTTAAGGATATTTCCACCTTTACTTCTATCTTATTCCCAACATCAATACCAGTTCTTATTAAAATCTGTCATGAACTAAAAAATCTTAGTTACAATGAGTTTAGAAGTACAAAGTGGCCACAAAATAGTTCACAATTAATGCATAACAATTCAAAGAAATGAGGAAATTACACAGAATAGAATGATGAAAAGCTACTAAGAATAGAAAGGGACTAACCGTTAAACTGTTGATCCCTAAAGCAATACCTCTGATTCACCCTCAGCGACTTTAATTCCTTTAATGTGAAATCAACTGCAAATATGCAAAGAGTACAGTTACTTTAGCAAATTATATTCACTTGAAAGTGATGAAAAAACTGGATAAAAGAATGGAATATTGTTTCTGGTTTAGTTCAATTAGATTTAGAATCATAGACAAACATACATATATCCTATTGATAAATAAAACGTCTTAGAACCTTAAAATTAAGAAATACGTCTGTACAAAGCAAAATGGTAACTCAATAAATTAAGGAAAGAAAAATCAAGTAATACATCAGATTCTTTCAAAAAGAACCAAACTTGTTAAGATGCCCAAGAGAACGTTCAATACAAGTAGAGAACTTGAAACATGAGCTGACTTTCCAGAATACTTGTCAATAGAAATGAAAATTTCGAGTTTATGAACATATGTCTCAAGCAAAAGACAACATTCGATATGATTAACCTCCCGATATATTTTACGAAGGAAATTTGAAAAGAAGCTTAAAAAGAATAGCATCAGTACCGACAAAAAATCCAGTGATATTGACCCCTTGGACTTCATATGTTCTTTTACGATTAGCAAACTCTTTGTATTTTGCTATGTCAGTAGTTTCATCAAGAGTAACGTCGTGGAAACATATAAGAACACCATCTTTGGAAGATAATATATCCGTTTCAATGAAGTCTGCACCTTCCTCAATAGCTCTCTGCAAAAAACAAATATCATTTTTAGGCAAGTATAAATAAACCAAAGTTGAAACTGACGTCCATTATGTTATCTGCATCATATTAGTTTGTGTATAATTGTAGCATGGTTTCATTTGATAATAAGAATCAACAAGATAAATGAATATATTAAAAATACAATCTAGAACACAGATAGAAAATAAAAACATTGAGCTAATCAGTGTATGGTCAATAGATATATGCAGCATGCACAGTGAACCAGGGACACGTTAGAAACTATTGACACCAAATTCTTAAAAATATAATTCGGCAATTTTTCCAGAAGAGTTATGTAGATTCACCAGATATGCCTCGCGAGTTTCTTCAGGAAGTTCTCCATTGGAGCCCCTATGTGCAATGTTATATGGGCGAAAAGTTTGAAGAGGCTGCTTACTTCCATGGTCACCTTTCGCAGGAAGTGGATACAAAGGCCTAGCCGTGCCCCCAATCAGCAGCAAAAGAAAAACAAAAGGTGCGAAACCTGTTATGTTTAGATTTATTACACCAAGTTAAGAGATATTTAGCTAGAAAGTCAAGAAACAGACACATATTTGCAAACAAACATGAAACCCATTTTCACATTAGTGATAAAAGCAGAAGCATGATATACCAATGGACACAGATCTAAATCTAATCCAGTTAGGGATTCATGAAAAGAGAAACATTTGAGCATTACTAAGTTAATTTTGATTCCTGCGTAACTTAATCATGACTAATAATCTTAACAGAAGAGCCATTCCACAATTGAAAATGAAAATTGGGTTTCCCTTGGCCACTTAAAATAAAAAAGCACAATTTTAGCGGCAATAATAATATATAAAACCTACAATTTGAATTTGAATCATCGGTTAAAAATTGAAGCAAGTTGGTTGGTACAATGAATGACAAAAAACAGACGCTAATAAACGAAGATAGAAGTGAAAAAGCAATACCCGATAATGAAGACATTGAGATAGAAAAGAAGTGCTTCTTCGATGTGTCGTGTTGTGTTCGTCACTCAGGTCATTGTTGAGTCTTCTTTGTATCGTAGGAACGTATTAAAGTCGTTGCTTGCCGCGGAAATAGGGTCCACAAACGAATATTCCACGCATTTCTTTGTTCCTCCTACTTACGTTCTAAATCGGTTTACAAGCTTTGAATTTCATCTTGAATTATCATGACAACCTAAGTTAATCCTAATAGAAGAAGATGGAGAAACATGTGTCATTCTTTCTGTAATTAAAAAAATACAACTATCAAATGTGGTTTAGAGATATTTAGTAATACTAATTAAGAAAGAAATAACTTGTTTACCTTTAAAACATTGAGGAGAAATTTGTCATGTAAGTAGTACTATCTAATTGATAGCTATAAGAATATTCTGATGCTGAGTTAAGATTCCAACTTGAGATTCTTCCTTCTCTATATTGTGTATAAGTTCAATTATTATGTTGTTTGACAAAAAAAAAACGCATTTGAGATAAATATATCTCTAATTTTAAATTTAGAAAAATTAACTTATACCCTCAAGGACACATGTTAAACAAATCAAATACTATAGAATTATAATATTGGAAATTGTGTATTTAACAACTAAAAAGTATAAAAGTTTATGCAAAATTAACTTTTGATTTCATTTTTTAGTCCTTAACTTGTGTCCTAGCACAATACCACTTTTGGTCATTTTAGTTTGATACTCCTTCCGTCTCATAATTATTGCTTTTTAGCATTCATTCTTTTTCTCAAAATAATTGTCACTTTACAACACCAATGCAACATTTATTATTTTTTTTCCACTATCATACCCTTATTTATTGAATTTCATCCAACTTAACTACTCCACTAACTACAATTAATAAGGGTGTTTTAATAAATGCTACTAATTTTACCATTGAAATCAACACAATTAATCATTTCCTTAATAATCGTGCACAAACCTTAAACGACTAATATTGTGAGACGGAGGGAGTATAAGTTTCAAATAGATCCTTTTAGTTTGACATAATTTCCAAGTTAGTCCTTTAAATTTCAAATGTTTCAAGTAAGTCATTTTAATTGATAAACTATTTCACTGTTACCCCTGCTGTCAATTAATAATTATTTGATGTTGATGTAGCCACTTAGTGGGATAAGGCTTGGTTGTTGTTGTTGCTGTAGCCACTAAGTTGTTGACTTGGATCAAAACGCTGCATTTTAAAAGTTCCAAGGTGTCAAAACGTTACGGTCACATATATCATTTTAGCACTATAAATATCGTTTAATACTCATAGAAATACATTTGTTGTTGTTAATAGCTGCCTTTCTAGCACTATAAATGATAATTTATGACCATTAAACACAACGTATTGACATTATGGAGCTTTTAAAAGGTATCATTTTGATCCAAGTCAACAACTTAACGGCTACATCAGTATCAGTTAAACGGATACTGACAGCAGGGGTAACGGTGAAATAGTTTATCAACTAAAATGACCTATTTAAAACTTTCGAAACTTAAAGGACTAACTTGGAAATTCTGTCAAACTAAAATGACCTAATTGAAACTTTCAAAATTTAAAAGACTAACTTAGAAATTATGTCAAACTAAAAGGACGAAAAGTGATATATGACCTTTAATTTTTAATGGTAACTTTGAGCCTTTACTCTTGCAAAGATATTAAGACTATTTTGTTTCGCCTATAACAACAAATCATAATTCGAGTCATTGGGGGCAGATCTCCTAGCTAGATTGCTAGTTGTAAATTTAGATCCGTGAATTATGCTTTGTGATTGTGATCATCCTCCGAGCCTCTCATTAACACTTTTGGCATATTTTCCATCCGTCTTAAATGGTTAGAAGGAAAAAAAAATACACTTATTAATAAAATTAAAACATAACAATTTTCATTAGCTATTGGTTATGGAGAAAATGAAAGAGAGAGAAAATTGAATGTAATTTGCATTTAATTTCATGAGAATAAACAAAAAATTTTCTTGGAAAAGATGGTTTAAAAAAAAGACAAGACTAAATAGGATAAAATTTTGTTTTTTTTGCTTACATTTTAGGACTAAGAAATTGAATTTTTTTCTTGCTTATATTCCAGAACAGAGGGAGTACAATGAGAGTTTCTTTCTCGAGAACTTGATTTTTTTTTTCCACTAGTTTCGATTCTTTTCTTTTTCTCTCATGCAACAAAAAAAAAACACTATAACATTCTCTATTCCAATTTTATTGGACGTTTAATGACATCCGATAAAATTGAAATTCTAAAAACACCCTAAATCAAGACTTATCAAAAACCAAATATCTTAATTTTATCATGATATTAGTCTTACCTTATTTATACTAAATTTATGATAAAATTTCGAATAAATTAACTATACACTATTTTTGCTTGAGATTTTTTTTTTGTGTAAATTCATTTTCAATATAAAATAATATTTTTTACTAACATTCTATAAATACTATGATTTCACGTGCTTGACACAAGCATCATACTAGTATTAATAATTCCTTGCAAGTATAATAAAATTTAAATAAAAAAATTGGGACAAAATATTTCAAATAAAATTCATTATTTGCAATTAAAATTCAACATACAAATATTTCAAGTACATACTACATAGTACACTAATAATTTTATCATGATATTGTTTTGATTTTTTAAATAATATAAAATACGTCCACACCAATACAATTAAGATAAACGAGAGTTGTTTCGAGTACATAATAGGGAAAATGAAAGACTAACGAACACAAATTCCCATTCATTGTTGTTACCATGATCTCATTCATTTTACTCTAACATCATTCCTCGCCTTTTACCCTTCTACCATATCATAGCATCCTAACCTTTTGCTCTAGCATCGTCACCATCATACTCAAACTTGAAACTCCTTAGAACCTATTGCATTCTAATACAGTAACAATCGATGCTCTTTGGTTACACCCTTAGCTCTAAACAATTAAAATGCTTGCTTGATGTTGAAAGTTGCAGATTTTCTTGTAGCCAGCAAACGAGGCATTTTATTACATGCATCCATGTGGGCTAGAAAATTTATAAAAATATATCGTATACATGCACTTTGATAGATAACATTAAAGTCATGATACATGTGAGTATGTGACTTCAAAAGAAGAAAGAAAGAAAAAAAACCAAATACTTACGAAGCTCTTTTTTTGTTTTCTTCATCAGAATCCCTACATCGTTTTTGTCAGAGAGTTCTTCCTCATTCATTTTCAATACCTGGAAAAACATGCAAATGCTAAACTCATTCAAAATAAGCTACCTAATAGTGAGTTATGATCTTCTTCATTTAGTATCCTTTCCATTTCTTTCATTTGGAGATAAAACACGGTCAAGTTTGAAATAAAAAGCCTTTATTTTAAGAAAATTTTCAGCTTTTAAAATGTAGTTATTGCTTAAAAGACTCTTTCACCACTCATTTAATAGTTCTCTCTTTAATGTTAGTGGATGTATTTAATGTGTCACAATCTTTTATCAAGAGTATTTGTAAAAATATTAAAAAGTTAAATTAATTAATGATTGTATGGTTTTGACGTTTTTTGGTTTTGTTTCTTATAATAAGGCCCGAAGGGGTATAAATAATTAATAATAGTGCGACCCACTTAGTGTAGGATCTACTCTCTACTTTTTTTTTATCTATCTCTCACTAGGCAGTCGTACAACGAGGAGACAAATAAGGAGAGGGACGTTGACACCGCGGCGGACAACCACCTTCTTCCGAATCGCTGACAGATGAGCACGTCGACTGCACCAACGTCTGCGAGACAGGCATGGATGAAATGTTGCAGAATCTGAACGGTTTTAAGTTTTTTTTATCAAAATAATAATAATAATTGAATCTCTACCCTTCAAACATTTTAAAGCCATGTGTCTAAAAAAAATACTAGAAATGGAGACGATCTGCACCTCACTAAATGACATTCTCCATGGAGAGAATCCTTGCTCCATTAATAGTATGCATACATTGTATAAAAAGAGTATGACAATAGATGTTAAAATAAGAACAAAGACAAATTAGAGAACAACCATGATACATGTGACTTCGAAAGAAAATAAAAAATACTCACGGAACTCTTTTCTTGTTGTTCTTCGTTAGACTCTCTAAATCGTTTTTTATCGGAGCGTTCTTCCTTATTCATTTCCAATATCTGAAAAATAAAATGAAAATAATAAAACTCATCCAAAATAAGCTACATAATAACATGCATACATCATATAGATAGAGTATTACAATAGATGTTAAACCAAAAACAAAGACTAACTAGTAAACAAATACAAGATTTCCTCCGATACAACGAGACAACCTTTTAGATGCTAGAACAAAGACTAATCTATAAAAGCAAGCATGGCATTTTATGACATTCATTCCATGTGGGATAACAAATGTATAAAAACATATCGCGCACTCATTGACATACGGCATTAAGATACACGTGACTTGAAAAAGAAGAAAAAAAATACACTTACAGAGCTCTGTTCTTCATCGGACTCGCAATATTCCATCTGTTCACCCATGTATGTAGAGACCTGGAAAAACATGCAAATATTAAGCTCATTCAAGACAAGTACATAATACATATACATTGTTAGAGAACGATACGTCAGAGAAACCCTCTACTAGTATTGTTGCTCTCTTTACGACTTAATGAACTGTGATATTGGAAGATTTTCCTCAAAGTGAAAAACAGATGGAAGACTCATTGATAAATGGCATTAAGATACATGTGACTTGAAAAAGAAAAAGAAAAAGAAGAAGGAAAAAAAATAATATACTTACTTCTTCATCGGACTCCTCGCTCTGTTCTTGTTATACATTGGACTTGCTTTGTATTAGTTCTTTTTGTTTACATGTCGGAGGGCTTTGGTGGTAAGCCGGCCCTGAGCAAAGCAACAATAAGACAGGCATTGTACCTTGGTGTCTATTTCAGAAATAAGATCCTTCAAATCTACAACAACAGAAGAAAAAGTTAAACAACAAGCAAAACAAGAAGTACAAGAAGAAGAAATCAAAGTCCTACTTTTTCTATGATCATCAGTGGGGTCTTGGTCTTGAAGCCACAACTTAGCAATGTTACTGAACCTCAATACAGCGATCGCATGCAAATTGTCGGTCCTATCAAGTGCTGAAATCGATTCCCTGATGGAACTAAAATCATCGTCACTAAGCAGAAGCACCAACTTTGCTATTGTTATACAAATAATCTGTAAACGTAGTCTTATAAGATTCAGTAAGAGAGTGCTGAAACAATTCCAACATATCATTAATAAAAGATTGATGTTCAAATCGTTTGGTTCGTTCATAGTAGTCGTTGTAGTAGTCGTCTTCGTCCTCTTCCTCTTCCTGGTCGTTAATTTGATTAATAGATTGACGAAGCTCATTCAACACATCAATGCAAAATTTTTTGGTTGGATCTGTAGAGAGTTCAGCCACGCGATTATCGATTAGTTTCATGACGCCGTTTATTATTGATTCATCCATTAACGGCGGCGCTAGAGTTGAAGGAGGAGGATTAGGTTTTGCGTGATTGTTTTGTGTGGATAGAAATGACAATTGTGCTTTTGTGTCGCGGCCCAACGAAATATAGAACAAGGTTTCATATTCTTTCAGATTTTACGTGCATGAGCAGTTGGTGTCTCCTAATTTAACGTGAAAATGATAAGGTAAGGTATACTCCTTATTATAAGAAATAACTAATGTATACATGCTCTATAATACACTAGTTGATGAGTTTAAAAATTGTTTACTATATTAAGGACTGCAGGGAGTAGTAAACATATAATAATGTCATTCCAAATATATTTTTGATCTATTGTCTTATCAACACATTTTCTAACACACGTTTTTACACACTCTCTTTTATTATTTCAAAGGCTTAATTACACTTTTGGTCCCCTAAGTTTCCCAAAGTTGTGATTTTGGTCCCCTAAAAAAAACAACTCTTTCCAGACCCCCTAAGTTTACTTTTGGTTGCAATTTTGGCCCCCCAAGCTAATTTTGACTTGTTCAACGCTGAAGGAGATGCCACGTGAAATTTTTTATTTTTTTTTTACTTTAATGTCAAGCTGGCTTTTATGAAGGAAAAATTAAAAAAAAAAAGGAAAATGGAAAATGAAGGCACATGACTTGCTTATTTGCTTTTCAGAACATAAGATTGTAAAATTGGCCCCCCTTCTTTCATAAACCATCCATCTTCTCACTTCCTCCTCTCTACCGCTCTCTCTATCCATTCTAGGGTTTGTGTGAATCAGTTAGAGTTTAACAAGGTTCTGGTAAATCGCTGCAAATCGAAGCTACAGTAGGCCGATTCTAGGGTTGAGAAGATGAAGTGGGCTGAGAACGGCGCGAATAGGGAGGAGGTTGGTGGAAGTTCTGTTGCTCGAAAAGACAAGGGCAAGCAAAAATAAGTTATTATTTGTGTCTTCTTTTACTTTGTTTGTTTAGGGTTTTGAACTTTGTCTTGCATGTGGGTGATTTGTCCTGTCGTGGGACTTTATTGCATCTGGGTTATTTGTCTTGTTATGCTTTTGTATAAAAACCTTGCATATACCTTTGTAAAATATTAGGCTTTGTCTGTATTTGGTCTTTTTTATGGTTGGTGAGAGTATTGAATACAATATTAATGCTTTAGGGGCTTATTTTAATTGCTGCATATACCTATGTAAAAGCTTGTATATATAACTTTGCCAAATATTGATTATTGATTATTATATTGATTTTAGGGTTGTTGTTGAGGACCACTCACTCAAGATAAGGTTCCACTACAATGGTTACTTTACTGCTGACCCTCATGTTTGCTACAAAAGGGGTGAAACCTACGAGTTTGAGGGTACATGGGATTTAAATGAAGTGAACTTAATTGATTTGGAGAAATTGGTGAGGGAAGTAGGTGTGAAGGGGGATTATACAGTTTGGTATCCTGTAGCTGGGGGAGAACTGAAAGAAGGTCTTAGAGCAATCAAAACTTATGGAGATGTGGTAAGGTTTAAGAATGATTACAAGTCAGAGGAAACTGTCAATTTTTACTTGGAACATCTAAGTTTGGAAGATCTTGACAACATATATCAAGATGAAGAATTTTTCTATTCTGGTGAAGAACCTGAAAGTGAAACAGATCCTGAGTATGTACCTTGGGGAGGTGAGCATTTTGAGCATGAAAGTGTTGATGGGGCGACTCTAAATGACAGTGACTATGATGAGAAATTTGACTGGACAACTGTGTTGCCTGACCAGCTAATCAATCCAACACCTGTTGATGCTTCAAGTGGTAGTGTTTAGGCTCTGGTAGTTGTTAATGCTTCAAGGAACCCTGATGCAACAAATTGTTTGATAAGTGTAAGAAAGAAGCTGAGGGTTGGTCTCCAAATTGGATTGGAGATAGAGACTATGCAAGATTTTCTGATTCAGATGGAAGTGATGCATATGTGGTTAATCTCAAAGAAAAGACATATGCATGTAGAAAATGGGATCTAACTGGCATTCCTTGTCCTCATGCAATTGCTTGTTTCTGGTACAACCAGCAAAACCCAGATGAGTTAGTTGCTCATTGGTACATGTTAGTTTACTTTCTTTACTTGTTTACAATTATTTTTTGTTTTTTGGGATTTTATTAAGTCATTTATTACTTTTCAGGAAATCCACCTTTCTAGATACTTATGACAATCTGATACTTCCCTCAAATGGACCAAAGTTGTGGCCACAAATTGACTTGGCACCTATATTGCCACCTTACATGAGAAGGGCACCTAGTAGGTCCAAAAAGCAAAGAAAGAAAGCAAATGATGAGCCAAAGAAACCTTCTGCTTCTGCTTTTGCATATGGTGCGCAAGCTTTGGTCAAAAGGAACCAAGTCACTGTGAGGTGCACAAGGTGTGGTGTTTTGGGTCATAACCAAAGAACATGCTATGGTAAACAAGCTGCTAAGAGGAAAATTCCAGCAAGGGGTAATGAGGTATATGCTCTTTCCATCTCTTATATGCTTCTGATACATGTTGTGTTGGTTTAATGTTTGTATTTTGTCATGTGTTGCAATTGCAGACTCACACAACTGTTAAACAACCTCATCTTGGGAAAGAGAAGCAAGCAGCTAGGAAAAAATCAGTGCCAAAGAAGAAGACTGTGCCAAGCAAGAAAGTTGGGGAGCCATCTGGTAACAACAGTCAGCCATCACTTGCTGCCAACATTGTCAACACTCAGCCACCATCTGGTAACAACAGTCAGCCACCACCTACTGTCACAACTGGACCACCAGCTGGTAGTAACTATACACCAGGTGCAAACAACACTGTGAATGTGACCAAAACTTTCATTGTGACCAAAACTATGAATGTGACAAAAACTGTGAATGTGACCAGCTCTGTGCCAATTGCTGCCACTAAAGCTAAACCACAAGTTGTGGGACAGAATGTGTTAATGGTGCCAAAGAAGGGCAGGACCACATGTACAAAAAGAAAGAGTGGTGAATTGGAGCCTCTTGGGACACAACAATCAGTGAACAAGAAATGAAGTTAACAATCAGTGAATTGACAACTATTTAATGACTTGAGACTTATTTTCTATTTTGGGTTGTAATGAAATTTAAGTACTCCTTTAGTTGCATTTTATTTTGGGTTGTAATGTTTAAGTACTCATACTTTATGTCATGTTTTGGTACCTTTGGAACCTAAGTCCTCTGTTGGGTTGTAATGTTTAAGTACTCAGACATATTATGTACTCTTTTGGAACCTAAGTAATTTGATATTATTAAAAAACAGTTATAGTTGAAAACTTAGCAATTTATTTTTTTGTTTCATAAAAAGTGAAGCTGTTGGATATGATAAAAAAAAATCGATAAAAAAATTCTTTAAAAAAACGGTTATAATAGAAAGGGTTAAATAAGTTTTTCGTCCTTATAAATATAACGAATTTTGATTTTAGTCCCTATAAAATTAAACTGAATATTTTCATCCTCACAAAAATTTTTATTTTGTTTTTGGTCCTAGTTAGAGCATTTCAGAAAAATTGTTAACAAACTCACAAATTGATGTTGTGGTTGTCTAAAATTATGAAAAAAAGATAAAGATTGAGTTTAAAGCAACTTTAGACAAATTCTTAAAAATCCACATTCTTTTGTTGTGATTGTCTAAAATTATGAAATAAAGATTAACACACGTAAATGGCTATTTCACCAAAAAAAAAAGTGTATAGGAGTTCAATTTTGTTGACAATTTGACCAAAAAAACTTATTAGTATTTAAAAGATTGAAATATGAGCATAACCACGTAGACGACAATGAATTCAGACATAAATGAAATCATAAAAAAGCTAGATTAATAGATATAGAAAAGTATGAACAAATTACACTCCAACAAAGAAAAGGGTGAGTGTACACATCACCCAAGTAATCCTAACTCTAATTCACTAAAAAATAGTACTCATGTTCATCTATCGAGAAGATGAGATGAAGTGAAAACTCTAGTGACCTCTAATCCTAGCTGGAATTTGGCCGTTCAATTTAACTAAGCAAATTTCAAAAACAGTACAGTGTTACAACTATTTCTGACTACAGAGGACGCACGGTTGTGTTTGCATTCAAAACCATTGATCTTCCGTGGATTGGAAAGGGCAAACAATCGTGCTTAGACAGGCGCACAGACCATGCTCAACTTTCGACAATTTTGCCTCCAATTTATTCAAACAGGGCACCGGTCGTGTGCCATGGGCGCACGGCCGTGCTCATTTTCTGGTATTGAAAATTCTTCCTTTTCTTCATTATTTATCTTGAAAATGAAAACTAATTGTAGTAAAATAGCTCTAGAGTAAGACTAAAGTTGCACAAGTATTATTGAATTTTATTTATGTTCAAATTTTGTTGGATGTTCTGATGACATCTGATAAAATTGAAATGATATAGAGAATATTAGCATGCTCATTTTTTGGTATTGAAAATTCTTCCTTTTCTTTATTATTTATCTTGAAAATGAAAACTAATTGTAGTAAAATAGCTCTAGAGTAAGACCAAAGTTGCACAAATATTATTGAATTTTATTTATGTTCAAATTTTGTTGGATGTTTTGATGACATCCGATAAAATTGAAATGATATAGAGAATATTAGCATGACTCTTGCTTGAGCAAGAATGACACGCAAATCTATAAATGGTTCAAATCATACAAGTGAGATTCTAATTGAGAGATCATGTCTAATTTTATCTGAAATATGTGTACTATATTTGAAATGTAGAATCACAAATTATAATTACAAGTCTAATTTAACACTAATCTTTGTCAGAAATAAATATTTAAACTTTAAATAATTTAGTTGTGATTCTAAAAGACATGCTAATAAAAATATGCCTTCACTGCCAAATCTCCAACCACTTGCACCAAATATAATTTAATTTACATATTTTGATCGACAGTTATAGAAAATTTGATTTATATTTTCATAATTTATTTTATTAAATTTTAGAATCAAATATAGAATAAAAATGCTATACTACCAATCCTTAATTTGCTTTATCAAAACAACCGCAACTAGATAACTCCCTTAAAAAAAACACCTAGACAGTCAGACTCGATAATTGTGATATACAGTAGGAGAGATTAATAACATTGCTCTTCATTTAAGCCTTAACAATTTAAGAATGCTAAAATAGTCTATTTCTTATCAAAAGATAGTCATCCCAGCACAAGGAAATCTGAGACACAGTAAACATAACCAAATTGAAAAAGCATGAACATCGCTCCTCAAAGGCCTAAAAATAATCCAGCTCATTTTAGATTGAAAAAACTACAGCCAAGACATTATGGTTTAAGTAGATAATAGCAGTTCATTACAGATCACATAGTCTTCTACTCAGATTGCCATGAGGTCACCATAATTTCGCATCAGCACTATTGATCCTGCAAACAATCCTGCAGCACGAAGCAATTTCTGAAAGGAAATAAAGGCAGTCTCAATACTCATGCTAAACTAAGTCAAGCTACAAGATATAAATATGAATTAACAGGGTGACACGGTACTTAAATTATGTAAAAAGCACTAAATAGCTTAATGTTGCAACATTATTATTCATGCAATTAACAGCAATCCCTCTAAATTAAGCTCACAGTTAACCTTAACCAAAAGCTCCTCGATTGGTTATTTTAAGTGGGTAAATTATTTCTGCATACTCGCTTTCCTTGGATAATCAATTTGTGTTCAACAGACTATCATGTAATTTCTACAGTAGTTAGAAATCAAGCACAAGTTCCAAAATTAAAACCGGTCACAGCCAATAATGTTTCATATTTTCACATGAGAATGCCTGAATTCCAATATGAAACTAAAGGCATTGCAATCATGGCTAAAGATGCAAGAAGCATAATTAGTTTCTAAACACAACAAAAGTCTGTTTACACTAGATAAGAGCAACTATATAGATCAAACAGCGGCAAGTGCATGAAATCCTATAGCAAAACATATGTATAATGATGAATCACTGAATTCTAAAACCTTCTTAATGTTTTTTCTGTCGCATTCTACTTTGTTAATAATATTAATTTCATTGATATCCTCTTCTTCTTACAAGGACTTATATAGGTTTTCTCTACACAAGCCAAAACAACAAAAAGTGACATGATGTGTTAAATCCAACTTTCACACTAGCATATTTATGTTAATGTCTTGTGTGTCAACTAATCAACCATAACACTCTCATCTCTACAACATTGAGCATTATACAATATTCTGGCACAAATAACACTGATACACTCTTCTATTTGACAACCCTCCTGAATCATATATCTTTCATACACCAAACCTAAAATACTCACAAAAGGTTACTTTTGATTTGGAAGAAAAAACCCATAAGTCATAATATCATTAACACTGCTTGGTTAAAAATGCTTACATGTAGGAATACAATCAATGGTTACACAATCCACAAGGATCCATAACCTCATGAAGACTAAACAAATTTAGCAATTAAGGGAAATTTCGAGTCCATCAAAAATTGAAACTCCTCCATAATAAACCAACACATCAATATAAAAAAAAAAAAAAAAAAGTA
>Ga0228710_1000985_pt1 | contig 40759 bp, 22 predicted proteins | sample MedpolnodulmetaG_FD_177995 | JGI IMG/M metagenome (GOLD analysis project Ga0228710, IMG submission 177995) | Root nodule microbial communities from Medicago polymorpha collected in Santa Monica, California, United States - pink nodules | ecosystem: Host-associated > Plants > Roots > Nodule... | reverse complement strand
GAAATATGAACGTAAGATTCATTTTAATTTTAATTTTAGGGTTAACAAGCATGATTATATACGGATTATTCTTAATTAATATGCGATTAATTTATTATTTATAATTTAATTTGATTTGTGATTGTAAACAGCAACTATTGGTGTGGAAGTTCATCCATTGGATTTCTTCACAAACTGTGGAAAGATTCGCTTCTACTGCTGGGATACTGCTGGACAAGAGAAGTTTGGTGGTCTCAGAGATGGATACTAGTAAGTCTCCTCTTCATTTCATTGAATGTATTGTGATCTCGAATTTTTGAGTTCGTGTTTTTGAGCAATCTTGTGGTTTCTGTTTAAACAATTTCCCTGTTCGGTTTATTTAACGTTTAAATCAGATTTGTTTAGATGTATTGTGCTCTCATTTGTTTGATTGTATGTATTTTGTTCTCTAGTTTTCAAGTAACCTAGTTGTAGCCTGTTAAATCAAATGCTCCATGTGGTTTATATATCACTTAAATCAAATTTGAAGATTTTGAGCAGTCTTCTACTTGCATGTTGTGAGCCGTCACTTCAACTATGAATTTAAAGCTTGTCTGTTTTCAGTCATTTGTTCCTGTTTTTTGTGCCAATGTTACATGATGAATTGCACAAGAGATTGAGTTTCTTTATCATATTATTGTGCTGGCCATAAACTGACTTTGCCCTCTTAACATATACTACATATTTAAGGATGTTAAATGTAGACTTTGTTTCGTGTTAATAAGGGTAGCTGTTTCTTGGGTATCACACCCTTGCATTTATCAGTATATTGGTTACTGCATGTAAATTACTTGCTTTTGCAGCCGTTATATACGTCTCGGTGTCTTATTTACGGCATAGTAGTAATCTCCTTTGTTCTTGTTTTACTTGCTTTCGTAGTCGTTATATACGTGTTGGTGTCTTTTATGACATAATAGGAATCTCTTTCGGTCTTCTTTGTGCTTGTTTTATTTGATATATATTGTCTTTAACCTGTTATCTTTATATTGCAGTATCCACGGGCAATGTGCGATTATAATGTTTGATGTTACTGCCCGTCTAACATACAAAAATGTTCCTACCTGGCACCGTGATCTTTGTCGGTTAGTAAATGCAGTCCTTGAAACCTTTTTTTAACACTTTATTTGGTTATTCAGCACCACGTTCCTTATGTTGCTTTATGGACACTTCCTTTTTGAAACTGATTTTCAGGGTCTGTGAAAACATCCCAATTGTTCTTTGCGGTAACAAGGTTGATGTGAAGAACAGGCAAGTGAAGGCAAAGCAGGTTACCTTCCACAGGAAGAAGAATTTGCAGTACTATGAGATTTCAGCTAAGAGCAACTATAACTTTGAGAAGCCTTTCCTTTACCTTGCCAGGAAACTTGCAGGGTAGGTGTCAGTTTTCTAGTTTCTTTCTCTACTGTCAGGAAGAACACATTTAACTTTTAGTGCATTTCAACTAATTATTTCTAACTTGTCCATATTTGCAGGGATCCTAACTTGCACTTTGTAGAATCTCCTGCATTGGCTCCACCAGAAGTTCAAATTGATTTAGCTGCACAACAAGTGTAAGCTATCTTTCTTCAAATCCTTTTATTCTTTATCCTACAATCGTTCATCATTGGCATGATAAAATATGTTTATTGTAGCATTGCAAAATAGTGGTTGTAGTTGAAAATGATCTCCTAAAATCAAAGTGTCACAACCATCATGGATATGAGGGTTATAAACAGCTTTTTAAATGTTCGTTAAAAAACTCTTATCATACTAACTGTTATTATGGTAGTTTAAATGCTGTGTATGCGCTCTGGCTCTGTGTAAACTGTTTCTATAAGCTATTTTAAGAAGTTTATGAAAAGAGATTGAAAATAACTTTCTGGGGGGCATATCATTAGCTATACATCATTGTCCATGTTTATAGCCGTTGAACACTAATCCACTTGTTTTTAAGTTCAAGTATTGTTGTTAGATTTGTGTTGGTGATGGGAAGAGATTGCATGGGAATGGTTATTTGTAAAAATAAAATTCAAACATTGAGAAATAATTTCATTTTCCCTTCCATTTATCCGCCTCGTTTAGGAATAAGCAATACTAGTATGCTAAAAGACCATAACATCCATTAGTTATTTAGGAATATCTAATAGTGTTCTAAAACATTGCTTTTTTCATTCAATTGCATTGTAATTGTTTATTTTGAATTTCTCATTCATTGATTCTTTTGCAGACACGAGAATGAGCTTCTCCAAGCTGCTAATCAACCCCTTCCTGATGACGATGATGATGCATTTGAGTAGGACCCGTGCGACTGCTGTCCTTTGTCTTGAGTTGGTGCTGTTGTGTAGTATGCTATGATATTTTGTGCTTGAGGTTGAACTTTTAGCATTTTTGGTTACAGATTTGGGTATTTGAATTTTATCATTATGAGTTTGGGATGTTTTACTTTTATGTAAACCCTCACTTAATGGACGTATCAATACTCTGCCGCAGGCATTGATTTTGTTTGTTTAGTGTTGCTCTATGCCCACCCATTTCACTTGAAAAAGTTTACCTGTTCTAGTACATTTTACTAGTTTTATTAAGACTTTTAATGATATTGTGTGAACTTTGAAGACAGAAGTCCATGTTCAAGTTCAGATTTTTGAGACAGGAAACCATTCACAGAGGTTTAATAACTTACAGTTAAGTTTAAAAAATTGAAAGTATTGAAATTGAGAGGTTTTAGGTTTGGAAAACAACTTGCAGTTGCAGTAATATTCCGAAGAAAAATTTGAATGACAAATCTTAGCATTCAACTTCCTTAACAAACATGAAGAATGAATTGAGAGAAAGCATACTGAAAACTTCTAAATCCTTCTCCAGCTACCCTTTTATGGAGTTAATATCCTCCTCTTCATTTAGATGTTTGGGGGCTTATAATAAAGATTTGAAATCATTTAATGTTAATGTCATAGGCCCTGTTTGGTTTGAGCTTATGAAAAATAGCTTATGTAAATAAATTAGCTTTTATTTTAATTTATAAACTCTCACTAACAAAAATTGTATCTTCATTAACGGGTTTTTCATAAACTACCTTAAAAACTTATAAATAATACATAAAAACTTATTTATTTGCATGAGCTGTTTTATATTAACTTTAAAATAAGCTAATCCAAACGGACCCATAAAGTAGTGTTGTACTTGTAATTTAAAACTAGCAATGAGAAAATTGAGAGGATTCTACCATTTTTTAATCCAAATCTGTTCTTCCATTTTTAGATGTGAATTGAATTAATCATTTGTTGGTACGTAAATATGTACACGATGGAGTTCTTGTACTCTAACAAATATTCGTACGTGTAGGTATACATGTTGATGTTATGTTAGTTAAACTCGTGTCATGTAGGTGCGTAACATCTGAAAATTTAGAATTTACAATGAGGTGAGTTTGCCTTTATTTTTTTATTTTTTTTCAGGGGTTGAGTTTGCCTTTATTAAAACTATTTTTTTATGTGCGTCAATTTAATTCACGCTGTTCAAATGCACCCAAAAAAAAACCCAAGAGAAACCTTATTGTTAAATAACTTGTGTCAAATGAGTGTAACTAGAATGTATGAAGATGTAACAAGCAAAAAATATTTCTTTTTAAAATTTATCCTTCTACCAAAAAATAACTTGATGACTTTACGAATTGTTTAGAACAATTCAAGTTTAAATTAAATTTTGTAACAATTATTGATTATTTATTTTTCTTCGACTGAACTTTAAATTACAACAAACTTTCTCATTCTCTTTCAAAACGAAGGAGCGAAAAAAATAATTTCAATAAACTTTTTGATTTGTCCGAAAGATTTATGGGAAACCCCACATTTGGTCAAGATCAGGGTCAAAGGGATCAAAAAACTACTAATTCATGTAGAGTCATCGAATCGGCCCAACCAACTACCAGAGTTGTATGCATTATAAACAATCTATATATACGTGTGTATGTCCATTCATATGCACTTTAACAATCATTCTTTAATTATCTTTTTTAAAAGTTTTCAAAGTTAATAAATATATGTGCCAGACACAAAATATTTACTTGTATTTATAATAAGAGAGATGATTGAAGAATACAAAAGTGGACACAAGACGTTGTATAATATATGTTTGGGACACCTTTTGCTCTCTTTTAATAGTTTCCACATAACTTGATTTTTGGGATGGGTGTTTTGAGTTGTTGTCGCACAAGGTGTCTGAAAAATTTGTGTTCCAATACCAAACCTTTTATAATAGACAAATGATATTTGTACAACTTTCTCTCTCATACTCACATTATGTTTTTATTCTCTCTCTTCAATTTTTTCTCTCTATTATTTTTGACCAATGAGAAAAGAGAACAGCAAATTTGTCTCAAAGGTTGTACCAAAATGGTTGTTAAAATATCCTACTCTTTATAATAAGCACTATCTTCTATCTTATTTATACAAGACATTTATGTCAATAAAAATTGATGTATCTAGTTTAAAATTTGAATAAAATATATCAACTTTTGTTTACCTAGATATCTCTAATAAATGGAAAGAGAGGGAGCATAACTTTCACTACATATTGTGCTTTGTTAATCAAGAGTATTATGAAACGCAAATTATACCGAATAAACTATAAACTACTTTTTTTTTATAATAATACTTTATGCCATTTGGACTCATTAGGATCAGAGAAGGCTCCAACAAGTAAGATACTACATACAAATTACCTACCAAAGAAGTCATCACATTAATAACAAAAATTAAACCAACAACCTTATAAGTAAATCAACTTCTTAATAATGAATCACTCAAATTATAAACTACTCTATTTACGGTCCCAACATTTCAAACTTTAAAAAAAATAAAACCACAACCTTGTGTGTGGCAAACATGTAAGTGTATGTATTTCTAATGAAAACATATCAAGTCTATGTTTGAAGTTGTGGTGAGTTTAACAAAGTCCCCATGAACATAGCTCAGTTGGCAAGGACATGCATTGTTATATGTAGAGGCTGAAATTCGAAACCCCAAATACCTCACTTATTAACCTTAAAAAAGGTGAATTTCAGCCACTAAACTATTTTTAAAAAAAAACATGTTTAAACTTCAAAGCATAGATACTTTAAAATTTAAATGATCTTGCCAAACTCATTGGCAATCTAAAAATTCATACTTTGACAAACTGCTTTACAAATGTGTATATAGTTAGGAGCTAATTGAGAAGTGATTGTATTTTGTGATAATTTTTGGATAACTCTTATACTTTCATTGTATTTATACTTATTTAGTGTCATATCAACTCTTATATAAAAAGAGTTGATGTCAACATTGAAATATTATTTTAACGTTAAAAACTATTTTGACTAAAAAAATGCAGAAGACTATTTTTAAACTTTGATACATTGAGAGATTATTATGGCTATTTTTACATGCAAAATGACTATTATCCCAAATGAATAAAAAGATATTTAACTTTGAAGTTAAAATAATTTGATAGGCAAAAATATTGAAACGAGCCTATGTGTGGTGTGTAAGTTTTGAATTAACGGGAGCGAAAGTAACGGTCCTTACTTATGAAGACGTTGTGAGTGAATGAATGAATCAGAGGGTGGAGAGAGCTGCGTCAGTTGAACGCATTGGTGCCAGCTAGCTACTTTCAAAACTTGAATTTGAAACCCTTTTTTGTCCTTCCTATAAAAACCATCACACTGAACACAACACAACACAACACAACGCAACCTAACCTAGCTAGCTTCTTCTTCAATCAATTCCCTTCATAATGGTACTGTTCATTCTCTCTTTCTCCGATTTTTGCAGTTTCGTTTTGTTTTATTCAATTTTGTTTTCTGTTGCAGGCTTTGCCTAATCAGCAAACCGTTGATTATCCTAGTTTCAAGCTTGTTATCGTCGGTGACGGCGGCACTGGTAAACAACCATCTTTTCTTCATTTTATCGCATCGATTCACTGTAAAGTTTTTTAACATAATTGATTACGATTTGTTATCAACATTTGCAGGAAAGACAACTTTCGTCAAGAGGCATCTTACTGGAGAGTTCGAGAAGAAATATGAACGTAAGATTCATTTTCTAATTTCATTTTATTTATATATAATCATGATTATATTCTTCATTTATAAACAGCAACTATTGGTGTGGAAGTTCATCCATTGGATTTCTTCACAAACTGTGGAAAGATTCGGTTTTACTGTTGGGATACTGCTGGACAAGAGAAGTTTGGTGGTCTCAGAGATGGATACTAGTAAGTCTCCTCTTCTTTTTTTTTTTGTCTGATATTTTGGTAATCTGCTCATCACTCATAATGCGTTATTTCTAACTCTAAAAATCAATTTCATTTTTACGTCTGCTGTTTGCATGTTGTTAGATTTGGAACATTAGATTTTAGTTCTTTTGACATCAGAACAGTGTACTACATGTCCTTTGTCTGTCTTTATTCCTGTGCTGATGAGTTAGTATCCCCTTTAAGAGACAATTTTTGCATTGAAGTATATATTTTTTTCCTTACAACAGTTTGTCCAAGGCTTTTATTCTTCTTTGATACACACTTTTATTTGTATGTCTGCATTGATCCCTTTCGAATTGCTTTTAACATGCTTCGCCTTATTTTTACAGTATCCATGGGCAGTGTGCTATTATAATGTTTGATGTTACTGCCCGACTGACATACAAGAATGTCCCTACCTGGCACCGTGACCTTTGCCGGTATGTAAATCAGGAGTCCTTGAAACTTTTTTTATTTGTTTTGTTGCTAAACACCTAGTATCCATCACCAACTTGGGTTATCTTACTGTTTGGTGATTTTCTGTACAATTGTTTTCAGGGTTTGTGAAAACATCCCGATTGTTCTCTGTGGAAATAAGGTTGATGTGAAGAACAGACAAGTCAAGGCAAAGCAGGTTACCTTCCACAGGAAAAAGAATTTGCAGTACTATGAGATTTCTGCTAAGAGCAACTATAACTTTGAGAAGCCTTTCCTTTACCTTGCCAGGAAACTTGCAGGGTAGGTGTCGGTTTTCTAGTTTCTTTCTCTACAGTCAGAAAGAACACATTTAACTTTTAATGTATTTCAACTAATTATTTTTAACTTGTCCATTTTTGCAGGGATCCGAACCTGCACTTTGTAGAATCTCCTGCATTGGCTCCACCAGAAGTTCAAATTGATTTAGCTGCACAACAAGTGTAAGCTATCTTTCTTCAAATCCCTTTATTCTTTATCCTGCAATCATTCATCATTGGCATGATAAAATATGTTGATTGTAGCATTGCAAAACAGTGGTTGTAGTTGAAAATGATCCTAAAATCATTCATCCTTTTATTCTTTATTCTAAAATGAAATCATGGATATGAGGATTATAAACAGTTTTATTAATAAACTCTATCATACACAAGAGCTAATGTACAAACTATTATTATAGTTAAAGAGCCTTATGAGTTTAAATGTGGCTTATGCGCTGTGTAAACTGTTTCTATAAGCTATTTTGAGAAGTTTATGAAAAGAGATTGAAAATAACTTTATGGGGGGCATACCATTAGCCATGTTTATAACCGTTGAACATTAATCCACGTGTTTTCAAGTTCAAATATGCTCTTCAAGTTACCACCAAATTGGTTTTAGATTTGTGTAGGTGATGGGAAGAGATTGCATGGGAATGGTTATTTGTAAAAATAAAATTCAAACATTGAGAAATAATTTCATTTTCATCATCCCTGTCCCTTCCTTTCCTTCTCTATTCTTTCCCTAACATTTAACTGCCTCGTTTAGGAATATGCAATACTAGTATGCTAAAAGACCATAACATCCATTAGTTTTTTAGGAATATCTAATAGTATGCTAAAACATTGCTTTTCTCATTCAATTGCAATGTAATTGTTTATTTTGAATTTCTCAACTATTGGATGTTTTGCAGACATGAGAATGAGCTTCTCCAAGCTGCTAATCAACCCCTTCCTGATGACGATGATGATGCTTTTGAGTAAAACTTCTGCGTCTGTGGACTATCTTCTTGAGTGTATGCTTACTGTGTTTCAGAGGTTGTACTGTTCATATTTTTGGATGTGGATTTGAGGGTCTGAATTCAACCAGTATGAAATGTTTTACTTGAATTGAAAAATTTATTGTTATTACCGTGGGCATTAACTTCCAGCATCACAGTCCTATTTATTTATTTTTACTTATTTTGCACTTTATAAGATACCATATATGAGTTTCTTTTTACTTACTCACGTCTTTCACTGCTTGTTATGAATCATCTGATCCTAGTCTGTTGCCATTGCTGTGACTGTCCATACCCAAAATTGAAACAAGCTCCTTGCTTGGTAACAACCTGAAGGAAAAGAATGTAATTTCCATTGTTGTGTACATGAACTTAGTGTGCTCGAGTCAATTCATCAAAAATATAGTCTTTCCGTTTTAATTTTCACGTCCGTTACCAGATAATGCGTATCACTCAGAACCTTAATATCATAAACCAAATTGATGTGTTTGACTACCAGGCTCAACAAAGTAAGATATTATTAACATAGCAACATTTAACAGTGCATAATGGTTCTCTAACTTCAGCGGATAGCACTTGTCTCTGATAATATCACATGACATGGTTCAATATGATTTACATTAATATATGAAAGAGAGAGAAAGAAAAAATAGTTGAATTGGTTTATGTGTCACAATTGGGATTAACTAATGTCACAATTGGTTTATCTTCGATACAAGGGAGGCTGTTAGGCCAAATTATAGTTGAACATGATGAGACATTGGCTACGTCCTACCATGTCCGCAGGCCAATCAGCTACCTATTTTGCCCGCCTATAAATATGAGAAACAATTATGTCAATCCTTCATCATAAGGCGATTAATGAGGGAGACAATAGAAATGTGTCGATGGACGCCCATTAAACCGGCACTGATATTTAAATAGAGAGAAAAGTGTTATAATACACATTCATGTTCCTACCTTTCAACTAGGTACCAATTGTACACCCTATCTACTACCCCCATGAAAATGGATTACCTTGACTATAGTGCTGTAAAATAATTGAACTAGTTTACATGACATGAAATTTACTTGATTATGGAAATTTGTGGATCAAATGTTGGCGCATATATACAGCTCTTTAAGATGTGTCTGTGTTCTTCTAAACAAACTGAAGTCTCGTATCAAAATTCGTATACAAGCAGTGAAAATGTTTTTTTCCGCAGTCATGAACATTAATAGAGGGCTGAGTCTCTTGTTTAGGAGAGGGTGAAATGTTTATCTCCTCCAATCCATACAACTGGCTACGAACCCCAGCATCTCATATGATACCTGTCTAAAAGACTTTTTATGGAAGTGTTCAGTTAGGATTTTAAAATACTTTTCATATTATGGTTATGACCCGCAAAATAAAAATGAATTAATAATCTCCTCTACACATCCTTGAGAAGTGTGAATGAGATGATAAAATGGACTAATGAAATTGTAAAAACGTAGAAAAAAATTCCATCGATCAATTTTATATTCGTTTAACACTCGGAAAATACCAAAATACCTATGATGACAGTTAACTCGTTCATCCCCAACAATAGTTAACTCTCGTACACTATCCTATCTTCTCCACTCCATTCCCATTTGCAGGAAGCATCTGTAAAGATAACACCAACAGTTGGCCTTTCAAAAGAATCTGAGTCAAATGGAATGCAGAGATTTTTTTAACAACAACATCTGCACCATTCAAAAATGGAATGCAGAGATTTTTTATTACTTTTTTTTGGAATGATGGTGAGTGCAAAGAATCCAAAAAGTAATATTGTCACCACTATTGCAATAGATACATCTGCTGGAACTTAATTGACGATGACACACAACATTTAGATAAACACTCGAAAGGGAAAGAGAACAATTGGAATAAAATTTGTATTATTGATGGTTATGATATATGATTAATTCTTACAACTCAACACGCACACACATATATTTATACTGGTGCTAAGTCTACCACACACTCCTTCCACTATCATACACTAACTAACTCGTACTAACTAAATTAACCCAAACTAACTAACTCTAATTAGATATTACCAAAACTAACACAACTATTAACACTAAGCTGAATTACATCCAACAAAATCGTCAATCCTCCACATTGCTGCAACAGTCTCGACCGCCTTGCGACTTAGTTTCAACCACTGTTAATAGTTGGATGATTGTTTTTACATTTTCTATTTCTTTTTTGTTAATATCTTTGTTTGATCAATCCAGCGGATTGGAATGATGTTGTAGAGCTTGCTGTAGAAATATTTTTTGTCAGGAACTAAATCTGAAATAATTAGTGTGTGTGCTAATAGAGAAGGTACAAACACAAGTCGGTGTTTTGGCTGAGGTCTAGTGTCAAAAAGCTTTCACAAAGATGACAGTGGCATGGGGCCGTGTTTTATTCATGGCGAGTGTCCTCTGAAATCCAAGATGTGAAACAATACCGATATGATACTAGATAATTTTGAATACAATGTGGCTAAGATACTTTAACAACTTTTTTAAAATAAAACTCATATACATGTGAAATATGTAATGAATAACCAGAGTGAATTCAACAGTTTTAAGGAAGTTTTTTAAGAACTAATGTTTTGCTAGCCAAAACTATGAAAATTGTTTTTTTCACATTGATAATTTCACAATGACACAAGAAAATTACCCAAATACCCCCAGCAATAGTTAACTACCGTTGGACTAACCGGCAACAATTAACTGTCGTTGTGTTCGTAACATAAGAACAGAACAGACATAGGAGTTTCCAAAACTCCATTGTTGCGTTTTTTGCTTCAATAGGTGCGAATTTCACAAAGCATAAGTTATTCGAGGCCAATTTCAAGCACAAAATCAAGTAAGTTTTTTGAATTCTATTGCATTGTTATTTTGTGATTGATTTGTTAGTTTTTTTTGGTTAAATTGTGATTATAGAGGTTTTATTGATTTTATGATGTTATGATAGTTTAGGTTGTTAGAATTGATAGGTTTAGTTTTGATTTTATGATAATTTAGGTTTAGGTTAGAATTGTTAGAATTGTTGTATAATCGTTACGATTAGTGTAGGTTTGTTATCAATTTTTGTTGTTATGAATTTGTGATAGACTTGTTACGATTAGTTATGGTTTAATTTTTAGGATTAGTTTAATTATTGATGAATTATTGTAGAATCGTTACAATTAGTTTAGGTTTTGATCATCAATTTGTTTATGTAGATATGTCTCAGAATCAGGGAAACGTTGAGTTGAACAAAAAGGAGGGTGATGACAAGAAGAAAGAAAAGTCACCTATGACTTGGCACGGAATCACATGTGATGGTTCCGTAAAAAAGAAGGATTCGAAGGTGCTGGTGTACAATCAGTCGAGGTTAAGAAAGAGCGGGAGAACATGTTATTTTGGTCCTCAACCAAAAGCAGATGCCCCAGGGATTGTAGCGGGCAACCCAGTTGACTTGTATGACGAGGAAGATGAATGTATGTAACGGACTCTAATACCTAATTGCCATTGGATCTTTTTTTATGGTTTTTTTATATGTCGCGCACATTTTGCTTGACATTATGGTATATTGAATAAAAATCGTGTTTTGAATAATTTCGATTAAAAATTGCGTATTCAAATAAAGAATGATTAAATCTAACCTGAATTCGAATAAAAATTGCGTATTCTAATAAAGACTGATTAAATCTTATACGAAGGAATTCGATATCATAACTTATATAGCTGATTCTCAATAATACATGTTCCTAACTTATATAGACGAGTCATTACATTACATTACATTCGGGAATGTAGCTTCCAACTACAACAATTGTCTTACCCTGAATGGAGTAAATTCAAACTTGCAAAGCAGCAGGACTCCAACATTCGACCGACATTTCTACTATTCCATTCAAACGATTAAATTCTTGTTAGGCTTGATTTAAATGACAGTATTCAAGTGTCAAAAATAATGAGGTCCATTCCTTCACACTTCAATACCTTCATTTAAACCTGCCTAATAACAAGAATTTAATCTTTTGAATGGAACAATAGAAATGTCGGTCGAATGTTAGAGTCCTGCCGTTTAACAAGCTTGAATTACCTCATTCAAAGGAAGACAATTGTTGTAGCTGGAAGGTGCATTCCCTACCTAATCACGATCTTCTGGCGAAATCAGACTGTTGATAATATCTTCAGTTGATCTCAACAACGTTACCCGCATATCAATCCACTGGAACATGTTGTGCTCCCAAAACATGTTCTTCACGTTTTCGTCGTTCGTTAATTCCACCCAAGTGAACCATATTCTCCCCTCGTCGAGCGTTGGACGTTTATACCGAACGTATTTAACCCTCCTAGTGTCTCTGGAGTTGACTCCTTAGTTGAATTCATTAAGTTGATCCTTGAGACCTCTTAATGTTACACCAAGGCACCGAACCTTCAACCTCTGAGGTTCTCCGTCGTTGAATTGTGCATGAACGTCGATCCACCAGGCCATTGTTTCAAATCTACACAATAAGAAATTAAAAATAATCAATGAAAAACTCATTCAAACATTTCATCAAAAACTTGTAGTGAAAATTTTGCATAAACCCTAAAAATCCTAAATAAACCCTAAAAAAATTATAAAATTCGGAAAAAAAAAAATACATTTAAGCAATATAACTCCATTATAACAAATATTCATAATATTTGTTAATAGCATTTCAGATCTACAACATATATTAAAAAATAAAAAATCAAACCCTAAAAAATTTATAAAATTAAAAAAAATATATAAATTTAAGCAATATAACTCCATTATAGCAAGTATTCATAATATATGTTAATAGCATTTCAGATATACAACATAAACTACAACTAAAATTATAAACATTTAAAAAAAAAATCAAAATTTAAAAATTAAACTACAACTAAAATTATAAACATATAAACATTTTTACTAACTAAAATTTATGAAGTGATAACTTACTTGTGATTTAGTGGAAATTTTTTTGGATGATTTGGTAGAGTTTTTTTTAGAGGGTGAAAATTTTGAATTTTTAGAGAGATGGTGATAATAGAGTGGCTGGAAGCTGGGTTCTGTTGTGAATACGTTACGAACACAACGGCAGTTAACTACCGCTGGCATGACAATTAACTGCTGCTGGTTAGTCCAACAGTAGTTAACTACCGTACCGTTCACTACCGTTTGGGGCATTTGGGTAATTTTCTTGTGTCATTGTGAAGTTATCAATGTCAAAAAAACAATTTTCCAAAACTTTTATCAAGTTTGGTCCATCAGACCGGTCCAGCTATGACGAATTCAAAAATAGTACAGTACGATAACATGGTTCCACTGTCTCAATATAAGTTACTTTAACACAACTTGAAAAAAATGGTTAAGTTTGTATAAGAAAAAGAAACAATGAATTACTCTCCAAAATCATTCACTAGTAGTATGGGAAATACTATAAATTACAAGAACAGAAAAAAGATATGGTTAATAAATAACTAATGGTATAATAAAAAAAACAAATTAATACTTCATTGGTATTGAAAAACAACATTGAAAACTAACATTGTTGGCTGAGCCATCACAGCAATACTCTAAAATGTGGATTATACACAACTGCCAAGAAACTCATATTCCGCTAGGATGACAATGAACGTGAATACACAACATTAGCAGTAAACAAACTTTAAAGGAATGGCATCAAAAGTATTGAAGAGCTAACACTAACATTTTGAACTACAATGTGTGCATAAAAGTTGCTTGTTCGAATCATCTGCTGCAATACTTTGTTTCCACGAGCGTTTCATTAACAACATCAAAGATTGATTAGCTGAGCAGTAATAAGAGTAAGCAGCACTTCACATATATATACAGGGGGGGACAAATTGATATGCATCATAATTATTTGTTGGTATCATCTTTCCACATACTTCTTTTCCACAGGCCTTTTGATATCAAAGTCCAAAACTTGATTATCTCAGCAGTAGTCACAGTAAAATAGTCAGAGAAACATAGTCAACAGCAAGGATGACCTAAATGAAATTCATAATTTTTCGAAAAAATGCATTGAACCAAATTGTATAGCTAATTAAGCTTTCGAATTGCCAGAGACGAGGTTGTACATAAATATCAAGGCTACATGCTAGCATTACCAAAAACATTGACATTTAAAAATCATGTCTCTGCTAAGGTATGCTGCAAGGCTAGCACGGTATCAACCCAATTAATTCAAAACTAGTGGATGTACCCATAAACCCCAACACCATATAAACAACAAAATCAATTGGACACAATAAAACATTAAAAAGAATCTACCTCAATAAGATCAATGATTAAAACTATGCTCTATCTCAAAACATTAAATTAAAGTTCAAGCTTGAATTTTTTTCCAATTATGGTGTCTAATTCATACCGGAAGGGTAATTATATAGAGGTTCAGCGTTATTTGGTTTGCTAACATTTGAATAATATAGAAAGGCTGTAACAAAACAACATTTAGCAACAACAATGGATCTGCAGAAGACATTCACCTACTGTCTTAGAAGTGGTCAAATAGCAAGGTGATTGGTTTTAATTATCCTATCAATCAATTGATTTTATACCCACCCATAGAGTTTCTTAGGAGTTTCTAATAGCAGATTGGGGTAGGATGGTGCTGTCCTAAGATAATCAAGATATCTATTTTATTTTATATTTGACCGTGCATCTTAATGAATTCAAGCTTGGAGTAGCTGTGGGTATTAGGTGCTTCGTAGTTTAGTCTGTATAGCCGTTGTTCAGCTCTATCCGGGTTTGGTGACTTATGTTAATCTGCTTAGTTTAGTTTTACATCTCTGTTGATCTGTATTTCTGATAGCAGACAGTTGATTAGCAGAGGGGTTATTGTTGTTAAGTTTCAGCCTGCTTTGTACTTGGCCTACCTTACGCCCTTTTCTCATTAATAAAATTTTATTTTGGCATTTAAAAAAAACTAACCTAGAATTAATACCTATTATAACACTCAGGCATAACTTGCTTTTCAACTGGTGGGATAGGGTATTCAAGTCCCATAAGATAATTCACACATGTCATGCAAATAATTAAATGCATAAATAAAATAGACTACCATTATCTGAATAATGCTTTAGAAGATCATCCATATGAGGGTTGTGCCTGCAGCTTTTAAGCAAATTCATGTTTTGTTCTGGCCATGGCATGGCAAGTGTGAGTTCTAAGCACACCTGAGATATCCAATACTATTATTGGAAAGCATATAAACAATCACAACAAACAGAGGTCAGAAATTTCTCATCTCTGAAATAATTATTGGTAGAAGTTACCAATCAATTTGCAGAGAGAAAAAGAGGCAAACCTAGCATCGTATTTAGCCATTGAAAGCAAGGCATGCAAGCCTCCTACACTGGCCCTGGAAAATGATTTTGATTCATCAATAAAAAAGTAATAATCAATGGTGGAAAAAATAAAGGCCACTGAATAATACTAAGCAATAATTTAGATCAAGTTGTAAAGCAGTAACTATATACATGAAGTTGTTCATCACAACTTGGCAATTAAATGTTACATAGCATCAAAAAGTAATTGAATAAACAATCAAATGAATCTCTCGTAGCTCTTTGAAGGTTCGGCAGCTCACCTTAAATATTGAAAGAAGAAAAAGGACAACAAATAAGATCCCAAAATCCAAAAAAAAAAAAAATGTATAAAATAGTAGGCATCATAGCCTGATCATTGATATGCTCATATTGAGTGCGGCATCATAATTTCTAGAACAAACTGAATAGTAAAACCGTAATCTTGTTCAAAACCTAATAATGCTACTGTACATGGGTTTTCAAAAATGGAAAATTGAATGGCAACCTCCCCTATGACATCTAAAAATTCTGACCAGAAAAAACCAAATTCTTTATCCCCATCAAATGTTCATCATTTGAGATATTCAGTGAAATACGAAGATTAGTCAATAATTCTTCTTTTTCCCAACTTAAAGGACCGGAAGCATACATCACCCCTAAGGTACAGAGATAAGCATTCAACTCTAACCTATGAATTCTTTCTGCTACAGCCTCTTTAGAGAGATCTTCAACATCTAGTGATTCTGCAACAATGCAAAGGGTATCGTCGTCACTTTGGCAAGGACCAGCTAACATATGACTTTGAATTTCATCCAAATCTTCAACATATTCTGCATCACTGCGAAGGGAATCGTCATCTTCAAGGTAAGGACCTGCTAACGTATTATTAAAAAAATTATACGCACTGTCACGTATAACACTACAGCTGCCAACTGAACTCAGATTACTATAAGAATAACCTGGTTCTTCAATGATTTCAGGAACGTGCGTTGTAACATCACTAAGTTTCTCCTTCCTCGATTCATACAATTGATTTGTACAATTAGTGATGGAATAATGCATATATTTTTCACCCATATTATTATTATGTGGGTAAGCAATAGCATCTACCTTTTCCATGATCGCAACAGCCCTCTTTTTCCTCGGATATTCGTCGAAACGAGATGAGCCATGAAGTGAGACTCTTTTCATCATCTTTTCCGGATAAACTATGCCGATACCTGATTCAAGCACAAAAGAAAATCAAATCAAAAAATTATGCTACTTTAACAGATACAATACGAATAGAAAACAAATAAAAAAATTGCACAAATCGTGAATTCAGAAAAGTAAATAGAACGAATCGAAAAAAGTGAAATCAATTAAAGTTTATAAGAATATTGAGGCTACTGACCTTTGTCGACGACGATTGCCGGTTTGATTAAGCTTAAATCTTCGGATTAACCGCTTCGCTGCGATTACTTTTCACTAATTCGAAAGGAATGAGTCTTGAATCGCCGAGGGAATCAGGATTTAGGGTTACCGGAATTTCAAGAACGTGAATAACAGAATAATTTGGTTCAACGGAAATAAATACTGTAGTAACTATGGTATGGGCCTTCGTTTCGTGTATATTCAACCCCGTTTTGTCGTTAGCGACATGCTTAAATAAATAAAATATCAATTACGTAAAATAAATATCAATTTTAAATTCCGAAACTATATCTTTTTATATGAATAACATATTATTATATTTCCCCTAAAAAAAACATGATTTTTTTTCTAATACATCATAATTTGGGTATTTGACTTCTATTGTGGGCTTTAATGTATCTACGTGGTTTATGTCGATTGATTTCCCTAAAAAGTTAATCTTCGAGTTGATAACGGAATATATGAGAATGGATCAAGAATCGAACTTTTTTTCCTTCTGCAATATCGATTTTGTATTATATATTTTACGTAAACCAACTAGTTGTATGTACATATATTGTGTAGTATATATTTCACGTAAACCAACTAATGGTATATACATATCTAGTGATGATGAAAAGTTTACAACAAATTGATGCCTAACGAAAAGACACTTAAAGGTGTCCTAGGTGCAATAATCAATTAGAACTCTAATGCATATGTTGGGTGATTGTGAAATTGCTATGAAGTTATGCAATTTTTTTTTTAAAAAAACTCGGTATCCAATCCAAAAACCGACTAATCTGAGGGGACCAGCCCCACCGCTCACTTGCGGGGACCCCATTTAAAGTCAGAGCAAACTCTCTATGCAATAAAGTCACTAAACAAGACTATTGGAGCAAATTTTGTAGTCTTGAAAACTTTGTTTAACTGGAATTTTACTGCAAAAGATATTGGAGTGGGAGATGTTGATTGATTTACTACTTTTTACGGTGGCAATTGACGTTGTTTGGTGGGAAGAAATCAACTCATCTTCTCACAAGAAATATGTATTGATGATTATCTTTGGATCGAAAATCAATCAAAATTCTCAATTCATTGACAAAGAATTGCTTCATTCTTCAAAGTTAATTGAGGATCACAGAAGACTAAAGAACATTGGTTGGTCTCCTCCTCCTCCAAATATGTTTAAAGTCAATGTGGATGGATCCTATAACATAAATTATGATATTTCAGCTCGAGGTTGTCTAATACAAGACGTTAAATATCATCTTATCAGAGAATTTGTCAGTAATTTGAGAGTTTGTACTGCTTTCCATGAAGATCTGTGTACGATTATGATCAGAGTCAAATGCACTCATGAAATTAATCTTCAAATTATTATTTTCAAAATTGATTATGATGTTGCTGCTAGTATGATCCATGTCCGTACACCTCTTTAATTACACTTCAAATATGTATGATACTTTCTCCCTCCTTTATTCAGCATATCAGTATGTCCAAGATTGTCAAAACAAGATCTTGCATCATATTTAAAGGGCGTAACAAGATCGCAAAACTTAAAATTGCAACTGAAATTGAATGATTTTACTTAATTAGTTTTATAAGATTGAAAGGGAATATACCAAGAATATTTATCTCGATCAATCACATTTTTTTGGAAGCAAACTCACACATATCATCTTATTCTTACTAGTTGGGGCATGAAAGTCACTTTAACTATTGAGACTTTTAAATTAATTTTTCCTTTTTTAGGCATTTAACTCATAAGGATAAATTGCCTTGTCTAATTGCTTAATTTCTCGCGTCTTTTATAAATAAATAAAAAATGAAAGTTTATTTCAGAGTGAGATATTAACCATATTTTTAAATATATAGCTCAGATTAAAACCTACATTATGGAGTAAGACAGTGTTCTCACGTGCACAAACCAAATTCAACCCCGATTTGTTAAAAAAAAAGAAAAACTTTGCTAAGCTAAACCTAGTGAAGGCCACAAGAACTGTTATCAATGATTCGCATATTTAGTAACTGACTAATCCAATTATGATAAAATTGATAAAAACATTACTTAAAGTTTTTTTTTTCTAAACATAATTCAAAGTTCAAAAGTACTTAGTTAAGTATGAAAAGATGGCTCAATTATTATTTCACAAATTCTGAAATTACACTCTCCAACACCATCTATGATTCTCTGGTAAACTAACAATGTTAAATATTTTTGTATTCTGATAGCATGGCCCTTTCTAGAAGTTTTTTTTTTATTGTTTAATGTTAAATATTTGCAATGTTTATCTTCTTCTTTTAAACAATATTTGCAACTATTTATTTTATTGTTTTTAATGTGTTTCATATTTAATATGAAACACATTAAACATAAACATAGCTGCAAATTATATCAAAAAACAATAAAATAAATCTAAATTACAAAATATTGGAAAGGTAAAACAGCCAATACCGAACACTTGACAGCAAACCGTGACTGACGACACACTTGACAAGCCAACCAAAAATGAACAAACTCCCTGTAAATCTGCATCAAATTCGTAACGTACAGTTTGGAGCTTAGACATATGATTGATTGGCAAACCCTTTAAGTAACAACTTAGACAAACGCATACATTGTTGGTTGTGCTATAACAGCTACACCCTAAAACGATTAAACACAACTACAAAGAAACTCGTATTCAACTAAGATGACAATGAACTTGAATAGACAACATTAGCTGTAAAGGAAACTTGAAACGAACAGAATAAAAGGTAATGGAAGAGTTATTGAACTGCAACATGTACATAAAGTTGGCTGTTCAAATCACCTTGTGAAATACTTTGTTTCCACATGCCTTCTGATAATGAAGTCAAAGCTTGATTAGCTCCGCAGTAATCAGAATAAGTGCTTTACATATAAATACAGCGGGGGGGAAATCAATATGCATCATTACTTATTTGTTGGTATCATCTTAACAAATAATTTCTTTCCACGAGCATTTTGATACAAGAGTCAAAACTTGATTATCTGATCGATGATCACAGTGGAATAATCAGAAACATAGTCAACATCCAGAATGGCCAAAATGAACTTCATAATATCTTTTGAAAAAATGCATTGAAGCAAAATACATAGCTAATTAAGCTTTCGAATTGCCAAGATGGGGCTGTACATCAACATCAAGGCTATATGTTAGCATTACAAAAAATTGACAGTTAAAAAGCATGTATCTGTTATGGTAAGTTGCAAGATTAGCAAAATTTATCAGCCCAATTAATTTGAAATCAGTAGATGCACCCATAAACTCTAACACCCTATAAACAAGAAAATCCATTAGATACAAAATCAATAAAATGAATCTATCCTGGACGAGATCAATATTAAAACTATGCTCTATCTATCTCAAAGCAGTCAATTCATGTTCAAAGTGGTTTTCATGAAGAAGAAGAAAATACACACACGATAACAGCAATGAGTATTTAAACCAAGATATAATGGCACACTGTGAATGTGCGACATTGAATACCAAAGGAAAGTCAGTGGGGGTTGAAGGTGCTCGGGACAAACCCAAAAGAAGAGTGGAGGGCACAACAAAAACGACCATAAAACCTTAAGAATCTTTGCGGATCGTGGAGAACAAAGGCAAAGTGAGGGTAAGTAAAGTACATATTGTACCAAGGACAAGGCTCCGCCGAATAATAGGGAGACTATGTGTCCAGACATAGCAACACAATTAACTGCCCTAGTATTAACACCTTGTAACACTCTGGTATAACTTGCTTTTCAACTATGGGGATAGAGTATTCAAGTCTCGTGCAGACAGTCCATGCAAGGCATGCAAATAAATAAATACATAAATAAAATAGACTACCATTTTCCGAATAATACTTCAGAAGATCATCCATACAAGGGTTGTGCCTGCAGCTTTTAAGCAAGTTCATGTTCTGGCACATGACAAGACAAGTGTGAGCTCTAAGCACACCTGAGATATCCAATATATTGGGAAAGCACATAAACAAGCATAAGAGGTCAGAATTTTCTTATCTCTGAGATTATTATTGGTAAATGTCACCAATTATTTTGCAGAGAGAAAACGAGGCAAACCTAGCATCATATTTAGCCATTGGAAGCAAGGCATGCAAGCCTCCGACACTGGCCCTGAAAGATTTTTTATTCATCAATAAAAATCAATAATCAAATGGTGGAAAAATTCCATACTATAAAATAGACAACAAATAAAATTCGTTGAAATAATATTAAACAATATTTTAGGTTGAGTTGTACTGTAATAACCATAATACATGAAGGTGTTCATCATTGTTTGGCAATTAAATGATGTACATAGTATCAGAAAGCAACTGAATAAACAATCAGATGAATTTCTCATGGCACTTTTAAGATATGGAAGCTCACAACTTATAATATTGTAAAGAAAGAAAAAAAGACAACAAATAAGATCCAAAAAAGGATAATATAAAATAAAAGTGTTGTAGCTTGATAATTGATATGTACATATTGAGTGTGGTGTCATAATTTCTAGAACAGAATAAATAGGAGAAAATGATGGATCAGAAAAATGATGTCTTGTTCAGAACCTAATAATGATGTACATGGGTTATCAAAAATGAAAAATTGTATAGAAATCTCCCCCAAGTAAACATTTAAAAATTGCGACTAGATGAAACTAAGTTCTTTATCCCCATCAAATGTTCATCATTTGAGATATTTAGTGAAATACGAAGATTAGTCAATAATTCTTCTTTTTCCCAACTTAAAGGACCAGAAGCATACATTGCGCCTAAGGTACGGTGATATGCAATCAATTCTAACCTATGGATTCTTTCTACTACAACCTGTTTTGGAAAAAAGGTGCAGCCTTCATCCACATCTTCAGCATCTATAGATTCTGCATCATCACTGCAAGAGGTATCTTCGTCACTTCGGCAAGGACCTGCTAACATATCACCATAAAATCCACCCACATCTTTAACATCTAGAGATTCTGCATCACTGCGAAGGGAAATGTCATCTTGGCAAGGACCTGCTAATGTATCACCAAAAATTTCATTTGCGCTACCACTTATTACACTACAGCTGCCAACTGAACTCGTATTACTACAAGAAAAATGTGGTTCCTGAATGGTTTCAAGAAAGTGTGTTTTAATATTACAATGTTTCTCCTTCCTCATTTCATTAGTGAAGGAATAATGCATATATTTTTCACCCATATTATTCTGTGGGCAAGCAATAGCATCTACCTTTTCCAGCAATGGAGCAGTGGACACTGCTTTGAATCTTTTTGACTCACCCATAATCACAACAGCGCTCCTCTTTCTAGGATAATCCCCAACATGAGAGGACACACTTTTCAATGTTGAAGGTGAGTGTAGATGTAAACAGCTAGCATCCAATCCAGGTGAACAAACATTCTTAGCTTGCTGAACTTCGGGCATCATCTTATAGTTGTTAGAAATCAAATTCTGGCTAAACGTCACGACTCTAGACTTTGCTGGTCCCTGGATCAAACACAAGCAAATGTAATAAGGAAAAGAGACGGCAAAATTTTCAAATTAACAGTAGAAAAAAAATATCATCTCAATTCCCAAGTAACAATGATACTAACTTGATGCGTAAAACAATAATATATTATACCACTAAGAAACTGCTAGTTTGGATTAATATTTGGAGTTTTTTTTTTTTTTTGATAAGCAATAAAAATTACCTTGGGACTTATGATCCACTGACCATTTTGCCATGATTGGCATATCCTCGTGAGAATTTCGTGGATCTTCAGCTCTATGCAAGATCCATGCACCCTTACCAAGTAGAACTTTTCAGTCATGTCCGTCAATACAGTAGCTTCTTTCCAACAGCCAGCATCCCAAACCTCGATGGTATCATTACATTCCCAACTCCCAATATTTTCAATAGCAGGGGGGCATGGTCTGATGAACTTCCTTGGAACTCTGTTTGAAAGAGGCTTTGCGGTCAAACTAGGATAGTCGTATTCAACGTTGTAAGAGTGCCCATTACCAGAAATAATACGGGCACCATGCCATTCGACTCCATGTCCCTGGGTATTGACAAGGATCTCCACTTTACTTCCTTTTACTAATCTCATGGTTACTACTTCAATTAAAACTCGAACCTGTGACATGGCAAACACAAAACTTATAATTATTAACGGTTAAACAAAACTTTCAATGACATTGTCAACGATTAAAAAACAATCATATCTTGTCAAAAAATGAGTATTAATGAAAACCTATGCTGATCATAACACTAACAGCGACACCGATAGTAATTAGAGAAAAATGAAATAATTGAGTGTGATCACATGTGTCTGTGTGGTATCCACATCGGACACGGGAACCGTCTTTGATTCGGTCCAGTAGAGCAAAAAGGCGATGACAACACAGATAAAAAAAGAACACACAAAACAAAACAATTACACTCTTAAGCATAATTTATCAAGATATCATATTAAAGCTTATGCTATAATAACAGGCACAACAACAATGATAATTAGAAATTCAAAATCGCTGCATTAAGAATAGGAAAATGAATAAAAATTTAACGGATGATGAAGAGAGGGAGAGAACAAAATTAAAATTCACAAAGGCGGATAGAATGAATCGAAGAGTAAACACGATTACTGAAAGAGAATACATGAATCGAAAAAACTAAAATCAAATAAAGTTCGAAGAAGATTAATGTTGCTAACCTTTTCCGACGATTGCCGGTTTGATTAAGCCTAAACTCTTCGGATTAGTCGCTTCGCTGAGGGTAATTTTCCAGATGAATGAGAATTGAATCAAAAAAGCAAATTAGGATTTAGGGTTACCTAAATTCAGAGATGGAAGATATAACAGAATGTGCTTGCTTCAAGGGAAAATCAATACTCTATATCTTGGTGTGCGGTACAAGTTTGAATCAACATCTTATGGGCCCTCTTTCGTGTATATTCAGAATTCAGACCCGTTTTGTTAGTAGTTATTCTAAAAAAATAGTTAGAAATTATAATATTCTCAACCGTTGATGTCATGTGAACATCTTCTAAGCGCAGATAATTTTAAAGTTAATGACTCAACTCTGGTTGTCGATGTAAAATAAGTCCTTAACCAAAAAATTATAGATTTTGGTTGTAAAAAAAGAATATGATCACAAATTAGTTCTTCCAATAAAATATTTTTTCTGGTCAAGTAGTCTAGTATAGACATTCACTTTTTCAATGTGAATAGTGGAGTGTCTGTAGTTCAAACCTCGGTCCTGCATGTATAATGCAATGTCTATACCAATTAAGTTAAGCTCACGGCAACTTCTTCCAGTAAAATATTACTATCAACCGATTAGAAAATAAAAAAAACAGTTTTAAAAACTAAAAAAATTAAAATTAAAATATTGAGAGTTCAAAAAATTTTAAAAAAAAGTGTGATATAATAAAAATTTGTATGTGTGTTAAAATATCTATGTTACGTAAAAAAAGGTATTTAAATAAAAAAAATTGTTAATTGTCAAGATGTTGATAGCACGTGTGCATAATAAACATAAACAAAAATCACATAAGTTCTCGAAGAAGAAAAAATATTGATCTAAATTATGTAAAAATTACTACCTTTGTCCCTAATTATAGAGCTCTTTTGAAAAAATAACTAGAATTAAGAAAATTGATATTGATGGTAAATTTGTTTGTAATTAGCACTCTTATTCTTTAAGAAGGAGTTGGTTTATGTTTTCAACGTAATATTAGTGTTGATTGAAGAAAAAAATATAAAATAAATAGGGGTATGTTGGTAAAAAAATTAATTAATGTATTTGAAAATATCAAAAGGGTCTTATAAAAAGAGACAAAAAAAATCACAAAAGGATCTTATATTTAGAGATAGAGGTAGTAAATTAGATACGCTGTTTTTGGTGTTTTCTTTGTGATTGTTATCTTTGAACCAAGATTAAGTTGAGTTTATGTTTCCTTAATGTTCAAATAAATATATGAGATTAAGGTTATGCCTAAGAAGTAGGAATCCACTTAGACAAGTAGGTTTCATCCCAATTTTTTTTTCTTTTTTTAGATAGATAAGTAAAAGCTTCTTCGGACTCAAGTTTTGGTTCTTGAAGAGTAATGGTGTGTTTCGTTTATAGGAGAAGTTGTGAAGAGAGAAATTGATAATAGAGAGTTTGAGAAGAGATAAAAAAAGTGAAAAATATAGCAGATTTGATGGATTGTTTAGTATAGGAGAAATAGATGAGAAATATAGACGAGAGAGTGTTGATTATATTGAAAAGTAAAAAAATACCCGTGGATTAAAAATCTCACATAAAAATGATTTTGGAAGGGAGCATTGCAGTTGTTGAAGGCAAAGCCAAAGTTGAAATTGTAAAAAAGGCATGCTTCCTCTCCCACTTTCTTCACATAAATGGGAGATTTGTATTTGAGTGGGTCCCACGCGAAATTAATCGCTCTCTCCAATTTTTCAGCTACACAAAACTGAAGAAATTACATGTTTCTCTACTAACTCTCACGTTCCCTTCTCTCGTCTCTATTTCACCTCAACCAAACAGACCGTAAATATTAAGATTAATTTTAAAGATCTTTGCTTATTTCCTGGTTAAAAAAAAAGATCTTGCTTATATCAACATAAATTTTTTATTTATGTATATACCCGGAATTGTACCCTACACTTTGTTTAAGGTGATGATTTAAACCCCTCTCTAATTAAACTCAACAACTTTTGATTATCCACCATCAAATAATACCATCATGTTTAATATTCTAGAAACTTATGTCAAAGTGTGATGTATAAACATTGTTTATTATAAAAGGGAAGTGTTTTTCTCAGATCTATTTTTATCTATATCTGTGAATTTCTTGGTTACACAATAAAAAGGAAAAAAAAATTCCCTAAAAAAAGCCATTCTTAAGTTATCTGCAAGCAAAGTGGAGCAAAGACAAGATAGGCGTTCTTGAACCACTATCAAAGGTTCAACACCATCTGTTCTCATCTTAGCTAGACTATATGCACATTAGCTCCCTCTGTGAAGAATATGATGCGAGAAAATGTTCCAATCTTTCACCAGAAAGTCTCGAATAGACTCTAAAAGGTTGACATAATGATGAAATCTATCAGTATTAATAATCATAGATTTCACCACATGCAAAAAGTTTGAAAAACACAATTGCTTTCAAAACTCACTTGCCAACATAACTTAATGCCAACCAATAGAACTTTAATCTCAACATGAAGCACTTTCAAAACGGCTACACTGCCATAAAATGCAATTTGGAAAGAGCCCTCGTGGTTCATAACCAAACCATTAAAGTTTGTTTTACATGAGTTTGTACGAGGTCCGCCATCGACATTCAAGACCATGATATCTGCATCACCATGTTGTCGACAAACCCCAAGGTTGACATAATGGTGAAACCTGTTAGTATAAAAAGGTTCAACACCATTTGTTCCCATCTTTGCTAGATTTTATGCACATTGGCTCCCTTTGTGGAGAATATGATGTGAGAAAATGTTCCAATCTTTCACCAGAAAGTCTCGAATAGACTTCAAAATGTTGACATAATGATGAAATCTATCAGTATTAATAGTCACTAACTGCACCACATGCAAATAGTTTGAAAAACATAATTGCTTTTTAAAACCCGCTTGCCAACATAACTCAATGTCAACCAATAGAGCTTTAATCTCAACATGAAGCACATTTAAAATGGCTACACTACCATAAAATGCAAACTGGAAAGAGCACTCGTAGTTCGTAACCAAACCATTAAAGCTTATTTTACACGAGTTTAAGCTTGTTTTACACGAGTTTAAAAGAGAACCGCCATCGGCATTCAAAACCATGATATTTGCATCACCATGTTGCCAACAAAACCCACGAGTTGAACGATCGACTCATAATTTGCAGCTAAGTTTAAACCGCAACTACTATTGAGTTTGCTATAGGTTGGCGTTGATCACATATAACATTATATTTAGAACACTAAATGTTCCACGTAATTAACGAGAATATAATACTTAAATCTCTTCCCAAAACCTTCACACTCTGTAAAGTTATCAAGACCAATATTCAAACAAAGAGACAAAGGGATCGCAAATAATAAATATCTACAAACATATATGTTATTTATAGTCGGACATAAATGTAAAGATAATACTTAATGAAATGTTATAGTCTTTTAAAAAAAGTGATATGCATTTTCACCTAAAATAAAAAAACACCACTCCATAGACAAATAACAAATTACTAACCATCTTACTACACCTTGAGAAAGAAGTGAGATGAGATTCTATTGCAAACCAATCCAAGCCCAATCCACTTGGTTCGGAAACGGCCCTTAAAACCCTAAAACATCAAATCTCACCCACTGCACTGCCATTTTGCTCTTGTATCACAAACTCGTCAGAGTCGCGCTAAACTCAACCCCGCCGTTAAAACCACCGGAAAACGCTGCCGGACTTCTTCGTCGTAGGAAGGAATCCCGCCGGTAACGGTAAGAGTATCCACTCCCTCCTTCTCTTTATTTTTTTTCTTTCAGATTTTCCTTCGCTTCTCCTCGTGCGGTACCGTAGCGCGCGAGGATGCGATTACACCGCGTCTGCAGAACGCAACCACCGCGATCCCGCAATCAAGCGGCGCACAGAGCGTGGCGTTGGATGAACGATGTTCTTATTTTTATAAATTTATCAATTAATGCTATCTATTTATTTTAAATTATCTGTTTCAAGTTGTTCATGTTATTTATACTTGTATATTTTATTTCTTTATGTTTATTAGATTTGTTATGCATTTTGTTTAAGTATTTGTTTTATTTTCTGTTAATTTTCGTGAACTTGTGTTTTAAGTGTTTCGTTCAAATAAATATAAATAAATTTTTTGTTCTATTTAAACTAGAAGCGATATTGATTGTTGAATTTGTTAGGAGAGAGTCAGAATGCAATTGCCATAACGATACACGCACGAAGTCACGTGATGATTTTAAGTGAAATCATCTAAGCCCTTATATTAATTAAAATGAATGGATATGATTTACTTAAACTAGAAGCGACATCGTTGTGGAATTTGTTTGGAGAGAGTTGAACGAAATTGCCAGAATGTTGCACGCATGAAGCCACGTGATGATTTTAAGTAAAATCATCGAAGCCCTTAGATTATTTAAACTAGAAGCGACATTGATTGTGGAATTTGTTAGGAGAGAGTTGAACGCAATTGCCAGATTGTTGCACGCATGAAGCCACATGATTATTTTAAGTAAAATCATCAAAGCCCTTAGATTAATTAGAATGAATGAATTTATTTAAACTAGAAGCGACATTGATTGTGGAATTTGTTAGGAGAGAGTTGAACGCAATTGCCAGAATGATACACACACGTAGTCAGATGACGATTTTAAGTGAAACCATCTAAGCCCTTAGGTTAATTAAAATGAATGGATAGGATTTGGTGTCAAAATAAACCTTGACACTCAACGAATCCTGACTCATGGTACATTATGGCGTATCGTATTCTGCTGTTTTAATATTTGTATCTCGGTCCCAATTGTATTGCACTGGTTTCCCATGCCATATTTCCGCTTTCTTGCTGATACATTTTATATGCATAACTATAAATGCTATTTGTTCCCTTATTGATGCTTATTTCAAAATAAATGAATAAATGATATTTTCTTAATAATGCCTTGTTACCTCAGGTCAATGATTGCACTGTTTTAAATTTGATTAGTAAGATGAAGGCTACGACTAAGAAAAAGAATCCCCTGGTGTTTATGGATGTATCTATCGATGGGGATCCCGTTAAAAGGATGGTTTTTGAGGTACTTTATATTCTTTCTATATATTATTTGTGCTGTAGTTACTGTAGTATACAACCTAATGTGTGATCATCGTGCTGTCACAGCTTTTCCATGATGTTGCTCCCAAGACTGCAGAAAATTTCCGTGCATTATGTACAGGTATTTTAAATTTTAATTTGTTTCCTGACCATTCTTTTTGCTTTCAAAAGTTGCCTTTTCTTCCATCCCAGTCTTGTGCTATCCAAGCAAACAGGTTTTTGGACATGTTTATGTACTATCCATCCATGCAAATATTGTTTATGCTTTTGGTTGCAAGTTGGTCTTCACTTGCAATTTGTCTACCTATTGAACGGTGCACTTATCCTCCCCCCTTTTCTGTGATTGATTGTTTTCAGGAGAGAGAGGTATCAGTTCAAATACTGGAAAATTGCTTCACTACAAGGGTTCTTTTTTCCATCATATTATGAAAGGCTCCATCGTGAAGGTATGTTGTTTTTTCTGGTCCTAAATCTAAATTTTTCGACAGTATTTCTTTATATGCCCTCTCATTGTGGTTGAACATGGCTTAGCAGTGGTTTCCCATTACCCTTGTTTATGCTGTAGGATACACAGGGCTGATGGTCACAACTGCTTTTCTTGTGATATAGTTTTAAGGTTGTACTTACAATGTTGTTTGTTGCACTTGCAAAGTTGTACATTGAACTTAACTGTCCATCATCATAACGCTAATAAGCTTCTTGGTGCTCCAACCCAGTTTGTATGCATTATTGTACTGTTATTATGTGTACTAACTGATGTTTTTACTTTTACACAGGGTGGTGATTTTGTCAATCGTAATGGTATGTATTGTATCATTATTATTATTATATTGCATCCATTACTAGTTTGCTGTCCATTTTTTGATGGTTGCAATTTAATACAATATATGTAGTCACTTCCTTTGTGTTTTTATTATTTGATCATTCAGTTGTCCGAGTTGCAAGCCTTGTTCCATTTGCATGTTTCCTGTGACGATGGTAATTTCTTTTCTACGTCAATTGGGAACATCTTTAACACAGTTCCTTTACTTGAACACAAATTGGCCTGTAACTGAGTAGGGCTATTATAAATTTTTTATTTGATTTAGAAATTTGGATTAGTTTTGATATTGGTAATATTAATAGTAATATGTCTCTTAAATATGTTGATTTATTTATAATCTGAGTTCTGTGCTCCATATTTTTTTATTTTTGAAAGCATTTGCAGTTGATTAAATACCATATCTTTTGGGTGTTTTGTAATTTTTACTGTCATGGCTTAAAGATTAATCTAGGTTAAAGTGTATTCTTTTTTATTTCCCTTGATTTGTTGGTTTTTACCTGTGTCCATTAATTTTCAACTCATCTATGCACTGCATTTTCAGGCACTGGTGGAGAAAGCATATATGGTTCAAACTTTCCTGGTAGGAATAATACGTTCTTCACCCAACATCATACTAGAAAGTGCTGCTTTTGCTATTTATATCTCAAAATTAACGTGGTTTGTATTTTTGGTTTATTTTAGATGAGTCACCTAGGGTAAAGCATGATGGCCCTGGGCTTTTGTCAATGGCAATTGCTGACCGTGATAAGCTTGGTTCTCATTTTATTATCACTTTGAAAGCTGATCACCATCTTGATAGGTTTGCTATTCTAATATTTTTGGTGGCATTTTACTTCTTACTCGGATTTTATATTTTGTTTGTGAGGACAATGTAAGATAAATTGCCTGATTATGCTGCTGTGGGGCAATTTTGAAGGAAATATGTAGTCTTTGGGAGGCTTGTTGAAGGGCTTAAGGTATTGAAGAAAATTGAAGATGTTGGTGATGATGAAGGGCATCCAACTGTAACTGTTAAAATTATTAACTGTGGTGAATATAATGAGGGTACGAATTGCTTAGGTCATTTTGAATAATACAGCTCTACTCCTAATATGAATTCTAATTAACCCTACTTTCTGAAAATTTAGTCTCCAACTCTTTAATTGCAGTTTTTTTTTGTTTTTATTTTCTCTCCAATTGAAGGTGCTCTATTCTTGACCACTCTTTTATTTTTTAATATATTATTAACCCCTTGATTTGAATATTTCAGATGGGAAGAAGGTAAATAAATCAAAAACAGGAAAGGATGGAGCCAATGAAGGCAATAATCTTGAAACACGGAGGAAGGGAAAGCTCAAGAGGTCTTCAAAAGACAGAAGGAAAAGGAAAAGATACCACTCATCTGAATCGGAGAGTTCTTCAGATTCAGACATGGAATCTTCGGAAACTGATAGTGATTCCGACTCAGATATGTCCTCATCATCTGATATAAGTTCATCTAGTGATGACAGGCGAAGAAAGAGAAAGAGATCCAAGAAAGATAAATATAAACGTGGAAAAAGAAGAGATAAACGCCGTGACAAAAGGCGAAGAAGACGGGATAAGAGATCGAAGCGCAGATCAAAAAGGTATCGAATACTTTAACATTGATTAAACCTTCTGTTAATATGTACAGATTCCAGATTTCAGTAATTTATCTTTCTATTGATGATGAATGTATTCTCATGCATGGTAATACACAATGGTAGAGGTAGACTATTTCCGATGCAGTGCATATTTATACGAATTTCTCAGCCTTTAGTTATATGAATATGGTTGTTGCTCTATGTATTTTTCTGTACCCATTCTCTTGACGTGTACTTTGTATGCATTGAATGGTCCACTGCGGAGATTCTTTATTCGGTTTTTTACATTTTCTTGTGAATGATATTTTCCATGCATTTTTAACAGTTAGAATTCTTTGATGGTTTAAAGTGTATGAATTTGATCTCTGATTTTAACCATCCTCCTTTCAATTTACAATCTTGGATGCCTGGTTGATTAATGCGATGGTCATTTTAATTTGCGGTGTTCTTCAGAAAATTTTAATAAAATATTTTGTAAATTTGCACATTTTCACACATTTAACTAGTCATACTTAGAACACATTTGCCTAAAGTCATGCTTAGGAACACATCTTTTCAAGGTCTCATATTGAAGGTCATATTTTTTTGGGAATCTGGCAGTGAGTCAGAATGGTAGAGGTAGGTTATTTTTCCCATGCTGTGCATACTTATACAAATTTCTCAGCCTTTAATTATATGAAATTGGTTGTTGCCATATGTATTTTTCTGTACCAATTCTCTTGGCGTGTACTTCGTATGCATTGAATAATCTAATGCAGAGATTCCTTATTCAGTTTTTACATTTTCATGTGAATGATGTTTTCCTTGCATTTTTTACAGTTAGAATATTTTGATGGTTTGAAGTGATGATATTGATCTCTGCTTTTAACTATCCTCCTTTCAATTTACGATTTTGTATGCCTGGTTGATTAATTTGATGGTCGTTTTAGTTTGTGGCGTTCTTCGGAAACTTTAATATAATATATTGTAAATTTGTACATTTTCACACATTTAACTTGTCATATTTGCCAAAAAAAACTAGTCATGCTTAAAACACATCTTTTCAAGGTCTCAAACTGAATGTCATACTTTTTCAGGGAATCTGGCAGTGATTCAGATAGCGAGAGTAGCAGTAGCTCTGATACTGAAAGCCTTGATACTCAACAGGAAGAGCTGAAGCGAAAAGATCGTTATCAGAAAAAAGGTATATTTCGAAGTAATTTAATTGTTTTTCCAAATAAATCTGTGACCCGTAGTTTTCTTTCAATAAAACAAACTGTTGAATACATCTCCTAAATGTTTTTCTTTTTGGTTGAGTTTAATTCAATGAATATATGCGTAACATTTTTCTCTCCTTTTTTATGTCCAGCTGAACTGAAGTCTCCCTCAGTTGTGGAGAAAGATGCACCCACCATTCATCATAGAAAGGAAGAGGCGGGTATGCCAGTGAGCAATGAAAAAACCGTAAAGGAAAATGGAGAGCGGCATAGCAATGGTCCTGGAGCTGCCTATAGATCTGACAGAAGTGAAGAGAGGCAGCCTGACGTGATGGATGTTCATTTGGGCAAATCTAGGTCTACTTCCCTCTCTTGTCACGCCTTAGTTATTTATTCTGCTTACCATTTCTTCCACTTATAAAAAATTAATGAGCAGGAGTCGAAGCACAAGCCCTAAGCGACCCATGAGTAAGAGTATGAGTATTAGTCCTAGGAGGAGTAGGAGCAAGAGCCGGAGCATTTCCCCAAAAAGAAGATTGAGAAAAAGTCCGAGTGTCAGTAGAAGCCCTCCTCGTCTATCAAGGAGGAGTTTGAGCAGTAGTCCTGTCAGAAGCATGGACAGGAGTCCTGTTAGGAGCATCGGTAAGAGTCCTGTTAGAAGCATTGACAGGAGTCCAAGGAGAAGCATCGGCAGGAGCCCGGTGAGGGGCAGGAAGGGGAGAAAGGTCAGTAGAAGTCCTGTGATAACTCGTCCTCTTAAAAGTGTCAGCAAGAGCCCTGTAAGATCCCGCCGGAGCAGGAGTTCTCCCAGAGTATCATCACGAAAGAGCGTAAGTCGCAGTCCAGTTAGATCACCTGCAAGAAGCTTAAGCAGAAGCCCTGTAAGAGTGTCAAGAAAAAATTTAAGTCGCAGTCCATTAAGGAAGAGCTTAAGTCGCAGTCCAGTTAGATCACCTGCAAGAAGCTTAAGCAGAAGCCCTGTAAGAGTGTCAAGAAAGAGCATAAGTCGCAGTCCAGTTAGAGCGCCTGCAAGAAGCTTAAGCAGAAGCCCTGTAAGAGTGTCAAGAAAGAGCATAAGTCGCAGTCCAGTTAGAGCGCCTGCAAGAAGCTTAAGCAGAAGTCCTGTAAGAGTGTCAAGAAAGAGCATAAGTCGCAGTCCAGTTAGATCACCTGCAAGAAGCTTAAGCAGAAGCTCTGGTAGGGTCCCCTCAAAGAGAAGCATTAGCCGAAGTCCTGTCAGGGCACCCAGTAGAAACAATCGCCGCAGTTATTCTAGGAGTCCTAGCCCTGTACGTAGGAGAAGAACACCTCGTGGGGGTAGTTTGTCTAGAAGTGCTTCACCTGATGCTTCGCCAAAGCGTATCAGAAGGGGAAGAGGTTTCAGTGAACGATACTCCTATGCAAGAAGGTATAGAACCCCTTCCCGGTCTCCTGTGAGGTCATACCGATACAATGGAAGAATTGATCGTGACAGGTAAAGTTATATGCAACAAATTAGTTACCTTTCTGCTGGTATTTAGATTTTATAGTTGAATGATGGACTGGTATTCTGTCCGCAGATATTCAAGTTACAGAAGGTATTCTCCTAGGCGTTTCAGAAGCCCACCACGGGGAAGAACTCCTCCAAGGTTTTTTTCCTCATTACTTGCGACAATTACTTTTGTGTGTTTTATTTAGTTTTTTTTTGTTGCTGCATAACTTATGTGGTTATGCCATTGTTAGTTCCTTGAGCCATATGTTTAATTATTGATAGCAGTTGAGTCCATATAATTATTTGGAATATACTTAGGTACCGAAGGAGAAGCCGATCACCATCTGTTTCGCCCAGCCCACGCTACCGAGCTCGAAGATATAGCAGAAGCCGCAGCCCAGTTCGCATTCGCTCCCCAGTTCGGAGCACTTCCCCCGATCGATCTCGCCCCTCTCCTCGTGCAGAAAGGCATTCTTCGTACTCCCAGAGCAGAAGTCCAGTGAAATCTAGGTCTTCTGTAAAATCACCATCTCCACGAAAAGCAAGTAGAGACAGGTCAGCTTCATCATCCAGAAGCCCAGATGGAAAGAGAGGTTTGGTCTCATACGGCGATGGTTCTCCTGACTCGGGCCAAAGGTGAAATTCTTGGTCCCCTATGGTTTTGAGTACTGTTGTCATCTTTTGTGAGCTTGGGGCTTCAATTTTGGAACTTCACCTTCTGCTTTGCTTAATGCTGGAATTTGTGGATGCCAATATGCCATGTTTTATTTCTTTGTAGACAGCAATGACATGTTAAAGATTCTAATGCTAGAATAAATAAGACAGTACTTGTGAAATTAGGATATGTCCCTGGTGGTGGAGTTATTGCGGTATTTGGTGGAACTGGAGTTGAGGAAAACTCGTATTTTGTTGTCTGCCATGTCTTCGGTAGCACAATCATTTGAGTTGAATTTATAAAATTTTGGAAACGCTATTAGATTTGATCCATAATGCTCCTCTGAAAATTTGAAATCAACTTCCCCTTGCGTATACAGTTTGCTTTTTTTGAAGTTGCAGTGTATTTTTACTGAAATCTAAATATTAACCGGCTTTGCTTGCTTAAAATTTACTTTAATTAGACTTGCACATTAATAGATTTTTTCATTATATATACTAGACTAAATTTGGATTTAAAAAATTGATCCTGTAGAAAATAGAAGGTTAGTGTATCATTAGTCATGACTTGTACTAAGTACTGACCATGAGATGGACTAAATTTAATTTAATCAATGATAAAAACTTTAGAATTTTTGTTAAAGTACTTTTGTTATTTTATTAGGGGAAGGCACAAAGAGTCGGACTAAAGATCCAAAGAGTCGGACAAAAATCCTAAATAGCGTAGCAGTTTCCAATGCTAATAAAACATTGTAACTATCAAAACCCCTTTGTTTTGTATAGAAAACCCATTTGCGTTCTTGTTTTAGCCTTTGCCTAATTCATATCAGCAAAGATATAAAATCTAAGCTTAAGCTAATTAAACCCTCCACAAATGTTGTTGAAACAGACACCATAGATCAGCGTTGAAATGTCGATATCATCATCATCATCATCTCGTGTTTTTGACACCATTAATGAATGTCTCATACTGGTACAATCAGATTCTCATGAAACTCGGGAGAAAGGTCTTCAAACATTGGCTGCCGTCACCAAGGTAAGTCCCCAGAACAGAACTTTGCTAGCTCAGATAGATGGAGCAATCTCAACATTGGCCACACTCACAAATGCTTCCTCCTCCATTATCCAAACCCTTTCCTTGTTGGTCCTCTTTAACCTTTCACTCAACCTTGATCTAAAGCAATCTCTTGCAGATATGGAAACCATTTATCACCTCAATTCTCTTATTAACTCATCATCATGTTCCATTGATTCATGCAAACTTGCCTCCTCATTGATTTGCAGTTTGGCCATGTTTGATAAAAACAAAGCCAAATTTGGGGTAGCAGGTACTGTTCAGTTGCTGGTGAAGGCCATTGAAAGCTCTCTTCTTGATTCTGCCGATTCACATCACCTTTTGAGTTCTTTGGCTGAACTTGTTCAATTCCATGGAAATTGTACTTTGGCTGTTCGAGGTGGAGTGGTTCCGGTGCTACTTCAAGTTGTTCAGAGCACTGATAATAACAATGAGGATTTAGCTGGAACATCTCTTAATGTTCTTGGTCTGCTTGTGAGGTTTGATGAAGGGTTGAATGCAGTGAAGAAAACAAACGAGATAATAAGTTCAATGTTAAGTGTGCTGAGAAGAAGGTCTTTGTTATGTAAGGAAGGTGCAGTTGATATTCTTGTTCGACTTTTTGATGACAGTGATGAATGTGTTAGAGAGGCTTTCATGTTATCAGAATTCTCAAGTCTGTTGGCTGATATTTCTGTGAGAGGCTCGGCAAGAGTGAGGGATAAGGCTGATTTGCTAATGAGGAAGATTGCAAAGGTGAGCTTAGAGACTAATATGGAATTAGCTTGCTCCCTGTATGATTATTAGCCTTAATCAGGTTATTATTACAAGTTAAATGATGTCATGCTTCAGAGTTATTTTCATCAATTCTATCGAGAATTATGCATATTTCCTTTTAATCTTACACGATTACATCATCAAAATTCGTTATGACATTAGGCTTTATCTAACACAAACACAAACTAAATAAGCCTAACTCATGTCACACAACCAGATATTAGTTCACACAACCAGATATTAGTTCAATTTGCGTGAAGTATGAAAAATAAAATAAGGAAAAATATTTATGGAGACCCAAAACTCATATACTTCTGCGAGCGAGATAGGAATAAAAGAGATTTATGTGATAGATTAATGATATGATAGGAAGAGAAAGATGAAAAAAATGTTAAATGAATGTATGAAGTTCATGGGTGATCAAATATATTAGTAGTAAAAATAAGTAAGCCGTTGATGTCAATAATGTTTCCATCTCACTAGAAGCTTGAATCCACGCAGTTTAATATTATCTTCGTTATTTTTTTTCTGTCATAGATTTTCTTTATTAGAGGTAATGTAATCCTATTTGAAACATTGTCACATGATAAATGTGTGCTTATTTTTCAGCCGAGACTCGAATTTTGTCTGACACGTGGGAGCTAGTATGTTCCGCTCGACCTGACCTTGTTGGTCCTTCCATTACTTTTAAAGAGTAGTCAATTTAAATTTGTTTATATAAATTAAGAAAAATAATAAATAATTAAATTTTTAGAAAATATATATTTCCATATATTCCTTAATTTTTCTCTTGCAATAATAGATAGTTAGAAATATTATTGACAAAACATGATTAATATAAAACATGTTCGTTAGTATATGATGAGTAAAACCGCAAGTGCACGGCTTACCGATGTAGTAATAAAAGATATCGTTCGACAAGGAGTTATGAATTCAATTAACTTTCAATAAGGATTAGAAGAAGATTAAATTATAAAGTTGTGATTTTTAATGGTTTAGAAAATAACAATAATAATAATAAAAAGCGCCTTGGGATTATTGGTTCATCATAATAACAAACCCTGAACCTAAACTTTATATTTGACCTACTTTTTAAAGACAAGTTTCTCTTAAGCGTATCAAAGCTTCTTTCGAAGTCATTGAGTGTGTTCCTCTAGCAACCACGCCTATTCTCATGGTTGATTGCTATTAGAATCCTTGAAGAACGAAACTTTATATGTCTCAAGGTTTGCTAGACTATTCTCATGTTTCGCAACCTTTGTCTAATTTCACTTAGTTTACAATGACCTAAGCCCTAAGAAATATAACACTAGAATGTTCCACAAGAAACTACGGGCTTTTAGGTCAGAAATAATCTAATAGGTAGCTTGTCCGGAAGCAAAAAGCAGCAAAAGAGGTTTCTGGGGGTTGGCACGGCCGTGTGGCTGGTGGCACGGGCCGTGCCAAGCTTCTGACTTGGGGAAATATATTTTTGTCTTCAATCTTCGTATTTTCAGCCCAAATCAGCTTCAAATCCTCTTTCTTTTGCTCCAAGACTCAATCTTTCAATTATTTGATCCTGAAATATAATAACTTGTAATTGAAGTAAAATAGTTCTAAAAGGAAATAATATTTAATTAAAATAAACTTAAATCTAAATAAAACAGACTCAAATATTATATTAAAAACACTAATTATTGACTCATCACTACTCTATTTATAGTCTACAATAACTTAAGCCCCAAGAAATACATCAATAGAATGTTCCACAAGAAACCATGACCTTTAGGTCAGAAATAAACTAAATAGGCAGCTTGTTGGAGAAGCAAAAGCAGCAAAAGGCTGTCTGGAATGATGTCACGGCCGTGCCACTGGAGGCACGGGCCGTGCCACTGGAGGCACGGGCCGTGCCAACCTCTCTAGTTGGTGGTCTTCATATTTTTGTACCAAATCATCGTATTTTCAACCCGAATCAGCTCCTAATCACCTTTCTTTTGCTCCAAGACGAAATCTTTCAAATATTTGTTCCTGAAATAAGATAACTTGCAATTGAAGTAAAATAGTTCTAAAAAGGAAATAAAAACATATAAAATCTAAGTAAAATAGACTCAAATAATATATTAAAAACACTAATTATTGACTCATCAATGACAAGAGTCACTATTTTACTCTCTAATTGCTCCTTTGAAAATATTTTATCTCAGTGTATCGATCATAATTTTCCTTTTCTTGTTGATTATATTTATAACGACATATACTTGATCGAGTTTGTTTCACTTTTTTTAAGGATAAAGGAAAAAAAACTGGACATATACTCAAATCGTGTTTGTTACACGATATATTTGTGTGGTAACAAAAAATAAATATTGTTTTTGTTACACTTTTTTAATATTTGAATTCATTCTCATCCATTATCTTTTTTAAATGGTAAGGAAAAGAATTAGACTTATACAATTTGTTTCATTTTGTTTTAATATTTGAATTTACTCTTATCTATTTGTTATATGTGTTATTTGCATTGAAAGTTAGGGGTAATTTTGGAAGGAGGAAAAGTCAGCCAAAATATGCTATTTTCTTTATATATAACTAGCGAAAAGACAGCCATTCACGTACCCGTCTTTCCGCTCTTTTTATTGCGTTAACGCGTGTAAATTATCAACGATATTTTATAGAAATTTGCATGTAAATTACAAACGATATTATATATATAACAAACTCAACAAACAATATTTATCATTTTCAATGACAACAATAATATAGCGAATATAATAAAAATTCTTATATTTTTTAATAACACCAACAATATAGCATTATTATAAGAAAATTTGTTTAATGGTATCGTTGGAATAGCAAAAAAGTCAGCCCAAAATCTTCCCAAAATGGACTATTTTCTTTATGAGGTGTGTCATTTGAACAACCATTTGTTTGACAACTGATGGGACAACCATAAATTTATAAAGAAAAGTAGACATTGACATAGAAACAAAGCAGTAGAGAGAGTAAGTAAAAACATAATGCGAGTATAAGATAGAAAAAAATTGTCACAAAATAGTTGTATAAATATCATTTCCCTTTCTTTATATATAGTATAGATAGATATTGATATAGATGTATTTTGACATTTTTAACTAAATAAAATTCAAAAAAATCGTTGTCTCATCTATTTAAAAAAATTGGTGTGGTTTTTTTATATAGGTTAGATCGTATGCTTCTATCGATTGATCCGACTTATTTTCACATTTAGTCTAGGACAATTGAAAAGATTAATTATTCGAAATAATTGTAACCAATTGAAGAGTGATAACCTCTTCCAACTAGAGCTGTCAAAACGGGTTAGCCCGTATGGGCTGGCCCGTTAAACCCGATTAATTGTAGGGTTTGTACCTTAAATTTTGAGCCTGAATTTTTATAGCGCATTTTAGCCTAATACCCGTTAGGGCTACCTGCACAGGGCTAGCCTGCATGGGGCGCGGGTATCCCTTTAGCCCGCATAACAAAAAAATCATATATATTATATATATTTTTTAAATAATTTTTTACTTAGTTGATTATTAAAGTAGAAAATAAAAGTGAAAATTCAATGAATTAACACACAAATATACAATTATATTTACTCGTTTCATTACTTATAATTTTAAAGATCGAATATTTTCTATAAAAAAAAAAAGATCGAATATAAAAATATCTATAACCATAACGCACGTAATTTATTTAAAATTGTTTTTCTTGCCGTTTTAGTTTGCAATGTTTGTATGAAAATGTTTATAATTTTTTTTTGTGCTAGGCATTAATTAAACATATTAAAAATATTATTTATAAGAAATTTATAGGAGTATTTTATAGTACTTTTTATTAAGAAAAAAGTAATTTTTAATACGGGCTGGACCGTTTAGTACTCGACCCGTGTAGTATTTTTCAAGCCTGTATTTTAACTGGACTTTTTAGCCCAACCTGATAATGCTCAAAGCTTGTTCGAGCCGACCCTAAACGGATCGGGTAGCCCGTTTGACCACTATACTTCCAACATATTTTTTTTTTTTATATGTTTCGAAAATATTTTCTCACCAAACTACTAGTCTGAAAAGTCTTTCCACCGTAGTTTCTAGTTTCCGTGGAACCAAACAATACGTCGGGGCAAAGGCAAAAAGCAAAAACTTGCGGCCCAAGTCGATGACACGCATCATGTAATAAAAGCATAAATAAATACACAATAAATAATAATAAAAAAGACAATAAAAAAAAAAGAAAAAGGAGAGAGAGTGTGTGCGTGTGCAAGCGAGGGTTAGCTCATGATATATTGTTGTTTTTGTCCCAAAACATTTGGAAAAAGTCTCATCGCCCTTTGACACCACACTCTTAACACAGCCGCCACCTCTTTCCCGATCATCACATCCTCTTCTATGAACCATGCAGGTTTGTTGTTTCTTCATTTCACTATCCACATTATTATTATTCGTTTAATCGCTCATTCATTCATTTTTAGGTTTTTCTTTTCATTTTTCATTTTTCTTATACAACCCTATACAGGGCTATGTTATTCCACTTGTGTTGTTTTGCTCTCTTGTTTATAAAGATTATTCATTTATTGAAAAAAAAAAAGGGTTTTTTATTTTTATTTTTTTAATTTTTATTTTTTTTATTTTTG
>Ga0228710_1000984_pt1 | contig 40761 bp, 22 predicted proteins | sample MedpolnodulmetaG_FD_177995 | JGI IMG/M metagenome (GOLD analysis project Ga0228710, IMG submission 177995) | Root nodule microbial communities from Medicago polymorpha collected in Santa Monica, California, United States - pink nodules | ecosystem: Host-associated > Plants > Roots > Nodule... | reverse complement strand
AATGTTTAAAATTTATTTTTGATGCTAGACATTATTTAAACATATTAAAAATATTATTTATAAAAAAATTTATAGGAGTATTTTATAGTACTTTTTTTATAAAAAAAATGTAATTTTTAATACGGGCTGGCCCGTTTAGCCCGCGGCCCGTATAGGGCCGGGCTCGGGTAGCATATTTTAAGCCCGTTTTTCAACCGGGCTTTTTGGCCCGGCTCGATAAAGCCCGAAGCCCGTTAGAGCCGGGCCTAAACGGGCCGGACCGCCCGCTTTGACAGCTATAGTTGTGGAGGCATAACTTTTGTGGTGGTTACTTCGTGAGAGGTGCGTATAATTTGCTCACAATTCAGGACTCTCATGGTGTGGAAGCCACTTCAGACTTAATTTGGCACAAATAGGTCCCCTTGTAGGTCTCTATTTTGGATAGGAAGCTCTTTCACAACCGATTATCGACTAAGGACAATTTGGTAACGCGTAACATCATTTCTCATGACTCTCTACTTTGTGTGACTGGATGCGGTGGATTGGAAACAACTCATCACTTGTTCCTTTCTTGCCTCGTTTTTACCCCTCTGTGGTGTATGGTTAGATCTTGGATTGGAATATCTTTAGCCGATCCAGATGTGCTACAAAATCATCTTGTTCAGTTTATTCATTCTTCTGGAGGATTGTGAGCTCGTCGTGCTTTCTTACAGCTTATTTGGTTATGTTGTATTTGGGTTACGTGGAACGACAGAAACAATAGAGTTTTCAAGGCTAAGGAAGGTACAATTCACTAGATAAAGTCAAATTACATTCGTTTTGGTGGTTGAAAGCTTATAATGTCAATCTTGGTTTAAACACTCATATGTGGTGGTCGAACCCTTTTATTTGTATTAGCACCAATTAAGTCCTTTTCTTTCTTCTATTTTTGGTTATTAACTGGCAGTAAACTTTTTGATGGTCATACCCACCATCAGTGGCATCGTGGTGTATCTCATCCTGAAAATTTAGGTACTCCACCTGGGTCGGGTCAACCACCTATGACTGTTCAGGTTGTGTAGCCTGAGAAGTCCTTGAACCATCTGCCCTCCCTTTACCTCTTCTCCTCTTTGCCTCTCCCGCCGGTGCACGCCTAGCACCAATCATCTTAGATGGATCAATCGGCTGCCCATGGTGCTGATAAGACATATCTACACAAAAATTTAAAAAATTAACATCATTCAACTTATACATTCAACCACTTTATCAAACACATTAAACCTAAACATAACTTAAACTTTCACATTCAACCACTTTATCAAACATTCACATTCAACCTAAACATTATCAAACACACTATCATTCACATTCGAACGTAAATAATCGAATGCATTATCAAAAACATTCAGCCTAAACCTAACCTAAACTAAACATAAACATTCACATATGGTGAAAATCAAAACCACATTCAACCTAATTCAATATACACTTTATCAAACTACAATTAACATCATTTCCATAACCTAAACTAACTCAATAATCAATATAATTCTCATTGGGGCATTTTATCAAACACTTTGTGTGCAAAGTATTAAACATACTCAAAATGTGTTCTTTTGCCACAATTCAAAACCACATTATACTCTAACATCATTCAAACATCAATTAAAGCAACTCGATTCATTTATAAACTACATGCAATCATCAAAATTTCAATTCCTACATCAATCCTAACCACATGCAAACTACTCAATTTTTTTTTTTTTTTTTTATAAAAAAACCACACAACCTAAACATTATGATTAAAAATGAGTCAAGGTACTTACTTGTGATTAAATAGAGATGATTCACTTGATTTTGCTAAAAAACAACGAATTGAAGGAGTTGGATATGCTTTTGGAAGTTTTTTGAACAAGTCAAGGAAACTAGAAAACTGAATTTCTGTTTCTGTATATGTTCAGGATGCATCGGAAGTTAAATGCCGATGGAAACAACAATAGTTAACTGCCGAAGTTTTCCTCGGTAGTTAACTGCCGTCGGTTCTATTTTCCTCGACAGTTAACTATCGAGGGGTAATGTCGTCTTTTATATGTATTTTTCAGCCTTATAACATGTGTATACAACAATTTTGAAAGACCTAACTTAAAGGCCCAACTAAAAACCATTCAAAGGAAAGACAAACTAACATAATTAAATATCTAAATAACTTATTTACGTCTAATTGCACTCTCAAACATTAACTTTTATAGATAATGTTCTAATATTTGAATTTTATATATTACTAGAGGAAAAACAGACAGTCTTCGTGAGCTTAACTCAGTTGGTATGGACAATGCATAAAATATGCAAGGTCCGAGGTTCGAACCCCGACCACCACCAAAAAAGAGGAAAAACAGACATTCACGTGCCCGTTTTTCCACTCTTTGTAGATGCTACCAAATCCCCCAGTACTCCTTCCATACGCCTCGACTCCATTCATCCTTGACAATTCTACTTCTTCCTACTAATCTAAAGTGATTCTTGAAATAATCAATTTTTTCATGAAACCTCACTTTGGTAAAGAATTTTGGTTTATATTCATGGTATCATTTAAGGACAACCACAAAGTTTTTTTATGTGATCTCTTATTTTTATTTTGTAAATCAAACACACTCATCATTAATCAATTTATCATTTCCTTTATTATAAAAGAAATATTTTAAAAGCAACTTTTAAAATATCTATCAATCTTAGTCAGATACTTTTCTCTATAAACTTATCTTTAAAAACACAAACTTTTTAAATTTGAAATCAAAACATGCAACATTATTATATATATTACATCTGAAATTTAAATAAGTACACATATAATAGACACAGTACACCTGGTAAAATAGACATCATACTGATAATTTATTCAAAACCCGCAGTTTGATTGAAGTTATTAAAAGCCGGAAAAAGGATGCTAGAAGTTATTAAATTTATTCTTGAAATAATCAACTTTTTCGTGAAATATAATGAAACCTCACTTTGCTAAAGAAATTTGGTTTATAATCATGGCATTAGTTAAGGTGAATCGGACTCAGCCATCTCGAGCAACGGGATTAGAAAAGGTAGCTCATAGGAGGAGGCGATTAAGATTGTTAGCCAGAGCCATCGTGTCCACTAGCGCTCCTGTCCAAAGCGAAGAGAAGGCGAAAAAGTGCCGCCATCGGATCGAGCACATAGGGTGCGAGCCCGAAGTCAATTAATTATCTTTGGCTAAAAGCAATCTTCCTGTTTTGTGTAGAAAAATTTCTGATTTGAATTCTTTTTAAAATCTCGTTTATTTCTTGTTAATTTCTCATATATGCTAGGACAACCACAAAATTTAACCTTAATATAAGTATTTGAACAAATTAGCGTTGTATCATGAAAGTGAGCTTGCTTTCTTACAAAATATTGAGATTTTTTTCCTATTTTTTGTTGGATCACTTGATGACATGAAAATTTGCCTAACAAATCTAACAGAAATCAGATTTTCTGCAAAAACAAAATCACACCAACAATATTTTGCAAATCAAACACACTCATCGTTGATCAATTTATCTATTCCTTTAGCACAAAAGTAATTGTTTTAGAAAACTTTTAAAGTAACTATCATTTTTTGTCGAATACTTTTCATATAAGTTTATCTTTAACAACACAAACTTTTAAAATTGTAATTTGAAAATGTACAACATGAATATATTTATTACAATTGAAATTTAGATAAGTTCAGATAAAATAGATACAATACACATGATAAAACATATATTATACAATACATCTTAATCTTAATAATATACAAACATGAAGCATGTTTTAGACCTCCAATCCAATGTGTCACAATTCTAAGGCCCCAATGCCAAATCATTACTTCTTAAAAGCTCATTTTATCATCAAGAATAGTAATAGGGACCACAAAACTATAACAATTTCAAATTACACAATAAAAAAGAACATCAAAATTCAATTTAGAACATAAAAATTTGAATGTATTAATTTCCCTCTAAGAAATGTCATTTTCAGGTGTATTATTAAGTAAAAAAAACAAATTTTCAATTTGACTTGAGGCCCAATAATGTTAAGTCCAACACTCAAACCCAACACTATTTCAGCTTTTTTTTAAAAAACATTAAATGCAAAAAACATAAAGGAAATGTTTCCCTGTTCTCACGCTCAAAAGCAAATCACCCAACCTGATTGCAAGCTATGAGACAAACAAGTTGTCTGTACCACCCATCTCTTTTTTGAACCATCAGCAAGGAAAATGACTTTTAACACAAGTCAAATTCAAATTCAAATTCAAATTCAAATTCAATTGAATTCACTCTCTCTTTCTTCTCATTCTCACGTTCGCTCTCTCTCATCAATCAAAGAATGAGAGAAATCTTCATTCATCCTTTCACTCCCATTTCCCTCTCCAAGTCTCTTCTATCTGAATCACAGAACTACAACTCAACCCTTCTCCCTCTCTCCCAAATTCGCTCATTGTAATCAAACGCTACCACTGTCGATGACATTTTCCCTAAATAAATACCGTGATGATATTTAATTTCAGTGTTGTTAATGAATGTTATGTTAATTGAACTTAATTTTTTTGTAATTTGATTAAAATTTAACTTTTATGTATAATGTTCTAATGTTTGAAGTTTATTTATTATACAATTTGTTAAAACAATTGTTGGTTTCTTTTACTTAATCTTTTTAGTGGTTACAACCATTTCAATCCAACTTAATGTGTTATCACCCTTGCTTAAAATTAAATACAAGAAAAAGAAAGTTGAAACAAAGCAATTTGGATCAATTGTTTAATAAGCTCAACCAAGGACGAATTATTCAGGAGAACCTGAGTTCTTTTCTTGGACGGAATAATTCTTGACCAGACTTTACTTGCCTCTTGGCCGAACTCCGGATTACCAGAGGCCTTTTTTCCTTGAGAATCGGACGATTAACACCAAAAACAATAAATAAATAAATAAATAAATAAATATATAAAGTTGCATAATTTACAATAACTACAATAGACAATAAACAATTGAATCTCCAACAATATTAAAAAGGATTCAAGCGTGAATAAAAAAGAGCTACTATAAAAAAATTGAAAAGTTTAATCTATAAAGAAAAAAAGAACTACCATGATTACTTGTTATGTAAGTTTGAATTAGTGTAATTATGAACTTGTGTAATTGTAAACTTGTGTAAGTATGAATTTGTATAATTGTGAACGTGAGTAATTATGAACTTGTGTAAGTATGAATTTGGATAATTATGAACATTGTAATTGTAAACTTATGTCTTATACGATACGATTTTATCTAGTATTTATGTGAGGGTCTACTATTTTTGTAGATATTATTATAGACGGCATGGTTCGATAACTCAATGTTTGGTAAGTACCAATTTAAGGGTTTGATAGTAGAGGTTATTAAAATTGAGATTTCAGGCAATATATGTTAGAACCTTGGGTAACTTCAAGTGGGAAATTCCATAGTGGATTAGGTCAAATATGTTATGAGAAGTGATAAAAGCAAATGAGCATGACATTGATTTTACTACTGCATAAGTGATGTGTTGATGAATATTGACTGGACTACAATATATGCAAACTCTTGGGACATTCTTTTTTTTTGTTGTTGTTGAGGGGATTATTCTTATTCTTGTGTTATGGTTAAAGTTAATGTGTAAATGTGTATTTATTTGACAATGCATATCATGTGTATGATATAATACTTAAGCATCAAGCATGTTCGGGTCCAGAATGACCCCGACAATAAAAATTGAGCACCTGATATAAAAAAAATTGGTCTTTAGACAACTTGGATTTCTCTCAGGCACCTTGGTGTCTCCCAAAACACCGAGTATTTTAAGATGGAAATATTTGGTGTAAGTATACATTTTCTAAGTTATAGTATAAAAAGATATTGAACAGGGACTGGAGAGTTATAGCTCTTTATAGTTTTTTAGTAGAAATCTTGTTTGCAAGAAAATAAAATAAATCATTTGTCACAACAATAAAATAAAAGTTCAATATTTGGGAAAACTGTTAAAGGACTTAGAAATTCTCAAAGTTAAAAGTGTGGTTTAACAAATATTATATTCAGTTATGACAGAGCTTTACTGCGATCTACAAAGCTATAGCTTTTTATGACTTCCTGGTGGCCACTAGTAGTGTTGTGCACTCAACCTTCATGTTAAACACGTGAAGGCGTCCGCTAGGAGTACAATCACATAACGTAATATGCAACATTGCTAGGTTAGGTTATCAATATTTCCCACCAAAGTGTTATTTTGTTAAGCCTTTGGCTTATGACAAGAGTCCTAGTTAGAGCTTAGCGCTTAAAAGGCTCTTCCGAGATCTAGCACTAGTGCAAAGTAGTCTCTCTTGTTCGCTTCACCTCTCGATGCTTAGGGATTAACTCATATCAAACGAATATGTTCCATTCCCTTACCATGCCGAAAGGGGACTATATCATTGAAAGCAAAAGAGATAAAGTTTTACTTTCAAAGATTTTGAGTTGAATCAATTTGTTTGAAAGAAGTGTGAAGTTATAGCTTTATAAACCTTAAGCAACGAATATCATAACCTCACCATGTCTAAATCACAAGAAGGGGTTTAGCTCACGGTGAGCTGAACCTCATAGATGAAGATGAAATAAACCATAAATGAAAACCTGAAAAGCTAAATTAATAGATTGAATAGAGCGAGTACAAGTTTACAATCCATGAAGGAGAGTGGTGAGCTAAAAGCATCACCAAGTAATCCTATCTTCAATTCTCTAAAATCTAACACTCATGCTAACCCTAGCTGGAATTTGGCCTCTCAATTCACTATGCAAATTTTTGGACCCATGTCACTAACATGTGGTTGTCCTTTTATAGTACAAGGACAATCACTAGAAGCTGTACCCTTTGGTCATTTCCCTATGAGCTTACCTTATCTTATCCTACCTACTCCAGGCATATTCTCTTATATTACTCGTACTCCAATCATTGGCGCCAACTCACAATTCTTAATTCTTAAGCAATGGCCAGAAGTGGTACCATGGGTTCGTACTATTGTACGACCCGGCTAGCGATCCAGGATGATGCATCTTTCTATATCCTCAGCGAAGCATCCTTATCCACGCTGCAGATTCCCATATCTCCAATGCTAATTCTCATCATGTTTCACCAAACACCCACAACAAGCATTAGTAGTTCAAAATGATTAAATAACACTAGAAATTAACTAAAACGATAAAATCCAAAATAGTCACTGATTAGATGTTCTAGGTCATGCATTCACTCAGTTTCTTGTTCATTATGGGGGATAAGTGCAACATGATAACCAACTATTTTACCGGTTATCACACCTCCAAATTACACATTTACCCCATGCTACAATATATGGTTAATACGTCAAATAATTCATGTAATTTAGGCGAAGTCTAAAAATAACCTCTGTAAAAGAAAAAAAATGCAAATTCCACCCCTATAATTTTGGATTCTTCATATTTTATGCTCACTCTTTTAAAAACTATTTGAGGGAAGTTTGAAAACAATATATGTAAAAGGTAATAATATCTGAAAATAGCCTCCGCAAAGAATTAAATATGAAAAATCCAAAATTATTGGGGTGGAACTTATGCTTTATATTTTACTAGGGCTGTTTTCAGACCTCGCCCAAATTGCATAGGCTATTTTAGGTATTAACCCATTCATATATGATGTAAGATAACATTTAAGTGTGATTTAAGCTTTTCTAAAGATACAATAGGGATTTTGATTATATGCCTTTTAGGCGGGAAAGTCTATTAAAATGTTTGGTTAGGACTTATCACATTTTATTGTGAACTGGCATTTTGATTTTTTTTGAACCGTAAAGTAACAAATTTGTTAAATTGAGAACCAACATTTTTATTGAAATTATTAAAAGACGGAATAAATTACTGTTTATCCAGAGTCCTTCTCTTGTGCTTTTTTGATTAAAAATAAATCTCAAAATGACCGTTGTTTTGAGCCTCATTTTTTTAAAATGATCAGAAATGACGTCGCTTTGACTTCAGTCAAACTCAAATCCTTATTTTTCCTTCTTTCCCTTCTTGATACAACCCTTTTTCCTTCTTCTTTTCTTTTCTATATTCATAAAATAAAAATACATTCGCAGATGCTACCAAAACCCTTTGTTCCTTCTTCAATACGCCACTCCTCGATCACCCTTCACGTTTCTTCTTCTTATTATTCTTCTTCGAGGATGTCTGCTAATCCCTTGATTCCTTAATTGAGTTTTTATTTCTTTCAATTTATGTTTTTATGATTTGTTTCTGTTTCTGTTTTGTATATTTTGTGTTTGTTGTTTTCTCATTTTTCATTCCATGTTTGTTCTTAGTAGTTCTGAATTTTTTTTCTTCCAAATATCAATATAGAAGTCATGATATTATTTTTATACTTATTTACTTTTTGATTTTTTTTATTGATTTTGTTCTTAATAACCTTAGTTGTAGATATAGGGTACGTTTGATTTGCTAAAAAATGAAAGACATGACAGAACAACTTCAATTGTCCAATATTGATTTGTAAAACTGTTTCAGGGACAGGACAAACAAGAGGCAATGGACAGGACAAAAATTGAATTTTTTGTCCCTCACCAAACCACAACACAACTTTTTGTCTCACGTAGAAGTTGTCTAAAATATCAAAATAGCATATTGTCCGTGTCGCGGTGATTTTTGGATATCAAGCTATTAGTTAGTGTTGAATCGCAAATTGTGGACTCACCACCGATCTTTTATTTTTTCCAAGGAAAAGGGGAAAAGTTCGAAATAACTCTCTTTTTTAAGAGATCAAAGTTTCGGGGGTTGGTTGAACAAAGGGAAGGTATTAACACCCTAAATGTCTATGGTATTCCATAGGAACCACTTGTTTTTATTTATCTTGTACTAAATTGATTACTTGTAAATAAATGCCTAAGTGTGAAAAGGACTAAAGTGATGAATGAAAAGAAAGAAAAATGTTTTTGTTATTTTGTTGATTTGAAAAGACAAAGTCTTTTTGCCTACATACCCGAATGGGATCAAAATCATGTAGTTCGGGGTAAAAAGCCGGGTGATTTGTTTTGGTTGATTTTAAAGTTTGAAAAAAGTTTTTGAGAGGATAAGAGGCCGAAATGACATAGAAGAATAAAAATGTGATTCACTTGATTTTGAAAATGTTTTTAAGAGGATAAGAGGCCGAAATTGCATAGAAGGATAAAATGTGATTTAATTTATTTTAAAGTTTGAAAATGTCTAAATATGATTAAAGTTGATTGAAGTTTGATTTAAAAAAAAAGTAGGAGTCACTTGGTTTGAATTCCAAGGTTTGTTAATAAAAATATTTTTTGTGATTGTGCATATTTGAATGTTTTTGAAGATTGATTATTCTAACTAATGTGAGCTAATTAAAGGCTAAAAGTCTAGACGTAACGGAATAAAATAAAATGTGAGGGATTTTATAAAGATGTTTGATTTTGTTCTTGATTTAGGTCTTGACATAAAGCGGAATAAATAAATATGTGTCGGTGCAAGATTCTCATTTATATTTTTACCTTGTTCCTAAGTACATTCTAATGCCTCAATAATATAAATGACAAAAATAAAATGCATATGGTAATAAAATGAATAAATATGCTAAAAATAAAGAAAAAATAAAAATGCATGAAATGACTATGGTCCTAATAAGCATAAAATAAAACTAAATAAATAAAAGAACAAAAAAGTAAACTAACTACAAAAAAATGCAATAAAATAAACTAAACTAAACAAGTAAATAAACTAAGAAAGCCAAATATATGAAATAAAGAAAAATTGCAATAAAAATAAACTAAAAAAAACTACTAATGTTGCACACAAGTATGTGTGCTTAAAAGAAGAAAAACAGTAAAATAAATAATTAAAACAACTAAAAATTAATTAAAGGGTCTTGGAAAGAAAAAAAAGAGAAGAAATTTTAAAAGGAAAGGGGGGTGCAGAATCAAAACAGGGGGTACAACAATAAAACAAAAAGAAGAAAATGAAAAACAATGCTGGGCCTTGCAAATTTCGTATGGGCCAAAAGGAAACAGATCTGGATCGTTTGATCCAGATCTAATGGCTAAGGAAACGAAGGTGCACATCAAAGACAAAGCCAGACGCGCATGGAAAAACTCAGGGAACATCATAGGACCGTCAGATCCAAGATTTGACAACCCAGACCTGAGGGTGCATGGGAACACCGAACACTTTCGCGCACAGGAAAACCACAACTATAAATAGCATCAACATGCCAAAAAAAAACATTTCACAACAAAAAAACTTTCTTTCCCTTGGTTTTAGAGAGAGAAGCTTTGGCTTCTCTCTAAAATCAGAGGGTGGCCGACGCATTCCTCAGCCATCTTCTCCGGCGAAAAAAGAAGTCTGGCACGGTGGTCGGCGGCGGAGCCACCGTGCTGGAGGTAACTATACCCATTTTTAAATAAAAAATCGTAATCAAACCCTCTTCTTACTCCTACTCCTTCAGGTTTCAAACATGAGCTTAAAAAAGTGTTAAAAACTGAAACAAAACTTTTTGATCTGTAAAAAATGAGATGAACACAAACTACTTCTTCCTCCTTTCCTCTTTTGAAAACGTTTTGAGAAAATCCCTTTTAAAAAAGCTTAGATCTGAGTTTATTTTTTAAAAAAAAAGGAGAAAGAAGAACCACCTTTCCTCTTGATTCGAGTTTCAGTTTCAAATCGTGTTTGTTGCTTTTTGATGTTCGAAAATGGACTGGTACAACTTTGATTCCGTTCCGTTAATGTATGGTCATGGTGTGGTTACAACAGTTTTCGAAAATGGTGTTTGGGTATTTAAAGAAATTTTAAAATTGTGGTTGATGATGGAATTCTATTGTTGATTGCTTGTTGCTGTGAATTAGGGTTTATGTGATGGATTGTGAGGCTGCCGCGATTCTTCTTGGAATGTGTATGTGTGTGTGTAAAACTGTGCCAATGATTGACAGTGCTTTTATAGTGGAACAATTAGGGTTGAGGTGAGGTGGATTGGACCAGAATGCTCTTAAAGGGTATCCCATGCTATCGGCCTAAAATTGGACTAATTGACATTCTAATTAAAGATTGTGATAAGGAACAAAAAGACTAAAAACTCTTTAAAAAGAAAACAAAAATAAAAATAGAACAAATTAAAACAAGTAATAAAATAAAAAAAACTAATAAAAAGATAATAATAATAATAATAATAATAATAATAATAATAATAATAATAATAATAATAATAATAATAATTAATAAAAAACTTAAAACTGTCGCCTTCGGAACCAAAAATGAGGTATTTTAAAATGCCTCTGTCGAAATTTCGTCTGAAACGATGAAAATTCTCGGCTTTAAAAGACGAGTAAAATGAGTAAAAAATTGGGAAAAAATGGGGTATGACAGTCCGACAAAAATCGTATAAAACATAAAATTATTCAATACCATAAAAAAAATTATGTGTTGTTCTGCCATGTGTTGTGTTGTTCTGTCCAGTACTTCCTGTTTTGCAAACTGTTGTGAATTTGTTGAAAAATAACACCAATAAAAACTTAATGTGTGGCACAAATTAATCAAGCAACCAATATCAATGTGGGTGACAATTATAACCATAAGCAAAAGTTAAAAAAACAGCGAGAGAGTAGAAGAAAAAACACAAGAGAATTTGTTTACCTAGTTCGATCTAATACTGACATACTCTAGGGGAGAGACCAACTCTCCGTTCCACTATAATTTTTGAGTAACTTTACAAAAGATTACAAAGGGTTACAAGAATTACTCTTCAAACCTAATTCTACCCAAAATCCTGAATCTTTTCCCGTGACCAAGAGACTCAATCATAATAGTGTCACCAAGAGAAAACTCTACAAACCACAGTTTTGTTGTTGGCTTCTAAACCCTTGTTTGTCTACTTTTTACACCTTTTTCATCTGATACAATATCATTATTTATAGAGAAATAAAACCCTAAAAAATTATAACAAATCTCACGCTGAAAATACGTTTTTATTTTTCTCCTTCAGCGTATAATCGGGCCTCGATTTTTTACGAGATAGAACCTCCATAACTGCATCCAAAATTGTGACCCAATTTTTTCAAATCGGGGCCGATTTTGGCGGATTCTGAAACATCAATTTTGATTCAAAAACAACACAAACCAAAGGCACCCATATACTATGACATTTTGTAGTTACCATGCTGTATTTATTTTTGCCAACAATATGGGGGGTATACTCAATTAAGAGTTAGGACTAGTAAGAAATGGTTCCAGTACAAATTGACTACACAACTATTTTTTCAGTGCCATATTTGATTATGGAGAAATATACCTCAATGGCTACAATGATATTAAAAAAAAAATACTATGATGTTTAATTTTAGTGTCGTTAATGAATGTTATGTTAATTGAACTTAATTTTTATGTAATTTAATTTGGATTTAACTTTTATGTATAATGTTTTAATGTCTGAATTTTATATATTACTAGCAGTGGGGGATCTCCTTGGAGACCCACAAGTGCCACTGCATCCCCAAGTTTTCAATAATTATCATATTTGACATGTTATTTCACATATCAGTGGCAGATCTCCCTGGAAAGTCACCCCTGAATTCTTCATGTGGCCGTGGGTTAGATCCTTCTGTTCCCTTTTTTCATGTTTCTATTGCATTAATAGCATTTTATTAAAAAAATGTTTCTATGGGAACTTGCCAACCTACATGTAGTATTCAAGAAAATGAACCACCACACCTATTCACAATTTTGATAGTTTCTTGAAATTGTTTAATATATAATTTTCAAATATTTGGCACCTCCAACAAAAAAATTCAAGATCCGCCACTGATTACTAGTAGAAAGACGGACACTCATGTTCCCATTTTCCGCTCTTTGTAGATGCTACCAAAGCCCCCCGTACCTCCTTCCATACGCCTCTACTCCATTCATCCTTCACAATTCTACTTCTTCAAGGTTGTCTAATAATCTAAAGTGATTCTTGTAATAATCAAATTTTTCATGAAATGTAATGAAATATCACTTTGGTAAAGAATTTTGGTTTATATTCATGGCATCAGTTAAGGACGGCCACAAAATTTAACCTCAATAGAAGTATTTGAACAAAGTAGTGTTGCATCATGAAAGTAAGCTTGATTTCTTACAAAATATTGAGCTTTTTTTTTGCTATTTTTCATTGGACCACTTGATGATATGAAATTTTGCCTAACATATCTAACAGAAATCAGATTTTCTGCAAAAACAAAATCACACCAAAAATATTTTGCAAATCAAACACACTCATCTATTCCTTTAGCACAAAAGTAATTGTTTTAGAAAGCTTTTAAAGTAACTATCAATCTTTGTCGGATACTTTTCTTATAAGTTTATCTTTAACAACACAAACTTTTTAAATTTTAATTTGAAAACATACAACATGAATGTATTTATTACAACTGAAATTTATATAAGTTCAGATAAAATAGATACAATACACATGATAAAATGGATATTATACAAGGGATAATTTGACCGTTGAGACTACCAAATAGATAAAAGGACATGCAGACACACTACCAACATGAAATTTTGTCTATAATCAGAAATTCCAAAAGTTATGATTGGCTGCAAGTCCAGTAGAAGCTGGTGACAAATCTTGATTCACAGACCACCTTTGAAACATGTCATTTCCATATACCACAGATGAGATATCAGCATCAGCATCAAAGTCTCTCCCAAAAGAAAACTCTTGGGAGAAGAAAAGGTTTGATGAATTTCCGACCATTGAGGTTTGGTTGGAACCAGCAGTTGTTGCTTCAGTTAAAGGGTAGACATCCATTTGTTTTGAAGAGGATGAAATGTTCAAGTTATTGGTTTCATTATTATGAACAATGTTTTCATCTTGTGTTTCCGGTTTCTCTGTTTGATTTGGATTGAAGAATGAATTGAACACATTTGAGAAATCAGAAATAATGGTTTGGTCTTCACTAATGTATGGAGAAGAATCAAACAATGGAGGCATTAAAGATGCATTAGTATTTGAAGGTCCTTCTCTATGGGAGTTAGACCTTCCAAGTTTTGAGCCATCCATTTTCTTTCCACAATTACGCTTCTCAAAGACTCTAGTGAGAACCCATTCACTCTACAAAAAAAAAGGTTAACACATTAATATTAAATAAAAAAACATTATTTAAAAAAACTATGAATATTTAGTTTTTATTCATTTATTAAAGGTTTTTTAAAATAAAATACTATTTTATAGAATATTATATATGTTTTAAACAAAAAGTTGTTTCCAGTAGTTTCTCTATAATTTATATTTTACAATTGATTTTTTTATAAAAGTTACTTTTATTATGGTAATAAAACATAAAATAGTTTGCATTATTTACAAAAAGGAAATTAAACTCTTAATTACATCTATCAAAATCATTATTTTTATAATTTGTTACAAACAGATCTTAGTAAATGTTTGGATCGACGATAAGTTTGACAATGATAAAATGGTAACTTTGTTAAAATTTAAAAGTAATTTTTTTTCAAAATCACGGTAACATAACATAATTCTATCACATGCATGATCGATGTGAACATACACTAACAAATTTTTACCTGTAGTCAGAGAATAAATCATTGACAAAAACAAAGTAATAAAAAATATAGCAATATTACCATTCTATGCGTGGATAGGTTGTGCTCAGGAAAAAGGTTGTGCTTAGAGAGTGAGTTACCCTCCAATCGGTATTCATGCATGACCCAATTGCTTTTTTCACCTGTCGGAGCTCTTCCTATGTAGAAAACCAATGTTTTTTTCATCCCAATTAATGAATTTCCCTTGTAAATCTCTTTGTCTTTGCCTGTTGCTTTCCAATAGCCAGCATGAGTAGCTCTATTAGTCCTTTGACCAGTTGGGTATTTTCTGTCCCTCACACAGAAAAAATACCATTCTGTTTCTCCCATTTTAGCCATCTCTAAATAAACCAAAAAATAAGAAATCATAATTAAGTTATGGAACGTTGAAAGACATACATACATTAGACATGACACTGGCAAAATTAACACTCATAATCACTTTAAAAAATAAAATAATTAAATTTAACCACGTCTATTAGTGTCATGTTGGTGCAGATACCTAACACATTATGATGTGTCAGTGGTACATAGTAATTAAGAGAAAATATATAACCCCCCTTTAATTTGAGCAAATTTTGGTTCACCCCCTGGTAATTTGAGCAAATTTCGGATTACTACTCTGTCATATCATTGATTTTATATAGTCAGATGGCCTAGGTGGTATTTTGAATCCCGAAAATGACATATATTACAGTGGGGTAAAGCACTATTAAATCTATAATAATATATAATAACAACTAATATTTGCCTATAAAAAACATTAGATTCACCTGGTAAATCCCATGGTTCACACTTATTCATATCAACTTCAGCAATAGCTATAGCACAGAAGCTATTGTCATCAACCTTCTTGACAAGGTATTGATTTATAAGCTCTTCATCGGTCGGAAAGAATCGAAAACCAGCATCAAATTTGACCTTTTCATTTTCCAATTTTTGATTGGAAACATTCTCATTTGATCCCATCCTGCACTAAAGTCCTCTGTATCATCAAAGAAGCAAGTTAAGAACTAAGTTGAATAAAAACAAGCATAAAAAATTTAATTCTGCAAGTCTTGATAAAATGAATGACTGATATCAACCTATTAAAGCTTGAAGATGAAGGGAGGTGTGACGATAAAAAATAAAAAAACTTTGGTTGAATGATGTAAAGAAAAAGCTGAAAAAGAAGAGACTGAATGATGTGAGAGACAATTTGTTTTGATGAAATTGATTAAGATGTTGAGTTGTAAGAATACAAAACTCCTTAAATAGTGAACTTTTAGGTATGCAAAATGTGGCTCATAATGAAATTTAGGGAGGGTTTAACATTTTATGCTTTTAGAAGTGTGCATTATGTTGTAAGTGCAAGGTTTAGATGTTAAAAGTTGAAAGATGAAAATCGTGAAATGATAATGATGAAAAAAAAATTTAATTGTAATAAAATCGGTTAAAAGGTTCTAAATTGTATGGGGAGAAACGTTTTATAATGGTATGTTTGCAAAAAATCAAAAATTGTTAAACGTTTTATATGTTAACTTCAAAAGGACTAAAACTGTTCACATAGGCTATATGCGAGGAATTTGTGTTTTTTCTTTTATAGAGCCTATTTTCATACCTCACCCAAATTACAGAGGTTTTTTTAGGAATTAATTAACCCATTCATATATGATATAAGATAAACATTTAAGTGTGCTTTAAACTTTCCTAAAGATGCAGTATGGATCCTGATTGTCTACCTTTAAGGCGGAAAACACTATTAAATTTTTTTGTCAGGGATACTTGAAAGCACAAATAATAAAATATATAATTCCTATGCACTTTTATTGAAACAAGATTTATCATGTTTAAGTCTGAACTGTCGTTTTGAATTGTTGGAACTGTAAAGTTTCCAATTTGTTAAATTGAGAGTTCGGATTATTTTTATTCAAATTTGAAAGGCAGAAAAAATGACGGTTTATTTGGTTTCCTTTATTCTCCTATGCTATTTTTAGTTAAAAATAAAGATCAAGATAGTGTTGTTTTGAGCCTCATATTTTATTTCCATTTTTTAAATGATCCAAAACGACATAGTTTTGACTTCAGTCAAACTCAAATCCCTATTTTTACTTTTTTTCTCTTCATGATACAACCCTTCTTCCTTCCTTCTTTTCTTTGCGGTAAAAATAAAATAAAAATACCTTCATAGATGCCACCAAAACCCTTTGTTCCTCCTTCCATACGCCACTCCTCCATCACCATTCACGTTTCTTATTCTTCTTCTTCAAGGTTGTATACTAGTCCCTTGATTCCTTAATTGAGTTTTTATTTCTTTCTATTTTTATTTTTATGATTTGTCTGTTTTTATTTTCTATTTTGTGTTTGTTGTTTTCACATATTCTTTTTTCATGTTTGTTCTTAGTAGTTCTTGATTTTTTATCAAATATCAATGTGGAAGTCATGATTTCTTTTTTACATATTTATACTTTTTTGATTTTTTTTTTCTTGATATTTTGTTCTCACTAACCCTAATTGCGGATATAGAGTATGATATTTTGTAGATACCCTTTTGTATTAATTTTTACCTATACTATGGGGGTGTACTCAGTTAAGACTCGTAAGAATTCGATCCAACACAAATTGACTGCACACCGCTATTTTTCCAATGTCATATTTAAGTATGGAGAAATAGACCTAAATGACTATGATGATATTTCTCCTAAAAAAAGACTACATGTTATATTAATTGAACTTAATTTTTATGTAATTTGATTTGGATTCAACTTTTATGTATAACGTTATGATGTTTGAAGATTATTTATTATACAACTTAAAAAAAATGGGTTCCTTTTACTCAAATTTTTTATTGGTTAATTACCACCATTTTAAACCTACTAAATGTTAGAATTTGTGTTGAGGCACTATGTGTAATATGTGATTTTTATTAGTAATTTATACATGTTTATGTGTGGTTATATGTGATTATTTGTTTATGTGTATTTTTGTGTGGGACTTGGTGGATTTTTAGTCTAGAAGGGTGTTTTAGTCATTTTGGAGGCTAATGGTATTTTAGTCATTTGGCAAGTAAGGTAAATTAGTAATTTTATTAGAATGATTACTTTTAGTGTTTCAGTGAGAACCATTATTTTTACTAAGTTACTAGTGAGTTTGGGTAATTATTTTATTAGACGGTAATTATTCGACGTTTTAACAGTTTAATGAGTAGTAACTTTTTAGAAATAGTTTGTAAGAGTTTGGAGCCCCAATTAGAATGAGAGTTAACCTAGCCCAATTAGTGATATGAATAGATAACTCTTATGAGAATTAGGTTAACACCATTCATTATTCACAAAACATTTTGAGAGGTATAGAGAGAAAATAGATCACAAACTTGGAGAAGAGGAAAATAGAGAAAAGGGTTAGAGAGAAGAAAAAACTTGAAGAGAAGAAGAGGCTAGAGACTTGGGGGAGGTAAAGTGAAACCATAGCTAAGATTTTTGAAGCTTGAGGTAAGGGTGGTTACAATTTCTCTCAAATAAGCTAAAACCTTCATATTTAAAATTATGGGTATAAGTGATTATTAGTGAATTATGACTTTTGGTGGATTTTAATGTCAATTTTCATGCTCCTTATTTGATGCTAAGTTTGAGTATGTTATATTGATGCTAAGCTTCTTGTTGTTGTTGGTTTTTCATTGTTGAAGTATGAACATATGAACATTTTGTGATTTTGCTTAATTTGATGAGAAATGATGTTGTTGTTGTGAATTGTTGGTGGAATCATGATTATGTGTTATGAATGTTGTTGATTAATATTGTTGATGATGATTCATGCCTTGGGTATCAATAATTGTGTTGTTGTGATTCAAGTTGTTGTTGTTTGTTGAGTTTTTTAGAAAATGAGTCAAAAACAGAGAAATGTGATTTTTGACGTTTTGAGTGAGTTGATGATCTTGAGGTGATGAGTAAACATAGGTATAATTTATGTTTTGATTCATAAGCTTTGGGTATGATGAGGTTTGGGAAGAAAATTGGGTTTTGAATGAAAACGTAGTTTTGATCGTTTTTGGAAAATAAGTGATTTTGGGTGAAAATGGATTAAGTTGAATTAAGCTAGGAAAACATGATTTCTCTATAGAATGTGATAGGTTTAAGTGATTCGAATGCGTAGGAGAAAATAGAATCGAAATCGGATAAACGATCGAAATTTTATGCGCGAAACGGTGAAACAAAGAAAATCGGAAAATCTGAACAGTCACGCAAGCACGACCGTGCGCCCCTATTGCACGGCCGTGCGTGTTTGCTCGACAATGGGGCACACAACCGTGTGCCCTGTAGGCACGGCCATGCGCCCCCTATGTGCTCCAGAAACCCGTTTTTTTTCGTTTTGCAATCTTTTAAGTATCTGTATATGTTCCAAACACCTAACCCTATCTAATTGAAATATAATTGAACTTGTATGAGTAGTTTAACTTGGTTTTGAATTGAGAATGAGTGAGGTTATGAGACGAACTTTGGGTTTTTGTGAAATTAACCAAACTTTGTGAAACCGATTTGCTTTGATTAAATAACTAAGCTATTAGATAGTATGTGGAGATGTTTTCAATGATATTAAAGATCATGTGACTCTATTTTGATAATACAATCGAACTTAGACGATTTTAGGAAAAATAGACAAACTTTAACCAAATTGGGTTTTTGGTTTCCAAAACTTGTTATTGGGTTGAAATATTGTTTATATGATGGAATAATTATGAACCAAGGGTGACTAGGTGATTAAGAAGATGGATGTTATGATGAATGTTGTTTGTCCGTCCTTGGTGTAAAATGTGAAATTGAAACGGTGATGTTTATTTAAGATGATAATTGTTTATGATGATGTTTGGTGATGATTATGTTGATGTTTGGTGACGAATATGTTGATGATTTAAATGATGATGAATTATTATTGGTGAAGAATTTTTACATGCAAAAGGTGGCGAAATTGGTGATGTACATATGTATGTAAATGTTGATGTTGATGACTTGTTGAATGAACGCATGCATTTATTGAGTCATATGTTCATGCATTCATAAGTATGATGTTTATATCCAATGAAGACAATTAGAATACTTTGTATCCCGTGTTGATAACCCGAATACTTTGAATTCAATTGCTGACGATTGGTGACAATTATGATACATATGTATCTTGAGGTGACGACCTTGGTGACGACTGGTACCACATGCATATAGAGTCATATCTATGGATATATCATACATTGATAGTTGATGAATGTGTCGTGTTTGGCTATATGCTTGGTGACTATGTGCATTTAATGAACTTGGTGAAATTTGGTGAATACGTGATGATGTGAATGTGTACTTGTTGCAATGTTATACTTGTACACTTGATGTTTGAATAACTATGTGGTTGTTGTGAATGATTTCCAATTGAGTGTTATTAATCATGTGAAACTAATTATATTGTTTTACTTTCTTTTGATTATGTTGTATTTGTGGAATTTAACCTTCAGTGGTCGTTTGGTTGACCGCATGTCTTATTCTTATGAATGAGTAGACGGTATGCATGACTAGTTGCTTGATTTGCGGTGAGTTTTCTTGAGGATAGCTTTGGAGCTACCTCATCTATTGCTTTGGAGTCGTAGTTTGTAGGGCTCTAATTAGGTGTCAGATGTTGTTGTCTTTTATTATGACTGTTTTAGGATTTTTGAGACTATGTATTGTTGATGGATTATGTAGTGTGATTACATGACTACTTGGAGATTGGTTTTAGTATTGATGAGATATTGTGATATTATTCCGCTGCGATGTTTTGAAAAATTATTTATGTATGATGTGGATTTATAGAAGAAGTAGCATCTAAATTCTTTATATGATTGTATCATTTGTGTGTGTTATCGCTTTTAGAGTTTAGGGTGTTACACTATGCAAAACTTGAACAAGAAGAAGAAGATGAAAACGAACATAAGAAAGAGTGTATATAAATTTCAAAGCGTGTGAGAACACGTTAAGTTTTAGGTTTGATTTGTCCCCACCAGTTTATACCAACTAGATGCAAAAGGATCTAGTGAAGAATCCCCTTCAGGATACTTTGGAATCCTTGATGGGACTTGCATATTCACACCAAACGTATCGATCGATGGTAGTTTAGTGAATAAAGTTATGTTAATTTTCCTCTTACACTAAAGAAAAGAAAGAATGATTTAATATTATTTTTGATAGAATTTGGACTCTCAAGAATATGATTTTTTGTGTCTCTATTCCTACCTCTTAAGTGTCTCTATTTAGAGAAACTTGTGTCATTTTGGTGAAGATAAACAACTATGTAGAATAGTTTCTTCTTGAATTGACACAATGGTTACATTGCTTCAATAGTCAAGAAATGCACCTTTCAACACCTATTTAACCATTGCAACTTTTCATATTTATGTTTTGGAAATTTCCCTCACACTAAATGTGTTATAACCCTTGGCTATAAATTAATTACAAGAAAAAAATTGAAATCCAACAATTGAAATCAAGTGGTTAATGAAATCCACTAAGGATAAATTATTCAGAAAAATCTTGGGAAACTTCAAGAGAGGATATTCTAAACCCACTTGAATTGGCTTAGTGATATTGGTTTGAGACCTGGGAGTGTGCTCCTCCCCAAAGTCTCAGGTTTGACTATCTTTGTTATCAATTAGGGTGGGTTAATTTAGCTTCTTAAAAAAAAAAAAGAGGAATTTCTATGTGGATTGGGGTAGCCCTCCATTTCCACGATGTATTGTGCAACCCTATATTTGTCGTAATTAGTTACTTACATGAGGCTCATAATGAGTCGTGTAGCTCTATGAGGACTTGGTCAAATATATATGTCTGTTGTCCATCCATCCATTTGACGTCGAGAAACATGTATTGCATCTTTTTATCCGTTTACATTATAGCATTTCTCTGCCATATTTTCATTGGTTTTGACATGAACTTGTAACGATAGTTAACTACTGTAGCTGCCAACGACAGTTAACTGCCAACAGGCCCATTTCTTGGCAAGAGCAATGAGCTCTGTGGAGCTAGGCCTCCAAGTTTTGGGGCCTTAAATATTTGTAGGGATAAGGGTATAATTGTTGGGGTGTAGGATGAAAAAAATTACACTTTTACTTATGACAAAATATGTCACTAAATGTTATTTTTTCATAGGTAAATGTCTATTTGTCTGTAGATAAAAGTCATTTTTGAATCAATGCTCATATATTTAACTACAACTTAATTATTTATCACTAGCTATAATTTGTGTTGGATTTTTTAAATAATGTTTTTAACAAAAATTGTCAAGATTACAATTGAGTCTCTAAATTGTCGGGAACGGCCCTGACTGCCAATGTGACCAAGGGTGTTTAAGTGTCGTAGTATCCTAATATTTGTTGCATGCAATGATTGAATTAGTTATTATGTTTTTTTTTTGCAATGTTTTGTTGTTTATTCATAGTTAATGTTGAAAATGCGGTTAACAATTTTATTGAGTCAAAACCAAGTGATGTCGAGTCTTTCGTCGAAATAAAATCGTATATGGTTAAAGCTTTCGTTGATGTAAAACCAAATGAAGTTGAAGCTTCCGTTAATCTGAAACCTTCTCTTGTTGGTTCCGTTGATGTGAAACCTTCTCTTGCTGGTTTCGGTGTTTCCAAACTTTGTGATAATAAAGTAGACATTGTGCCTTAATTTATTATCGAAGATACATGAAAAGTTAGAGATGATATGCTTAATTGAGTTTGTTGGCAGGAAACAAATGTGTGATTTACTTTTATTATAGAGAAATCCAATTTAAAGAAACTAATCTTATTGTGACTGACAGAGATACCACACTTATGAATGTTGCTGCTACTGTTTTCCCTAAAAACAACCGCATTACTTTGTCAGTTTCATATTATTAAAAATGTTAGAGCTAAATGCATTTGAGACTATAGAGCCAAATCTAATGATGTCAAAATAGATGGGAAAGATAAATAAATCAAAGATGTGAAGTCCATTGAGTTAGTTGACAACATCATGAAAGTTTAGGAAAATGTGGTTTTTTATCTTTCATCCACCACCAGGAGAAAAGTTTAATGTGATCTAGTAATTGATCAAGATTCTGCTCCTCGTTACGACAAATCTATGAGTTATGCTCCTTCCCAATAATCCATAAATAAGCCAACCAGATCACGTGAAAGCAATGACGAATATCCTTCTAAAACAAATGTGAACCACCAAATTACAAGGCATGCACGTGAACATCTGACGATTGAATACACGAAATCCCCAACCAATGCATAACATAAGACTAAATGCTACCAAAGAAAACGTATTCCATAAAAAGATAATTAACGGTTTCCTCCTTTTGTTGGAATCCTCTTGTTAAGAGTTATCCAAATAAATAATGAAACTTTGAGAGGCACGACTTTGTTCCAAATGAAGTATGAAATATAATAACAATCATGTTGGACGTTTTGATTTTGAATTGTTGAAGTTGCTTTTGGAGTTGTCTGTAGTTTGTTATTTGTCCCACACTGACCAGGTTCCCAGGTCGTTGTGTGTATAAATATGTTTGAGTACCTTTCATCCTTTGAGTTACCTTTTGGAACGAGATCTAAACTTATTTAACAAAAATATGATAAACACATCAAATAGCCAAACTCCGGATAATATCTTTCAAATCCATTTGTGTTAATTAAAAAAGTGTTTTAATTTTAATAGAATTTAGTTGAAGTATTTAAATTTTTATGAAAAATAGTTTGATTTAATTATATTTTTGATGAGAAAGAAACATATAATTTTCAAATATACCATTCTTAAAAAGTGTAAAATACTACTACATTTAAATAACACTAATGTGAAACAACGTTTGGCGGCAACATGATCAGAAAAAGACTAGGCTTCAAACCAACACTTCCCAACCTTAAAACCCTCAAACAAATCCATGCTTTGATGATCATCAACGGTTTCAACAACAACGTTAACTTCCTCGGAAATCTTGTCTTAACAATCTCAACCTCACTTGTGGGTCCCACTGCAACTCCAACCGTCTCAAACTATGCACACCAACTGTTTGCTCAAATTCCCCAACCAGATACATTTATGTATAATGTCATGATTCGAGGTTCATCTCAGAGCCCTAATCCTTTACGAGCTATCTCGTTGTATAAGGAAATGCATCGATGTTCTGTTAAGGGTGATAACTACACTTTTCCGTTTGTTCTTAAGGCGTGTACTAGGCTTTTCTGGGTTAATACTGGTTCGACGGTTCATGGAATGGTTTTGAGACTTGGGTTTGGTTCAAATGTGGTTGTGAGGAATACCCTTTTGGTTTTTCATGCTAAATGTGGTGACTTGAACGTTGCAACTTCACTTTTTGATGATTCTTGTAAATGTGATGTGGTTGCTTGGTCTTCACTCATTGCTGGGTATGCGAAACGTGGGGATTTGAAGGTTGCGAGGAAATTGTTTGATGAAATGCCTGAGAGAGATTTGGTTTCGTGGAATGTGATGATTACTGGGTATGTTAAGCAAGGGGGGATGGAGAGTGCGAGGATGCTTTTTGACGAGGCTCCAGTTAAGGATGTTGTTAGTTGGAACGCGATGATTGCGGGTTATGTTGCTTGTGGAATGAGCAAACAGGCGTTGGAGTTGTTTAATGAGATGTGTAGAGCCGGGGTTTTCCCGGATGAGGTGACGTTGTTGAGTTTGTTGTCTGCTTGTGCTGATTTAGGGGATTTGGAAAACGGGAAAAAAGTACATGCCAAGGTCATGGAGATTAGTATGGGAAAGTTGAGTACATTGTTAGGGAATGCTCTTATTGATATGTATGCAAAATGTGGAAACATTAAAGAATCACTTGATGTGTTTTGGTCGATAATAGATAAAGATGTGATCTCGTGGAACTCGGTCATTGTTGGGATGGCATTACATGGACATGGTAAGGAATCACTTAGTCTTTTTAAGATGATGCAGAGGACTAAGATTTGTCCAAATGAAATTACATTTGTCGGTGTTTTGGTAGCTTGTAGTCATGCTGGGAAAATTGACGAGGGTTATAAATATTTTGATCTTATGAGTAGTGAGTATAAGATTGAGCCAAATATAAGACATTGTGGGTGTATGGTAGACATGCTAGGACGCGCTGGACTTTTAAAAGAAGCGGTTAAATTCATTGATTCAATGAAAATTGAACCTAATGCAATTATTTGGAGGACTCTGCTTGCAGCTTGTAAGGTTCATGGAGATGTGGAGTTGGCAAAAGTGGCTAATGAGAAGCTGCTTAGTATGAGAAAAGACCACAGTGGTGACTATGTTCTAATGTCAAACTTATATGCTTCGCGTGGCGAATGGGATGGGGCTGAGAAGGTAAGGAAGTTAATGGATGATAGCGGTGTGACGAAAATTCGTGGCTCTAGCTTTGTTGAAGCATGTAACTGATGATGATGAATATTAGTTGATTTATGATTGAAACCATGTTTTTTAATTGTGGTTGTAGTGGCAATTACAATGTCACAATTTTGAAGATGCAGAAAAATCACAAACATTACAAATAAATACATAGAGTTAATTCTGATGTAATTGCAGCCACATTGTAACAGCAGAGATATTTGTAACCTTGATATTGTAGTGTAGTTTCAATAGTGATTGTTTGAATTGTGATTTAAAACATTAGCCAAAACTATAGTGTATAGATGCTAGCCAATTGCAGTCAATAATATCAATATTGCCTAACTGGATTCATATAGCTAGAAACTCAAATTGGAGAATTGTTTTTAACTGTTCTTACTGGATTCACCAAGGTGTTTCACAAGATAAAATAAGCTACTCTTTCTCAGTACTATATTCAGGATTAGAAAATAATTTTGTGAAAAGAAAAGGGGTGTTACAGACCACATAAGCAATCCAAAATGAAATCAAGTTGAGTTCTTGAAAGTTATATAATTGGAATAAAAAATAGGAGAGTTGTTTAGAAGTGGTATGTCATGGGAGGATCTACTTAAGCATTAACTAGTTATCACAATGATTTAAATCTAATATTAAATCGGCTTAAAAGAACAGGCAAATTCAAAAATGGATCACTTTGATAGGTAGTCCAATGTTGATCGGTATTTAAAAATCGTCTGAAAGCTCCTCCTCAAGGTCTCAGGTCCGAATCTCCTTAGTGCTAATTTGAGTGGGATAGTTTAGCTTTAAAAAAAAAAAATCGTCTCAAACTCTAACAAAGATGGATGTTGTCTTCTAGAAGTTGAAGTTCACGGTTGTTTTTGTCCTCTTGGTTAAGACGGTAACTTGATTGACGTCAGTTCAACCAAAATACGGAAAATGTGTATATAAAAACTCAACTCATTCGCTTTTTCTTGTTTTTGTCAAAATGACATCATACGGGTCACAACTTAAGTCATACCGATGAGAAAAATCGTGAACTTCTATATCTTAGAAGTAACGTCACTGTCGTAAGAATTTCACATGATTTTAAGTGTTAGTCTATTGTGGACCAGCTATCAAGATTATCTACCGTAGAACCTTCCCAATTAAAGAAAAATGTTTAATTCTATAATAACAATGCCACAAATATTCACTTGTTTTTTCCAATTCAATGAAATATAAGTAATTGTATAAAAACTAGCATGGAAAATTAAGATAAGGAGCTTGTGAATAAAAGCCAATACAATTATACAAACTTTGAATATCAAACAGAGAGATAAACATAAACATAACACACTAATAATACATAATTTGATCTCATACTCACACTCACATTTTTCTTCAATGAGTACAAATTAAAATGAAGCTACATTGATGGTACAAAGAGTTTAAAATGGTTTAACGTCTTGATAGAACAAGTGCAGACAAAAGGATTAGCATTATGAAGAGAGGAATTGCAATGAAGGATCCAATCAATGAACCAGAAATTCTCTTACAGAAAGAGTTATATTGCATTGCTGACAGAAAGCAAACTTTCCTATTTCCTATTCCTCTCACTTATAAAATGTTCTACCTCCACTTTTCTATCCGATGTGGAACATATAACTCACACTTGCACACAACACATACATGGTATAAAGTTCAATAATCACGGATCTAGTACAAGTGGTTGGTGCGCAATGTGAACAAGTGTTGTAAAAATCGTATGTTAAGATGATTTTTACTAGTAAGAAATGTATCGAGTTAATTAACTATAACTATGTGTACAACTTCAATTTTCATTAAAAATAATTCTCTAATTTGACTATGTAGTTAAGTTTGCCACAAGTACTAAAAAATGGATATTATGGATATGATATTTCTTGCAAGTTGAAATAGAGGAATTTAATTTTTATTGCATGTCAAACTACAATTCAATATATTCTCTTGATCACCAGTAAAATTTGGTTTAAGGATTGTGTTTTATTTATTCTAAACTTTAAATCCAAAACTCTCACATTTTATTTTTAGTATTTGTTCTCTTTTACAAAAACTTGTTATATGCATTAACAATTTTTTATTCAAACATTAAGCTAAAAATATATTGTCATCAACAGATTAATACTGTGTCCAAGATTATCAATATAACCCTAGTCATTCCAGCACTGCTCCTTATGATATGCAAGATGGATAGAGGCAGAGAAAGAATCAGGTAGCCACTCACAATAGCACTAGCAACTACAAAAAACCTGTATTTAATTTCAAATACCAAAAAAAAGATATTAGTTTAGCATATTAATTTGTATCCTACTTCTCTACTCTAAGCATTATCAACCATGATTAGTCAATCAAGGGTGAGTATTTTTCTTTAGCCCTAAATAGTGTTAAGGGTGTCACTTTTGCAAGTCTATCTCAATTTGATTAGCACAACACAAACTAACAATCAAAAGTGAATATTAGAAATACATCTTAATAAATCATAAATGTGTTAAAATAACAACTAATATTTTTTTGCATTTTATACTTTACTCTTCTTATTGTTCTACTATGCTCATTTTTTAGGAGTCAAATTCATTATTTTTCTACATATATATTTGTATGAATATGTAACACCAAGCATCTATATCCGGGACCAACATATATCTAAGCTTAAGATAAATTTTAGGTTTAAATGCTTTTTGACCCCCTAACTTTTAAAAAGTTGTGGTTTAGGCCCATTTTTTTCCCGTAACTTTACAAAACATCGCAAATCTGCTAAGAAGATGCCACATGTCTAATAACAGAGAGCCAAAATTGCTAATTTTTTAAGGTAAAGGGGCAAAAATGCAGATTTTTAAAGATAGATGGTCAAAATTGCTATTTTTTTACGATTTGAAAGGTTTTATAAAACTAGGGGGCCAAAAGTGCTCTTTTTTTGTGGTGGGGGGGGAGGGGGTTGGGCAAAAGTGCATTTAAACCAAAATTTTATGATGAAGTTTCTTTTTGAAAACATCAATAATTTACTAAAATGTATATATTTAGAAAACCAATCTTGACAACTAAAAAGTATGAGTTCTTGATATAAAAAACTAATAAATATGAGATAGCCTTATGATGTAAGAATTCAAGGTTAAAAGCCACTAAGATTGATTTAGTGAAGAGTTTTGATAGTATGCATGAAGTTTAAGATTCAAACTTCGTTGTCTCAGTTATAAAAAATAAAAAACAAGGTTGAGGTGGTTGCTCACATTTAACTACAAAATGAATAATAAAATAATCAACAAATTAATTAAATACATATATACCTCAATGTTGGAAGATCATCAGACTTGGCCCTGAACCTAACAACCTGAGTAAAGAATGGAAGTGACTCATCATACTAGATTCCCATGTATCACTGTCATCATAGGATAAATGGAATTCGCTGAGATTTTATGTCTCATCCCAATCATTTTCTTTCTTTTCAAATACGCATGTTGCTCGCGAGAAGAGTAAGCAGAAGGAAGCTAAATGATTTATGTTGCTAGTGCCATGTATTATGTACTCGGACATAGATTATATTGTGTACTCGCCAGTCAGTGCATGTTTATTTCATATAGTGTTATGTACTTATCGGCTAGTACTTTATCAAATGTATGAGACTTGTTTTGTTGGATTTTCTTTCAAACGAATTTCATGTTGTAATTTTAATGTATTCAGTACTAAGCACATTTATTATGGGCGTTACATGGACTCGCTAATAGTGGACGGTGCTATTGGTCCCTCGATTTAGTTGGTTCTTGGGTCGGATAACGAATTTTCAAAAAATAAATATATAAATTCGTATATGATGTAAGGTAAACAGCTAAGTGTGCTTCAAACTTTCCTAAAGATACATTGGGGATCCTGATTGTCTACCTTTTGAGACGGACAATGCTTTTAACATGTTCGCTCAAGGATATCTTAAAGCACAAATGGTTAAATATCTAGTTCTGATGCACTTTTATTGAAACAAGATTTATTCTGTCTTAGTTTGAACTGGCGTTTTGGATTGTTGAATCTCTAAAGTAACTAGTTTATTAATTGGGAGCCCATAGTTTGATTGAAATAATTAAAAGCCAAAAAAATTACGGTTCATCTGATCTCGTTGTTCTCCTATGTGCCCATTTCAATTAAAAATATATAACAAAATGACGTCGTTTTGAACCTCATGTTTTTTCCATTCTTTTTTTTAAATGATCCTAAACAACATAGTTTTAGTTTTAGTCAAACTCAACCCCTACTTGTTCCTTCTAACCCTTTTTGTTACAATATTTCTTCTTTCCTTCTTTTCTTGTAAGTAAAAAAATAAAAAAAATAAAAAAATAAAAAACTCTTTGTAGATGCTATCAAAGCCCCAGTTCCTCTTTCCATACGCCTCTACTCCATTAATCCTTCACAATTCTACTTCTTTGAGGGTGTCTACTAATCTAAAGAGATTCGTGTAATAAACTTTTTCATGAAATGTAATGAAATCTCACTTTGCTCAAGAATTTTGGATTATATTCATGGTATCATTTAAGGACAACCACAAAGTTGTTTTGTCTGGTCTCTTATTTTTATTTTGCAAATCAAACACGCTCATCATTTCCTTTAATATAAAAAGAAATATTTTTAAAAGCAACTTTTGAAATAACTATCAATCTTAGTTGGATACTTTTCTCTATAAATTTATCTTTAAAAACACAAATTTTTTAAATTTGAATTTGAAAACATGCAACATGATTATATATATATATATATATATATATATTACAGCTGAAATTTAGGTAAGTGCATATAAAATAGACACAATACGCCTGATAAAATGGACATCATACAATACACCTAATAGTTTATTAAAAGCCCATAATTTGATTGAAGTTATTAAAAGCCAGAAAAAATGAATGTATTCCGGTTTCCGTTGTTCTTCATTAATCGTGTACATTTCTTCTTCTCCTTCAAGGATGTCTACTAGTCTAAAGTGATTCTTGAAATAATCAACTTTTCCGTGAAATATAATGAAACCTCGCTTTGATAAGGAAATTTGGTTTATATTCATGGCATCAGTTAAGGACAGCCACAAAATTTAACCTCAATAGAATTGTTTGAACAAATTAGCTTTGTATCATGAAAGTAAGCTTGATTTCTTACAAAATATTGAGCTTATTTTGGTATTTTTCGTTAGATCACTTAGTGACATGAAAATTTGTCTAACAAATTTAATAGAAATCAGATTTTCTGCAAAAACAAAATCACACCAACAATGAATAGTATAAATGAAAATAATTTATATTATTAACCAATGTAAATATTAATAAATTATTAATAAATAAAAGAAAAGATAAATAAAACATATGTGTGTGTATTAAAAATGGTATTTAGATATTATAGATAGTTTTTGTCAAAAAAAAGATATTATAGATAGTTTGTATTTTGAAAAAAAAGTTGTCTTATGGTTTAATGAGATAAGAATTAATGTTTTTGGGAAGTCCCATACACCTTGTTTTGTTCAATCTCATGATAAGTTTATAAATTATACAAGCTACAATAAGAGTTGTCCTATACTTTTATTTTCATGAACATATTTTTATTGTCTGGTCTCTTATTTTTGATTTTGCAAATCAAACACACTCATCGTTGATCAATTTATCTAGTCCTTTAGAAAACTTTTAAAGTAACTATCAATCTTTGCCAGATATTTTTCTAAGAAAAAAAATTTAAAGTAACTATCAATCTTTGTCGGATACTTTTCTTTATAAATTTATCTATAACAACACAAACTTTTTAAATTTTAATTCGAAAACATACAACATGAATATATATATATATATATATATATATATATATATATATATATATATATATATCAACTGAAATTTAGATAAGTTCAGATAAAATAGATACAATACATATGATAAAACATATATTATACAATACACCTGATAAAATATGTATACCACAAAACAAAATAGATAAATTGACATGCAGACACACTACCAACATGAAATTTTGTTTGTAATTAAAAATTCCAAAAGCTATCATTGGCTGCAAGTCCAGTAGAAGCTGGTGACAAATCTTGATTCCCATACCACCTTTGAAACATGTCATTTATGTATACCACAGATGAGATATCAGCATCAAAGTCTTTCCCAAAAGAAAAATCTTGGGAGAAGAAAAAGTTTGATGAATTCCCGACCGTTGAGGTTTGGTTGGAATCAACAATTGTTGCTTCAGCTAAAGGGTAAACATCCATTTGTTTTGAAGAGGAAGAAATGTTCAAGATACTAGTTTCATTGTTATGAATAATGTTGTCATCTTGTGTTTTTGGTTTCTCTGTTTGATTTGAATTGGATAATGAATTGAACACATTTGAGAAATCAGAAATAGTGTTTTGGTCTTCACCATTGTATGGAGAAGAATCCAACAATGGAGGCAATAGAGATGCATTAGTATTTGAAGGTCCTTCTCGAGAGGAGTTAGACCTTCCAAGTTTTGAACCATCCATTTTCTTTCCACAATTACGCTTCTCAAAGACTCTAGTGAGAACCCATTCACTCTACAGAAAAGGTTAACACATTAATATTAAATGAAAAAAACATTATTTTAAAAAAAAAACTATCATTATTTAATTTTTATTCATTTATTAAAATTTTTTTAAATAAAATACTATATGAAAGAATATTAATTATATTTGTTTCAAACAAAAAGCTGTTTCGAGTAGTTTCTCTAAAATTTATATTTATAATTGATTTTTTTTTTATAAAAGTTACTTTTATTATGGTGATCAAACATAAAATAGTTTACTTTATTTAGAAAAAGGAAATTAATCTCTTAATTATATATATCAAAATCATTATTTTTATAATTTGTTACAAACAGATCTTAGTAAATGTTTGTATCAACGATAAATTTGACAATGATAAAATGGTAACTTTGTTAAAATTTTAAAGTATTTTTTTTTCAAAAGCACGGTAGCATAACGTAATTCTATCAAACACATGGTCGATGTGAACATAAATAAAAAAAATTCTCCTGTAGTCAGAGTAGAAATCATTGACAAAAACAAAGCAATAAAAAATTAAGCAATATTACCATTCGGTGCGTGGATAGGTTGTGCTCAGGAAAAAGGTTGTGCTCAGAGAGTGAGTTACCCTCCAATCGGTATTCGTGCATGACCCAGTTGGTTTTTTCACCGCTCGGAGCTCTTCCTATGTAGAAAACCAGTGTTTTTTTCATCCCAATTAATGAATTGCCCTTGTAAATCTCTTTGTCTTTGCCTGTTGCTTTCCAATAGCCAGCATTAGTAGCTCTATTGGTCCTTTGACCAGTTGGGTATTTTCTGTCCCTCACACTGAAAAAATACCATTTTGTTTCTCCCATTTTAGCCATCTCTGAATAAATCAAAAAATAAGAAAGCATAATTCAGTTATGGAACACTAAAAAACATACGTACATTAGACATGACACTGACAAATCGACACTCATAATCACTTTAAAAAATAAAATAACAAAATTTAACCCCGCCTATTAGTGTCATGATGATGCAGATACCTGACACATTATGATGTGTTAGTGGTACATAGTAATTAAGAGAAAATATATAACCACCAAAGTAAGATACCGACAATATATTTAAGGCGTAATTAAACCACTCGCTTTCTCCTTGCCAAACCACAGTCGTCACAACTTTTTTTTTGTTTTCTAGATCTACCAATGAAGGGTGGATTAGGTTTAATTTTGTCCCAAAATCACCGCTCCAATTGTTTTTCTTTCTTTTTTTAGTTAAATAAGTGATTTCCACATAATTTAAGTTTTCTTTGGTATGTTTTTATGAATTCGCCGTCTTAGTAGGACGTTGTTTGTTATGATTTCTCGTCGTTGTATGGTGTTTTCTTGATATTTCATCTTAATGCGGTGTATATTTGATTCATGTTGAAAGATTAGCTTTGATGCAGTCCAGATCTAATCAATGAATTTGGCGCCATCAATGTTACAGATCTGTAGGCGTCGTTATTTTTTACACTTGAATAAAGTCATATTTGTAGACTTGTATATTTTGCTTTTATTTTTGTAAATTCATCCTTTCCTTTTTGCAAATTTAAATGTATGTTGTATTAATGTACTCTATCAACATCGTTTATTTGTCCAAAAAAAAAGTCCAAGGCGTAGTTTTTCAAATCCAGACTACTAATATAATATTATATAATAACAACTAATATTTTCCTACAAAAACATTAAATTCACCTGGCAAATCCCATGGTTCACACTTATTCATATCAACTTCAGCAATAGCTATAGCACAGAAGCTATTGTCATCAACCTTCTTAACAAGGTATTGATTTATGAGCTCTTCATCGGTCGGAAAGAATCCCCAACCAGCGGGAAATTTGACCTTTTCATTTTTCATATTTTGATTGGAAAAATTCTCATTTGATCCCATTTTGCACTAAAATCCTATGTTTCATCAAAGAAGCAAGTTAAAAACTAAGTAGAATAAAAACAAGCATAAAAATATAATTCTGCAAGTCTTGATAAAATGAATGACAGATACCAACCTATTAAAGTTTGAAAATGAAGGGAGGTTTGATGAGGAAAAAAAACTTTGGTTGAATGATGTAATGAAAAAGCTGAAAAAAGAAGAGAGTGAATGATGTGAGAGACAAATTGTTTGTTTTGATGAAATTGATAAAGATGTTGAGTTGTAAGAATACAAAACTCCTTAAATAGTGAACTTTTGGGTATGCAAAATGTGGTTCGTAACAAAATTTAGGGAGGGTTTAACATTTTATGCTTTTAGAAGTGTGTATTATGTTGTAAGTGCATGGTTTAGTATGTCAAAAGTTGAAAGATGAAAATTGTGAAATGACAATGATGAAAAAAAAAACTTAATAGTAATAAAATAGGTTAAAAGTTCTAAATTGTATTGGGAGAAACGTTTTATAATGGTCTAAACATGTTTGCCGAAAATCATTTAAAAATATATGTTAATGTCAGAAGGACTAAAACTGTTCACATAGGTTGTGGGGGTGGAATCTGTGTTTTTTCTTTTATAGAGCCTATTTTCATACCTCACCCAAATTACAGAGGTTTTTTTAGAAATTAACCCATTCATTATATGATATAAGATAAACATTTAAGTGTGCTTTAGACTTTCCTAAAGATACAGTATGGATCTTGATTGTCTGCCTTTAAGGCGGAAAACAACTATTAAAATTTTCGGTCATGGATACTTGAAAGCACAAATAATAAAATATCTAATTTCGATGCACTTTTATTGAAACAAGGTTTATCATGTTTCAGTTTGAACTGCCGTTTTGAATTGTTGGAACTATAAAGTTACCAATTTGTTAAATTGGAAGCCCAAATTTTTATTGAAATTATTAAAATCCAGAAAAAGTGACAGTTTATCCGGTTTCTTTTGTTCTCCTGTGTTTTGGCTTCCGTCAAACTCAAATCCTTATTTTTACTTCTTCCCCTTTGTGATACAACCTTTCTTGCTTCCTTCTTTTCTTTACGGTAAGAATAAAATAAAAATACCTTCACAGATGTTACCAAACCCCTTTGTTCCTCCTTCCATACGCCACTCCTCTATCACCCTTCACATCTCTTCTTCTCCTTCTTCTTTAAGGATGTCTACTAGTCCCTTGACTCCTTAATTGAGTTTTTATTTCTTTCTAATTATATTTTTATGATTTGTTTCTGTTTCTGTTTTCTATTTTGTGTTTGTTGTTTTCTCATATTCTTTTTTCATGTTTGTTCTCAGTAGTTCTTATTTTTTTTTTCAAATATCAATATAGAAGTCATGATATTTTTTTACATATTTATGCTTTTTTTATTATTATTTTTCTTCTTATTTTGTTCTCCATAACCTTAACGACGGATATAGAGTATGATATTTTGTAGATACCATTTTGTATTTATTTTTGCTTATACTAAGAGGGTGTAATCAGTTAAGACTTTAGACTCATAAGAATTTGATCCATCACTAATTGACCACACACCACTTTTTTTAGCGTCGTATTTGATCATGGAGAAATATACCAAAATTACTATGATGATATTTCCCCTAAAAAAAAGACTATGACGATATTTAATTTCAGTGTTCTTAATGAATTTTATATTAATTGAACTTAATTTTTATGTAATTTGATTTGGTTTCAACTTTTATGTATAATATTCTAATGTTTAAAGTTTATTTATTATACAACTTTTAAAAAAATGGTTTCTTTTACTCTCTTTTGTATTGGTTACCACCATTTTAAACCTACTAAATGTTAGAATTTGTATTGTGGCACTATATAGAACTTGAACAAGAAGAAGAACACGAAAACGAACATAAGAAAGAGTGTATATAAATTATAAAGTTTGTAAGAACACTAAATTTTAGCATTGATTCGTCCCCACCAGTTTATACCAACCGGATGTAAAAGGGTCTAGTGAAGAATCCCCTTTTGAATACTTTGGAATTCTTTAAGGGACTTGCACATTCACACAAATGTATCGATTGATGCTAGTTTAGTGGCTAAAATTATGTTAATTTCCCTCATAAACTAGAGAAAAGAAAGAATGATTTAATATTATGTTCGACAGAATTTGGACTCACAAGAATGTGATTTTTTCTGTCACTATTCCTGCCTCCTGCCTCTAAAGTGTCTCTATTTAGAGAAACTTATGTCATTTTAGTGACGAGAAACAACTCTTTGGAAGAGTTTCTTCATGAATTGACACAATCGTTACATTGCTTCAATAATCAAGCAATACACCTTTCGTTGAAAGGTATCTATTTAACCATTGCAACTTTTCATATTTATGTTTTGGAAATTTCTCTCACACTAAATGTGTTATAACCCTTGGCTTGAAATTAATTACAAGAAAAATAAAGTTGAAAATGATATGAATCCGCAAGTGTACGGTTCTATCGAGTAGTAAAAAGAATGTCGATTCACAAGGAGTTTCTGTGAGTACCAATCTAGTTTTTAATTTTGATTAGCTTAAAAGGAATAAGTTGTTTGATTTTATAATTGCTTGGTTTAAAATTTAGATTAAAAAGCGTCATGGGATTGTTGTATTCATCATAATGCTAACTCATAAACATTCCCTATATATTTCTCTATTTTTTGTTAAATTTGTTTCTAAAGACAAGATTCTCTTTGGAGTTTCATGTTTCCTTTCAGAATACACGAATGTATCTCAATAACAATCAAGTTTATTCTCATGGTTGATTATTATTGAGAACCTTTAAGTGCAAATCTTATTGTCTCAATTCACAAAAATATTCTCATGTTTTGTTTATCTTGTCTGATCTCATTTATTCAAATATCAAACTTCACTTTTCGGTCCTTCATTTGATATTTGAGATGATAAAATAACAATATAAAACTTCATCTTCCCGTCCTTTGTTTGATATTTGTTATCAAGTTTAAAAATGATGAGACTAGATTAGAAAAAGAATTAAAAAAAAAATTAAAAAAAAAAAAAAAAGATTCTAGACTTTGGTTGAATAGGATTCAATCATTAGATAAGTCCAACAATCTCAAGACTAGAAAGGTCTACTCACTCATGATCATTGTAGACAAAAGATTAAAATAAAACGAATAAAAGTAAATGATTGGAATTATAAAGTGCAGAAATTGTAAATGACAAGAAAAGTAAAGTGCTGAAAAATAAGAATAATAAGCTTAGAACAATGTAAAAATTGATTTCAATATAGATTAAGTTCACAGGTATTCCAAGATGCTTTACAACTCTGATAAGAGACCTATTTATAGCCTAGAACCTTAGACAAGACATTAAACTCAGATTACAAGGCAATAATGGGAAAATTTCAAGAGTTTGTAACATCTTTTCTTGACTGCATAACGCGCACACACGGTCTTGCTGATGAAGCGCACGGCCGTGCTCACTTTCAAAACCTTTCCTATTCTGCTGCTGAAGGGGGCGCACGATCGTGTCTGTGGAGCACACGGTCGTGCGTGTTGGCTCGACTTTTGCTGGCACGACCAATAAGGATGAGAAAGATCGTGAACTTGTATCTCTTAAAAGTATCGTCAACCATCGTTAGAATTTCAGGTGATTTTTAAGTGTTAGTCTATTGTGGACCAGCTATCAAAATGATATACCTTAGAACCTTCCCAATTAAAGAAAAATGTTTAATTCTATAATAACAATGCCACAAATATTGTTCACTTGTTTTTTCCAATTCAATGAAATATAAGTAATTGTATAAAAACTAGCATGGAAAATTAAGATAAGGAGATTGTGAATAAAAGCCAATACAATTATACAAACATTGAATATCAAACAGAGAGATAAACATAAACATAACACACTAATAATACATAATTTGATCTCATACTCACACTCACACATTTTTCTTCAATGAGTACAAATTAAAATGAAGCTACATTGATGGTACAAAGAGTTTAGAATGGTTTAACGTCTTGATAGAACAAGTGCAGACAAAAGGATTAGCATTATGAAGAGAGGAATTGCAATGAAGGATCCAATCAATGAACCAGAAATTCTCTCACAGAAAGAGTTATATTGCTGACAGAAAGCAAACCAATTTGCTTTCCTATTCCCTTTGTGTGCCAAATAAACAATAGAAGCTGCAGCTGAAGAACCAGCTGTCAATAAACCTAGCATTACCTGCATATATGGTATAAAGTTCAATAAACATCGGTCCAGGACAAGTGGTTGGTGCGCAATGTGAATAAATGTTGTAAAATCGGATATTAAGATGAGTTTTACTCGTAAAAAATTTATCGAGTTAATTAACCATGTGTACAACTTCAATTCTTACTAAAGAAATTATTTATTTAGACAATGTAGTTAAGCTTGCCACAAATACTAAAAAATGGATATTATGGGTATGATATTTCTTGCAAGTTGAAATAGATGAATTTAATTATTATTGAATGCCAAACTACAAATAAATATTCCATATATACTCACCAGCAAAATTTTGTTTAAGAAATTATTTTATTCTCACATTAATCTAAAGAAATATTGTCATTTAAAGATTAATACCGTGTCCAAGATTATGAATATAACCCTAGTCATTCCAGCACTGCTCCTTATGATATGCAAGATGGATAGAGGCAGAGAAAGAATCAGGTAGCCACTCACAATGGCACTAGCAACTACAAAAAACCTGTATTTAATTTCAATGACCAAGAAAAAGAGATTAGTTTAGCATATTAATTTGTATCTTACTCCTCTACTTTAAGCATTATCAACCATGGTTACTCAAGGGATTAGTAACTCACTTGGTTGAATTAAGAGATTAAAAGAGTTGTATTACTAACATTTATCATTAAAAAATAAAAACCAATCAAGGGAGAAATGTTTTTAAGCAAAATAGTGTAAAGGGTATCACTATTGCAAGTCTATCTCAATTTGGTAAGCACCACACACTATGAAAAGGAGAATATTAGAAGTACATCATGATAAATCATAAAATGTGTTAAAATAACAACTCTTACTCTCTTTTTTTCAATTTATACCTTACTCTTTTTTTATTGTTCTACTTTACTTTCTTTTATGAGTCAAATTCATCATTTTTCTACTTATACATTTTTTCGTTATTTATGTGTACATAAAATTACACATATTTTTTCGTTATTTATATGTACAAAAAATTACACATGAGTGAAAAGTTAGCAGGCAACAAATTGCACCGCTAAATTTTTTTGTATGAATTTGTAACACCTAGGTATCTATCTATATCTCGTTATGTCCCAACACATATTGAAGTTTAAGATAAATTTTATGATGAAGTTTTTTTTAAATAAAACATAAATCATTTACTTAAATTAAATGGATATATTTTGACAACCAATCTTGACAACTAATAAAGATGAGATCGCTTTATTATAAGAAATCAAGGTTAAAGGTCACTAAAATTGGTTTAGTGAAGAATTTGGATAGTATTCATGAGGTCCAATGTTCAAATTTTATTGTCTATATTGTCAAAAAAATAAAATTAAGGTAGTAACTCACATTTAACTACAAAATGAATCATAAAATCAACAAATTAATTAAATACATATATACCTCAATGTTGGAAGATCATCATAGTTGGCCCTGAACCTAACAAACTGAGTAAAGAATGGAAGTGACTCATCTGTAGTTCCCATTGCAATTGCACTTGCTAAGGTAGCTACAATTGCTATCAACCTTAGAATAAAATCAAGTACAGACACTCCTCTCTTCATGTTTCCCTTTTGGTTGGATGTCTTTTGTTCACCAAGTTCAACATATGTTGACTTTGTCATTTTTCCTAAGTAAGAAAAAAATATTGGTTTGAATCTTAATATTTTCAAAGGATTTAAAGAGATAGAATAGAATTTGATGGTGTACTTTGAATAGAAGAATAATAGCTATTTATAGCATGATTCATCCATATGCTGCATATAGTACGGTGCATAAATTAATTAAAAGACCCACATACATAAACTATAAATTATACCTGATTCATCAAAACAAACAAATCCATTTGTTTGAAATAATTTGCATTTCCTTGAAAACACAACAAATATTGTTCTTTCATTATGAAATGCTTTATTAATATATATTATCTTTTGTTAAAAGAATACACCTGCCGTACTAGCTCTATGTTCTAATTAATATTTAAGTGGTCTTCATCCAACTCCACTAAGATTTCCATAATCAGAAATATTCTCTTTCCTAAAAGGGTCATAGGACAGAATTGGACTTCATTCACATGTGACATGGTCAAGACAGATATTGATTTATTATTTGTTTCAATATACAACCACATCATTATAATTAAATGGATTTAAGGAGTGATGATAAGGACATACAAAGTTGGTTTGATGATTAAGGTTAAAGATTTGTTATTACCCGCAACATATCATTAACATAAATACTAACATTTGTGATTGTAAAAGATATTAATTAATAAAATGGTCAATCGTATCTTTTCTTGTTAGTCTCTAAGGTCTTTTTACATATATTTGTCTACCACTTTCAATTTTTTAGTTAAGCTGTCTAATGGCTCGAACCCACACAATTTGAATATGAAGAAATGGAGTGTTCGGGGTTTGAACTTCAGCCCTTGTATATATTATTGATAAGTGCTCAAAAGTAACATATTTTATGTGTTAATCTAGGCATTTCAGTGAGTTGTTCTGCAAGTTATCTAAGGAAAAGCTATCAAATTATGTTCTTTTACCATTTATGCTTTACATGCCTAATTTCATCCCTCTTATGCAGGAAATGACAAGCAAGGAACAAGAAAGAAATTCATGAACCAAAGTCAGTACGCTTAAGCGTCCTCAGCACGCTTAAGCGTACACAATGTTGAGAGCAACTTCCTGTACGCTTTCAGCACGCTTCTTGCACGCTTTCCAGATTCAAAGATTCATGTACGTTATCAGTACGCTTGTGGTACACTCTTCAAAGATTCATCTTGCACGCTTAAGCGACCGTTGTACGCGTAAGCGTACACAATGTCGAGAGCCCAGATCTGCACGCTTCCCGCACGCGCAAGCGAACTTCATCAGGTTGCAAGTGGATAAGGCACATGTGGCTGCTCCCAATTGGCCAACGGAAGATATTCTAGTAGCACGCTTAAGCGAACGTAGGACGCTTAAGCGTGTAGACACGAATTCTGTCCAAACAAATAACTTTCTTCTCTCTTTCCAGCCATTCTATTACATTTTATTAATACATTTTCTGGTTTTTAGAGAGAGAATAGGGCATTTTCTAGAGAGAGAAACACAAAGCAAGGTAGTTAGGAGTAGATTCAACCCAAGATTTGTTGAGACATCATGGATCTAGGCATTGAATCT
>Ga0228710_1000983_pt1 | contig 40769 bp, 16 predicted proteins | sample MedpolnodulmetaG_FD_177995 | JGI IMG/M metagenome (GOLD analysis project Ga0228710, IMG submission 177995) | Root nodule microbial communities from Medicago polymorpha collected in Santa Monica, California, United States - pink nodules | ecosystem: Host-associated > Plants > Roots > Nodule... | reverse complement strand
TACATCCTCCCGCAAATATGAAAGGTTGTGCACATCTTGTTGATAAGTGGTTCACTATTCCGGACATGGGACACATTGTTGCTAATTATTACAAAAGGTGTGTGGTCGTGTTGACAACTCTTGGAAATTCGGAATCTTTTTTCCCACTAAGAGGGCCACCACTGCCGGCTAAGCAAAAAACTCCCATCATGTGCCTTGGCTTAATTCTGAACCATTTCATGCTTTTTTTTTTAAAGGATGCTTGTCCGCTACCTTCATCATCTACGAAGTGGCACAATCACAAGAATGAAGAGGCGTTAACTTGGGAAGATGAGTACTTGGATCAACATAATTTGTTCCGAAAGCTCATGATTATTGAAGAGGGAAAGAAACCGCCGCAACCAAAAAAAGAGTCAAACAAAGCGGAACCTTTTTTGTTGGACACTCCCGAAAAACCAAAGCAACAATTTGAAGTAATTGCGGAAGGTGAAGGAAATTATATTTCACTTGATCTTCCCCAATCACTTGGTGATTAATGAGTGATTTTTGTTCGGTATTAGTCCTTTTTTTGGTAGAAATTACACCGACGTATATTTTGGGGTCGAAATTGTAACACCAATTTTTTGAGGCCAATATATAAGTAACATTATGTAATTTGTATTGATATATATGATAATATGACTTTTATGTGGTGAAACTAGTGCAATACTTATTTATTCGTTATTAATGTTTACGCATATGATTTATTCGTTATTACATTTCATTTAATTTCATCCTAATGTATAATTTTTTTCATAAAGCTTTTGTGAAGTGAAATATGTCTGAGGTTGCAAAAATTGAAGGCCGTGTTAGGTACTCCGCTTTTAAAAAGACAATTAAGGTTATGATAACGCCGACCGACTCTCTTGATGATTTGAAGGCACAACTTAACACTTATTTTGAGCATCTTGGTGAAAATCAATATACATGTCACTTGTTTGGTCAAATGTCATGCATAGACCTAGGAGAAGATAGAGATGAATACGCATGAAAAACGGCAAGCTATATGTCTTGGCTTATTGAAGACGATAGCGACATCGGATTTATGTTTCGGAATATGGTGGAAAATAATATATTATATATGTATGTTCGTTCCATATGCAATTGCGTTGAATGTGAGTAGGGATTTAATTTAATGATATGTAATGAGTTGTAATGTGTTGTTTAATTATGGACACTATGTAACGTTTTGATGAATCTCAAATTTTTGTGTATTTTGAACCAAATGTCGGTTTGATTTAATTATGGACAATTGTAAAAGATATTGTATTTTTCTTGTTTATGACTGATTTTAAATGTTGTATAAGTTATATTGCCTTTGGAAATGCTCTGCTTTAACTACAGGTAAAAACTGGCTGAAAATGGCTTTGTAGCATTATGCAGAACCCACTGTCTGCATAATTGTTTTCCTCGGCTGTTACTAATTTCCTCGGCAGTTAACTGCAGCCAGTTTATGAATTCCTCGGTAGTTAACCTGCCGAGGGGCAATTTCGTGCCGAGGGGCAATTTCGTCTTTTACATGTGTTTCTCAGCCTAACAAGATGTGTACACAACAATTTTCAAGATTATTTCTCTTATATACTCGTGGACTTAGTCATACTCACTAATGGGCTTAGTAACTTTCTATCACTAAAAAAAAATATTACTACACATCTGCTTCTTTTAAATCCGCACTATTACTCATACACCACAATTCTATTAATTACTCTAAATTACTACTAACTTTGCTAAATCATCTTATGCATCCAAATGTTTGAAATACCGACCATTCTAAATTTACTAAAATGCATTTACTCCTCAAATGACCAAAATACCTTTATTGCCTAAAAAAAACACTAATCCCCAAAATCAAACACATCAAGTAAACAATTAAATAAATATAAAAAAATAAATGAATAATCCTAGCGAAAATTGGGGTGTTACAAAGCTTCTTCTGAACTGGAAAATGATATGGAAGAAACATCATTTATTTCTCAAATTCATAAAATTCCTAACTAACAAATGAAGAAGGAGGATAAGGCGTTCTTTGTGTCATATACACAACCTTTATAGTGTTCGAGGTTTCAAGATAATGACATTAAAGAAGCGTTCCATGGGAGCCAACTCATCAGAGGTAAATTAGCTTTTATTTTATTTTAATTTTAATTTTGTTGAGTCTAAGTATAATATTATTGAATGAGTTGTTCACTTCCTAAAATTGATCAATTTTATGTGTGATTTGATTTTGAGGATCTTATTTGACTCAATTGTTAGTTTGTCTCCACTTGTGAAGAAATTGTCTCCTTGCATTATTGATACTTATTGGTCATATTAGTCTTAGTTGGCACTATTGACTAATCATAATTTCATTATGTCTAAGCCACTAAAGAGGGTTTAGCTCACGAAAAATAAAGAAATTCGGGAAACAATCATTAGAGACAAAATGGAGAGACTAGAATGAAAGTAAAGAAGAGACGAATGAAAATATAATAGATGGAAATTATCGAAGGAAATTATCGGTGGAAATGACTAAATAACAATTAAAACTGATTAAATTGTTAAATTCCTAAATAGACACTAATTATATGTTATAGGTCATGCAATTACTCAAAATCTCATAAAACATGGAGGAGAAGTGCAAGCAGGGACGAATCTACATGTAACTACCCCCACTAATGTTTTTGTTATATTTGTTGAGTATTTGGTATTTTAATTATTGTCCTCTCTTAAAATAATAGATTGCTCCCACTAAATGGAAATTTATATAATAAGAAGAGTTTATCTCATGAATTTTACAAAATCAACTGTGTAAATGCCTATGAGAAGAAATTTTGAATGATTTTTTTTTCACACAGATAGAAAGGGATATTTTTTAGAGTGTTGCAAATGAACAAATTCTACGGTAATTATTATAAAGACACGTAAAGAATAATTTTAATTTGTAGATGTAAATTAATATTTAATTTTTCAAATATATAATAGTAGTGTTTATAATCCCAAGTATTTTTCTCTATTATAATGATGTTATTATTAATTGATCACTTACACATTCCTAAAATTTTTGTATAAATATTTACTATATAAAATCTTGCCCCCATCTGTCAAAATTTACAAATCTGTCACTGAGTGCAATACAATAACCAAAATGTGCCGGTTATCAAGAACTGGCTTAAACCTTCCTTTTATGTAAGATCGATGTTCAAATTCTAGACACCTAACTTATTCACCTTAAAGATGAATCCTATCTACTAGGCTAATTGGAAAAAAAATACTGAGATAACATTTTCATTTCAAATCTAGAAGTAGAACTTGAACTAGAATACCCATTTTTATACTATAGAATCAGTATATACTGTTACCATTGTTGTATGAATTGTGATTATTATAAATGAGACTTATGGTCAATTAGTAGTAGAAGAGGTCATTGAATTTGTTGGGTGTGGTTTGTGGCAAATGAAAAACGAATATGGGAACAAGCACGTGTAAGCTTCAGCCTCATGTTGTTTCCCACGTTCCATTTCGTGTGGTCCTCCATATTCTTCTTTTTAGTATTGTGCAAAAATAGCTACTGTGACACTTCCTTATGATACTATTCCCTTATTTTGAGAGTAGACCACAAACTAGTCTCCAAAATTGTTGATATTAAAAAAATTCTATAATTCTACTATACTGATAAGTTGGTCTTTACATATAATCATTTACTTTAATTAGATTTTTATATTTTAACAACTTATTATCAATTTGATCAATGTATTTTTCTATTTACTTTCAATTTATTCTACAACATACTTTTACAATGAATGATATGATGAAATTTGATCGAGTTAGGAACTTTTCTAAAATATTCTTAATCTATAAGACCTATTTAAGAGCGCTATACAAAGTCATGGATGAATTTAATATTTACTCATTATTTTGATTGCTAGAAATAAAAACCCAAAATTGTGATTAAAGCATGCTTGCTTACCTAAGTTTATATTGTTTTTATAAGCCAACAATAGTGCTAGAGGATCTAGAACTTTAGTTATTTGACTGAGTCGATGATAGCAGAAAGAATAGAATTATTGCATATATGTTTTAAATTGTGGCTATGGTCAATAGCAATTATACAACAAATTATTCTGTATCTGTGTTCAATTAATTCTTTACTCTCAACTTGATAGCTTGATTTGGAGTGGGTATACGCATTTGCATCTTCACTTACATTAGTTAATTAAATTAATTAAAATAGCAAAAGGATCACTTGGCTAACTATATATAATATATACCTAAACGTTAGTTCCAGCTTGCATGTAGCTCAGCAATTACGTAATATTAAATTATTAATTAGTATAATTTATTTATTTTGTTACTTGAGTTGCTATCCGTTGCTTTCCTTCCCAAGACTTCACAGTGATTTTTATTTGATAAAATAAATAAAAAAGTGAGGAGTAACGTCATTATGTTCCCATGTGATTCTCTTCACACACACATTTTTTTATTTATATACAAAAACATACAATAGATAAGAGACCAAGTGTCAACACAAGAGCATTGTTATGTGTTCACATTGAGTCGATAAAAATGTTCAATATTATTTTTTAATAAATAAAAATGTTCGATGTTATACTTAAGTCATTAGAGTATCATTTAATGGATTAATCTTTTAAGTTAGAAATTTCTCGCGAGCTCAAATCATTACAATTGATGTTTTAATTTCGTTGAGAGTTGGGTTATGGAAGTATATATAGACTTTATTAAGGTAGACCACAAAATACTAATAGATGAGTGAAGTCGCTAAAGAGAAAAAAGCTATCAATAGTCGTGGATGTAAAATATCAACGGGGGACAATGCTATAAGTTACACATTGAGTAGATAAGAAAGTTAAAGCTCAGGCAATGTTATGACCCTTTATTGCACCTGACGTTCTTCGGACTCCCTTAGCAAAATATGATTTTTTTTTTATCTAAACAAAATATGATTTAAGTCATGAGATTCTATCAGAAGTGTTTCCCATTCATTAAATCAAATTAAGCGACGTTTTTAATCAACTTAACTGCTGATATCGAGTTTGTATCCAATAATGTGATTGCAATGGAGCGGTATTTTATGGTTTATATATTTTTACTCCGTCTTACTTGAAGGATTAGTCTTCATAGTTGTCAACCACAGAGTTCTCACCAAAAAATGATTAGAGACCATATTGTCCATCACTTGTATATCCGGGGAAGTATTATGTGTTAATGATCTGAAAGTGACCATAAAAGCAGTCCTGGACATGCATGACAACGATTTTAATTAACTACAAAATCTGTGAAGTCAATTATGCACTGAGACATCAATCAGCAAAATAAAATAACAGTGTCAAAGCTAACCAGCATGATGTGAAAGTGAAATTTATGACTACATACGCAGAGTTGCATTTTGCAATTTTTTGAGCAGTTATATAATAATACATTACTCAGTTACTCACATTATTTAATCTGTTGAAAGGTTTATTTATTTGTTTCTATAAAACTATATGTTTCCCATTTTTTTAGACATTTCAGGAAAGAGAAAAGATTCTTTTAAAATCATATGTCCCAAACAGAGATAAAATATTATTATGCTACAAATAGCACTTATTTGGTGTAGGGAGTCTATCTTATTCCATTCACACCAAAATTAATATCATATTAATAGTTAATTATCTAATAATTAGCCATCAGTTATACATCATGTCAAATTTCAATAAATTTATTTAATCAAGTGATGGAACTCAAATGATCAAAAAGTTTCAGTTAAAGATAAATTATTCACGAGAAAAAACTGAGTTATAATCTTGACTAAAACAATATTTAACTAGACATTACTTGCTTTTCGGTCTAACTTCGGATTAGCAGAGCTCCTTACGAGAGTCGGAGCGTCAAGAACAAAAAAGTTACATATATATACAATATTTAGAGCTCTCACTCACCATATGTTTCAACTTTCAACCAAAATAGACACAATGGATTTTTATCCAGAGACGCTAGCAAACATTAACAATGACTATGAGTTACACGATTTCATTGATGATCCAAACTTTGATCAGTTCATCAATTTGATTCGTGGGGAGGAGAATGAAGATACTACTATTTGTAACTTCGATTCTGACCTTATAATGAATCAAAGTTTTGTTGATAACTCTCTTCTTTCATTTCCTCCAAACCCATTTGATCACAACATAGATAATACTGTTACTGCTTTTGATCCTACTTCTTCACTTGGTTCTTTCTCTTGTTTTGATGGGAAAGCTAAGGGGGAATTAAGAGTAGAAAATGATGGTGATAATTACTCCTCTCCTGCAACAACAACAACAACAAGCATTACCACAACAACTACAAGTGTTGATACTAAGCCGAAGTCGAAAAATGATAGATCCAAGACTTTGGTTTCTGAGAGGAGGAGGCGAAGCCGAATGAAGGACAAGCTTTACGCATTGCGTTCTTTGGTCCCAAATATAACTAAGGTACACTTTGTAGTTTTAAATTGTTGTCGTGGTTACGCTGCAAACCTTTATATTGTGGCAAAATACCGTCAAAATTTCAGTTGTCATACCATTCCGGAAACTTCAAAATCTTTTATATTGCTGACCGCCATTTAAAATTATGATAAATTTAGTGTCATAAAATTTGTGTCGTGTCTAACTCAATCTTAAAAATCTGTTTGTGAGACGAAAATCGCTTCGAACTTATAACCACTATTCAGCCAATATGTTACTATGGTTAAGATTCATTGTTGATTAGACTAGCCTTGTAAATTTCATACAAGCATAAGTGTCTTATTATAATTAAAATGTGATTAATTAAGCTTGACTTGCTTTTTATTTGAGTTAAGTATATATAATTGATATTATATTTAATTACATGTATAGATGGATAAGGCTTCTATAATTGGAGATGCTGTTTCATATATGCATGAACTTCAATCACAAGCCAAGAAGCTTAAGGCTGAGGTTGCAGGACTTGAAGCATCCTTAGCAGTGTCCAAAACTCATCAAGGATCAATTGAAAACCCCAAAAAGATTCAATTTACTAACAACAATGGTTCAATATGCAAGAAAATTGTCCAGGTTTGTTTGATAAATATCTCATTAGCCCAATAAAAAGTTTTATTTAGTTAATTAGTCTATATGTAAGATATTGTAATTTGTAACATATTTGAATGTGACTATGTGTAGATTGATATGTTTCAAGTGGATGAAAGAGGGTTTTATGTTAAAATAGTATGCAATAAGGGAGAAAGGGTGGCTGCTTCATTGTACAAATCTCTTGAATCTTTGACAGATTTCAATGTTCAGAATTCAAATTTGGCCACTGTTTCTGATGGTTTTCTATTTACATTTTCATTGAATGTAAGCTATATTCCCACGCTTTGAAGTTAATTATCAAATCTATTTTATTTTAGAGTTTAATATATTTCAAGTCATTATAATTATCTCGAGTTTTGTTTCTAGACTTTGTATCCACTTTTTCGTCTCTACAAAACAAAATTACATGTTATAAGGACTAAAAACATGTAATTTTATAATTCGTAGGGACTAAAAAGTGATCCAGGAACTGAAAAATTTCTAATTGCTATGGTACTAAAAATATATTTAATCCATTATAATATTTCAATGTTTTATTTGTTTACTGAAATATTAATTCATGTGTATTATGTTGAAAATAGGTGAAAGACTCTGGACCAGAAATCAACCTACCAAATTTAAAGCTATGGGTGATTAGTGCTTTTCTAAACCAAGGATTTGAATTCATACCTTCTTTTGACGCTTGACACATCTAATTTATATACTTTAAAGTTGTAATTCTAATTAAGGTTGTGTTAGATGGATTTTGACGAGACATGAATAAACTATGAAGTACGGATACGGTATACGGACATCGGACACGAAACAGACACTGTCACGTTGATACCGCTAATAATTTGAAAAAATTAAGTGTAATTATATGTGTCGGTATCGTGTTTGTGTCAGACACGACATGTGTCCAACACCGAAACATGCATAATCTGATGAGTGTCCGTGCTACATAGATTCATGTCTGTTGATGCTGTTTAGCTATGAGCATGAGTAACATAACTCTCCAATTTGAGCCATTATTATCGGCCAATAGCAATGTCAATTTTTTTTCCACAACAATAGGTAAGTGGTAGTATGTGTAAAAAGAGGAATCAAATCCTATATGTAATTCTATTGATAACTCTCTTTATCTATTACCGGATCATAAAATTATAAGATTTATTCAATTTAACTCTGTAATGATTCTTTTTTCTTCAGACATTGTATTGAAACTCTCAACCATAACTTCAATAATGACTCTAAAAAGTGTCAAGTGAAATGAACTAATTTAACTAAGCTAAGAAAACATACAATTAAGATACAAACTTGCGACCAGAAGTAAATTGTATTGAAAAATAGAGTTGTATTTGACTCATGTGTGTAAATTTTTTGTACAACTTAGTATTATACACAAACACAACAAATTAAAGCACGACTTCTATCTGCCAAGTTTTTTATCCGTAAATTTTGTTGTAGTTGCTCACACTATCTTTAACGCATAGTAAGTAGTAACATAATTCCAATACACATGAGAACCACGAACCGTTTCGTGTTCGTACGAACCGTTTCGTGTTCGTACGAACCGATTCATGGTACTTTGGAGAACCGGTACGTATGAATTCCGGCATATATTCATCAATTGTTGGGTACCAACGTACCACAGCACAATAACACAAATTTAAATAATTTTTTTTAACTTATTTATATTGGTCTTGGAAGTGAATATCACTATACTAAAGTGACAACTCAGTGTCCAAGCCAATGGAAACAACTCTTCTCACTTTCATTTCTGCTCTTCACACATTACAAAAATACCAAAATACTTCCAACAACAATTAAGTGGAGGTATTTTGGTATTTTTGCAATGAGTAAGACCAAAAATGAAAGTGACAAGGGCATTTTTTTCCAGCCAATTGACCATGTCAAGCGTGGCCTTTGGTTGGTTTCTCATATGAAGCAAGCAGTAAACTTCTTTATTTATGACTCCCTCTTCCTTTCAACTTGATGTGAATGACCGATGTGGGATATACAAAATACCTTTATGTTTATATTTGATAATATGTTTTCATTATCACCGTTCACATTCATATTCTAATTTAATTAAAACTACCATGAACCCGTAACGTAACAACTACGTATACCCTCCACGTACAGAGTTCTTTGAAAGTTACGAACTCCAATCCCGAACGCGTATTACGTACCGAATCGAATTGAGAACCGTGTGGCTATGGTTTAACAGTCATTCGATGGCTAAACACACTTTCTCCGACTACAATCCTATTTCTAGGGAGCAAAATTTCTTTATTGACTGATTAAATTTATGACAGCGTCGTCCCTGTTGTTACATCCTACCTAGTGGTTGGTTATGATGATGTTTTATGTTGGTGCTGATCCCAGGTTTCAACCATTTGCCCTCCCCATGTGAGTGTATGTGTGGTCACTAGGTCAATCATCTATAATAAAAAATATTGTAGTCACATCATCTTGACCAATGACAATGATTAGAAGACTACATTTGTGATAGTCCTTGAATTTTAGCATAATCAAAGTGAATTGCGATGCAAAAATTTCTCAAGCTGGGAATGGTGCTGCCTGCAGTGGAAATGTCTGCTGGGCTTTCTAAAGAAATTTTGATGGGGAAGTTGAGGGGGATATAAGAGCAGAAAAATGTTGATACTAAGCCAAAGTCGAAAAATGATAGATCCAAGACTTTGGTTTCTGAGCAGAGTAGGAAAGGCTGAATGAAGGATAAGATTTATGCATTGCGTTCTTTAGTTCCCATCATAACATGCTTACGGTCATGTTTGTGTTGAGTTTAAGGTCATGTTTTGATAAATAGTTCAATTAAGTGTTTATAGAAATAAACTGAAAAAGCTTACGAACATGTCATACATAAGTTGTTTTCATAAACTATCCGAAACAATCTCACTTTGCCGATAGATATAGTCAAATAAACTAATCCAAAGAGGTTGTAACTCAATCATAAGAAATCTGTTTATAAGATAAAGACCGACTATACATGTTATATAAATCGATATTGAAGATCAAGAAAGATGAGATTCATTGTAAATAAAGGCTAGCCTTGTAAATTTCATACAAGCATAAGAGCAGAGATGGAACCAGAAATTTAGTTTAGGATGGACCGAATTTAAGAGTATAACTTAGTAAAGAAAACACAATTTTTTATATACATAATATATTCAAGAAATTTAAAAATTCATACGATATATCCAAAAAATTATAAGAAATTTCAAATATATAAGAAAGATGAGTTTCTTGAGGTTCGCTTTAATATGACAAGACTAAAGAAGATTTTTTAATAGTAAAGAAACAAAAAAATGAAACAAAAAATACAAAGGTAAGAGGGTAAATTCAAGATAAAATCAAGAGCACTGAATCGTTCGTATGAGATTGTGTAAATAATATTGCATGCAATAAGTAAAAAAATCGCAAAATTGCAACAAGGAATACTAAAATTAATATTCGTTAAGGATTTGTTCTTTTGTAAATTGCAGACAAAATTTTACTTTATTTTTCATTGTTATGCATTCTAAACGGTAGTTAGTGTAATTAAGCTTAGAAACTTGAATGTTCAAGGCTAAATTGAGTTTAAAAAAAATCATTCTATAATATCATATTAAGTTCACATAAAAGAAATATAGTGACAAAAAAATATAATAGCATATTAATATGAAGAAAAAAATTAAAAAAATCTAGTGGGGACCGTGGCCTCTATTAGTCCCCTTCTACCTCCATCCTTACATAAGAGGCTTATTATAATTAATATATGATTAATTAAGCTTGACTACATTTGAGAGTTTCCTATATATAATTGATATTCTATTTAGTTATATGTATATGTATGAACTTCAATCACAAGCCTAGAAACTTAAGGCTGAGGTTGCTGGACTTGAAGCATCATTATAATTTAAAGCTATCAGGACAAGAAACTAGATTGCCCCAACTAGAACATAAAGGGATTCAGGAAATCCTAATCACCTTCATTATTTTGTTAACAATTCTCTGGACCAGAAATCAACCTACCAGATTTAAAGCTATGGGTGATTAGTGCTTTTCTAAACCAAGGCTTTGAATTCATACCATTTTTTCACGCATGACACATCTAATTTATATACTTTAATGTTGTAATTCTAATTAAGGTTGCATTAGATGGATTATGATGAGACATGAAACTTTATAATATTCATGTCTCTTGATGCTAGTTAGCTATTAGCATGAGTGACATAATTCTCTAATTTGAGCCAATATTATCCGCCAATAGCAATGTCAATTTTTTTCTAAACAATAGTTAAGTTGTAGTGTATGTAAAAAGAGGAATGAAATCATGTATGTGACCACTGACCATGTATTGTTAACTCTGTTATCTATTACCGGATCATAAAATTATAATATTAAATCAATTTAATTCTATAATGATTATCTTTTCTTCATACGATTGTATTGAGACCCTAAAAAGTGTCAAGTGAAATCAACTAATTTAACTAAGCTAAGAAAACATACAATTAAGATACAAACTTGCGACCAAAAGTAAATTGTACTGAAAAATAGAGTTGTACATGACTTATGTGTGTAAAAAATTTGTACAACTTCATATTATTCGAGTACACTGTTGAGAACTGCAAGTTCACGGTACTTTGAAGAATCGGTTTACATGAATTCCCGCATAAATTCGTCAAATGTTGTGTACAAACATACCACAACACAATAACACAAATTTAAATAATTTTTTTTTTTTTTAACTTATAGCCAATGAAAACAACTCTTGTCAGTTTCATTTTTGCTCACCGCAAAAATACCAAATTGTCTGGTATTTTCACAATATGCAAGAGCAAAAGGAAGTCGACAAGAGCAATTTCCCCGGCCATTTGAACATGTCGGATGTGGCTTTTGGTTTCTTATATGAAGCAAGTAGTAAGCTTCTTTATTTATAACTCCCTCTTGTTGGGCTCGACGAGCTTAACGCAAGTGTAAATTAAAATTTCAAAATTCAAAAGAGATTGGATCTTGCAGCGCAGCGGTAGCAATAAAAATGAACACCAATATTTAACGTGGAAAACCCTCTAATACCGAGGGAAAAACCACGGGACAAACTCCGAAAAATATTCCACTATATTAAAGAATATTACAATATTCTCTCCACTCTCTTACACACATAAGAGATACAATATAGTGTTTCCCGTGAGACCTACTTCTATTCTAATGCTATTATTTTATAGCACCTAGAAGTTATAGAGATGATACTCATCTGGTGTATTTTTCCCACACTCTCTGGATTTACTCAACACTCTATTTTCCTCTCACACACTTCTACACACACAGAAGCTTTGTATTTTTACTTCTACTTCGATGCTGAAGCTATATTTCTTTCTTGAGCTTCGGATGATTTCCTTCATATGTCAATGCCACTATTTATAAGAGAAATAAAGAAATGTGAATCCAATTCTCCTTTGTCAAATGTTGCAGCAAGCTAAATATTAATTCCATATAGTCTGCACCGTAAGCTAGTAACATAGCCTTGCTAGAGTAGAAATTTTCACCTCATGCATAGTAGAAAACTATTTGCAATTACTTGTAGTAATTGTCTTTGGCTGGAAACAATAGCCACACGTAGTGGGGCCAACAATTCTCCCCCTCCAGCCAAAAGGGAGATATTCTCGCAATTCATTCACATGCGATCCATGCCGATCAACTCGGCACAAAGTTGAAGCTTTTCACGTGCTACAACTTTTGTCAACATATCCGCAGGATTTTTATTACTGTGAATCTTTTCCAACAAAAATTGTTGTTCTTCCGCTGCTTGACGCAACCAATGATATCTGACATCAATATGCTTTGTACGAGAGTGGTACATCACATTCTTACTCAAATCCAAAGCGCTTTGACTATCGCAATGGATAACGTACCTTTCCTGCTTCATTCCCAATTGATCAAGAAACCTTTTTAACCAAAGCATTTCTTTCCCTGCTTCAGCCATGGAAATATATTCTGCCTCTGTTGTTGATAAGGCAACACATTTTTGCAATTTAGATTGCCAAGATACGGCTCCTCCTGCAAAAGTAAATACAATTCCTGAAGTAGACTTTCTACCGTCCAGGTCGCCTGCCATATCTGCATCTGTGTAGCCTTTCAAAATCAAATTTGATCCTCCAAAGCATAAGCAATTATCAGAGCTTCCTTTCAGATACCTCAAGATCCACTTCACAGCTTCCCAATGTTCTTTACAAAGATTGGAAAGAAACCTGCTAACAACTCCAACTGCATGAGCAATATCTGGCCTGGTGCAAACCATTGCATACATCAAACTCCCAGCTGCTGAGGAGTAAGGTATTGCAGCCAAAACTTCTTTTTCATCTTGACTAGTAGGACAACTCACTCTACTGAGTTTAAAGTGATTGGCTAACGACATGCTAACTGGTTTAGCACCCTTCATGTTGAATCTTTTCATACCTAAAATTTGCTTTGCAGGGCCTAGATTTTTCATGTCAAAGGATTTTGACAATTCCTTCTTCAAATCACCAATCATTTCCTTATCTTGTCCCACTATCAACATATCATCTACATATAACAGAAGGATGATGAATTTGTCACCTTGAAATCTTTTGACATATACACAGTGGTCTGCATCTGTCTTGGTATATTCATGACTCATCATGAACGATTCAAATTTCTTATACCATTGTCTTGGAGCTTGTTTTAATCCATACAAGCTCTTCTTCAATTTGCAAACCAAGTGCTCCTTTCGAGTCCTCTCAAATCCTTCTGGTTAAACCATGTAGATCTCTTCATCTAAATCTCCATGAAGAAATGCAGTCTTTACATCCATTTGTTCAAGCTCCAAATCCAAGCTAGCAACCAATCTGAGTATAACTCGAATTGAACTCATCTTAACAACTGGAGAGAAGATTTCATCAAAATCTATTCCTCGCTTTTGTCCAAAACCTTTAACGACTAAGTGAGCTTTGTACTTCACTGGCTTGTCACCATCTTTCTTAAGCTTGAACACCCACTTATTCTTCAAGGCTTTTCTGCTTTCAGGAAGTTTCACAAGTTCATAAGTATCATTTTTCTGCAAGGAATCCATCTCTTCTTGCATTGCTTTCATCCATTGGATTTTATCCTTATGAGTTTGAACTTCTTCGAAACTTTTCGGCTCCCCTCATCAGTGATAAGGATGTACTCCGAACTAGGGAACCTGGTAGATGGATGATGATCTCTGCTTGATCTCCTGAGATGAGATGTTGGGGATTGCTTGCCATCCTGAACATCTTCATCATCATCACCATCTTCAATTACTAGCTCACCATCAACCCTAGGGTCTTCATCAAGATCTCCTCCTTTTGTGGCAACTCTTACATGAGGAGTGGTAAGTGTAAGATCAACCTTACCATAACGTTTAGGTGTTTCTGGGATAGCAAAATCTGACATAGTTTCTTGCTCATGAAACACTATGTCTCTGCTTCTAATTATTCATCTCTTCTCTGGATCCCATAACCTGTAGCCAAATTCCTCATATCCACAGCCCACAAATATACAAGGAATTGCTTTATCATCAAGTTTTTGCCTATGCTCCTTATTTACATGAGCAAAGACTTTGCATCCAAACACCTTCAAGTGAGAGTAACTTATATCATGTCTGGACCATACTCTCTCAGGAATGTCAAAGCCCAAAGGAACAGATGGAGATCTGTTAATCAGGTAGCATGTGGTTTGAACAGCTTCACCCCAAAATGGCTTAGGCAGCTTAGCCATTTTCAACATATATCTAACTTTCTCCATAATGGTTTTGTTGATTCTTTCAGCTACACCATTATGTTGTGGGGTGCCAGGAACTGTCTTCTCATGTCTGATGCCGTACTCAGAACAATAACTTTTAAATTCATGGGAAGTATAGTCACCCCCATTATCTGAACGAAGACACTTCAAAGGTTTACCAGTCGATCTCTCCACCATCGCATGAAACCTTTTGAAGTACTGAAACACCTGGTCCTTGCTTTTAAGGAAGTACACCCACACCTTTCTGGAAGCATCATCAATAAACGTCACAAAATATCTGCTATCACCAAGAGTCTCCACTTCCATAGGTCCACACACATCAGAATACACCATATCCAATATATTATCTTTCAGCTTTGAAGTTCTACTGAAAGATACTCTATGTTGCTTGCCAAATAAACAATAATCACAAGGATTCAACTTAGTACCTATGTCAGATGGAATGAGGGACTTCCTTGAAAAAATTTGCAACCCTTTTTCACTTAGATGAGCCAGTCTTTTATGCCACAAATCTGGCAAAGCAACATTTTCGACCGCATTCAAGCCATCTTTGATCAGTTTGACTTGAGTTTTGTAAAGCGTTGAATACACGGCGCCTCTAGAAACCATCAACGATCCTTTGGCAAGTTTCCATTTTCCATCACCAAAGTTGTTTTTAAATCCGGCTAAATCAAGAGCATGGACAGAGATTAGATTTAGACACAAATCCGGCACATGTCGCACGTCCTTCGGTGTTAGTGTGAAACCGGTATTGGTTTGAACACACACATCACCAATTCCAACAATATCTGCAATGCTATTATTGCCCATCTTTACTTTGCCAAAGTATCCTACTTTGTACATCGTAAAGAATTCTTTGTTGGAAGTGGCATGATAAGAAGCTATTGTGTCAATGACCCATTCAAAACATGAATCTTGCAACATGACATTCTTCTTCTTCAACAAAAAGCAACACCACTTCCCCATCAACTACTGGGATTGTGGTATTTTCATCTTCATCTGGTCTTTGATTCCTCCGGTCCTTCTCTTCTTTGTTCTTCCAAGATTTGCAATTTCTTTTGATGTGACCTTCTTCGCTGCAGTGAAAACACTTGAACTTTCTTCGAGGTTGAGATTGTGATCTGTCTTTGGATTTATTGGATCTCCCCCGGCTCTTACTTCTGCCTCTGTTCTTCGTAACAAGAGCTTGAGAGCTACTTGATCCCATGTCTTTTCTTCTTGTTTCTTCATTGAACATACTACCTTTCACTTGGGACAAAGTGAGCGCTCCATCTGGAGGAGAGTTGCTTAATGACACCACCAAAGTTTCCCAACTTTCCGGCAAAGAACTCAAAAGTAACAGTGTTTGTAATTCATCATCCAGCACCAGCTTCATGGCAACCAATTGGTTTACCAAGTCTTGAAAGTCACTCAAGTGCTCGGCAACTGATCTTCCCTCCCAATACTTTAAATTCACCAACTTTCTAATAGCGAAAGTTTTGTTTTGTGCGGTCTTTCTTTGATACATCTTTTTGATGTTCTTCCACAGAGTCTGGGCATTTGTCTCTGTGGCCACATGGTGGAATACACTAAGATCCACCCACTGCCTAATCAGACTGATAGCCTTCCGATGAGACTTTTTTCAGTCTTCATCCGTCACCTTATCTGGCTTCGTGTCTCCCTTTTCTATAGGATCATACATATCCTTGTAGTAAAGTATATCCTCCATTTTTGGCTTCCAAATGGAGTAGTTTGTAGAAGTGAGTTTAATCATCGTACCAGTGTTCTCCTCCATTTAATTTACACTATAATCTCGAGCTCCAACCGGAGCTCTGATACCACTTGTTGGGCTCGACGAGCTTAACGCAAGTGTAAATTAAAATTCCAAAATCCAAAAGAGATTGGATCTTGCAGCGCAGTGGTAGCAATAAAAATGAACACCAATATTTAACGTAGAAAACCCTCTACAATATAGTGTTTCCCGTGAGACCTACTTCTATTCTAATGTTATTATTTTATAGCACCTAGAAGTTATAGAGATGATACCCACCCGGTGTATTTTTTCCACACTCTCTGGATTTACTCAACACTCTATTTTTCCTCTCACACACAATTCTACACACACAGAAGCTTTGTATTTTCACTTCTGCTTCGATGCTGAAGCTATAGTTCTTTCTTGAGCTTTGGATGATTTCCTTCATATGCCAATGCCTCTATTTATAAGAGAAATAAAGAAATGTGAATCCAATTCTCCTTTGTCAAATGTTGCAGCAAGCTAAATGTGAATTCCATATAGTCTGCACCGCAAGCTAGTAACATAGCCTTGCTAGAGTAGAAATTTTCACCTCATGCATAGTAGAAAACTATTTGCAATTACTTGTAGTAATTTTCTTTGGCTGGAAACAATAGCCACACGTGGCGGGGCCAACACCTCTTCCCTCAACATGATGTGAATGAACCGATATGGGACATACAAAATACCTTCTGTGAATATTTGATAATATGTTTTCGTTATCACTGTTGACGTCCATATTCTAATTTAATTAAAACTATACCACAAACCCGTAACGTTCCGACTATGTATACCTCTACGTACCGAATTATTTGAAAGTTACGAACCGTGAACCTGAACGCGTACCAGGTACCGAAGCAAATTGTGAACGTGTGACTATGGCTTAACGAATGTTCGATGGCTAGACACACTTTCTCCGACCATAATCCTATTTCTAGGGTGCAAAATTACTCTTTTTACCGTATCAATTTCTGACCGCATCTTCCCTGTTGTTACAGCCCAGTGGTTGGCTCAGCTGTGATGACGTTTTATGTTGGTGCCGATCCCAGGTTTCAACCCGTTTCGCTTCCCATGTGAGTGTATGTGTGGTCACTAGGCCAATCATCTTGATAAATGACAATGATTGGAAAGCTACCTTTGTGATTGTTCTAGACCATTTATGAGGCGCTTGAAATTATTCGTTTGCGACAATATCCCTCACTCGTGCGAACAAATTGAAGCACAAACAAAGCTTCTGCGTGTAGACATTCGTATGTGATTAGTTAAGGTTGATTTTCTTTACATTTGAGAGTGTCCTATATATAATTGATATTCTATTTAGTTATATGTATATGTATGAACTTCAATCACAAACCTGGAAACTTAAGGCTGAGGTTGCAGGACTTGAAGCATCTTTAACATAAAGGGATTCAGAAAATCTTAATCACCTTCATTATTTTGTTAACAATTCTCTTTTATTTTCTTTGCAATAAGCTCTTATGCAAATTCCTCCATTTAACAGTTTTTAATTAAGTAAAATCAAGTGTCGACTAGAAACAACAATCCCTAGAGATGATTTTACTTTTATTACTTGTGTGATTTGATGCACTTGCCGAATTTGTGTCATCATATACATACATGAATATTTTGACACAAAATTTATGAAACAACAATTAAATAATTAAATAATGACAATGTACGACATAAAAAACCAACATGGTAGTTCGTAACATTTCAAATATAACACAAAATTTATAATGTGAATTTTTGTTAACAGTAACACATTACAAAGTATAAAGTAGTGGTGTTCTAATCTGGATGGGGTTCTCTGCGATAATAATTTTATCATTGAGCGAGGATCCATTCTTTGTTCCAATCTTCTGGGTTTTTTGCATGCTTTTTCATATGAGATCAAATTTTGCTTATAAAATAAAACATACATATCTTGTATGTCAATATTCATCACGCTTTTTATCTATTATCTGATCATAAAATTATAAGATTTCAAACTTATACAATGCAAGTTATCTAACAAAGGTATTGACAATAGATGCCAGTTAAGCACACACTTAATGGACAACTCAACAGTTAGTTAGAGGCTTCTTAGAAGTTTGTTATAATCTTCTTTGTAACCGTTAGTGAGATACATAGTAGAAATAATCTTCTCAGTTGTCATTCTTCTCTAAATTTCTCAATTTTCATCATATCAATATACCATTGCAGCTTGTCATTGCATAATAGATGCATATAGCAAGAAGCAAAATACTTTATATCAACGCTACATGATCTACAGATTCGGTTTAAAGTGACCCTTCTATTGCTAAACACAAATAGTGTTTAACTAGAAGTAATAAAAAAAACAAGTACACAAAATAATACTACCTCTGGTTCTATAAATAAGAAAATATTGAGTCAACAAAAGTTTATTTATTTTGCCTACATATATAAACTTTTATTGGCCCAATTTTTTCTTATATATAGAACTAGAGGGTGCAATATACAATTTGGCCAATTCATTTTAACATCAATGATAAGATATCAATATCATAATTAGACCCACCACATCTTACATTATTATATTTGTATTTCCAACATTTAGGGAATAGAAAAAATGGAGAAGGTAAAAAATGAAAAAAATCTTAACCTCGTGCTTTATCTAATATGGATTAACTATTTTAAGAAAATGGAGGAAGAAAATAAAGAGTGGAAAATAGTTATAAGTGCCTACACTCTTTTTGACCACAACCTGCATATAAAAGCCTATTCACGAACCTCCTCTCATCAATTCTTCAACATACACTCTAATTTCCTTTTTTAATGATATCCTAATCATGAATTTAGTATTTGTAATTGTAGTTCCTAGTTATATTGCACTATACTTTTTTTATTTCACCATAGTTTTATCCCTTGTAGTTACTAGTTATATCATACTTTTTTTTTTTGCTTCAAATGACAAACAATGGTCTTATTAGAATGTCATTTATGCCATGTAATTCATTTGCACTCTAATTTTTACTTAAAAACATATTGCATTTATTTATTATAGTAGTTTATTATATTCATGGAGTGATAGTTTTTGTGATATCTATTATGAGAAAACGAAAGTAAAAATATTTGCACATTATAACAGGAGTTTTTGTTTATCATGTGCATATTTGCATAGTATAAGAAATAAAAAAATAGTATGTTTATTGCAAAATTGAAAGGCCAAAGAAACATAAATCAAATTTCAAAATAAATTATAAGAGTTCAAATATTATGGCATACAAAAAAATTATACTTTCCTTCAACAAAAAAAAAAATTATACTTTACGGGTAACATAATTTTTTTGCACCTGATTACTACCTCCACTACTAGAAAATTTGGTTTTAGCGACGGCCGGAAAACGTCGCAAAATAGGCTAAATTCCTTCACAAAAGATTTTCTGATGGATTTTGCGACGCACCAAAAATCCGTCGCAATAGTGGGCGTCGAAAAAAGTTAGCGAGGGAAAATCAAATCCGACCACATATCTTCTTGAGGGTATGCTATGGGTATGTACACACAAAAACCGTCTTTACACTTATATGTATAATATATCTTCCATGTACAATCACTGTCAGAATTGCAAGGAATGTTGGCTGCATGGTCAACAATAAACAAATAAATGTTACTTAAAGGTAGTAAAATATTGTGTATAAGATAAATTAGAAATTTTAAAAATGGTGTGAAAAAGGACATACTGCTACTAGTTACAACAAGAAATAGGAAAATATAGATGATCAAAGTATAAACAAACATGAGAATTTGAACCGTATTTTTCCTCCTTAGCATGTAATAAACATAATTTTTGCGCTTTACCAGTAAAATTTCATGCTTTTATAACTTCAATTAAATAGTTTTTAACACTTAGGAGTTACAAATAGCCATTTATATAATTGAAATTATTAATGTTAAATATCTCTGATCAATATGTTGTGTGTATCCAATTAACTCACTCTATTTTAGCAAAGATATCACTTAAAAATCTTGATGATCACCAAAGGTCATTATTTTATTACTATTAAACTTCTTTATTACTATTATTAAATTTTAGCCTTATGTAAGGGGGAAATCTCAAAAGATAACTAACAATAATGAATGGTTGAAAAAATTAGTTGTATAAATATTGCATGAAAGAGTTTTTTTAATAAATAAAGAACATATTGAAGTAATGATAAAATTGAAGCAATGATAAAGCGGAATAAGATCACAAGTAGGTTGGAACATCAGACCTCTAGTGATTTTTTTTTAAGGAACCTCCAGTGATTGTTAGCATCATACCCGTATATTTTTAATACAATAAATAAATAAAAAAGATGGGAGGGACATAAACCAAAACCCAATGAAAATAAAAAAATAAGAAAGGATTCAAAGAAAATAAAAATTTCATACAACATTAGAAGGAGCGTTGTAACCATTTCTAGTTGTTTTGGCTTGCTGAATCTTCAATCCTTTCTCTCGAGGGTTTGATGAATCTTCAATCCATTTTATCGGATTTTGAATAAATAGAGAGTAAAATTGAATTCCCCAACTTTAGTAGGAGTTACAAAAAACTTCCCGGTGTCTTTATCTTTTGCATTTCTCTATATATTATTTCGGGCATACAAATGTCTTTTTGAACAACAACCAAGTTTGAGATTGTGAATATCATTTACATTTTGAATATGTCGCCCGATTTCTTGATTTGTCATATGAATAAGTTATGATTAACTAAATTATTGACAATACATTTATAAACTAAAATAGCATAGACTAACTTTTTTATACAACTTCTATATCAATGCTAATATATATCAAATATAGAAATTATATGATTTCAGCAAAAAGGATAAAGTTGCGCAAGGAAAAAAAATGATTAATCAGCTATAAGATGTAGCATTGTCTTTGTGTCAATATAAATGGAAAAAAAATTGGGTTTGGATTAAAAAACTTTTATTTATTTAGGCCATCGTTTTTTTGTAAAATTAATTTTCAGAATTTAAGTCATTGATTTGTAAATATAATTTGATATTTAAATAATGTTTTTAAAGTTTAATCAACTCCCAATTATTATTTGTTAGGTTAAGCAAAATCTAGGACATTATATATAACTAAGGGTGGACAAAAAGAACCAAATTGTTGAACCGCATTAAACTGAACCAAACTTAACTGAATCATCATGTGGTTTGGGAATTGGACGGTTAAATTAATAACAATTATTTAACCATAACTGAATCGTTTTGAACCTAATTGAACCATTTTGAACCGAATTAAACCGTTTATGAACTGTTTTGAACCAAACTAGTAGTTTTATGGATTCTTTATGGTTCCTAAAAAATTTCTCCAAGAAATTATATATGATATTTTTATCTCTCCTGATAAATATATAGTTTTCCTTTGATGAAAGGATGAAAATAATGGTTTTTTTATTAAAAAAATTTAGTTTCTATACTCTATTCTTTTAAAGAAATGTTGGTTAAATGATATATATACACACACACACAATATGTCTTGGAAAATACATTTTGTTATCAATGATTTAACAGTTACATTAATTGAGATTATTTGGAGTTATTGTATTTGTTACATTTGCAAGGTGAGTCCCTTTATATATTTCAAATAAAGAAACTTTGTTCTTACACGTTCTACAAATTAAAGAAACCAGTGTCACATTTATCTTGAATCGTATTAAGCAACCTAAAAAATGGACTCAATATACCATTTTGTTTGAAATTTGAAGACTGGTAGGTGTCATGATGGTTGTTTAGCAATGTAGCTCTTGTTGGCAGAAATAATTTTTCTTTCTACAGTAGTACACATTGATTTTACTAGTAAAACAAATAAGACTTGTTCAAGAAGTTTATAACTTGGTAAAATTCAGTAGAAGTAACATCTCATGAGTTAAACATAAACACAACTAGTGAATAATAACTATGGACTGATATGGATTTTGACTATTCTTCTAACTAAATGAGAACAACAAAATCTGTTGACACAATAAGTGAATTAAGTTAACGTAATTTAGGTTTAATTTGGTTTGGTTCATAGAAAACAAAACATTTAACTGAACCATGACTCTATTTTGGTTCGTCTGAAACCAGAAACTGTTTGGTTCAGTTTTCTTGAACCGTTAGGATGGTTCGGTGTAAAATTGACTTAGGGTATGGATCAATAAAAAGGTCAATTTACATAAGTTCTAAAATTGGTCTAGAGTTTAAGGTTTAAATTATTGCACTTCTAAAGAAGTCCACATTTTCTCATGATTGTACCTAAGTTTGGCATGATAAACAATTATCGTGCATTAACTTATGAAAGGATATTAAACCATAAGAAGATAACAGAAGAAGAGAAAACAGAAACTACACACAACACAGATAACTTGCAACAAAGTTATTGACAATAGATGCCAGCTAAGCACACACTCAATGGAATACTCAACATTTAGTTAGAGGCTTCTTAGAAGTTTGTTATAAGCATCTTTGATACATTTAGTGAGATGCATAGTAGAAATAGTCTATATATAAGGTGTAACAAAAAATGAATTATTCGTTCAATGAAATTCATTTTCTTCCTAGTTTTCATTCTTCTCTAGATTCCTCAATTTTCTTCATATCAATATACCATTGTAGCTTGTCATTGCATAGAAGATGGATATAACAAGTAGCAAAGTACTTGATATCAACGCTACATGATCTACATATTCATTTTAAAGTTATCCTTCAATTGCTAAACACAAATAGTGTTTAAAACTAGAAGTGGTAAAAACAAGTATACAAAATACTACTACCTCCGATCCTATAAATGAGAAAATGTTGAGTCAACAAAAGTTGATGTATTTTGTCTACATACATCAACTTTTATTGCCCCAATTTTTTCCTATATACAGGACTAGGAGGTGTAATATACAATTTAGCCAATTCATTCTAACACCAATGAAAAGATCAATATCATAATTAGACCCACAACACGTTACATTATTATATTTGTATTTCCAACATTTAGGGAATAGAAAAAATAGAGAGGGTAAAAAATGGAAAGAATCTCGACCTCGTGTTTTACCTAATATGGATTAAATATATTAAGCAAATGGAGGAAGGAAATAAAGAGTGGAAACTAGGTACAAGGACCTACTCTCTTTTTGACCACAACCTGAATGTAAAGGCTTTTTCACGAACCTCCTCTCACCAATTCTTCAACATACACTCTAATTTCCTTTTTTAATGATGTCCTTATCATGAGTTTAGTATTTGTAATTGTAGTTATTAGTCATGTTGCACTATACTTTTTTTTATTTCACCATAGTTTTATCCCTTAGAGTTTTTCTAGCAAGGATTTTAATGAGACAGTTGTTGGTATGATTGAACCCTTTAGTTTTGGCCTAGATCTCTTTATTTTACTTTATTCTAATAAATATATTGTGTTACTTCAAATGACAAACAATGGTCTTATTAAAATATCATTTATGTCGTGTGATTCATTTGCACTCTAATTTTTACTTTCAAAAATATTGCATTTATTTATTAAAGTAACTTATTATATTCATGGAGTGATGGTTTTTGTGATATCTACTTTGAGAAAAGGAAAGTAAAAATATTTGCATATTATAACAAGAGTTTTTGTTTATCATGTGCAAACTTGCATAGTATAAGAAGTAAAAAATAGTAAGTTTATTGGAAAATTGAAAAGCCGAAGAAACATAAATCAAATTTTAAAATAAGTTATAAAAGTACAAACGTTATGACATAAAAATAAAATTATACCTTAGGGGTGACATAATTTTGTTGAACCTAATTAATACGATTGGGGATTTGGGGGTATACTATGGGTATGTACTTACAAAAACCATCAATACACCTATATGTATAATATATCTTCCATGGACAATCACTGTCAGAATCACAAGGAATGATGACTGCATGGTCAAAAAATAAACAAATAAATGTTGCTAAAAGGTGATAAAATATTGTGTATAAGATAAATTAGAAATTTTAAAAATGGTGCGAAAAATGACATACTGCTACTAGTTACAACAAGAAATAGGAAAATATAGATGATGAAAGATTAAACAAACATGAGAATTTGAACCGTATTTTTCATCCTTAGCATGTAATAAACATAATTTTTGGATCGCTTTATTAGTAAAAATTTCATGCTTTTTTAACTTCAATTAAATAGTTTTTAGCACTTAAAAGTTACAAGTAGTCATTTATAAAATTGAAATTAATGTTAAATGTCTCTAATCAATATGTTGTGTGTATCCTTAACTCACTCTATTTTAGTAAAGATGCCGCTTAAAAATCTTGATGATCACCAAATGTCATTATTTTTTTATTATTAAACTTTTTTATTATTTTTATTTATATTTTAGCCTTTCGTAAGGGGGAAATCTCAAAAGTTAAATAACAATAATGAATGATGAAAAAAATTAGTTGTATAAATAATGCATGAAAGAGTTTTTCTAGATAAATTAAGAACGCATTGAAGCAAATGGGAAAGCGGAAGGAGATCTCAAGTAGGTTGGAACATCAAGCCTCTAGTGATTGTTAGCATCATACCCATATATAATACAATAAATAAATAAAAAAAATAGGAGGGACATAAAACAAAACCCAATGAAATTAAAAAAAATAAAATTCAAAGAAAATAATTTTTTCATACAACATTAGAACGAGCATTGTAACCGTTGCTAGTTATTTTGGCTTGCTGAATCTTCAATCCTTTTTCTAGAGGACTTGCTAAATCTTCAATCCTTTCTCTTAGGTTTTGGATAAATAAAGAGTAAAATTGACTTCCTAGACTATAGTAGGAATTACAGAAAACTTCTCGGTGTCTTTATCTTTTGCATTCCTCCATATTTATTCGAGCATACAATGTCTTTTTGAACAACAACCAAGTTTGAAATTGTGAAAATTATTTACATTTTGAGTTTGGCCCCCAATTTTCAGATTTATCATACAAATGATTTATGATTCACAAAATTATTGACAACACATTTATAAATTAAAATATCATGGACTAACTTTTTTACACAACTTTTATATCAATGCTAATACATATCAAATATAGAAATTATATGACTTGAGCAAAAAGGAGAAAGTTGCACAAGAAAAGAAATATGATTAATCAACTATGAGATGTAGTATTGTCTTTGTATTGATATAAATGAAAAAATTGGGTTTGGATTCAAAAACTTTTATTTATTTAGGCCATGTTTTTTTGTAAATCTAATTTTTGAAATTTAAGTCATTGATTTGTAAATAAATTTTTTTAAAGTTTAATCAACTTCCACTTTTTTTTTTTTTAGTTTAAGTAAAATCTCATTCTATATAATTTGGGGTGGGCAAAAAGAACTATGAATTGAACCGAACCAAAATTAACCGAATCATTCTACTGGTTTGGAAACCGAACCATTAAATTAATAATAGTTCTTGAACCATAACTGAACCATTTTCAACCGAACTAAACCATTTTGAACCGAATCAAACCATTTATGACATGTATTGAACCAAATTAGTACTTTTATGGATTCTTTATGGTTCCTAAACATTTTCTCCAAGAAATTATATATGATATTTTTACGCCTCTTGATAAATATATATTTTTTCCTTTGATGAAAGGATGAAAATAATGGTTTTTCTATTAGAAAATTTTAGTTTCTATACCCTAGTATTTTGAAGAAATATTGGTTAAATGATATATTGATATGTCTTGGAGAATACATTTTGTGATCAATTATTTGAAAGTTACATTAATTGAGATTATTTGGAGTTATTATATTTGTTACATTAGCATGGTGACTCCCCTGAATTTTGAATAAACAAACTTTGTTGTTACACATTCTGTAAATTAAAGAAACTAGTGTCACATTTATCTTGAATTGTATTAAGCAACCTAAAAAATGGACTTAATATATCATTTTGTTTGGAATTTGAAGACTTGCAGTGTCGTGATGGTTGTTTAGCAATGTAGTTCTTGTCGGCAGAAATAAATTTTCTTTCTTCAGTAGTACCCGTTGATTTTATTAGTAAAACAAATAAGACTTGTTCAAAATGTTTATAACTCGATTAAATTCAGTAAAAGTAATATCTCACGAGTAAACATAAACACAGTCAGTGAATAATAACTATGAATTGATATGAATTTTGATAATTCTTCTAACTAAATCAGAATAACAAGATCTGCCGACACAACAACACAATTAAGTTAATGTAATTTAGGTTCAATTTGGTTTGGTTTGTAGAAAACAAAACACTTAAATGGACCATAACTCTAGTTTAGTTCGTCTGAAACTACAAACGGTTTGGTCCAATTTTCTTGAACCGTTAGGATGGTTCGGTATAATTCGATTCAATTTTCTTTAAAAGCCGACCGATGTCCAAGCCTATATATAATGTTTTTATGTTTTGTGTAACACCTTGATTTTCAAAATAATTAAAGGTAAAATAATTTTATCACCTTTGCAAAATCCATTGGCATTATATATAGAACTCCTTTAAAAAAATATCAACCCAAGTAGTTCGCAATGTTTACAAAATAACATACAACTTATAATGTGAAATGTATAACTATAATGCATTTTACACATAACATAAGCCCGCATGAAAATTACAATCTCGAAATACTACCCAAAAAGTACAGATGACAAATAATTCGCACGACCAAAATAATACGGAGTTTGTCCACTAATCTGCATCAAGGACTTCTAGTGTCAGCATCTAGAGTCCACAAGTCTTACAGAAATAATTATAATCACACATGATTTGAATGTAGTTTTTATCAATTCTTTGAAAATATAAAAATACTTTTTTTTTTACATGAAATTCACTTTTTGCCTTCTTAACAAACATTTAGAAAATACTTTTTTTTTACATGAAATTCACTTTTTGCCTCCTTAACAAGTATTTAGAGTCCACAAGTCTTGCTTCAACTAGCAAATATCAAAATGTCAGACACTATGTCATATGAGGTCAAACTCAGATTCTTACTTATGTGTGACTTTTCAGGTAGATATTAATGACAATATCCTTAAGGCATTTGTTAAGGTAACCTTTATTTATTTATTTATTTTATTTTTTTTCATTTTATTAGTTAATATATTATGCATTTCCATTTCTCCATATATCCAACCAACATCCATCCAAAAATCTAAGAACATTCCAAAAATATGGAAAACAAAAAACAACATAGAAGTGTGTAGATAGATAGATAAATAGAAAGAGTAAAACTAAAAAGTGTGTGAGCAACACAACACAACAAAACCAACACACACATTATCACAAACACCTAATCTTCATGCACCTAACAATGGCGTCACACTCTCTCATGTCACCTTCGCCACTCACTTCTCACTCTCTTCTCCGTTCATCTTTCTCCGGCGTCTCCGTCAAGCTCTCTCCTCAATTCTCAACCCTTTCGCGTTCCAGTTTCAAACCTCTCTCCGTTGTTGCTGCTGCCAAGAAAGCTGTTGCTGTTCTTAAGGGTAACTCCACCGTTGAAGGTGTTGTTACGCTTACTCAAGAAAGCGAAGGTGACCCATTTTCTGAATCCCGTTCAATTTTCCATTTTCGTTATCAATTATTAATAATAGTTTGGTTTTTTTGGTTAGTGAAAATTGAAATGAATTTAATGCTTCAAAACTAGAATAATTGAAATTTGGTTTGTAAATTATAATGCATTATGAATCTTTGTAGTTTTTGGGTGAAAAATTGTATTCTTCATATGAACCAAGGGCACTATCAAAGCAACTATATATATATATATATATATTAACAAAGTAGACTATTGACACTCTAAACAGTATAGCAAAATGGTTTGGGTGAGATCATTTTAACATGGTGTTACAGGTTCGATTCCCCGCAACACTCTAAGCTATTTCTATAACGCAAGGTAAAATGAAATAAAACTGTTTTTATATAATCTATAGGTTGTTTTCATATGCTATCAGAGATTATGTAAATAAGCTGAAAAGAGCTTATGAACATATCATAAGCTGTTTTCATTAGTTTTACAAAACAGTATCATGAGTGTAGATTATTGGATAAACAACTTGATCGAGCGCTTTTTGTATAAGTGCTAATGTATAGACTATTTCTATAACAAAAGATAAAATAAAGTCAAGCTATTTTCATGTAAGCTATTCCACAGAGCTTATGAAAATAAGCCGAAAACAACTTACAGACATGTTACAAGTTATTTCTGTGAGCTTTCCCAAACAGCCTCACGAGTGATTTTGCCGGTAGATAAGCTCAAATAAACCAATCCAAACATGCTCTTAATTAGTTGTAGTTATCTTAAGTATACGGTAATGTAATGTTTAGTTCTTTGTGTGTTGAATTGACTTGTAGCTATTTGTGTTTTTGTGATGAGTAGGTCCAACAACAGTTAATGTTCGTATCACTGGCCTTACTCCAGGGCTTCATGGTTTTCACCTAGTGAGTGTTACTTCATGCCCCTTTCTTCAAAATTGTTTATTTTGTTACTTATTAATGTATTTATTTGCCTCTAAACAATGTGTTGTTTTATCTTGCAGCACGAGTATGGTGATACCACCAATGGGTGTATCTCGACAGGTAATGTAACCTGACCTTAGTTTCCATTTTTTGTACCTTTATATTTTTGCTATGGTTTAATTTGACTGAAGAAGTTAGGACTGTTTGCTTCTTGAATCTCTTGTGTAGGACCACATTTCAATCCTAACCAGTTGACACATGGTGCTCCTGAAGATGAAATCCGTCATGCGGGTGACCTGGGAAACATAATTGCTGATGCCAACGGTAATGCTTGTTTACTTTCCACTGTGTTGAAAACTTTATGGGCTTATGTATAGTTTTGTTATTTAATATATTTTTTTTGTGAAACACAGGTGTTGCAGAGGCAACAATCGTTGACAATCAGGTGCGCTTTGTTATTTATATTTTAATATGATAGTTTTTCTTTTGATAGTTATTTCAAACCATGGTTCTTCTGCCAGCGGGTCTGAATTCTGATTTAGTTTTTTAAGAAATTATATGGTTCATTTTTGAAACTAGCTAACTGTGTTGTTTGACGAAATCATGCAGATACCACTCACTGGCCCCAATTCAGTCATTGGGAGAGCCTTGGTGGTTCATGAGCTTGAAGATGACCTTGGAAAGGGTTAGTTCTTCCATTTTAAATATTTATTTAAATTTTCATATGATTTTATGCTGTAGATTAAAATACTGTTACAGGCTTCATCACCTGTATTACCCAAATAAACAATGAATAATGGCTACATATCATGGGAGGAATGACATGAATATGAAATTGGTTGTTCATGTTCATTCTAACATTGTATATCTCATGTTGTGATTATAGTCTTGTATATGAAGTAAGATGTCTTAATAATAGCTGAAGTATTTTTGCTTTGGTCTCATCTGCATCTGCTCGTACTTATGCAGGTGGACATGAACTTAGTTTGAGCACTGGAAATGCCGGTGGAAGATTAGCTTGTGGTATGTAGAAAAATATGGATTAAAACAGTTCTATCCTTTTCATGATCATTAATTCTTCCACTTATATGCTTATATGTTATGTGATGTTCACTTAGCTGCATTTTTTGAAGATGAACAATTTTCTAGAACTTTGTAATTTACTTTCATTTTCACTTTCCCACATATTGGTGGTTTCCAATTAGTAACACACAGTTTTGATATGATTTAAAAGAAAGCTCCATACAATACTCACAGAGTCGTGCTTTTAAGTTTGTGAATAAGCTTGGTTTCGATCTATAGCAGATGATATGTTGCTAAATGTTAGGTTGTCATAAATGATACTAGAGAAATTGTGACTGGAGGTCTAGAATATCTTTTTGTATATATGCTTTTAGACTTGTGGCAATGACATGATATTAATGTATGATTATCCATCCAATTAAAACAAGGAAGTATCTGCAATTTCCCATTTTCTTGCCTGCTTGGAAATGAATTGATATCTGGAAATGAATTTGACAAATTTCGTGTTGAACAGTCTTAATATCTTTAAATTAGAAGGGAAAACACTAGCTTGAATACATTCAAACTTGTACACAGTCAAAGAAAAATCTTATAAAGATATGAGTTTACATTTAAATTACAGTTTTTCCGAGTATGGCGATTACATTTATACTTATAGAAGTATATACTACATGTCAAACTTGCAATTTGTCTCAACATAATATTTGGTGTTAAAAGGCTATTGATGCACTTATTGCGTGTCGTCTTTAGGGCATTTACCATCCCATTTTAAAGTAGCATTGGCAATACAATGGATAGAATGTAAGGGTATGTTTTTGCTGAAGTCAACCCTGACCTGCACCCTTACTGTATGATCATAATCTGCTTTTAAAAAACAATATCCAAACCTGCCTTGCACCATGCCTGCATCGCTTATGTCATACTCATTAATATTTGAAGTTATGTTTATACAATAGTTTATCAGAGTCTTGAAATTTATCTATTATTTCATATAAACTTAATAATATGTCAAGAATAATTGTTAAACTAGTGATGACAAGTTGATGTAACAGTCTCTATTAATAAATTATATGAGGATGTTAATTTAGATAAGGGGTTAAACCTGCCCTGTGTAGGATGTGTACTCTGCGTCCAGGTCAAATTGTTTAGCTTATTCAATAGTCCAATTCTCAAAAGTTATTGCTGATTTATATATCTGCATTCTTTATAATTTTTATAACATTTATGCATCACACACTTTATGTTTGTCCTCTACTATGATAACGTGTCTATTGTGCCTGATTGTTTGCAGGTGTTGTTGGCTTGACTCCAGTATAAATGCTACGAACACGTTTGTACCAGCCATGTTATTTTATGTGATTTTTGATTACTTCAGTTACCCTTGTTTTATGAAGCTTGATGGGCTACTATTATTTGCTTGCTTCAGTTAGCAATGTAAACTATGAAGCTTAATGTCCTAGATGAGTGTGTAAACCGATCATGAAAACACATCAGGTACCAGAGAGATTCATCATGCAGTCAGGTGTCTCCTCCCTAATAAAATTTGATTTCTGATGCAGTCCTTCTTGCCTGCTTGCGAAAAAACCTACTTGATATTCTGTATTACTTGTGTGCCTAGTTAGCTATAATGGTTCAAGTGCAAAAGCTGGGTACCTTGTGTCTAAAGTTTTTTCTTTTGGGAAAAACTTTATCGACCCCCAACATGAGTTCAGAAGCATCCATTTGAAAATACTACTAATTTTGTGCCGTGTAAAAGTTCACTTTGGGAAATGTGGTTTTTTTAGTAGTAAAGATAGGGTGTAAAATAACTCATTTTTTCATAATAATATAGATAAATTTAAAGGTGGTCAAAGCCCAACTGACTTACAAAGGCGGCTCAGAATTGAGATTGGCTAAGATTCAGAATTAATGAAGATGGTTGCTCGATAGGCCCCTCAAAATTGCTCACTTGACTGAAAAAAGCCAATCGGAAATTACAACCCAATTCGGGAGTGTAATTGAGGGGGCCTATTGAACAACTTTCATTAATGAATGCTGCATAGTCCCCAATCTACGGTCAAAGAATAAACATGATGTTGAGGAAGCACGTATACTGAAATATGCATTTCTTTTACAATGTTCCAATAGTGTAATGTTGGCAGCAAATTGGTTAATGGCACATTGTGCAAAAAGCTGCTATTAGTTGTACTACTGTTATTGCAGACATTTGAATATTGTGCTGAAATTTGATGCCAATCAAACAACCAATTGTGCTTCCATAATCTGAAGTGTTTGGAAGCAACGGAACATGCAATGTTGACTCCTCTTTTTCATTCCAACATAATCGATTATAATGATCATTTTGTCATGGGTACATGATCTTTGGTTGGTTTTGAGCTTGATTATAAGATTGTTGTTGACCAGATTCACAATAGAAATACAATTTTTCTTTTATTTTAATAACTCTCATGTTGAGTTTGTTACCAGACAAGCCAACGGGACAACTTTTGTTTTAGCAAAAGATAACATTCGAGAGTTTGGGGAGTGTCTGAAGAAACAATGAGCCAATGCTCTAAAACTACAAGAGAGGTGAAATCAAACATATAGTTCATCCTTTAGCTAGCTAGTACACATTATAATAAATGAAAAGCTTAAATATATCTGTAGTCCCTGCACTTTCATCAGATTTTGACATTGGTCCGTACACTTTTTTTTATTTGGAATTGGTCCTTGCACTTTGTAAAAATATTGGTATTGGTTCCTCTATTAACTTTCAATTAAAAAAAAAACACAAAACTATTGGTATTGGTCCCTGCACTTTGTAAAAATATTGGTATTGGTCCCTACACTTTGTAAAAAATATTGGTATTGGTGCCATGTGGCGTGAAATGATTGGGCCACGTGGCACTCCGTTAGTTTTGTGTTTTTTTGAGAAAGTTAACAGAGGGACCAATACCAAAAATTTTACAAAGTGCAGGGATCAATGCCAAACAAAAAAAAGTGCAGGGACCAATGCCAAAATCTGATGAAAGTGCAGGGACCAATGACACATTTAAACCTAAATGAAATGACATAAGACTCTTTAACTAAAAAAGAATTTTTCTTTTCTCTATACTTTGAATTTATTACTCCCTCTGTCCCATTATAACCGAGCCTTTTGCTCATTTCACACATATTAAGAAGAAAAAAAATGTATAAGTGAAAGAGAGAAAAAAATGGTTTTGAGTGTCTTTGATGAGTATTAGTAGAATATATTGAATTGTGAGTGGTGAAAGTAGTATTTATTAGAGTTATAATTGGAAGAAAAAAAAAGTAATTAATATTGTATTGAAAAGTGAAATATGTCATTTTTTTGAATCAATATTTTTTTGCAAATAGATCAGTTATTATGAGACGGATGGAGTATACAACAAGCAACATACAACATTATTCTCCTTATCCTTTAAGAAAATTTTAAAAAGACAATAATGTTATTTTGACAACTTTTTATTGTCCAACACCGTATATATACAATATACGGTATATATACCATTTATGTTTTAATTACTTTAATACGGTGACACGGTGTTGCGTAAATAGGATGGGAATGCCTTAATTTTTTGACGGAAAGAAAAGAATGCAAGTGAAGTGGGAATTTCCCCAACTAGAAAAAAATAAAGTGAATCTTTTTAAGCCTATCACTATCTTGGATTGAATGAGATTGGCATATGATTAACTGATATGGTTGTGGATAATAATATGAAAGCTTTTGTTTTCAGTGGCAATTCGTTTTCTGCTGACCGATGAAAATTAAAATGCAAAAGAAAAAAATCAAATTTATTTAACAATTTATTCATTCATTTACAAGAAAACAGATACACTTGAAGGTGAAAGTGCTTTATCTACAATCAACTTGTTTGTTCTCATGAGTGGTTCACGAGCTTCACTCACTCAGTGACGTACGAAATGTTAAAGACTTCAAGTGGAATTGGAGTATTAAGTTCAATTATTTAGTAGTCGGTGTCCCAATTATTACGGTTTCCCTTAATTAATAATATGCCTTTGATTCATCTTAATTTTTTTTTTTATTTTCTTAAAGCAAATTATGCATAGTATTAGTATAGTTTTTAGAAGAATAAAGGTAGCTTACATGCCATGACGACTTTAGGTATTGTCGATTGACTTTACAAGTTAAAACGTGTTTTGTCTTCACTCGTAAGGTTTTTAAGGTATATATGCATAAGTATAAAATTGAAATGTTTTTTTAACGGATTTAAATGATCTTTATATTTTTTGTCAAGATTTAAATGTTATTGCTAAGGTATATATGCATAAGTATAATATTGTAATTGTTTAAAATGTACCAAAATAATTATTGAAACAATCAAAATCAATAAATATTAATAATGGTAATTTCAGTTTTCCTCGGCAGTTAACTGCAGCCGTGTTTTTAATTCCTCGGTAGTTAACTGTCGTCGGGGCATTTACGTCTTTTACTAGTGTTTTTCATCCTTCTCATATGTGTCAACAACAATTTTCGTAGTCTTATACCTGCACAGTCTCTTTCATTCCAATGTAATTTAGTTTTCCTTGAGACTATCAGGAGTCACTCATTGTCATGTCTTATACATCGACGATCATTCTCGGTCCTCATCAGCCTTAGATGTTAAAAGTACATTGGAGAAAAAATGTAACCATACAAGAATATTTATTCAAGTTACGTCTTTCAGACGTTGAATATTAATTTAAAGTTAATATTGTAGCATGGCTTTCGTTGTAAAAAGCTGCAAATTCACATTTCTCTTCTCAAAATGAGATAAAGGAGAATGCTATGCTTTTTGATCCACAACAAAGTCCTTCTATTTTATTTTAATTTTTGATTAGTACAACTTATCCTTCCATATATCGATCATTAGAACAATTTATATTTATCATTATGAGTAGAAGTTTATGGCAGCCAGCATCTAATCCTCATTCCTCACATTACGTGCCTCGCACTACACAACTTACCACATTCAACTTGCTACGCTAAGAATCGAAGTCCTTTTTCTTCCTATTTCCAATCAATTTTACTTGGTTTGGATATAGCTGTTGAATGAATGTTAATTTTACTTAGTTTGCAATAAGAGAAACATGGCAGACCCTGTCCCAACGTGACTTCATTTCCTTATGAATTGAGTCAGTGATCAACCAAATATTTTTCAATAGTATTTTAAGAAAAAAAATACATGGGTGGTCGCGAACCTAAATAATAATTACTTAGCGTGAGCACACACAAAATAATACATATCATTTAATTCTTTTAAAATACACATAATTTAATCATGTAATCTTCTACATTTTTTGCATGCCGTGATGAGCTAGAATATTATGATCATATAAGACCCTCTCTAAAAAATATGTTTATTTGAGGGTTTAGTGACATCTTTGGAGGATCCTTCACTTAACAAGGAGGAAGTTAGGAGGAGGACCATGAGAGGCCATGGTCCCCTAAATTTGTTTAATTTTTTTACACTAATATGGAGTTTTTATTTCAAGCTTACGTGGTTATAGTACTTACCATAAGTTGGTTCTATATGATATAAATTTGTTTTAAATTTTTTTACACTAGTATATAGATGGACCGGTAGAGGCAATGGTCTCCCCCAATTTTGTTTGCAAATTTTTCACACTAGTATGTATGGTTATTTACTAAAAATCAAATCATTTTAATTCAAATGCATTTTGAAATTGGAGACAAATAAATAATGGAGAAGATTTTGCATTTTTTTCTCATAAGGAAAATAAGTCTTTATTCCTCACACAATGTTGCTCTTATATGTTATGAAGATTTCAAGACCCACTCTTGTCACATTAAAAAGGTTCTATCCAAGAATTGGGAAAAAAATATTGAATAATCGGTTGTGACTTAAAACATGTGAGGTTAGATGGTTAACATTTCAAGCTTTGTGTTTTTAGAGGATGTAATGAATCATTGATAACTAGAGATCGAAGCAATTTCATTCAAATGATAAATTTTGACTTCTTATAATAGGCATATTTAGGTTAATTCTTTTTTATATTTGTTTGACAATATTAACTTTTGATATATCATATAATTTCTTATATCTCCTGTACATGTTGTGCATTTAAGAAAAAATTATTTATCTTTTACTAAATTATACTTTTAAACATAGTCCTCACTAATTAAAATTTCTGGCTTCATCCATGCTAATAAGAAAAGTGTTCTTTAAAAGAAAATAACTCAAAAACAGAATGGTTACACCAAATTTACCGATTGAGAATTAGAAATAAAAATGAGATCAAAATTGATGATTCATTAGAATAGAGGACTACAAGCATATTTAAGTTTTTAATCATCTGGTATTAAGGGCCCGTTTGATTTGAGCTTATGTAAATAAATAAAAAAAGATAAAAGTTTCAAAACGTCACCTGAGAGATTCAAACTCTCGCGGGGGAACCCCCATGTACTTAGCAGGCACACGCCTTAACCACTCGGCCAAAGCGACTTTGTTATTTATGTATGTTTAATTTTGCCTATTTTAATTTTCATACAAGACTTAACTTTGTATACAATTTCATTCAAGACTTCTACTAACGTCATGTAATTAATTTCCCACTTACGTGACTGAATAATCTATTAATTAATGTGTTTATACGTTCATATATGGAGGAACCAATCGGCTTTGAACTTTGATCTTTGACAAGTATTTCACTATATATAGTTGGGTACCATAAGAATAAGAAGTGGGTCAACTAAACATAACCTAGAAAATAGATTAGTTTTTTTTTCTTCCTTCTAATAAAAATTTAGGACGAGATGATATAATCTCGATTTAAAACATGAAAGATTTTCAAACTCATTTTTTTTTACAAACATATATACATTTATAAAAGTGTTTACATTTACAAAGATGCATACGTTACTTCCATTTAAAATCATTAGTGAGACTCAAACCCGTGATTTTCTGATTTAATATTTATTGTTTCACTATTAGACCAAACCGTTAGACTTAGAAAATGGACTCCTTATATCTAAGTCCATCATTAATGAAATATTTGTTGCGATTATAGTATGGTATGTAGTGATAATATATTAAAATGCCATGGTGTATAGATAAAATTTGACTTTGAAGATATATACGGACTAATATATATAGTTGGGGATAAATTGCATATCAAAAAGAAAACTAGGGAATAGATATGTATAAAAATTGGAACCTTGTGGGAACTATCGACTGAAAATGATTTGATTTTGTTTATTAAGAGTACTAGTACATTTCTTCACTCTTAGTGGTGTAGATTGTGTGTCTTTGTGTGTTACCTACTAGTGGACCATATGTCTTATAGTTAGTGGAGATGATCAAGTCAGTGATTTTGATCTAAAATGATTTTTTTTGTTGAAAGGATTGATCTAAAATGATATGTTATTAGTAACATTAATTTTATTAATTAATCAATTAAATTTAGCACCACTACATGAGAACCCTTCACTCTCCCTTTCTCTCTTGAACCCAAGCCATATGCTTCCAAATGCATTTTATTAATTAATTAATTTTATTAGAGCATATAGTTTTTCTTGTTTACAAGGATTGCTTGAAAGCTACCGAATCTTTAATCATACCAAATAGATTAGTAGTTTTCTTTAATCAGGGATGAACTTATGAGGGTTGACATGCTTTTAACGTGCAATCTCACTTTGCTTAAAAGAGTTAGCATAAATCGTTACACCTCTATTTGGTTGGTCTAATGGTCTAAGCAAAAGAGAGAGTAATGAAACCGACTCTATACGTTAATACCAACCTTTCTTTTTCAACTCTTTTAAACTCACGTAGAATTTTCCACTTTATCTGTTACCCACAGAAAATCATCACATTCAGCTGCCACTTATCTCCATTTCTAATTTCAACCTAATATATTTTTATACGGTCCACGTAGAAACTACGCTAACCTATAGTATGTTTAGAAGTACTTGTACAATTAGCAAGTTATTGTGTGTACTAATATTAAATAATTACATATAGTTTACTTCAGTTTCACAATAATATTTGTAACAACAAAATTCAATAATAAATCATAGACATTTTTCTTAGGGAATAATAAATCATAGACATGTTAACAATAAAAAATAATATAATTATTGTTGAAGTAGGTTTTGAAGTTGTTTGTATGTAGTTTGTTGTTTATCCTACATCGCTCAAGTTCTCGAGCTTTTGAATGTATATATATGTTTGAGTATCTTCAACCTTTAAGCTGGCTGCTCAGATAGATGGTATCAGAGCCGGTACCATCATTCTTTGAGTTAGCTTTTGGCATAAGATCCAAACACAATACATATATAATATTATTTTATCATATCATATTTAATTTTTTTTACACACGTCTAATAAATAAAATGATAAAATATATATCATATTTATTTAAATGATAAATTTCATCATTGTGTAAAAATTACATATATTTTAATTCAAAAGAAATATTAATTTCTTATTCTACATTTTATTTATACTTCATCCCCTATTGGGTCGCCAAGGAAATCAAGGGATATGATATTGGACAAAAACAACCACATAAATAAATCGAACACTATAACTTTACCCAAAATTTTAAGATATTAAGTTAAAGTATTTATGGTGTATCCTTATGTATATCTACTCATAACACCTTGTTTGTAACACTGTATTTTGTATCCTATTCCTTTCTTGCACACAATTGTGTGTGTTTAATAATAAAAAAATCCTTCAATAAAAACTTAAGTTTATGGTCCTTTTATTTATGTATTTCTCAACTTTCACTTCTTCATTCAAGATGAGACTTTTAGTTACACTTACTACACAAAATATAAAATCAATCAAAAAATTGTTTCATCAAAAAATCAAATTTGATTTCTTTCAAATAATTCATTCTTAAATGAAATTCATCTATATATATATAATAATGTATCTTACATTTAATTTTTTGACACAAAGTATCTTACATTTATTGATTTTTTTTTTTGTAGAATATGTATTTCACATGTATATCTCTTTTTTTAGACTCATGTATATCATATTTTGTAATAAAATATTCGTTTCACAAAAGCCACACTCTGATGAATTAACAATAGTAGTATATAATAAAGGCAAAACAGAACAGAAAATAGTTAGTAGCTAGCTAGTGGAAGTAGAAGTGAAACAGAAAGAGAGCTAAAAAGTGTGGTTATGATGAAAGCGTAGAAAGAATTGTATTGAAAAGCGCGTGACTAAACAAAACAACTTTTCTTGTTAGTAACACTTCGAAGGTTGGAAACGCAAGGAAGATTTTGTGTGACAGACTTGCTGTTATAACAAAAATTATAAGGACGGCTTTAAAGTTTAAACTTCTCTCTTTCTCACTCCCTCTCTCTCTCTCAAAATATATATATAAATACACAACACATACATTAAACTTGTTCACTCACTCACACACACTTTTATTTGTGTGTGTCTGTTTCTTCTCTTGTTATAACTGCTTTTGCTTTGAGTGTTATAAGTGATTAAACTCTTAAGTAGTTTTTTTATTAATATTGAGATGGAAGAGTTTGTTATGGAGGAAAAAATGGTGGGTTATGCTAAGAAAGATGCAACCTACATAGCCAAAGGAAAACGCACTAAGAGGTTAAGATTTTTATCTCCTTGTGGTGTTGTTGCTATGGCATCTAGTTGTTCAAGTGATGAGAGCAACATTGATCTTGAAGATGAAGATGATGATGAAGAAGAAGATTTGGCTAAGTGTTTGATTCTTCTTGCTCAAGGTGGAAATCATAGGGAAGATGGTGGTGTTGATGAGAATAAAAGGGAAAAGGGTAGTCATGGAAATAAAAAAATTGGTGAGACTAGCACAAAACTTGGTTTGTATATTTATGAATGCAAAACGTGTAACCGAACTTTTCCTTCTTTTCAAGCTTTGGGTGGTCACAGGGCAAGTCACAAAAAGCCTAAGATTATGGCTGAGGAGAAAAAACCACAACCACCATCACCGCCACAGCAGCCTCGGCCACAGTCTTCATCACATGATTCGCAGTCAGTTAATCTGGTTGCGAATAGTGATGAGTTTGAAGAAGCTGAGAAACCTCGTGGGCCCATGGTTTCTTTTCAAATGGGGAATCATGGTTTGAAAGCAGCTATTAATGGGAACAAGGCCAAGATTCATGAGTGTTCCATTTGTGGTTCAGAGTTCACATCCGGACAAGCATTGGGTGGACACATGAGGAGGCATAGGGCATCAGTGGCAAACGCCGCGGCTGTCGCGGCCCCAGATGAAGGAGTTAGGCCAAGGAATATTTTACAATTGGATCTTAACCTTCCGGCACCGGAGGAGGATCTCCGCGAAACAAAGTTTCAGTTTCCGGCTACACAAAAATCAATGGTGATGGCTGCTGCTCCGGCTTTGGTGGGTTGCCATTATTAGGCAATGTTGGATTAATTAAAAGAAGAGTTTCTATTTTTATTTTTATTTTTATTTTTGATTAATGATTTATCAATGTGAATTATTATAGCATTATTTTAATTTACAATTATTCATATAACTATCCAATATTCCTTGAATTATTCTTTGGTTTAATAATAATTTCTATTTTGATATATTTGATCTGCAAAATTGTTCAAGTTGGTATACTTTGAGTAAGTAAGTGGTTAGTGTTTGTGGTGTTTGCCTTTCATTCACGAAAAGTGAGTGATATAGCATCTTTTTTTTTTTTTTTTTTCTTTTTTATTATC
>Ga0228710_1000981_pt1 | contig 40813 bp, 13 predicted proteins | sample MedpolnodulmetaG_FD_177995 | JGI IMG/M metagenome (GOLD analysis project Ga0228710, IMG submission 177995) | Root nodule microbial communities from Medicago polymorpha collected in Santa Monica, California, United States - pink nodules | ecosystem: Host-associated > Plants > Roots > Nodule... | reverse complement strand
ACAACAAATGTACAAACAAAGAAACATCATAAATAAAAGTGTACCTGTTGATTATTCTGTGACCTTTCCTTCATCACTGTTGAAAATTTGCATGAAAATTTAACAAAGTAGAGTAATAAAAATAAAAACAGTGATTTGGAACAAAATTTGTGTAAGTGGGACAAAGATTGAGGATTTAAGAGATAGCAACAACACAATAGAACAATGATAGTTGAAGCTGGAAAAATAAATGTTCTGTTTTTTTATTTTTGTAAAGATTGAGGTTTTGACTGAGGAATTTAATTCACTTTTTATAAAGGTTTTGGAAGAATAAAAAAAGATGAGTTATTAAAGTATATAACTTTTTATAATTAAGAATTAAGACTGATTAATTTATTAGTTAAAGAAAATGGGTTGACATGGAATTTAGGTTAATTTTGTATGATAATGTTATGTGGACTTCAAAATTGATGTGAACACTGAATTTGTATATAATTTATATAAGATGCTACTAACTTTTTTTACATAAAATAATTAAAGTAAGGAATGATGTTTGAGTTCAAGATAAATAATAGAGTTATGTTATTTGTACGGTTAAAATTGGAGAACTAATGCAATACTTTATAATATTGTGAATAGCATACAAATTAAAATCAGTTAAAAAATATTAAAAAATAACAAATAAAATGTTGGTCGTTCAAACAAATGATGTGTTCGTCCTCGTGAGTTTAACTCAGTTGGTTGAGACAATGCATAAAATATGCAAGGTCTGAGGTTAAAACTCCGGCCACTACCAAAAAAAAAATGATGTGTTCACATATCATTCATCTAAATTATATTTTGTCAAAAAAAGTCCTCTGAATAATATATTGTATGTTTATATACGATGAATCTGAATCTGTTAGATTTATATTTTTTTAAGAAATCAAAATGAGATATATTGTATGTTTATATGGTTTGTATAAAATGTTTTTTATATATTTAAAAAGATTTAAAGTGAAGAGATGACACGTTCAATTTAAAGCAGAAAAATCTTAAGTCTTAACAAATATTAACATTAACAAAACTCATATCTTTTTATCATTAAACCAATTCCTCAAAGTTATTTAATATGCTATTTTAATGTTACTTTCATTAAAAGTGTAGTGTATTTGTGTACAATGTTAAAATACTAAGTCAAAATTTTAATGTTAAAATAACAGCATTTTATTGACAAGAACAAAGAATTGTTTGCCTAAAACAAGAAATGTTGGCTTCGAAAATAATGGTGTGGTCCAGCTTCAGCTTTTTTAAGTGCTTCATATACGGTTGTGAATCTATTCAACTTTTACTTAATTTTTTTTTGGACTTTTTTGTGTGTGGAATATTCTAGGTTAAACTCCTATAGTCCTGTTAGATTTTTGATAGATCTACAAAATTCTATGCATGAAGTGAAGTATAATTTGTTTTAGGGAAAGTGGAGGATAATTTGAGGTTTGAATTATGCAAGTGGTTAAATTATTTGGAGTTTTCTTTTCTTTTCTTACAAAAATTATTGAGTTTATTTTGGTACATTGTGTGAAATGAAACCCTTAAGAAAGTGCGGTTGGTGTAGTACAGAAAACATATCTAGAGATAGTACTTTTTGGAAGCACATTTCAATGTCTTGTGAAAGGTCCTACATAGTAGACTTTCTTACAAAAATTCTCAAACTTAAAGATATTTTTACTTTCCCACTTGTTCCATGAACACGAGGGATTCCCAGCTGTTACAGTAGGGTGCTGTAATCAATAACAGTCATCCGATCATAATTTAATGGTTAAGATTGTTTTAACTAAAAATACACAGTTTTCAATCTTAACCGTTGATATGAGATGAACAGTTAAGATCGAAAACTGTGTGAGACTACGTGCTGTTATTACAACAACAAAACCTAGTCCGAATATGAGATCACTAAAGCCCGCGAGTAGTGGTACAGTCGAACATTAAATATGAACATTTCAATTTAAAGCATGGTAATCACGTTATGAAAAATTAACCCATTTAACTATATCTAAACATGATTAGTATTAAAACTTTATGAAATTTGATAATTGACTGTCATTCTAAGGGTCTACACGATTTAGTGGTTCTTAGTTGGATTTCATTTTTGTTAAAAGGTAAAAAAAAAAATACTAATAAACATAACAAGACGCTTCACATAAGAAGTGTCAAGACACCTTCACAAGATGAAAAGTTAATTACAAAATAAAGTTGGATTTCAATTAATTACGCAGAATGTGTTAGACAACGTGTTGCTATCACTTGTTTTATAATTAATTTGTATTTATTTTATAATAAAATAATCTAATAATGTTCAGGCATGTAATTTTATTTAATAAAAAAAACACATAAATAATTAATTTTATGAAATATATATCAAAACTTTAACGGTTTTAATTTTTTTTTTCTTGTTTCAAACTATTTGGTGTGAGCTTTATGCTTGAATAGGATGTGAGAGAGGGTGGTGTGTACGTCCAACCAATCATTGTTAACTAACCCTATCTTATGGAATATGGGCTATGGTATAGCTTGTCAATATCAATAATATAAATAAAAATATAGTGAAATTATATTAAAAGCTACAAACCAAATTTTGCCTCTCAAGCTTCAACACAATTATTTGTTTATAGTGAGATTCACTCTAGGTATAACACTGTGCTTTTAATATAGATGAAAGTTTGCACCTAATTAGCCAATTGTTTAAGACCTAAATTAGTGGTTGAGATTCACTCTATGCACCAAACTTACTTTACTTCATATCTTTTATTCTCCAAATAAAAAGGAAATCAACTTTTAGTATATGAGAAGCAAACATATGTTAGGGATTGGGACAAAATGTTCAAACCAACTACTCAATTAAGACCACTCTTAATGAAAAAACATAGAATATAGTATAATCACATGTTTCACACTTTACCTCCAAGATGATATAACAAAGAATAAAAACGGAAAATCGTGTGATCATGTACGTAAGGAGCAACTAAACGCACTATCGTTCCTTTTTTTAAGGATACATATATATGCCTATCATTAACTTCCAACATAAGAACCATTGTATAATCCACCAATAAGGTAAGTGAAATCAAAATAAGTGAAAGTACAATGCATAATATTATTAATATAAGTCTATTGGTGTAAAGACAAGAGGTTACAATTCAATGTTGAAATCTCCTATAATCTCTTTTTGTATAAGCTAATCTTCTCTAGAATATGATTGGTTAAAAAAATGTATGCAAAAATTGTTGAATGTGACTTAAAATCTCACGGCAAGAATTTTGATTATTCGTCATGTGCAAGACGCGTGTCTCGTTATGAGTTATGTGGTAGGCATGTCCAGTCATGCGCAATGTGAGTGGCTCGAGGTTTTTTTTTTTATCTCTATTTAAGTTTTTTCTCACTAAGTTTATGTGTAGTTTCATGGAATTAAAAGAAGAGACTCTTGGGATATTTTGTTGATGTCTTTTTGGGAGAGATTTGAAGAGTGCGTAACTGTTGTTAATTATTGGATTCGAAAATGCATTGAAAAGATTATCACCGAAAATATTACCTAGTTTAGTCATGAGCATAAACGTTTTGCGACATTTCCTAAGGTTGTGAATGACAGACTATCAACCACATCACCTTAGGATAAAATTGTACAATTTACTACACCTTGTAGAAAATCAATCAAGAATTACACCTTTAAATATGGTTATTATATTACCACTCAAATATGGTATGTATACCATTTGAAATCGAAAGACTCAAAATGATAGAAGAAAAAAAAACTCGTTAACAAAAGTCAAAGGGAGTAAAGAAGAAAAAGAATTGAGAAGTCTTTTTCGGTGTACCAAATCAACTATAAGAATTCTCTATTTATAGATTCATTAACAATTGATCCGTGAAAAACTTAGGTAACAAGAACTCCACGGACCAGGCCAAATAACAAGAACTCCACTATGTTTTAAACTATGGATCATGCTAATTGGTACCACAGGGACATTGGTTAAGGAAACCAAAAAAAAAAATCAAGTTAAAAATAACAATTTTTATGCTTTGGAGAGATTGACTGCACAACTTCCGATAAAATATTACTTTAATTGATTCCTTAACCAAGACACTGATTAGCATTTTCCTTAAACTTTTACTACATGGAAGCAAAAGTATGTTGGGGATTGGGACAAGAGGTTGAAACCAACTATTCAATTAAGATCACTCTTAATTGAAAAACAAAGCATATATAACCACATGTTTCACACTTAACCACCAAGATGATATAAGAAAGAACAAAAATGCAAAATCGTGATCATGTACGTAAGGAGCAACTAAACGCACTATCATTAGCTTCCAACATAACAACCATTGTATAATCCACCAATAAGGTGAGTTAAATCAAAATAAGTGAAAGCACGATTCATAGTATATAAGTCAATTGGTGTAAAGACAAGAGGTTACAATACAATGTTGAAATCTCCTAGAATCTCATTTGGTATTAGCAAATCTTCAGTAGAATCTGATTGTTTAATGAAAAATGTTTTAAAAAATTGTTGAGTGTGTCCAAAAATTATTATGTGTTAGGCGCGTCCAGTCAGATATCATGCGCGTGACACGAGTTTTTGACTTCTATTTAAGCTTTTTTTCACTTTTTTGTGTAATCGCATTGAATAAAAAAAGTGATTCGTTGAAAATGGTTGACACCTTTTGGAGTGAGATTCTAAGGGTAGAAAATACCTTGAGAGTTAAAATCATTGAGTGATTATAGGAGGGAAATGGAGATAAATTTAGTGGATGTTTTTGGAGAACATTGAGAGCTAATTTTTGTGTGATTTTTTTGTGATTTTTGTTAGCGCAAAACCAAAGAATGTGGAAAGGGTAGAAATTATGTTTTCGTTTGAAGTGTTTGTTGAAGCTAATTTCTTATAACTTTTTGTAATGACTCCTTGATAGTAGATCAAGGAGCTACTCTCTCCTCCAAACATAGGTCAATTTGAGTCGAACTGGGTAATCAAATATTTGTGTGTTTATTCATCTATTCTCTTAATAGTCTTATTCTTGTTTTGATCGTCCATTTTCTTTACAATAAATTGTTAGATTAGATCTGTTGTTGTTGTTTGAGATTATTTAGTTATTGCCCTCGTGGGCTTAACTCAATTGGTATAGATAATGCATAATATATGTAAAGTCTGAAATTCGAATCCCGACGACAAAAAAAAAATTATTTAGTTATTAGTTGTCATAGATATTGCTCCACGCATCTAAAATTGTTGATGTGATTTCATTCCAAATTAAAAACAAAAACAAATGAAACAACAAAACTAAAATTAAATTAAGGATATAATTTATTTTAGAGAAGAAATACGACAACTTCATCTCTATTTAGTTACTGAATTAGTGATAAGAAATTTATTCACAAGTTTCTCATTTTTTATTTCAAATTTTAATAGTTAGTTTACATGACAAGCTTTATTTGGTAACAAAGGAGAAGCAAAAAAACAGAGTGTTAGGTTATTGCTCAGACTAATTTTGGAGTGTGGCGTAGTAGACTTGTTTATGTTCTTAAATATGAAGGGTCAAATATTTGAAACAAGGAACTGAAACTCCCCATTACTTATAAACAAGGTTATATTACACGAGAAGAGAAATTACTTATAAGATAAGTCTCTCATACTTTCATGTACTACTGTTTTCTCTTTCTCTCGTTCTCTTTATTGATATCCTCCAATAAAAAGAGAGGAAAATACATTGTCATAAAAATTGTTTATATAAATATCATTTTTTATGTTGACAACTTTTTAATGTTTAACACGTACTAAGCTATATATAGTTATATACATACCATACATATACAATTTTATTTGTCCCTGTCAACTTAGCTCAGTTGGTAGAGACATGCAAAATATATGTAGGGTCGAGGTTCGAACTATGAACACCCTCCTTATTTACCATCATAAGAAAATGTGGATTTCTAGCCACTATGCTATTTGATATTGATGTGATTATAAGAGAGAAATAAGTATTAGAAAACAACTAGTATATTTTTTATTATTATAAATGATGAATTTTATATTAGTTATGAAATAATTGTTAATTTTTGCACGATCAAATAATATTACTCTATAATATATGATAAAAAACAACTAATCTTGAAAGTCATTACTTTTATATCAGTTAATTTTTAATGCTTTTTAGGCAATGCTTTTTTCTTGTCCTAATAATCACATATAACTTGTCCAATTTTATGTAATATTTTTTTCTTGTCCTAATATTCACATATAACTCAGTCCAAGAAAATCACATTACACTACCTCTATTCTATTTTAGAGGAACACTATTTCTATTATATATTCTATAGTAGTCACAGAGACATTTGTTAAGAAGTTCAACAAAAACAATTTATCTCAAAAATAAGAATTGATGCATTCAAGATCTTAAAACTTTTTTAATACGAAACATTTATTTTTAGGAAATTGACGAAAAATATTTGAAAACTTTAAAAATTAACTTTTTACACATAAAATTATTAGTTATTTCATTTTTTTTAACTTAACAAGAGCTCTAAAATCACTCATTAACATCATTATATACAGGGTCGTTCCTATGTAATTGGAGGTTCGGCTCTCAAGTTAAAATAGGCCCCTAGTAAAATAAAAACATAATTTTTTTAAAAGAGCAATCATCTATTTAAATTAAAAATAAGATCCATAAAAAATAAAAAATAAAAATAGCCAATATTGTAACTAACACAAAAAAGATCAATATTCTAATCAATAAAATAAAAATATATCGTCAAGCTAATATCTTTATCAATCTTTTAGGTTGTTATTTTCCTTAGTTTAATTTGCACAAAGGCAAATATTATTTGAGAGAATAATTATAATGTTTGTTCTTTCAAAAAAAAATTATAATGTTTGTTGTTAGAGGCTTAGAGCTTTACTATTTTATACGATAATTATGGACTAAAAATTACAAGAAGTGTTCTAACAAAATATATATATATATATATATATATATATATATTATATTTTTATTTGTAAATATATAATCAAATATGTTAAGGTTTTTGTAAATAAAAAATCAAATATGTTAAGGAGAATTTGACTGAATTGTAGAGAGTATTGACGACAAGCAAGAATCAAACCCATAATAAATTATGTCCAAATCGAAGTCCTCTCATACTAAAAAAAATTAAAAGAAAAAAGGAAAAGAAAAATTTATCAAAGAAGAGAAAAGAAGAAAAGGAAAACAAAAATTAATCAAAGAAGACAAGCAAAATTAAATTAAAGAAAAGTGTATGCTGGTGTTGTGGATGTTGAACCTATGACCTAGGCTTTGTACTCACGCGCTTGTTTCAATGGGTGATATGACGATATTATTTTATCACGCGCTAACCGCATATATTATTGTTTACATTTGGTATATAAAAAAAAATAGAGATTTGAGTTCCCAAAATTTAGAGATTCAGATCTGTAGAGCTGTTTGCATCCCCTCAAGAACGGTCCCACTATATATCATTGAAGAAAAAATTATTTCCTTAATTGCGAATATTTTCTACATTTGAATATATGGGACCTTGAAGCATGTCCAGCAAAAGGATATGTATACAGTTTTCAAACTGCGGTGCAGACCTTTGAAGAAGACATTTCTTCTTGGTGCTTAATGTCAAAGTTTGCAAGTACATTGCTTCATTTGCCGACCAAGATGCATTTAATGCACTTGAGAGACTTAGAGCTTCAACAAACAATTAAAAGTGAGGCTCAGCCTCACTCATAGAAAGAGAGTTGAGGGAAAAATATTGAAAGACTTGAAGAGTTGTTCCAAAAGAAAAATAGCGCGTTAACTTATGAGAATTTTATTTACGAGTTGATATACATTTTAGTGTGTCCCTACTAGCATAGCTCAGTTGGTAAGGACATACATTATTATATGCAGCGTTGGAGTTTGAACCTCGTATACCCTATTTATTCACCTTAAAAAAGTGAATTCTAAACACTAGACTACTTGACTAAAAAAAAGGTGGGATAATCCTCACCTTACAAGCCGGTTTTGTGGGGTTGTGTTAGATCCAACAATAATTTCTAAAATGATATCACAATCTCCTCCAAGATCCTTTAGGCAACATGCTATCAGATTTCCATTATCGAGCCACCTATTATTTATATCCGCTTCAGATGTCCAATCTCGAGCTTGAGGGGGGTGTTAAAGAGTGCAATAACGGATTGGAGATGACATGACAATGTGTTTATAAGTGGGGTAATCCTCACCTCACAAGCCTTTTTGTGAAGTTGTGTTAGGTCCAACCGCAGCTTCTAAGAATGTGGTTTACTTAAGGATTAAAGTATGTATTAATTATCATCATCATCATCATCATCATTATTATTATTATTATTATTATTATTATTATTATTATTATTATGTATTAATTATCATCATCATCATCATCATCATTATTATTATTATTATTATTATTATTATTATTATTATTATGTATTAATTATCATCATCATCATTATTATTATGATTATGTATTAATCATCATCATCATCATCATTATTATTATGTCTTTCTTTCATGGTAACATGACGTTTCTCTTATCTTTCTGTTTGAGAGGGGTAGCTTTGGCTATCCCAAAAATTATTATTTTTATTTATATTAGTAAGTGTATTTTATGTTTAGCTATCCTAATAAGTTTTTTTCAGCTACTCCAAGTAAGTTTACTTGGGTAAATTTAAAAGAAATAAAATACTAAAAAGATTATCATTTGTTTAATAGATAGATTTATTTTGACACTTTTGGTATCTTAAACAACTAAATAAGGGTGCTCCCAGCAATAAAAATTGTAAAGATAAAACAAAAAAAGAAATAAATTAAAATACTCAAAAGATTACTTTTTGTTTAATAGATAGATTTATTTTGTCTTAAAGATAGATTTATTTCTTCTTTGACATTTTCAATATCTTACACAACTAAAAAGAGGGTGTTGTTAGCAATGAAAATTTTAAAGATAAAACTAAAAAATAAAATATAGACAAAGTCAATTTTAGATGAATTTGATTCTTAGTTGTTTACATCGTAAATATAGACAAAGTCAATTCTAGATGAATTTGATTCTTTCAAGTGTTGTTGAACTCAACTTTTATTTTTATTTTTTTGGTTAAATTACTCCATGAGTCCTTTAAGTTTGAGGTTTGTGATAGATTGGTCCTTTAAGTTATTTTGGTCACACATAAGTCCTTTAAGTTTGAGATTTGTAACAGATTGGTCCTTTAAGTTATTTTGGTCACAAATTAGTCCTTTAAGTTTGTAAACGTTATCGATTTAGTCCTTCTATTAACCAAACAATGATGTGGTAGAAGGACTAAATCAAAAACTTTTACAAACTTAAAGGACTTATTTGTGACCAAAATAACTTAAAGGACCAATCTCTTATAAACCTCAAACTTAAAGGACTTATGTGTGACTAAAATAACTTAAAGGACCAATCTGTTATAAACCTCAAACTTAAAGGACCTATGGAGTAATTTATCCTTTTATTTTATTTTATTTTTATAAATAGCTATTTGTAAGTTTTAATTTTTGTGTGTTACTTTAATTTACATTTTATATAAGTAAAATTATTGTGATTTTTTCATATGAATAAAATTTAATAAGTTAATTTAAATTATTTCTCTTCTTATATTTGGCCACCTTGTATAAAATTGGCTAGCTTTGCCGCTTCATAACCTCCATATTTGAGTGCTTCTGGTGGCAGTTACTCGACAGTTTTCAACATAGATTCTTCTTCACCACCATGTTCGTCATCAATTTCGCTTTTTACTTGCTAAATATCGTCTTCAACGAGGTTCTTACTGTAACACCCCAATTTTTAATATTAATCTATCAGTATTATTAATAGATAATATTAGTATTGTCGTTGGATAATATTAGTATTATTGTTACTATTAATCTTGATTGCTTGATATTATTAAATTAAAGTATTCCTGATTATGGATGTTATGAATAATGAGGAAGTAGATAAGTTAACTAGTCGTTTAAAGAAATGGGAGAGAATAATTTTAGGAAGAAAATAATATTTTTAGTAAGTATAAGAAAATAGAGAGCAAACAGAGGTGCATTTGCAAAATTGGGTAGAAAAGAGGGTGTAAGTAGTAAACTGTGTAGCGTTTAGTGGTTTAGATAAAGGGTTGTATAAACAACGAAGTTGTATAGTTGCAAAAAAAAAAAGTAACTAGACTAGGGGTGTAGATAGCAAGTTTGGCTAAGAATTATGTGAGAAAGACTAAACCCAAGTAATGGTTATATATAGAGAAGAACATTGGAGAATTAGGGTTACTGAAAATAGAAGAAAGAAATTGAGATGAGCAAAGGAAAATCTAGGTTTTTGTGAGAGAGGAGGCAAAGGAGGCATATAAAGAAGCTTGGAGAGAGACTGTTGTGGAACTTACCGTTGTTGCAAAACTTTAAGGTAAGGGGGAGAAATTATTCATCTTGGGATTGATTTTTGTAGAAGGGATAAAGAGGGTTCTTAAAACCCTCACTTTTATGGTGTCTTATTATTCCCAATTTGAGGTTATTATGAACACTTTTATGTGGTGTTGTGATCATAGAAATTTATTGAGTAAATTGATGATAATTGGTGTTGGTGAAAGTTGTTGGTGTGTGGAGTATGTGAGAGTAAGTTTAAAATTGAGGATATAGATGTCTAGGTGTTGAACATCGATTTAATCATAAGAAAAGTTGATATTAACATGTGAATTGTGTGAAAATTGGTGTTTAAATAACAAGGTAACATTAGGGTGATGTTTAGGGGCTATTAGATGTGTTTTGGGGTCAAAATCGAAGCTTGGGAGCTCTCATGGTGGAAATCGCAGAAAAATTTACGATTCTGCACAGTCTGCAGAAAACGCACGGTCGTGGTTAAAAATGCACGGGCCGTGCTATTTTCTCGGCCTTTTTTCTGAACAAAACGTACGGTCGTGCATGTTGAAACGCACGATCGTGCTCTTTTGACAACATTTGAAAATTACCCTTTTTCTTCTTAAATGAGTTATAAAAGTGAAAATTATGGTCCCATAGCATTGTACTTAGACGAGGGAAACATGGCTAGATGTTTCAAAGGTGATTCTCATAAGGTAATGATGAGTCTAAGATATGAAGCGATGTTTATAATTATTGATAATGTTAAAGGTGAAGATAGTAGCAAGATAAAATATTAAGTTATATTAAAGTCATGGTTGAGATTATTGTGTATTATTGTGTATTCTATATTGGTGAGTGTCCTCATGCATCATATCATTATTAGGACTTTTGGTGAGATTGATAGGTGTATGTTCAGTAACGCAACTCTGACATACAAAAATTAGTGAGTAGAATTGGTACCATGTGCATATAGGTGATAGGAATGAAGTGCATTTTGCATATAAATGGTTGATGTTTGAAAGTGGTGTGTGTCATGGTTGATGTATGAATGTGGATGTCTATATTGGTGAGTATTATTGTTGGGTTTGTAGACATGTGTTGGCTACATTTTGTTAAAACAATAGTTCTAGCAAGATGTCAGACAAGATGTCTTAACATGTTGGTACGACATCATAGCATGCTTTGTTCCGCTTTCTCGGTTAATTATATTAAACGTGAAGATTTCCTGAATATTCTCTAAAGATTTAATTCACGTAAAGCGTTGACTAAGAAGTGTGTTTCTAGAAGCATACGAAGGCGGTTTGTACTTAGCTTAGTCCTTAAGAATTTTGTTGCAACATTTAAGGAAACATCGGATTTGCTTTAGAATACTTTGTGCGGAAATCTCGTGATTCAGTTGATGATTAGCCGGATTTTTGCATCAAGTTCATTTCGCATCGGCTATATAAAGGAAGACTCAAGACCTAATTGGTCACTGAAGCTGTCATTTGCAAAAGAGTCGTTTAGGGTTTTAGCCTTGTATCATGTTGATGCATTGAGCTGGACTTTGTAGTCGAGTTGTAATTCTTAGATATCACTCCAAGCTTGTAAGCACGAGTTGATTCTTAGGATTAGGAGTGTGTCTCCATTTCTGTTATTATCAAAAGGACGATAACTGGATCTTTGATTAAGAGGAAGTGGGTGGAGGTTCTCATATATAGGACTATGGAGAGTCTTAGGTTGAAATTGCACGGGTAGTGATTAAGTGAGAAGCTGTAGACCGATGGTTTTTATGTATGCTTTGAATTGATACTACTTATTAAATTTTCTTCCTGACTTGGTATCCCCCAGATGTAGGTGAAGTTACACCGAAGTGGGTCAACAAACAACTTGTGTCTTTTACTTCTTGTCTTTCTATTATTGTTTGTTAATTATGTTATTACGAAGTCTTGACATCTTTCTCGACATCACACTTGTCACGACATCGTGTAGTAACATCTTTACTGCGTGCCAGAACTTTAATTATGAACATTAATGTCCAAATTGGTGAGTATTTTGAATGGTGTGCAGATTTTGATTTTGAAGCGGTGAATTTTATGAATTATATATAAATGATGATGACTAGAAATTTTATTATTATATAACGTTGTTTAGATATGCCATATATATATTTTTAAGGAATGTATTCTCATCCCTGTTTTGTTGTTGTGTATTTTTTGGTGTATGTACTCGTGAAAGTACAGATACACATGTTGAGGAGCTTTAGCTGCGAGGTATTGGGATGGTGGCGTTGAAATTTTTCTTCCATCTTATTTATTTCTGAAAACTATGTAGACGATTACATTGCTCTGATTCTTTAACACTAGGGTTGAGAAGTTTTATCGCTTATTATGTTTCTTGGAGTTGATTTTTGAAAGCTATAACTTTGATTTACTATGGTGTTAAGACCTTAATTTCTTTTAATTGAGGTTGGTGAACTATTCTGCTACTTTAATTATGATTATTTGTTTTATGAAAAGGTGGGTTGTTGAGTATATGTAACACCTATTTGAATAATTATACTTTTTAATTAATAAATAAAAGTAAGGGTCGTAGGGTATTACATAATTGGTATTAGAGCAGGTTAGTTTATCCGGCCAGATTTAATAATTTCGTTAAGTTCCTACATGCGACATGTGTGCAGACACTATCGATGCCTGACTCCTTTAATAGTTATCCAACTACCGGTGGTGCAGAAAAGAATGGCTGGAGTTAGAAATGACCAAACAATTGTTGATGCCTTGGCAGCAATGGCACATACGAATGAAGCGTTGCAGGTGCAACATAATCAACAGGGAGGAAATGACGAGGGTGCTCAGATTTGGCTCCAAGGGGTTGAGAAGATCCTGAGGGTGCTCAAATTTGGCTCCAAGGGGTTGAGAAGATTTATAGAATAATGACTTGCACTGGTACACATAAGGTGTTGTTCGGGACTTACATGCTAATTGAATAGGCTAAATATTGATGGGAGAATGCACGCTAGAGGATTTAGGTTGTAGGAACCAAAATTACTTGGGAAGTCTTTATGAATGAGGTTTTGGAGAAGTACTTTCCAAACGATGTTTGCAACAAGAAGGAGATCTAGTTTCTTGAACTAAAACAAGGTAATATGTCGGTGGCTGTCTGATAACAACAAAAAAAGTTGGTTATCAAGTTTGACTTATCCCGCATAATGGACATATAATTGAGTTATTGCAATACCTTAAACATCTAATTAGTGCCAATTTTAGGAATGGCTCTAAAGATGTGGGAAGTTGCAACATGAATTGAAGATATATCGTTGAATATGTGGAGGTGCGTCATCTTGGGACTCTAGTCGGGTCGTACATAGTACAGATGCGTGGGTCTAGTCTGTCCATTACTTAATGAGGAAGAATATGAGTTGTCCCCAGTGATTGAAATCGTAGGAAGAATAAAATAATATGTCAGTGTGTAGGTAGAATTGAATAAGGATTGAGGAATAAGGACACCCCATGTAAAATGACCAAAGGGTACAACTTGTATTGGGTGACATTGTACTATAAAAGGACACCCATGTGTTTGTACAAAGGTCTGAAAATTCACCTTAGAATTTGATTGGCCAGGTTATGGCTAGGGTTAGCAGCTTTAGTGATCTCATTCCTTCTCATCTTCTTCCATAGATGAGCATGTTAGCTAGATTCTAGAGTTCTTAGAGTAAGATTACTTGGTGATGTTTTGGCTCACCTTTTTCCTTTATGGATTGTAATATTGCGACAACTATATTTAATCTATCAATTTAGATTTTGATGTTTTCATTTATTTTCATCTTCATTTCCATTTCCATGGTTCAGCTTACCATGAGATAAACCCCTTCAAGTGGTTTAGTCATGGTGAGGTTGTGATTCATTTATTTACTTGCGATATATAAAGCTGTAGTGTTGTGCTTAACTCTAACAAATTGTTTTAACTTAAAATCTGTAGAAATAAATCCTAACAACTTTTATTTCTAATGATATAGCTCCCTGATCCTGACCGGGTATGGGAGTGGAAAATGTTTGTTAGATATGATTTTTTCCTTAAGCACCACAACACTGAAAGGGTCAAGAGAGACTACCTGAATTGATTATCTTGAACGTAGAAGAGCCTAGAAGTTATATGAAGCTATAGCTCTATGAATCTCAGTTAGCTTAAATGGTTAATAAACTACCATATCACTGAGAATCACCAGAGTTATACCACGCTATAGCTAAGTGTACGGTCTTGGTAGGACTCTTGTCATATGGCACATAAGACCCGATAGCTTAATACCTTAGTGCATAAAGTTCAAGCACCTAAACCTTGCAACTGTTGCGTGTTAATTCTCGTGATCGAGCCCAAAAATTAGATGTTGTCCCGAAGCTTAACATGATGTTAGAGGTAACACTCCCTAAGACCAATTGGTTCTCTGGGAAGCCGGTTATTTAGAGATATAGCTCGATGGATCATAGAGTTGCGAGAAGCTAATAAATAGTTGCAGCCCTGTGAGACATAAAAGTTATATAAGGATATAATGTTGTGTATCGCAGAGACTAAAGATGCTTTGAACCGACTATGGCTCTGAACGACACAAGCAGTTATACCTAAGCTATTACTTTGTAAATCGCAGTAATGTTTTATCATAACTGAACCTAGATCTAAACCACACACTCTATTTTAAGATTTTTTAAAGACTTTAACAGCTTTCCCAAACTTAACCTTTTACTTTAATTGTTTTGACAAATGTTTTATTTTATTTTTCTCCAAACAAGTTCTCTATCGAAAAGCTACGTGAAGCTATAACTCCACAATTCATGTGGGATCTTTATCTTTTATACTATAACTTGGACAATGTATACTTGCACTTAGTCTTTCCATCTTAAAATACTCATAGTGTTTTGGGAGACACCAAGTTTTTGGTGTCGTTGCCGGGGACAACAAGGTGTTATAATTTTTAGTAGTTTTTCATTTATAGTAGTTAGCTTATTTGTTTATTTTTGTTTTACTTTACTTGTGAAGTTTGGTGAGTCTTTAGCAGGTGTGTTTGTGAATGCTCAGAGCACAATCCTCAATAAAGTTCCATCTAGATACTGAAATAGAGAGGAAATTTTTTATAAAAAAAAGGAGGCAGTTGTTCAAGTCAAAGACGAATCCAAATATAGAGAAGCTAGATCCATACTTCAAATTGGAAAAAGAGGCAATTCTTCAAGTCCAAGATGTTGAGTATCTGGGGGAGAGGATCCGATTTCAATCTTGAAAGTGGCTCTTTACTAAACACCGTCTACACCAGTCTTCGCTGTATGAGTGGAAGGTGAAGCCTAACATTTTATTTTAAACCCATTATGGGGCTTAGTGTTGGATGGGCGCCACTTGTTGAGGTTGCTCTCGTTGGGGGTACCTTATTTTCATTGTCGCTGTGGTGATGGTGGTATGGACGTTTTGTGTTTTTGTTTCGGAGGCTTATATATTTGCAGAATGCATAACGACAAAAAAATTTGTGTTGAATATATTTTTGTTGTTAAATATTTATATATTTATACATTTAGCGGTAGACGAAGCGTTTCTAGTTTAGAGGTGAAAGTTGAAGATCGTATAATACCAAAACTTATAAGGTTTAAATATATTGGATCTATAATACAAAATGAGAGAGAAATACAGGGAGATGTAAACAATAAAATTCAATTTGGGTGGTTGAAATGACAAAGAGTCTCATGTGTTTTATGTGATGCGAAAGTGCCACTTAAGTTGAAGGAAATATTTAATCATACAACGGTAAGACCAACGATGTTGTATGAGATACAATGTTGGACGATAACAAACCAACACGAACATAAAACAAGTGTAGCAGATATGTGGGTGTTTGCATTCAATGTGTGATAAGACTAGACAAGATAAAATTAGAAACGTCGACATTAGAGAGAGTTGGGTGGTATCTATAGTAGAAAAGATGGTAAAAACTAGACTTAAGTGGTTTGCACATTTAGAAAGAAGGCCTGTTGATTATGTAGTAATGAAAGTAGATTAGATGCAGGGAGTTAGATCACTAGACATAAGGGTAGACCTAAAAAAACTATAAGAAAAATATTTAGAAGGATCTAGAGATAAATGAGTTGGAGAAAGACATGGGTTTTAATATAACACTATTGTGTCGTTTAATTCACGTAGCCGAATCCACTTAGTCGGGGTAAAACTTTGTTGTTGTAGATAAAAAAGTAACATTTATCTAAGGAAAATGTTAACGAATGTCCATGAGACATTCTTTAATCATCTTAAATGATAGGTTTTTATGAAAATCTTTATAACCAGTGCATTGAAAATAATTTGATTTTTTAAACAAAATTTTATTTAATTTGGAATCCTTGTCACAAATATAGTAGTTAACAAGTACCTTTATCTAATAATAATACGTTCAAATATCACTTTTGGTCATTTAAATTTGACAAAAATACCGGGTTAGCCTATTGAGTTTTTTAAGTTTCAAATAGTTCTTTATGTTTTTTTTAAGTTTCTAATAGGTCATTTAAGTTGTTAATTTAATGCACCTATTTGAAGTTTTTAAGTTTGTAAATATCAAATAGGTCCTTAAAAGGATAACAAAGTATTAAATTAAAACTTAAATAACCTATTTAAAATTTAAAAGACTTCAAGGATTAACCCGATATTTTTATCAAACTTAAAAGATCAAAAGATTTATCTGCCCTAAAAATAATAATATGATGACTTTTTTTTTTTATCTAATAGCCTAGTGGTTGAAGCTCACAGAATTAAATATGGAGAAGTGGGGTGTCCGGGGTTCGAACTCCGACTCTTATATAAATTATGCAATGTCCCTATCAACTGAGCTAAGCTCAGCAGGATCAATGATGACTCTTTATTCAAAGAAAATAATACGAATAAGTTTGATGATGTGTATATAAAATAAAATTATGTCGTACGGTCATGCTTCAATTTGTCTAATGAATGTTTCTCATATAATTTCCAACAAAGCACATAAACTATATGTATTCACATTCAAACACATGCATAACTACCTGTTCAGGTGGCAAGCTGAATTATATTAATCCTAGATCCGATGCATGCATGTGATGTTATTTGTTCCATACAATTTTGTCACGAAAGCTTATTTGTGAGTGATAGATCTATAATTTTCTTTTTTCCCCTTAATATGCATAGAGAGGATAATCCTTGTATTGATAAGGTTCATGTATGTCCAATTTCCTCTCTTGTACTCTTCTATTGATAAATTGGTGGTATATGTTAGACTAACAATTTTGTTTTTGAAAATATTGGTGTAGAAACTAAAATAATACGTATTAATGATTTATTTCTCGTCGACCTTGATTTTGAATTTGTATATGACAATTATAATGATTGGAAGGTTTCTTTGTGATGAATTTTCTGAAGAATCAAATATTCAATCGTATAATAGATTTTTTTTTTCTCTAAAAGACAAATTGTATAATAGATAAATTGTTGAATAAGTATTTAATTATATATATATATATATATATATATATATATATATATAAATATATATATATATATATATATATATATATATATATATATAGGTAGGGATAAATATTTGTAAGATAAAGCAATCATAATTATAGATGGTGAAATATTTTTAAATTTTAGGTATAAAGATGTTATTTTTGTATTTTTTTTACAGAATGTTATGCAATTTATTTTATTTTAGGCTTAACTAATGATTTGATCCCTTAAGTTATTTATTGATTACATTTTGGTCCAATAAGTTATTAACGTTACAATTTGCTCCCTTAAGCTAGTATTTGTTAGCCAAATAAATCCTCACCGTCAGTCTTTTGCCAAAATGTTAAATAGGTACATGTGAACGGTGAGGTGACAACTTGCAATGTGTATCCACCTTAGACATTGGCTTAACGGTGGGGATGTATTCGGTTGACGGAAGATGACTTAAAGAGACCAAATTGTAACGTTAATAACTTATGAGACTAAAATGTAACCAACAAATAACTTAAGGGACAAAATCATTGATTAAGCCTTTATTTTTATAAAACTTTATAGATGGATAAATATTTTTATAAAAATTTTATAAAACTTTTAGTCAATATATATTTTTAGATATATCCGTTAATATAACCTTAATTATAAATTTTAAGATGTTATCAAAGTCTATTCAAATATTTGCCCGGTCACCTATTATAAGTGTACGAGATGGTTCTAGATGTGGGTATAGAAAAGACGTGTTGAAAAGTTTCACATTAAATAAGATAAGATATGAGTCTTGCTAACCCGTGCTCTCAAAACAATGGTTAAGTAATCTATAAATAGAAATTTTATCTTGAAAATATAAAATGTTATATACTTCAAAATATGTTTATAAGAGATAAACATTCTTTACTCACTATCATTACTTGAAAGAAACTATTGATTTGGGTGCTTACAAGTTCCAAGAGTTTATTTCAACCCCAACCCAAACCGCAAGGTATGTTGTTGTGTCAATTATTTATTTATTTGTTTATTTATTTTATTTAATATATCAAAGTTGTCAATTAGTTGGTTTCACAATTTGTATATATATAAAAAAAAATATCATCATAGAAATTGTGATTCCATGAAATAGATAGCTGAACATAACATCCGACATAACATGAAAATATTCTTTACCATAGTTTCGATAGATTGCATGATTTGAGGGAATTAAAATGTACAACACATTATATGGACCCAATTGTTGCTACCAAACAAGCAAACAACTCATTATAAGCATGATCACACAATATGCTTCATGTTGAGATGTGAAGCTTTCACACACATTATTTCATGTCACCTCCATATTTATTTATCCAATTATTTTCCACTTATTACCTAGCTACATGCAATATTCATATAGTTCCTTTGCCCTATGCTATGAAGGATCTATGAGTACTTTTGATCAGCTTTTTTCTGTTTATAATATTGTCCCACAATCCTAATTTAAAAGAGGAGTGTTATTTGAACAATCAATTTGATGACAACTTATTTGACAACCATAATTTACAAAGAAAAAGTAGTACTGACACGAAAATCATAACAATAGAAAAATAAAATAAAAAATAATGTAAGTATAAAAGAAAAAGTTATCACAAAAGTTATCACCAAATGAATGTTCTAATATCATTTGACAATTTAAAAAGTGTTTGGGTCAGTTAGATTTTGTGAAGGTAGATGTGGGTTCAGGTGTCATGTTGAAAGGATAGGGAATTTATTATATACTGTAACTAATTTGGTTTGTCATGCATATAGAAGACATCCTCGTTATGGACCAAAATTTGATGTTCAAGTTTTTAATTTATTTATTTAAAAAAGATTTGATATTCAAGTTATATAGTCCTCTTTAGGTGTTATGGATAATCTTATCATTCTTTTTGGTTCCAGTCTTCCAGATAATACTCCCAATTTATTGTGCGGTGGAGTAATTATAGAAACTTGACGGTGGTTTTAATATGGTACCAGTAATATTACTTTTTTATGCACATAAAACTTTTTTAACAAGGTTTATTTAATATTTGCAATATTGCACATGTTAAAGCAACTATAAAGAGCAACTATAAAGAGCAAATTTTTTTTAATCACTACCAAAAAAAGAGCAAGTTTTATTTAAAAAACAACATTATTTTTTTAACAATTAGTTTTTTAACAGTTAAATATATTTTTTCAAACAACTTTGTATAACTAACATGAAAAACTAATCAAGAGATGGACGATCACAACGACGGTGAAAAACGATGGGTTATGTGCGGTTGACGACTAGTGTTCTTTTTTAGTAGAAATGAAATAGAGTTTGAGTGATGAGATGACATAATGATAGGAGAAGGTGAATGAATTAACGAGTATTTTATCTTTGACTTTAATTTTGAGTTTCATCATGAGTGTGTGTGAGGAGGGATACTATTAATAAAATAGGGAGTGGGTTAGTATCGGTTTGGTTCATCAGTTATTTAGATATCAAAATCAAAAACCAAGAACCGAACCAAACTAGATTGATTTAGGTTGATTCGATTTGATTTTGAACCATATTAAACAAGATCGAATACTTTTTCGGTTTGGTTCAGTTTGGATTTTCGGTTTCATCGGTTTTGTCTGAACCACTTACACCACTAGTTATCGATCTCTCCTAAAACAAATTGTTATATACTCATTCTGTCTCAAATTACATGACGCTTTGACCATTGACCATTTCATATCTATTAAGAAATTGGTTAATTTTCTTAAGAAAGAGATATTATAAGTTGTTTTACAAAATTATCCTTATACGGAGGGAGTATCACTTATATCAATCCTATATATGTTGCGTAATAAATGAAACTCATCAATAATTAATGTTATATTAAATAGACTAACCGTCAATTTTATTTTTGAGTCTTGAACCGACAATTCTCATTGCTCGCACAAATTAAGCCGTAAAGTCTGAAAATGTCAAAACAAACTAATAAATATATAAATCAAGTAATATTATTTTTACTTTTCAATTTTTACAAATAGACTTCTTTGGATAACTAAATATATATAATATGGTAGCTTAATATTTAAAAAATGGAGAATTGAGAAATTAAATTTTAACACTAACGACTATTTCATAACTATATTCTATACTCGAAAAATTCAACTATGTGCCTTGAAAGTACGAAACCATAATCTTACCACTAAATTATACCAAAAGAAGAATAAAATTATAAAAATATACTTAATATACAAATATATCAATAGAAGAATAAAAATAGCCAAAGCTACACATGTGATGTCTAGACAACAAAATACATCTCAAATGCAACCGTAATTTGATTAAGAAAATGGCAGATGAACTAATTCTTAATCAACTTCGAAATGCATCTCAAAACAAAGCATTTTCCTAGTGAAAAATTCAAAGCATTTAATTGGTTGCTTTTGTTAGAAACCAATAAAAGAGAGATTACTTAAACTGAAACTAAATATTGTATTGATAGAATGGAAGAACATCAAAGTATAAAATGAGACTTATATTTTGACACTAGCTAGCTTGTAACTTTACACGTATTATATATGAATTAGATTCAATATTTAATATCTAATATGATATTATAGTTTATCGATTATGACAATCCATCATTTATATACATGCATCAAATCTAATAACGTTGAGTATGAGATGGTGTATTGAGAAAAATCTAAGTCCGACATAAAAATGATATATTTTCTGATAAAAGATTATAAATAGCAACTCCTCTTACTTTATAAACCGGTTTGGTAAGTAAATCCACTATTTGTAATAAAAAAAAACCAATATTTTTCAACACTAAGAATGGAAAAATATTTTGAAACATGTAAATCAATCAACAAAGAGGATTATATGTTAACTATGATAATGATGATAAAAATGAAGATAATTAATTAAATCATACCTTCTCTTTAGATTCCAGTAGCAAAGAACGTAGTATTGTGTTAATTTCTTCTGTTGGTCTGCTATGCCAACTTTCTTCTTTCATAGAGAACCTGAATTTGTGGGCACTCTTTTTTCTTGAGCCTCTTCTCTTATACAATTGAAATGGTCATTATTAATTAATACAAAAATACGAAAACAATACATGATACACGTAGATTCAGATCCATGTCGGTATATACATACGTGTAAAGTAACAAGCTAGTTAGTGTCAAAACTTTCCCACATTTTAAGGGCTTCCACTGTATACCATACAGTTTTATTTAATTAATATCATTTATTTTACTAGTTAGTTTATGAGTAACTATACTTATTTTCCTAGTTAGGTTAAATTATATATTGTTCATTTTTGAGAATTTGTTTTTTTTAAGAAACTACAATGGATTAAAATACTGAAAGCCTGGAGATTTCAGCATAAGGAGTGTCAAAACCCTAGTTGAAAGAGTCAATTATAAGAATGCCAAAACAGCCAAAACAGGAACAAAAAACTACTCTGTTACATAAATATTTCCAAACAAGGTAAAGGGTTTGAGAATTTGTTGTTTAGGGATTTTCAAATGGTTGCATGTTAGATTTTTAAAATCTATTCAGAAAAAGAATTTCAAGCAAAATATGGTGCCACCTTAAATATAGTACTATAATCACTCTACTATAGTATTGTGACCACTTAATACGGTGCTACCTTCATTTTAACCTTTAACTATCACTCTACTATAATATTGTGACCACTCAAATATGGGGCTACCTTCATTTTAACCTCTAACTTCTCCAAAATATGAATATGGTATTGCGACACTTAAATATATTGCAACCATCATTCTAACCTCTAAATTCTCCAAACTAACAAAGGAAATATACTTTTAAGATTATTCTTAATTTTAAAGGGACATTATACCTCAAATGAGATTATTATCTTAAAAAATACTATTTATTCCGAATGAACATGAATTCTCTAAGGGACTATGCTCTTAAGACTATTCTTAATTTTGAATGGACATAAAAAGGAGATGAATAGAAGAATAACTTATTAACACAAGGCCAAGGGGGAACGAAAGAAAACATCTTGATAACATCTCAATAACATCTCGATAGCTTAAAAGTCTTTTTTGGTGTGCTAAATAAACTATCTGAACTCTCTATTTATAGATAGAACTCACAACTATCCTATGATTAACTTTGAGAACAAGTAACTCACTTATTAGATCGAGTATCAAAATATTTCAGATCAAGTTCAAAAATATTTTTGGTGTTGGTTAAAACAACAAGCACTTCATCATGTTTAACAAAAAGATACATTTATATAGTCATTTTATCCTTGTTGTATTTATAGACAAAGGAACCTGAATCAATAATTTCGTCGGTAGACATGGTAGAAGAAAACTTCTTAAAATTGTTGTTGTTTTCTGGATTTGCAACTGCTATATTTTTTTTATTTCCTAAACCTATTTTGAAAAAGAATTTTCAACCACCAAATTTATTACTGGGTTAAGTAACAACCATGTCGCTCTATTTTAGACGTTTCGTGGTATTTTCCAAAATTCTACAAGCGGACTATATTCTACGCTGCCTCCAGGATAAAATAGCACATTTACAATTGTTTTGGAGACCTACTGCACTGTAGGATCCGTTCTAGATTTACATTTTTAATATGGTACTAATACCCCTCAAATTTAATATTGAAACCAATCAATTATGTTACTATGACCACATTACTATGGTATTGTGACTACTTAGATATGATGCTACCACCATTCTAACCTCTAACTTCTCCAAAAATGGTATTATGACCGTTTTACTATGATATTTTGACCACTCAAATATGGTGCTACCACCATTTTAACTTCTAACTTATCCAAAATATTGATATGGTATTATGACCACTCAAATATAGTGGAAATACCATTCTAACATCTAACTTCTCCAAAATATTAAAGGAAATATACTCTTAAGATCATACTTAACTCCAAGGGGACATAATACCTCAAAAGGGACTATGATCTCAAAAATACTCATTATTCCAAAGGGAGTTAAACTATTGAAGTGACTATGCTCTTAAGGCCATTCTTAATTTTAAAGGGACATTATATCTAGAAAGATACTATGGTCTTAAAAACACTCTTAAGTTTGAAGGGAAGAAAATATATAAATAGAAGAACAAATTGTTAGCACAAGCAAAAAAGAAGAAGGGAAGAAAAATGATTGATAACTCGGAAGCCTTTTTCGGTGTTCGAAATGAACTATGTGAGTAACTTTGGAATCAAGAAACTCACCTGATAGATTGAATAACAATATCTCAGATGGAGTAATAAAATATCTCATATCGAGTATCAAAATATTTCAGATCAACTACCAAAATATTTGGAAAAGTTAGGGGGTTAAAACTGCTATTAAGCCTAATAAAATTCAACTAGACTTTTCAATAAATGTTTTTAAAATTTCTAAAATAATAAGGACTATTTTTCAAAGTCACGCAAAATGTAGGGACCAAAAACATATTTAACCCTAAAATAATTGGGACCAACTAATTGTCACATCAACATTCCATTAGAGAATTAACAGCAGAGACTACTTTTGATAACGTTGATAAAATGTGAGGATTTTAAAAACATTTAATGAAATGTATGGACTATTATTAAGAGGGCGCAAAATGTAAGGACTAAAAACATATTTAACCCATAATTTTTTGTTGAAAAACCTAAAATTAGGGCTTTGGTGGCCTTACTCTTAGGCCCGGCCTGCATTTGAGGTTTGGGTGTTCCTTCCATACATTGTTGTATGTGTTAGAGAAGGTATTTCCCTTCTTGAGCTGCCCATGTAACTTACTTCTTAAGTCTCCTTCCAGGAGACACTCACAGTTTGGTTTATTTATGGGTAAATGAATGTTTTTCGTGATTTAATTTTTTAAATTGTTTAGGAAAAACACTGTGTTTCGCTGAAATTTTTTCTTTAGTATGATGTAGGTGAGGATCAGATCCTAAGATCTGATCGGTTTGTAAGCTACGAGCATTCAAAAAATGAATAATTGGAACATAAACCCCTATCCCTTGGACAACAATGAATGAGAGTTACAATTTGATAGGTTCGAAGGTTATTTTTTGCTCACGATTGTTACTAATCATTTTTTTAGAGGATTTAAAGTCCAATCTTTAACATTACATTTTGCTCAAGTTTGTTACTAATCTTTTTTTCAAAGGATTTAAAGTCTAATCTTTAACATTATTTTTTGTCCACGTTACTAATTTTTTTTAGAGTATTTAAAGTCCAATCTTTAACATTATTTTTTACTCACGTTGGTTACTAATATTTTTTTTTAGAGGATTTAAAGTCCAATCTTTAACATTATTTTTTGCTCACGTTTGTTACTAATCTTTTTTTTAGAGGATTTAAAGTTCAATCTTTAACAATAATTTTTGCTCATGTTTGTTACTAATCTTTTTTTAGTGGATTTAAAGTCCAACCTTTAACATTATTATTTGCTCACATTTGTTACTAATATTTTTTTGGAGGATTTAAAGTCATATCTTTATCATTTTTTTTGCTAACGTTTGTTACAATTGATCAAAGGTTAAGGAAGAGTAACTTATATTAATAAAATAATATAGAAATACTGTTTTTTATGGTAGGGATATTAAAATACTCGGCAATCTTTGTCGGTTGTATTGAGGGGAACAACACAGATGTACAACATAAAAACGGCTGATAAAAAAGTAACATGACTTTTTGTTTTGTGCTATTTTTTTGTGAGTTTGTTTTGTGGTTAACGGAGGTAAAAGAGGGTTAACAGGGACGATTAGTGACATGAATTAGTAATCCACGTGTTATTTTATAATTGGTTAACAGTAAGAACAGTTCATAAGGAACTGTGCGTAAGTTTTCTCCTTAAATTAAATTTATTCTTATTTATTTGTTACATGTGTTATTTGTATTTTAAAATTAAGGGTAGTTTTCTTTATACATGATATTGTTTGATTTTGTTTCTTGTTTTCTTGAGTATTTTCAAATTTTTAAGCATTTTTAAAACATAAAATTCAATTGTGCTTCAGTTCATTAGCAGCTTCATAAGAAACTCGGTTTTCTATTTGAATTTATTTAATCTATTTTACGTTAGATTTTATGATGTCTACATTGACATGTAGATATTCTCGATCTTATAAGTTGACAAAAGTAATTATATGTCATGTTTCTAGGCTAACCAATTTCTCATTCCTTATGGGCCGATATTTATATCACTGGATGGAGATGTAAGTGAACACAAAGTTAAAGATGATCTCACAAAAATCATCACTATTCTAACAACGTGAATCGATAAAGTAATAGGTATGTCATCAATACCAAATCCTCAACCTTATTTGTATTAATTTTTCGTTATATATATTGATGTGCATATCATAGTTGTTATTCTATAGAATATCACAATTGCTTGACGAATCCCTCTAAGGTGCTTTGGTTCCCTTTGAAATGAAATTTTTTTTAGATTTGTTTGATCTTATGGATTTCAAAGAAGGGATTTTTTTTCAAATTCATTACATATGGAATGGTTACCACAAAAAATTTCATTGTTAAAAAACTATCTTTAAAACTATTAGAGTCTGGTAATGAAAATGATTGCGAGATTGTGGTAACTTGTGTTGATTTTTCTACCCAAGACGGTGTTAAGCATTTGGCGATAGATTTTTGTGATCTTTATAGGAGTGATGTAATATCCCGCTAAATTCTCGTTAGACTGCGGAATCAGTTAGACGCATCAAGAAGGAAATATTTATCAAGGGTTAATTAACAGAGAATATTTAATTGTGCAGTATTAGTTAACTGAGAACGAATGAGAGTTGTAACGAATTTTAGTTAAGAAGGGAAGTTTGGTAATTAAGCGAGGTGGTTATATATAGCAGTTAATATCCCGCTTACAAGTTTAATGGTGTTTTGACACTTACTTCCTCCGTCCCAAATTATAAGAAGAAAAAAAACTCATTTTCTTTATCTTAAATTATAAGCAAAAAAGACCAACTTTTATCATATTTATATTGTTTTAAAAAATTATCTTTTCTGAAGGAAAATTAAATGCAAGGTGCATTTAATTTGCTCCCTCTTTCATTTTTTCAATAATCAATAAAAATTGTTTTTACGAAGGGTATTTTGGTAGTTTCCATTGGGGGTATATAACAGGGAATGCCCTCATTTTTCCTTCATTTCCTCTACGTCTGTCTCTCTCTCACTTCAGAAATCTTTCTCCTCCCATTCTCTTCCCTCTCCATCGAACCATCCCTTATCTTCATTTTTTACTAAGTTCTCCAACATGCAAGCTTATTATTGCCATTCCCATGTGATCTAAACACATAATCAAGCTTGGAATCTATTCTCCTTCATCTCTCTATCTCTGTTGCAGCTCCAACCTCAAGTCTTGGAAGTTTTAAACTCTAGGTTTGTGATAGGGAATCAAGGAACAAGGTTTGTTGTTTGGGTGCAGAAGCTTGTAAAGATTTCAGATTTATCATTGTGAGTTCCCTTAGATTAGAAATCTCACCTTAGGTAATTTGACTTATGACTGACCTTATGACCTGAGGTAAGAAGCTTGTATAGAAGTTGGAACTGGGTTAAGATGAAAAGATTGTAGTATTTGGAAGGATGTGCTTAAGATGTTATCTTAGTGGCTAAAGAGCTGATTACTCATGTTTGGTTGAATGGGTTGAACCTTGGATTGATAAGAACATTAGAGTTGTTGTAGTTGCTGTTGAAGAAACAAGATAAGTAGAAACCATGACAGAAGTTTAAAGCTAGGAATAAGCTGTTTTTGGACGAAGTTTGGTGAAACCCGTATTTGGGACAGGGTGTTGGATTTTTTATGTTAATAGTAATTTATTTTAAAGTTAATTACTATATAATTATTATATTTATTAATTATTATATCAATTATTTTTTCCCATGACTTAGTCATATAGGCACGTTTTTCTGCTCCCATTCTATGCTTTGTGCACGCCTCAGTCAATAATCGATAAGTTTTATATTCTCTATTTAATTTGATGAAGAGTCATATTTATTTGTGTTGATGTTTTTCTTTGATTTTTATACTTTATAATAATTCTATGTCTAATATTTTTTACACAGGGCTCCACTAAAATGGTAAGAACTCTCTCTCTCTGTTACTCCGAATCAAGTGGTTGTTGTTGCTATGGATAACTAACGAAATTTTGGACGTTATGGTACTAGTTTCACGAATTTTGGTCCGGTATTGAAGTCTGTAGATGATTTTGAAGTTTGAGGGCTGATGTAGGTGTTGTGCTGAACCAAGAATTTAAGAAGGTTTGATGGCTGAAGCATCCAAAAGCACTTATTGGAAATCGAGGGCTGAGGCAAGAGTTGATCCTTGTGCTGTTTTCAAAGTGGCTAGGATCACTTAGGTGAGTTCCTTTTAGAATTAGTACTCACCTTGGGTCTAGAATGTGAAATTGTGTGAGATAACAATTGAATTAGACTATATATATGTCCTAGTGTTCCTTTTGATGTTAATGTGCGTGTTCATACGTAGAAACTAATGTTGGAGGATATGTCTTAAGGCAAAACAATTATGCAGGTTGCTAGTTTTTCTTTAAAACCAATTACTTACCATGTGAAATTGGCTGCAATGACATGAATACCATGTAAAATTGGCTACTGTGTGGCTAGAAACTTAAAATACATGTTTTCTAATTATGTAACAAAAAATGCTATATTATCCTCCAACATAGGTACTAGCGTATGAATGCTACATTGACATGAGAGATATATTAAGAATGATTTATTTATGAATAATAACTATTTGGGTAGGTTACTGACCCGGAAAATAATTTATGCAAAGACGGGATTACTACGTCTTTATTATGAGTTTCAATTACTTAAAATATGATTTAAGTCTTGTCTTTCGCTGTCCACGCTAGTGGGACACAGAAGATTCACGTTAGTGGGATGGGATACTTTCCGTAAGGATGGTCTGCACGACAACAAGATAAAATATGATTAAGTTGTGTCTTACGTTGTCCACGCTAGTGGGACACGGAAGGTTCACACTAGGTTAACGCACATGCTAAATATTCTAGATAAATTTAGTATGAGTGATACAAGTGATGAGGGATTTGGATTTCCAACAAAGGTTAGTGAACATAAAACCCTAAAATCAGCCAAGTTTTTTCTTGAAAATGAGTTGATCTTGTAGCATGCAATCAATGAAGTTTACTTTGGTTGATGAAATTGAAAAATGAAGCTATCAAAATCTTGTTATCCAATTGCAAGATGATTGAGAGTTTAAGGTTTAAAAAAAGTTGGGCGGGTGATAAATTTGATTACGGTGTGATTGATGTGTTGAGTTTGAAAAAGGCTTGTTGTAGATAGTTGCAATTTTACGTTTGGTGTATTTGACTATTAGAAATCAATCAATTCTCCTAATATAACTTATTTCAAGAACTATGGGAATGCGATTTCTTCTAAAATGAAAAAAATATTTACTTATAAAAGAGTTTGATTTTGAGTTTGGCTATGAATTAAAATGAAAAATTATCACTTATAACTTATTTCAATTTTAGAAGAAAACACATTCCCATAACACTTGAAATAAGTTGAGGAATGTTAACACTCATTCTAACAGACACTCTCCAACACACTCTATTTGATTGGTTAAAACTCACATGGGTCCCACCAAATCATGTAGGTCCCATATAAATTTGGTGGGTCCCATGTGAGTTTTAACCAATCAAAGAGAGTGTGTTGAAAAGTGTGTGTTAGAATGTGTGTTGCTAGCATTTTTCAAATAAGTTATATTAGGAGCATTGGTCACAAATAGTCAAATACACCATCCCTAAAATTACAACTATTAACAACAAGCCTTTTCAAACTCAAGTCATCACTTCCACCACAGTCAAATTTATCCCTCTCCCAACATTTTTTCAAGCTTAAACTCTCAATCATCTTGCAATTGAATGACGACATTTTGATTGCATCATTTTTCAATACCATCACCAAAAGAAACTTTTTTTAGTGCATGCAACCTGATCAACTCATCTTTAAGAAAAGTACATCAAAACAACTTGAGAGATTTTAGAATTGTATGTTCATATACCTTTGTTGGCAATTCACACAAGGCTCCAAGCTTGTAAAATTTCTCTTCATTTATGCAAGTCTCAGAAATATCTGGCACCAAATATTTAACACCATGTCGAGTAGAAAGAACCACACAACTTTACAGAATCTCACAATCTTAAAAACATGCAGCCTGATATCTACCATGAATTGATTAACACAATGAGTGGGAGTTATAATACTCATAAAATTGTTGTTCTTCTCCGATTGAACACTTGCATTGTAGATTTGAGGCTGCATGTTTTGATTTACACCGGGAGGTGCAATCATAGTACTTGTGTTGGGATTTTTCTTCTCCGGTTGAACACTTGCAGAGAATATTTGAGGCTGAAAGTTTTGGATAACAACAGGAGGAGTTGGAATAATGTTGGCAAGAGACACATGCATTCATGTCGGTGTTTTTCTTCAGTTGACTACCTGAATTATCCTCATTCTCCAATGTTTCTGAAGCATTTGATATATAGTATGGACTACCATAATTTTGAGATTCAAACACATCTAACTTTCTCATTTGGAAGGGAATATGAGAACCTTGGAGGGATTTGTGAAGAAATTTTTATATACTACAACTTGAGATTCTGACACATTTATTATGTAGATTTTCCACAATTTTAAGAGTATCTGACTTTTTCATTTTTTTTTTATGGAAGACTAAGAGAATAAAGAGATATGAATGTGATATTTTTCTGAATAACATAATGAATCTTATAAATTGTGTACTGAATTGATATGATTCCCCCCTAAAGATATTTTTGAATAACATATAATTTTTCTATTTAAAACTTTGCATTCTATGTATTTGTCATAAAAATAAAAACTTATTTACAATTATATAACTACATCAAAGATAGGGATAAGCAAGAAAAGCTCCATATTTTAATTTCCTAACAAGTATTTATGGTCTAGACGTAGGTGGGAAAAGATACAAAGTATTTATGGTTATTCTTGAGAATAGTTCTTAGCAGATTGTACATGTCATCCATTTTTTTTTTCTTTCTAATAAATGGATGCATAATAGAATATACAATGCTGTCAATCTTTAGAATTTTAGCGTTTCCTTACTTCATTCAATAGTTGTTTGATGACTATATCAAAGATGATATTTGATGGAAACGATTGTGATATTTAATGTACTCTTGTCTTGAGTTTATAGTGATTCCCTTATTTGTTCCATTGTTTTCAAAATAGTGTTTCTTTGGTGCAAATTAGAAGTATTTGGACCTAATAAATCCCAACTTCCAAATCCCAAATTTTCTAACCCTAAAATCATGCTCTTCTCCTTTTAATCATTCTATATAGAAAACCTAATTGCATCTCATTTTTCACATTTCTTCTCAAACTTTATTTATCATTATTTTCGTCTATTTTCTTTCTTTCTTTTTTATTGTCTATTCTTCTTGATATTATTTGTTTTTTCGTCTTTTGTTTTCCTGAGTATTTTAAAATTTTTAATCATTCTACTGCGCATCAATTCTACTGTCGACTTCATAAGAAAACCAGGTGTTTGAGTTAAACTTCACAAGAATTTCTAGAACTCTTGAATTCCAACAGAGTAGTCCACAATCATAATTATTTCATCAAGTATCAACATAAAGAAGCGATACAAAGATGCTATTATCGGTTTTTTTAGTAAAAAAGAGAAGATTCATGGGCACAAGAATAGAAATTCAACTTGGTGATAGTCTTGTGAAAATTTAGCAAACCAAGCTCTAGGATCTTATTGGAGACTATAGAGAGCCTTACAAAGGAGACACACTTTGTTTTCGTATATCCCGGAGGAGGATGCATGTAAACCTCTTCTTTTGACGTGGATTCCGAGACGCATATCCGTGCTGCACCGGTATTGTGAGTCTCAGATCATTTTGGGTTGAAAATAATATGAGCAAGCATGGATCTCTTAAGTATTTGATATGGCAACAAGATGTGTTCGTTACACCCTTGATGCCAAGGATGGGATTATTATATTGGTGATCAAAATAGACCATTTTCTTACCATCCCTAACCACTAGTGCAGTTGAGTGATTACCATCCAAACTACACTAATTTGTATGATTCGTATAAATTAAATAAAATTGTACAATGGGGTTGGTAAACATATGAACTAGAGTTTTGTAAGATTAAAAAAAAAAACCTAAAATCTAGCGTAAATTTTCAATTAGGCATTATTGCATTCATGGCAGCTTCGTTCCATAACTATTAGTTTCTTTGTGTTGTTTGAGGATGTGAATATCTCTGAATTTTTAACTTAAGGTTGGTTGTAGATTTGCAATTTGTAGAAGAGTTATATAGTTACTACATAGTTATACTTGTTTAGGGTATGATATTTTTTGCTACTGTTCGGGCGGTTCTTTGTTCAGCTTCTGTGTTGTAGCTTTGCTGTTTGGTGTTGTCGAGGGTCGTGTGCGGAATAGGACAGTTTTGTGCTTCAGAGTGGGGTTAAATACTTTCGATTAATTCGAGTTTTTGAGGAGCTTCTGATGTTATTTTTCGATGAATTGTCTCATGGTTCTACTGAGTTTCTGATTGTTCTATTGTGTCTTAGGTTCTATTTTGTTGTTTATTTTGTCTATTATGTGTATACTTCCTTATCACGCAATTGTTCTCATTATTATACAGGAAGTAAGTAAATGAGATTTGACAGGAGAATTGATGCATGAAACGGAGAATTGATGCATGAAACCGATTCTTAATAAGCAAGTAAGGTAAAGCTTTTCATATTGTGTTTCAGGTGATTAGTTCATTTTATATGTGCCTTGAATTAGTGTGTATGGTCATACATGTTCTTGTTTAGTAAGGAAGAATATGAATAAATTTTTTTGTCATGACTTTGAACAAATGTATCAATTTCAGCCTAACTTAATTCAATTGGGGTTGAATGTGACCACATTTGGTGTTCACAATATCACAAACATACGAATTTCCATTGACATCTCGTATGCATAACCAATACAAGGAGTATGATCACATAAAACTACATGCACAAAAGATTTTCCTCAAGAAAGAAAAAAAAAAAAAAAAAAAAAAAAAGACAGAATATGATGGATCACTAGGCCCATATATCCGAAGGTCTATTTAAGCTCTGTTTGGTAAAAACAACGGATAACTTATAAGGTTGCTGATAGCTTATAACTTATAGCGGATGACTGATGACTGATAGCCTATAGCTGATAGCTTATGGTTGTTGACTGATAGCTGATTAAAGTGTTTGATAAAATTAATGGTTCAACTAGCTGATAAATATAAAATGACATAAAAGGACATTCTTATTTCATAATAAGTTTAAATGAATTAATATTTAAGTATTTAGAATTAATAATTTAAATGTATTAATTTCATATATCTTTTATGTACTATTATTATTATTAGATTAATTTTTATTCACTAAAATTCTATTTTATAATTATTTTCATTTTAATATTCCTTTTTTTATTAGATGGATGGCCGAAGCCCAATCATTTTGACATTTCTACTTCGTTAAAAAAAATTAAATGTTACAATAAAATTTACTCAACTCATATAATAGTATACTTTCATTTTTTTAAAGGATAATAGTAAACCTTTGTATCTCTTCATATAAAATTTTAGATTATAAATAATAATAAGTTAAGAAAAAATAAAGAAAAGAAATAAGCTCAAACATTGATTGTTAGTGGCTTTCCTAAAAAAAAAAAAAAGAAAGGTTTTTAGTGGCTTGGTACCCAATGAAAATAAATACTCGTGGTGGCAAGTTGGACCGAAAAATGAAAAACTCGCAGCCATGTATTTAAGCATTGGTTGTTACTTTTTTGGGCAGATAAAAAAATAAAGGGTAAAATTGAATTTTAAATTAAATAATAAGGATAAAAATGGAATAAAAGATTATAAGCTATAAGCTCAAACGCTACTTGAAATAATGTCTGAAAAATAAGCTATAAACTAGTAAAATAAGTTATAAGTTTGTGGTGAAAGGACCGTTACCAAATTGAGCTTTTTTTTATCATACGAACTTATAAGCTATCTGCTATAAGTTATAACCTAGTTTTTTGGCATTGCCAAACAAAGCCTTAACCACTTCACATAAAAGGATCTTATGCTGGAAGATTGTTGTTTACACTAAATGGTTTGTTATAACACACTCAGAAATGACTGAAATACCTCATACGGTAGTTAATTATCACCACTTCAAAAGAGAATTAAGCAACAAACTGTAGTTAATTGTAGTTGGGGGTATTGAAGGTCATTTCCATGTGTGTGATAGTTAGCTTTCATGTCTAAAAAGCAATCTTCCTCAAGCGTGGGGGACTATGGAGTGGACATGTCCCATGACCCACATGACAACGCCCCATATATCTCTTATAATATAAGAAAGGAGTGCATGTTGCACCAGAGTCCGACAAGTGGCTCGACGTATGTGTAACAATTGGCATAAGCGTTGCTTGACAAGTGGGTTCGTCGTGTGTTGACAAGTGGCAAAACTTTTTCTTTCCAAAAAATTTGCCCACACTTTGTTCCCTCTTATAAATTTGAATTTCAAATTTCAAACATAAAATATTAAATCTTATTGCTTTAGTACAAAAATAAGGTCAGAACTTTTTCAATCAAAAGTTCACACTTCACTACTCCAAACTTTTGACTCTTAAATTTAAAATTCTAATTCAAACTCATTTTATTCTCAGCACACTTTTATATAAGATTCACTAGTCCATTTCACACATTGGACTTCTTTTACTCTCACCTTTTCTGATTTACATTTCAATCTTTTCCCTGTTTCTAATCTTCATTTTCTTTTCTTATTATGCAGGGAGATTTCCTCTTTTGATTGACGAAAGTGTAAAAGAAAAGGAGAATTACTGCCGGAGAGGGAAGTTGAGTTCGCAATTGATTTGGTACCAGGAATGAGTCCTATTTAGATTGCGCCGTATCGGATGTCTGCATCAAAGTTGGGTGAGTTGAAGAAGCAGTTGGAAGAGTTGCTCGAGAAGCAGTTCATTAGGCCGAGTGTTTCTCCGTGTGGTGCTCCAGTGTTGTTGGTTAAGAAGAACAATGGCAGCATGAGATTGTGTGTGGATTATCGGCAGTTGAACAAGGTGACGATTAAGAATCGGTATCCGCTTCCAAGGATTGATGATTTGATGGATTAGTAGGTTGGTGCGGAAGTGTTCAATAAGATTGATTTGAGATCAGGATATCATCATATTAGAGTGAAGGCGGAAGATATATCCAAAACCGCGTTCCGAACAAGGTATGGACACTATGAGTATTCTGTGATGCCGTTTGGAGTATCTAATGTGCCAGGTGTCTTCATGGAATATATGAATAGAATATTTCATCTTTTTCTGGACCATTTTGTGGTGGTGTATAGATGATATTTTGGTGTACTCGAAGTCGGAAGAGGAGCATGCTGAACATTTGAAGATTGTGTTGCGTGTCTTGAAAGAGAAGCATTTATGTGCTAAGTTGTCAAAGTGTGAGTTTTGGTTGCGGGAAGTAAGTTTCCTTGGTCATGTGATTTCGAAGGGTGGTATTGCGGTAGATCCGTCGCAGGTTGATGCAGTGTTGCAGTGGGAATCGCTGAAGTCTGTTTTTAAGTTTATGAGCTTTCTTGGTTTGGAAGGTTATTATCGGAGGTTTATTGAAGGATTCTCTAAGTTGGCGTTGCCATTGACGAAGTTGACTCGGAAAGGAGAAGCTTATGTTTGGGATGCGAAGTGTGAGAAGAGTTTCCAAGAGTTGAAGAAGAGGTTGACTTCAGCACTAGTGTTGATTTTGTCGAATTCGAAGGAATTGTTTGTTGTGTATTGTGGTGCTTCTAAGATGGGTCTTGGTGGTGTGTTAATGCAGAATCGTCAGGTTATAGCTTATGCGTCAATGCAATTGAAAGTGCATGAGAAGAATTATCTGGCTCATGATTTGGAATTGGCAGCAATTGTGTATGTGTTGAAAATTTGGAGGCATTATCTGTATGGTTCTAAGTTTGAAGTGTTCACTGGCCACAAGAGTTTGAAGTATTTGTTTGATCAGAAAGAGTTGAATATGAGGTAGAGAAGGTGGTTGGAATATCTTAAGGATTTCGACTTTCAGATGAGTTATCATCCTGGGAAGGCAAATGTTGTTGTTGATGCCTTGAGTAGGAAGACGTTGCATATGTCTGCTTTGATGGTTAAGGAGTTGGAGTTGATTGAGCAGTTTCGAGATTTGAGTTTGGTTAGTGAGCTGACGCCAGATGGTGTGCGATTAGGAATGTTGAAACTGACAAGTAATATTTTGGAAGAGATTAAGAATGGTCAGAAGGAAGATTTGGAACTTGTAGATCGAGTGGTGTTGGTTAATCAAGGTAAAGGTGTGGACTTCAGATTGGATGAGAACGGTGTTTTGATGTTTCATGATCGAGTTTGTGTACCGGATGTGCTTGAGCTTAAGAAGCGAATTTTGAACGAAGGTCACAGGAGTAACCTGAGTATTCATCCAGGAGCAACGAAGATGTATCAGGATTTGAAGAGGTTGTTTTGGTGGCCTGGAACGATGAAGGAGATCGTAGAGTTTGTTTATGTTTGTTTGATTTGTCAGAAATCGAAGATTGAACATCAGAAGCCGTCAGGTTTGATGCAACCGTTGTTTGTACCAGAGTGGAAGTGGGATAATATCTCTATGGATTTTGTTGGAGCGTTGTCGAAGACTTCGAAGGGTTTTGATTCGATTTGGGTGATTGTTGATCATTTGACGAAGTCGGCACATTTTGTTCCTATCAAGACCGGTATGTTTGTGGCGAAGTTGGCTGAGATTTACATTGAGCAGATTGTTAGGTTGCATGGTATTCCTTCTAGTATTGTGTCAGATCGGGATCCGAGGTTTACTTCTATGTTTTGGGAGAGTTTGTAAGCTGCTTTGGGAACTAAGTTGAGGTTCAGTTTTGCTTATCATCCCCAGATTGATGGACAGACGGAGAGGACTATTCGGAGTTTGGAAGATTTGTTGAGAGCTTGTGTTTTAGAGCAAGGTGTCAATTGGGTAGAATGTTTACCGTTGATTGAATTTACGTACAACAACAGTTTTCATTCTAGTATCGGAATGACACCGTTTGAGGCTTTGTATGGTCGGAGGTGTAGAACGCCGTTGTGTTGGTATGAGTCAGGTGAAAGTGCTTTGTTAAGACCGAAAGTTGTGCAAGAGACTACGAAAAAGGTTAGGATGATTTAAGGGAAGATGATAGCGTCTCAGAGTAGACAGAAGAGTTATCACAATAAGAGGAGAAAGGACATTGAGTTTCAGGTTGGTGATCATGTGTTTTTGAGAGTGAAACCTGTAACCGGTGTTGGTCGTGCTTTGAAGTGTCAGAAGTTGGCTCCTCGTTTTTTTGGACCGTTTGAGATTGTTGAGAAGGTTGGGGTTGTAGCGTATCGGATTGTGTTACGACCGTCTTTGTCAAATCTTCATGATGTGTTTCATGTGTCTTAGTTGCAGAAGTATGTGTATAATGTGTCTCATGTGATTCAAGTGGATGATTTGGAAGTAAGGGATAATTTGACCGTTGAGACTTGGCCAGTTAGGATTGAAGATCGTGAGGTGAAGCGGTTGCGAGGCAAAGAGATCGTTTTGGGGAAGGTGATTTGGGTTGGACCGACTGGTGAGAGTGCTACGTGGGAGTCGAAGAGTAGGATGAAAGTTTCGTATCCGGAGTTGTTTCCTTCAGGTAATTTTCGAGGGCGAAAATTCTTTTTAGGGGGGGAGAGTTGTAACAGCCCGTTTTCCGCTAGATTTATTTTATCATTTATTTATATGTGTTTATATGTGCTTATATGTGATTAATTACCTCTGTGTATTTTTGGGGTTAGCAATAGTGGATTTTGGTGTTAGAAGGGTATTATAGTCATTTTAGACTTAGGGGTATGTTGGTCATTTTGTGAGCAAGGGTAAATTAGTAATTTCATGGTGAGGGTTATTTTTAGTGTTTCAAGTGAGAACCATTATTTTTACTAAGTTATTATTCGGTGGTGTTAATTAGTTTTGAACCGATAATTATTTGATAACTTTTAACCGTAAGTGTATAGAAACTTTGGGAGTTAGTTGGTAAGACTTTTGAGCCCATTAGACTTTTAAGGGTTAAGCCCATTAGTGTGAACACTATTTAAGCTCTAGTCTTTGTAGAAAAATAGGGTTCACATTCATTTTATAAGAATTTGAGAGAGGTAGAGAGAAAGAGCGAGAGAAGGGGTTTTGAAGAGGGAAGACTTTGGGAAGCAAGAGGAGGGTAGAAACTCAAGGGATTAGAGCTAAAGTGAAGCACTAGCTTAGATTTTTGAAGAATTAAGGTAAGAGGGCTAGTTTTCATTCATAATCCTTTGAATAATATCTTTTTCTACTTCTACCCATAAATGCTTATTTGTATAAAGTGATTGTTGTGGATTTATTTGGTGAAATTTGTGTTTAGGTTTTGATGTAATGTATGGGTATGTGAATTTAATGATAATTAGTTGTTGATGATGAAATTACATGCTCAACCTTAAGAGGGTAACGGGTACACCCCGCCATTTTTTTCTTCTGTTTTTGCACAATCTCGTGTTGCTCATCGGATGCATTTGCATACTTTGTATAGATTAGCAAACCAGGAAGAGTATCAGAAGAACTTCCACCGTCATAAACATATGATTCACAAGATAATATTTAACTATATTACCATTATTACATTGATCTTGTGATATATAATTAATCAAAGAAATCACACTCGATTTATCAGTAACAGAATTAATTTACTAAAGTCAATTAGTGATGTTAATGAAATTAAATTGAATCTCAACAGTATTTGTAGGATTGGATCCATATGGGAGGCAATGATGTTGCGTCGAGTTGCCCTCTGATCCATTGTTTCAAGCAGAGAAGGTAGATGAACGATATTTGTTGAAAATTAGTAGATCAGATCTGAAAGATCTTTGTTGAAAATGAGTAGATCAGATCTAATGAAATGAAATTACAAAAAAATATGATTAGTTAAATCGAATTCTTAAAGAATCTTTTGGCTAGATTGGAACTTGAAAGGATTAGACTGAAATAGGTCTTAGAAGGTTCACAAGGGTATTTATTGAAAATGGAAAAGAATAAGCAACGACTAATGAAAATGTTAGCAGTTGGTAACCCTTTGTGAGGAAAATTAGTATATATAGGAGTATAGAGCGACTCGTGAGTGAGTGACTGACGTAAGTTTATATGAATAACACTGACAGTTGGAAACATTTAGATAGATTCAACTTTGTTTATTGGATTTTATTTTAATTTATATTTTGACTGCATTTAATGAAATTAGAATGTTATATTTTGACTGTACTTGATTAAAAGAATGGTATACAAAAAAAAGTTATATTTGACTAAATATATATTAACCATTATTTACACTTGAATAGAAGGCAAACGGGCAACAAGCTGCGCCGCTAGACCTTTTTGTATGGCAAAATCAATCCTCGTGAAGACTACATTCATGGACCTAGGAGACATGACGTTGCTATGCATGACCTTTTGAACTCTATGTAGAAGGTCAACAACCTCTGGTGCTAGGAAACCGAAAGTGTCAAAAGCAAATGGTATAAAAGCATGTTGATTATCAGAACACGTTTTCTCATGTTTGGCCACTTTGCTTGACGCAGCTTTTAGGGCTGCCTGTCCTATGGTAAAAGGTCCGACACCTAATCCTACAAGTGGTGAAACCCTAGTCAAGTCTACACATGCATGTTTTCCACCTACCCCTCCGTACACCATAATGTCTGCAGGCCTGAGTGTTGATCTTCTATCTAGTGGGTCAGTCAGGAAGTTCACATGCGCCTCTTTCTTCACTGATATTCCCGCCCCTCTGAAAATATCAAAATGTACATCCCTAACAAAGTCATGTCTGTACTTAAAGCCGGGAAGCACCTTACAATGAACGACATGCTCCCCAAGAGTATCCATACACGCCTTACAACAAACAGGGCACACCTCGTCAATGGGAAACAGTGGAATCATAAGACGTTATCTAAGGATAGTACGATACTCCACTGGTGACATATGCTGACCTAACCCATCAATCATGATAGCTAGAAGAAAATCCTGAGCATGTGCTGCTTGCAAACATCCAAAAATTGCCTTTTGTCTCGTGGTCATGTCAAACTTAACTTCCATATCCTCAACACTTTTACTAAAAAGAGCACTCACCAAAACATGTTATGCTTTAGGAGGGACGGTGTCTTTGCTAGTAAAACTGCTAACATCAAAATATGGAATCACACCACGAAGACCATCCAAAGCATTATCAAAATCCAAATCCATGCCACATAACCCACTGTCTCTCAAAATATGATCTTGTAGCACCCAAGACTGTGCCCTGGAAGCCACAAAAGTGTATGAAGAAGCCTCTAATGCTGAGTGTAAACCCAACCCTCCAAACCTAATAGGTAAAGAAGTGATGAGTCAATAAATTAGTGTTTTTAATATGTTATTTAAGTCTATTTTATTTATATTTGATTTAGTTTTATTTAAATATTATTTCCTTTTAAAATTATTTTACTTCAATTGTAAGTTATTATATTTCAGGAACAAATATTCAAAAGATTTAGTCTTGGAGCAAAAGAAAGGAGAATTGGAGCTTATTCGTGCCAAAAATATGAAGGTCTCATACAAAAATATATTGTGCAAGAATTCATGCCAAAAATATGTAGATCTCATACAAAAATATCTTGTGCAAAGTATTTGAAGATCTTGTGCAAAAATATAACAAAGTGGCGCGCCCCTTTTACCCTTTTTGCTGCTTTTGCTTCTTTGATAAAAGCTGCCTATTTTAGTATTTCTGACTTAGAGCCCATGGTTTCTTGTGCAACAATTTAGTGATTTAATTCTTGGGGCTCAAGTCAATGTTAGACTATAAATAGAGCA